>ENA-ORSI01000248-ORSI01000248.1-human-gut-metagenome-genome-assembly--contig:-NODE-248-length-57926-cov-6.371430_pt1 | contig 57926 bp, 48 predicted proteins | sample MGYA00242187_ERZ509154 | MGnify/ENA primary metagenome ERZ509154 (study PRJEB26280, sample SAMEA2338627) | human gut metagenome | biome: human gut; feature: human-associated habitat; material: faeces...
GAGATAGTAATTATCGACAGTCAAATGAATTACCGAGGAAAACTTGACACTTACTGGAATATCTGAAACTGTTTACTTTCCGTCATTTTGTGATACAATAGGATTACTTCGTTGTCGTAATAATAATGAAAGGTATGCTATGTCGGAAAATAAAATCTGGACCCGGGAATTCGTGGGAATGGGACTCACGAATTTCTTTTATTTTATGTCCCAGTACATATTGATCGCCGCTCTTCCTGTGTTCATCATGGATGATTTAGGGAAGGGGCAGTGGGAGGCAGGCATGGCCATGACCTGCTTCCAGATCGGCACGGTGCTCTGCCGGCCCCTGGCGGGACGGATTATTGATGGGGTAAACAAGCAGAAACTTCTTTTGGGAGCGTCTTTCCTGTTTTTCCTGCTCATGGCCGGCTTCTACTTTGCCTCTTCGCTTCATGCGGTATGGTTTCTCCGCCTTGTCCATGGCGCCGTGTTTGCTCTGGGCACCACTGCCTCTGCGGCCATGGCAGCTCTTGTACTTCCCCGGCGGCGTAAGGGAGAGGGCATCGGTTATTTTGCAGTCTGCGGGAATATGGCCATGGTCATCGGGCCGCTGGTGGGACTTTTGATTATGGATTATCTGGGAGCCCATCCTCTCTTTATTTTCCTGGCCCTGCTGGCGCTGGGAGCCATTGTGGCAGGAAACGGAAAGAAGCTGCCCGATGAAACCATCCTGCCTGGCGGAAAAAGGCAAAAGGGTTTCCATATCAGTGATTTCATAGAAAAGAGGGCCCTTCCTTCCGTCATTCTGGGAGGTCTTGTGTTTTTTGCCTACGGCGGCGTGCTGACCTTTATCCCCATGTATACCAGAAGTCTGGGCATGGGCGGGAGCACCAGCCTTTTCTTCCTGGTCTTTGCCCTGGTGATCGTGGTGACAAGGCCTTTTGTGGGCTATCTCTTTGACCATCATGGCCCCAATGCCACCGTGTATCCGGGATTTGCCTTTTTCTCCCTGGGCTTCATCCTTTTCAGCCTGGCAGGAAATCTGACGGTCCTTCTCCTTTCAGCAGCGGTGCTGGGAATCGGCTTTGGCGCTCTGGCTCCCGCTTTCCAGACTCTGGCAGTGCAGAGCGCCCCGGCATCCCGGGCAGGGGTGGCTACCTCCACCTATTTCTGGTCTCTCGATATTTCCGTAGGCCTGGCGGCAGCGGTGCTGGGCGTGGCGGCCAATGCCTTCGGCTATCCCTTCATGTACGGCGTCATCTGTCTTTCTTCTTCTCTCCTGGGCCTTGCTTATTATTTTTTCTGGAGAAGAAGTCTTTCCTGAATTTCCGGCATTTCAAAAGGAGCTGTGAAAAAATAATTGCCATTTTTTCACAGCCCCTTTTTTATTGCTTTTTTTCAAAAGCATGGGGACACCGGCTGCCAGAACAGGGCGGGAAGATTCAGACTCAGTCCTTGATTATAATTTTTTCTACCAGTCCTTCAATCTGCTTTTCTCCATCAGGGAAGGAGGACAGGTGGTTGATGTACATGAAGGAAACCTGGGAACCGATATAATTCCGGAAGCGGTTGAATTTTTCAGGATTTTTTTCAGCATCAATTCTTATGGCACCGGCGGGCCATCTTTACTTTGCCCGGCCGGCGGAGGTCTTTGTCATTTATATGAAGACGGCAGTAATCGCCGGTTTCATCCTGGCATCGCCGGTGGTTTTCTTCCAGTTCTGGCGTTTTATCCTGCCGGCCATGACGGACAGGGAACGGACCTGGACCATTCTTTTCGTCCCCCTCTCGGTGGCACTTTTCCTTGGGGGCATTGGATTTTCCTATTTCCTTGTCATGCCCCAAAGTCTCCATTTCCTCATGGCCTTCGGCGGGGAGAATTTCACGCCTCTTCTTTCCATGGAAAGCTATCTGGAGTTTGTGCTCCTCATGATTCTTCCTTTCGGAGTCATGTTCAACCTTCCCCTGCTTATGATGGCTCTTGCTCTGGCAGGGCTGGTGAAGGAGAAGACACTCAAAAGAGGAAGAAAGTTTGTCATTCTGGCCGCCTTCATCCTGGCGGCGGTGATTACTCCTACGCCGGACATTCTCACCCAGTCCCTCCTGGCCCTGCCGGCTATTGGCCTTTATGAAATTTCTCTTCATTTCATTGGCCTGCTGGAAAAGGCAAAGAACCGCAGATTGTAAAACCCTGCACCCTGCTTTTCTCCATCAAAGGAAAAGGCCGCCTTTTAAGGCGGTTTTTTCTTTGGCATCATGGGATTTTAGACAGAGGGTTTTGAGATGTGATCTAATCAAAATAGAATAGTGTATGAAAATCAAGGCAAGGATAAAGAGGTGAGAACCATGTGGAAGGAAAAAGGACAGAACATTATTGAATATGCCCTCATGCTGGCACTGGTGGTAGGCATCGGAAGCTTTATCTACACCCAGGGGTATGGGGACAACATTTCCGCCGTTTTCAACCATGCAGGAAACCTGTTGGAAGAGGTGAATAAAACCCAGGAAGAGGCGAAAAAGGAAGCGGAGAAAGCAGCGGCCAGAGAAGCAGACCGGAATTATGCAAATTACCTGGGGAGACTGCTGATGACGGCAGTTAGTAAAGGAACGATTCAGCTGGGTAATGGAAGTTCTGTCTCTATATTTGTCCAGAATCAGCCAAATCCCAAGTACGGAGACGGAGGCTTGCATATGAATGGAGCCTACACCGGCAGTGACGTGAAGGTTAAGGGGGAAAAATATATAAATGGGGGATTTGCTAAGATGCTGGATGCAGTGGAAGGTGATTACAGCAATGCAGACGTAAAACAGGATGGCGTTTACTGGTACGGCGTGCAGATTAAAAGGGATTCCACCGGTAACAGCTATACCCTCTCCTACATGGACAGCAATATCGACAGTTATAAAAATAATTATTCCGGTTTTGATATAAATCAGGCCAATGCGCCCTATAAAACAGTAACCTGGACTCCAAAACAGAAACCTGGACTCCCTGACCGGTAAAGACAATAAAAAAGGGCTGAGAAGAAATGGCAGCCATTTCTTCTCAGCCCTTTTTTGTGCATCTTTATTTTCCATGGGAATGAAGGTAAGCAGTCATAGGCTTCGTCATCTCGAACGAGCAGCCTGTCGTTACGGGAGGTATGTGCTTTCTGCTCCTTGGGGCTTTAAGTGGAAATTTCCAGTCACAATGCGGGGTGTACTGCTGCGGAGTGAGATGTCTCCGCGCCGCATCGCTTTATCGAAATGACAGTGGGGCAGAACGGTCCCTTTCAGATTGGCAAAGTGGCGCCCGATTTTCTGAATAGAAGAACCAGATAGGGTTTTAATTATTTTTGCGAAGTCTTTTTTGCTTTTTAAAATATCATTTGCTTCTTAAAATATGATTTTAATTTATTCTGCTTTTATGCTATAGTAAGTATAAGAACGGCATAGCTGAGAATTTACAGAAGGCATGCCTTGAAGCAGGATACCATCATTTTCATGATACGTGAGATACACCGGTTTCATCAGGAGGCTTTGCATGAAACAGTATGTGTATGATTTCTATGGGGAAAATGAACTGGAAGAAGTGATAGACCGGTTCAGGCAGGAACGAAGGGAAAAGGCGGGGCTTTTTATTACCCTTTATCATGAGTCCAACGATTTGGAAAAAGTTAAGGAGAGCATACAGACACTGAGGAAGGCTTTTCCCCAATCGGCCATTGCCGGCATGTCCGCTTCCGGCGGTATTAAGGACGGACGCATGGTACTGGGGAAAAGCGTACTTGCTTTTCTTTCCTTTGAAGATACGGAAGTGTCGGTGCACTGCTATGACATCAGCAGCATGACCCCCGGCGAGGCAGGGGAAAGGGCGCTGGAAAGCTTCAGCGGTATCAGAAATCTGGCAGGGGTGGAAGTATTTACCACCCTTTCCACGGTGAACGTGGATGATTTCCTTACGGAGCTGGATCACCTGCCGCCGGAGACGGCCATTTTCGGCGGCGGCGCCGATGCCTATACCGGCGGCGATGATACCTGCGTCTTTGGCAATGATTTCATTTCCCGAAAGGCCATTGTGGCAGTGTGCTTTGCAGGGAAGGTGAAAATCCGGGTGTCCCAGAACCTGGGCTGGCAGCCCCTGGGACAGGTGATGACCATTACTGCCATTGATGGGGACAAGGTGATTCGTGAACTGGACGGCAGGCCTGCTTTTCAGGTGTATGAGAAATATCTGAAAATGAAGAAATCCGATTTTGGCGGGCAGCAGCTGCTTTCCTTTCCTTTGATTCTTATGAGAAAGGGCCGCATGCTGGCCAGGCTTCCGGCGGCCTGCAGGGATGATGGGAGCCTCATCATGTCAGCCAGCTGCTTTGAAGGGGAAAAGGTAAGGCTGGCCTACGGGGATCCCAATGAAATCATCGCCCGCTGCCAGGAGAACACGAAACAGCTCCGGACTTTTGCACCGGAGGGAATCCTTATTTTTTCCTGCATTACCAGGCGTCTTTTCCTGAAGGAAGATGCGAACCAGGTGCTGGCCCCCTATGGAGCCCTGGCGCCTGTATGCGGCGGCTATTCCCACGGTGAAATCAGCCGCTCCGGCGGCAGGACATCGGCCCTCAACATGACCCTGGTGGCTGCTGCTTTCAGGGAAAAAGAGGAAAACGAGATGAGGCAGGAAGAAAAGTCTTCGGAAGGCATCGTTTTCCATACGGAAACCATGACCACCATACAGCGTATGGCCTCCTTCATAGCCAGATCTACGGAAGAACTGGAGCAGGCAAACCGCCGTCTGGAGGAAGTGAATCGGAAACTGGTCTACGTGGCGACCCATGACGGCCTTACGGGCCTTCTGAACCGTGGCCGCGTGGAATCCATCCTTCACGAACTCACCGATGACAGGCAGAAGAATCACCATGTATTTACAGCCATTATGGTGGATCTTGACAATTTCAAGGGAATTAATGATGAATTCGGCCATGGGGAAGGAGACAGGGTGCTGCAGGAAGTGGCAGATGTGTTTGCAGAAAAATCACCGTCTAATGCCTGTATAGGCCGGTGGGGCGGCGATGAATTCGTTATCCTTCTTCCTAGAATGGAGGAAGAGGAAGCCGCCGCTCTGGCAGAAACCTTGAGAAAAACCATAGAGGAAACAGTGGCCCGCCCTGATGGGAAACCCATATCCGCCAGTCTGGGCGTCACCCAGGCCAGGAAAGGAGAAACCTTCGAATCCTTCTACCATAAAATGGACAGCGCCCTCTACCAGGCCAAATTCCGGGGGAAGAATACCATTTTTCTCATGTAAAAAAATCCGTCATCTCTGGGGTGACGGATTTTTGAGTGGGAGTTTTTGGGACCTGGGATAGTTTAGTGGGCTGGTGGGCTGGTTGGAATCACTAACGGCACTTTGACACATTCTCGTTCCTGGCATTTCGAGCGCAGCGAAGCGGAGTCGAGAAATCTCCCTGCACAATGCTTAATATCGGTTATACCCAGCAGTGGCTCCTTCTCGCAGGCTGGTATTTACTACCGATTGTCTCATACGCTTCGAGTACCGAGATTCTTCGCTGGCGCTCAGAATGACACGCAGGGCGGGAAGGGGGACGCTAAGCGGCATTTATATTCATCGCCCCCTAAAGGGTGGCAAAGGAACTGGATTCGTAGGGGAGCAAAGCGACCTGAGAATCCAGTGACATGCTTTCCCGTGGAGAAACGACTCACTACATTTTGCGCGTCGCTAGCGCTCCTTCATCCTCTGCTGTCACTGACTCACTGGATTTTCGGGTCGCTGATGCTCCCTTACAAATCCAGTTCGCTAGTGCTAAATGTGTTCGCTGTGCACCGCAAGGGCGATACCACAACCCTCGGGCCATAGGCCCATCAAACCTGAGAACCCTCCGGCCTTTAGGGCGGTCAATCTTAAGAACCCTTTGAACCTTCTGAACCCTTCAGCGCCTGAAGGGCGCTGAACCTCAATTCCCCTCATACAGGGGATTCACCAGGCGGATGATCCAGGTTTCGCCTCCCGTGAATTTACTGTTGTATTTCCTTGCCGTATCTTCATAGCGCTTTTTCAAGTCCCTGACCGTTTCTTCCAAAGTGGTTATGGTTTTGACGGCAGTGTCGGAGCGCATGTCTTTGCCGCACACCGGACAGAGGGGCGGATGGATGAAGCTGCGGTTCACTCTGGATTTGCAGTGGGGGCAGGATACGAAGGGAGCGGTGAATTTCTTCTCGTTCTGTTCCTTTGTATAGGTTGACAGCTTTTCTTCTTTTTCCCGGAGCCTTTTTTCCAGGGATACCATTTTAGGGGAAGGGGTGATGCCGATTTTATATTTCACCGCATAGGAGGTGGGGATGGACTTCAGGTATTCCAGCGCCTGGGTGCGGGTATTGCAGACCTTTTCCTTGAAGAAGAGGCCCTTGAATACTTTATTGGCTTCCCTTTTGCCGAAGCCTTCTTTGAGCATATCTTCTTTCATGGTATCCTTCATGACCTGGGAGGGCTTTGTGAGGTCAAATTCCCAGATCTTTTCCTTCCAGGCATGGGCAGCAGCTTCTTCTGCCGGCCGCAGGGGGGAGGCGTCTTTTTCTTCTTTATTCGATCCATTGTCTTTGGGAGATTTCTTTTTCGCAGCAGCAGAGGGGGCTGGTGAGGAAAACAGGTCTTCTTCTTCAAATTTTGGTTTTCTTGGCATGGGAGACTCCTTTGGAGTATTTGTGATACTGAAATTTTGTTCTACAGGATTACTATAAACTATAGCAGCCTTTGGGGCAACCGGATTTCTTGATTTCCAGCTGATCCGGGGGAGTACCGGTTTATATAAAGGAAGATTTTATAGCTTCCCGCCGTTTCCTTATCATTCAAAACCGTCAGCCAGGGGGATGGGTCTAATGGATTGTCTGATTATTAGTATATAGAATATAGAAATTTGATGTGAATTAAATATATGTTGGAAATGAATATTTTCCATCCATTGTCTACAAGTTATAACGGATAGGCATAAACACTGGCTTTCACAGGAAGGGATGAATATAATGAAATCAGAAGGAACGGAAAGGGGTTCCTTCCAGACCGGTCTAAATATTAAACGTAACCATAATGAATGGGAATCTTCCCGGTTCCCATAAACTCGTATCGCAAAGGGCGGTACAGAAAGGAAGGACATGATGAACAAGATGTACTATTCCGTGATGGAAATGGAAAAACTGATGAATGCCTATGAAGGCCTTATTGATGATCTGAGTGGTTTCCTGAAAGATAATGGCATCGATATTGCCGGCGATCCTTCGGAACATCCGGCACTCATGCTGTATTCGGAAGCAGGAAAAATCTACAGCAGGCTGCTCCGGACCCGTAAACTGGAGGACCTGCTCCGTATGGAAGGTGAATATCGCCTGATGAAAGCGATGCTGGCTGAGATGAAGGCCGGTGCGTGGATGCATACCGCTACCCATGAAGACAAGGGCCTTTCTGAAGCCGTTTAATCCGGTGAAGAAAGATGAATCGAATGAGGATTCGTTCAATCAGATAAGGAGACTGTGGACAAAGAAAGTGGTTCACAGTCTTTTTATTTGTATTGGACAGAGAAGGCCATTACTTTTTCAATCATAGGAAATATTATTCATATGCCATGGATACCATTTATTCCATGCTAATATATTATATTTTGATTATTAATATAAGACAAATCATTTACCAAGATATATAATTTCAGTTGTGGAAATCAAGGTATGCGGTTTCTGCAGCTGGATTTTTTGTTTCCGGGGAAACGTGATTATGCAGGCTTCCCCGATTGTTCCTTAGGAGATGGATTGAAGTGATGGTGGGCCTATACACCGGGGCTTCCTGAAGGAGATCTTTGGCAGGCAATTTCAAGGGTGAAAAGATTTTTAATAAAGGAAGCGTTATGGATCATGGGATTAACCTTGCCGCAAATGGTGGCACTTTCTATTTTTGTAATTGTTTATTTCTTCATCATTTCTGAACTCGTTCACCGTACCGTCATTGCTCTTCTGGGGGCAGCGGTGATGATTATGTCCGGCATACTGACCCAGGCAAAGGCTATCAGCTATATTGATTTCAATACGATTGGCCTTCTGGTAGGGATGATGCTGATAGTCAATATTACGGCGGAAACGGGTTTATTTAATTTCATGGCTATCTGGTCGGCCCAGAAAGTCAAGGCCCGCCCTGTCTGTCTCATGGGGGCCATGGCCCTTTTGACAGCGGTATGTTCCGGATTTCTGGATAATGTAACCACTGTCCTCCTGACGGTGCCTGTAACCTTTGCTATCTGCAAGAAACTGGATATCTCCGTATACCCATTCCTCCTTATACAGATTATGTCGTCCAATATCGGTGGTACGGCTACCATGATCGGGGATCCGCCAAACATTATGCTGAGCAGTGCGAACCCGCAGCTGACTTTCGTGGCTTTCCTCCAGAATCTGGGACTCATCTGTATTGTTATCCTGGCTGTGGTATTTGCCATTTTTGCCCTGTTCTATCGTAAAGACCTGACCACCACCGATGAACTTCGGCAGGAGGTCCTTAAAATGAATGCCAGGGAAGAAATTACCAATGTCCCACTCCTTAAGAAATGCCTCTCCGTACTGTTTCTTGTGATTGCAGGATTTATTTTCCATGATTACCTCCATGCAGATAACGCAACCATTGCCCTCTGTGGGGCGGCGCTCCTCATGCTTATGACTATGGCGCGGGATGAAAAAGCATTGACTGAAGTCCTTTCCGGCGTAGAATGGGTAACCCTCTTCTTCTTCCTTGGCCTCTTCGTGATTATTGGAGGCCTGGTAGAAACAGGGACCATTACCCTCATGGCGAAGGAAGCCATGAAAGCCACCGGCGGAGATCTGACCATGACTACCATGCTTGTGCTTTGGTTGAGTGCTATTGCGTCTGCGTTTATTGATAATATCCCCTTTGTGGCTACCATGATTCCATTGATCAAAGATATGGGGAATATGGGGATTACGAACCTGGATCCCCTCTGGTGGGCCCTGTCTCTTGGCGCCTGCCTCGGCGGCAATGGTACGCTCATCGGTGCCAGCGCCAATGTGGTCGTGGCATCCCTGGCCCAGGCGAAGGGAATCAGGATTACCTTTGGCGGTTACACAAAGGTTGGGTTCCCGCTCATGATATTATCTATTGCCATCTGCTCTGTATATATTTATATCCGGTATCTGTAAGAAGGCGGGCACCGGTTCTGTATTGAAATATTCCGGAGAAGCACTGATTCAATCATTGTGCGATGAAATCAGTGACTGAAAGGAGAAAAAATGGATAAAGAAAAGAAAGAAAAAGAGAAGGGTGTAGTCGGTTACTACGTCAGGAAAGAGATGGAACGGGGCAAGGTGCTGGAAGCGGACGAGGGCCTCGCCTCGGTACCGGAACGGGAAGAGAAGGTGCCATCCATAGATGGGGCTCTCGATTCCCCGGTGGAGAAGGAAATGGTGGAAAAGGAATTGAAACGGGCCGTTACCTTATCCAGGGATAATGGTATGTAAAGAAGCGCTGATTCATTAGCAGCGTTCAACTTTCCCGCACTCCATTAGCGGAAGGAAATGGGACGTTTCCTGCATTTCCTGGATGACGGGAAACATAGGGAATGCGGTACCTGTTGTCCCGCAACTGACAGAAGGACCCCCGGCAAACATACTTTGCCGGGGGTCCTTCTGTCAGTTGTAAACAGGGGTAAAGGAAGTGCTTCCTTAAGGCAGCGTCATTTCAGTGGAAGAAACAACGACATGATCCGGAGAATAGGGAGCGAAGAGATGGATTTTACTTTTCCTCATTTCCAGCATGGAAGAGAGAAGGTGGTATTCCCCTTCCAAAAGGCAGAGATTACTGAATTTATGGATACGGGGGAGCATTCCATGAATCCGGCAGGCTTCCCGGTACAAGGTAAGATCGGGGTAGTCCGATTCGCTGCCATTTACAGGGATATGGGCTGCTTTTAAGTAGCACCGGAAATCGTTTAACAGGGCACTGAAATCTTCAATCATTTTCTCACGTTTCATGGTGGCGTCATAGAGACTGCTCATAATGGATTCCTCCTTCCGAAATGGCAGGTCTCAACCGACCTCGGAGGGACCTGTGTATAATGTGTATATTTGCGGGCTGTTCATTTCCGGGAAGCCTGCGGAGTGAAGAAAAAGCCTATTCTTTGGATGAATTTTTACATAATGGCCGCTTTCTTCATCTGCCTGTATTATAGGAGCCCATATATTTAAAGTCTACAGTTCATGCCATAACGCTATATGTTGGACGTAAATTAGATAAAAATGAATAGAAATAGGAATGGATGGTATTGATTTTATCAGGCAGTTCATTAAATTTATTCATCTCAATGAAATTCTTGAAAAGGATATACGGTGTGTTGTCCTGACCATATTCGTGCAAGTGATCTGCATCAACCGGATTATACCGCTCATACCTGATAATAACGGTAAGCAAGATGCATGATTTGTACAAATATGTTTGAGGCACATCACAAGGCAGCGGCGTTCCGTGGAACCCCTTTGCACCTTTTGGGCCCTCTTGACCGGACGGTAATAATTCAGATTATTGCTACTATTTCACCGCCCTGTTTTCATACAACCGGCTTTGCTGGTTGTTGGGGATTAAATCAGGGTGATTTTTCACTGGAGGTTCCGTGGCCCTCACCATGTACGGTTCAGTACGCAAAAAAAGAACAGCTGCTGGCAGGTACTGTTAGTTTGGTCGTGAAATCTAACGTACACCGCAGCAATCCCAGGGTGGTGAAGACTGGAACTGCTGGTCAGTGGCTGTTCTTTCTATACATATTATAGGTGGAAAAACACCAGGGAACAAGGTCAGATAAATAACAGATTAGAATAGGAAATATGACAGGGCGAAATAACGAAAAGTACCTTTACAGGTCTTTGATATTGATCATGCGTTCAGAGTTTCTGACATCGCTGTAGAACTGCATGAATTTTTTGGATACCACCGACAGCGGTCGGCCCTTGACGCGGACCACAGTTTTATAGAGGTCCGTATCCAGATCATCAATATCCCGGGCAACCAGATTTTTTCCAAGAATTTCCCTGGGCTCTTTGGGAACGATGCTGACCCCACAGTCGTCGACTGCCCAGCGCAGGGCGGCAGAGCGGGTGGTGCAGATGCTCAAAATCTGGGGTTTTAAAGAACGCTCTGAAAATGCCCGGGCCATCATCAGATGGCAGCCCGTGGAAAAGCAGAGAGGCATGGTAGACAGGTCTTTCAGTGTGAGAGGGGCATCATCCTTCAGAAACCGGGAATTGGTGGAAAAAACGGCAACAATTTTTTCTTTCCGGCGGAAGAGGACTTCAAAGTCATTCTGATGGATAGGGGGAACACTCAGAATTCCCAATTCCGCAATACCGCTCAAGAGCTGCTGGGACTGTTCTGTAATGCCGCCTTCGTGGATTTCATAATTAATCAGTGGAAACAGGCGGTGAAAAGGCTCCAGACAGGTTTTGATAAAGACTTCCGCCCGGGAATTGGCTACGGTAAAGCGTAAGGTCCCTTTGCTGCCGTCGCTGATGTCGCCAATCTCATTTTTGGCCATGTCTTCCAATGAACAGATATACTTGGCCTTGTGATACAGAATGCGGCCGGCATCGGTGAGAATCAGATGCTTGCTGCCACGGGTGGTGATGATCAGTTTGGTGCCAAAGTAATTCTCCAGGGATTTGACCTGCTTGCTCAACGCAGGCTGGGCAATGTGAATGTATTCCGAGGCGGCCGTCATGCTGCCTGCTTCAACAATGGCCAGAAAATTCCTGTAATTATCAATTTCCATAAATAGACTCCTTTGTATAACTTATGTCTGCCAGGACCGGGAGCCTGCGAAATAGGAAATATAATCATTACTATTATATTAGCAAATAAGAATTAACTCAATAGTAAATTATGAAAACAAGAAAAGTAAAATATAAACAATAGAACCGCTCCAACTTTTTGAATTAAAGCCAATGCCCCTGTAAGCTACTGGTTTACCAGGCCTGGCCAATCCGGAATGATTCCCGGCAAGCATGAATGAAATCTAATGATAAGAATTCATCATCAATTTCTCATATATGCCTGCCATGAATCACTCCATATCCTGATGGCATATAGTGTGAAAATACATATTTAAAATTCTCATAAGATATTTTTAATAATCATCAATTTCATGTAATATATAGACAACACAAATCAAGTATCTGCCAGGATACGGAGCAAGCCGAAAGGCGATAATTCACCAAAGGAGTGGTCAACATGTTAGGAACATCAAGAACTTCATTCGAAAGACTCTGCCATCACCGGTTGGATGCAGCCAGCCAGTACCTTCAGAGCGAAAAGCAGACCAGGGAATTTACGGAATCCATCCAGGGAAACCATCTGGATGCCGAAGAATTGAAGGCACTGAGAAGAAGAAAGCTGAGTTTCCTCAGCCATGTTCATTAATAGTGTCACACCATCTGATAAGTAAGCTGTCTCCATGAAATTGTTAAGAATTTTATCTCTTTACCTGCACCCTCACCTTCCTGCAGGGAAGAGCGGATAGCTTGTCTAAAGGAACCTGTATAGCGGCAGGTTCCTTATTTTATTGCTTTTTTGAAGGGAGCAGAAACCATTCCGGTACCTTGCCACAGGCATATTTGATCATATCGGAAAACACTTCCAGCTCCAGGGGCTGCATGCCTGGGGGTGGTCTCACATACAGTTCCATAAAAGATAGGGTGCAGGATTTGCACTAATAGGTTTGAGACGCATCACTAACACATCATCTGCACCTATTGAATGCTTTTGGAAAGATTCCGGGGCAAGAAGGATAGAAGGATAGGGTAATTATTATATATTCCCCTTAAGAATAAAGTTGTGGCAAAAGAGAGCAAAGGAAAAAATTGGAATAATGTAAGAATATGAATAATCTAATAATCCAACCATATATTTTTAATCTATTAACATAAATGCTATGCTTACCCTGTCAGTTGTTCTTGCAGGTAAAGAAAGGAGGCTCATGTGACAGAAACAAAGGGTACGGCAGTGACAGATCTGCTGCCTATGATCCGGCAATGGGATCAACAATACTACTACCGCTCCATAGAGGCTGATAAATCGAATTTTGGACTCATCAGTATGTATGGCCACTATGAAGACTGGCAGCCGGTGTCTGTTGTATATCCGGATACAGAATCCCACTTTGTAAAACACGGGAAACATCATTAGATTTTAAAGAAAGAGCAACTCCAGAGACGCAGGGAGGGCGAAGCCACCGGCGTCACAAGTATAAATTTCCTAATATATCTGAAATTGTATAACAGGAGGATTATTTATCGTTATGGGTTTCTTAAGTGCTATGGATCCGGCAGTCACCTGTCTGCTGCTGCTTCTTGTCGTAGCGGTTCTGTTCGTAACAGAAAAAATCCCGCTGGCAGTTACATCCATGTTGGCTGCCGTTGCGTGCTGGGTTCTCGGCCTGGTCCCAATTAATGAAGTGTTTGTGGGGCTCGCCGATTCTACGGTTGTCCTTTTTGGCGGTATGTTCATCGTCGGTGCAGCTATGTTCTATACAGGACTGGCCCAGGATATCGGCGGATATATTGTAAAGCTTTTCGGTACCAGTGAGACAAAGCTCATGGTAGGCGTTATGGTTATTGCGGCAGCCATGTCTGCGTTCCTGTCGAATACCGGTTCCACAGCATGCCTGATTCCGGTAGTCATCGGTGTCTGCAAAGAAGCGCATTTGTCGCCATCCCGTATCCTCATGCCTCTGGCGTTTGCTGCTGGCCTGGGCGGTACCTGCACACTGATTGGTACTCCGCCAAATATCATTGCCAATGTGGCATTGAAAACAGCGGGTATGCCGGAATTACAGTTCAGCTTCTTTGAATATGCTTATATCGGCATTCCGATTACGGTCTGCGGTATTCTTTACATGCTTCTCGTTGGCCGCCACCTGCTTCCGAAAACGGACGTTAATGAAGAAATGGCCGCTATGGAAGTCAAACAGGAAATTGAAGCCAATGAAACTACGAAGTCCAAGAAAATTATCTGCGGCGTCATCATGCTGGGGGTCATTGTCACCATGGCCACTGACCTGGTTCCCCTGGAAGTGGCAGCAGTAGTGGGGGCCCTCCTCTGTGTAATTACCGGCTGCCTCACTGAACGGCAGGCCTATGATTCTATCGACTGGGTCACTATTTTCCTCTTTGCCGGCATGATTCCTATGGCCACTGCCATGAACACTTCCGGCGCAGGCAAGCTGATTGCTACCTACACCGTAGCAGCTATGGGTGGTAATCCTTCTCCTTACCTCATTACCTTTGTACTCTTCCTGCTGGCAGTTGTGCTGACCCAGTTCATGAGTAACACTGCTTCCAAAGCACTTCTTTGCCCCGTAGGCATTGCCCTGGCCAGCCAGGTCGGTGCATCCCCGAGAGCCGTACTTATGGCTATCCTGATTGCCTCCTCCTGTGCATTTGCCAGCCCCGTTGGCACTCCGCCAAACACACTGGTCCTTGGCCCCGGCAAATACTCTTTCATGGATTATGTCAAAGCCGGTACCGGCCTCATCGTTGTCTGCCTGATTGTATCGGTAATTGTTATCCCCATTGTATGGCCTTTCTTCCCCAAGTAAGGAAGGAACCTGCAGTGATCCGGGAAATGCCGGTTACGCCGGCATTTCCCCTATAGTACAACAATAATAACAACCTCCTTTTATCCTTTTATACACAGTACATCTATGTTGGTTCGTAGATGTACTGTTTTTCTTTTATGGAAAAAACGAAACTGTCTGTTCTTCCGGGGCAGGTATACATCCGATTTCCACCGTCTAAAATAAAAAACCGGGACCATCTGGGTGGTCCCGGTTTGGGGAGTATGAAAATCAGGGAAGTGCTGATCCATGCAAGGATTGGATACCATGACTCCGATAGTTATCGTTCCGGAGGCAGGCCCGCGTATTCCCGGGCGAAATCGGAAAAGTTTTCGATGATATATTTTTTCAGCATTTCTGCGGGGGGAGAAAGCTTTTCTCCCTTTTTCCAGGACAGGCTGATATAACGCTGGCAATTTGGCGATGCAATGGGAACAAGAGCTACGTGGTCGCCGCCTACACCGTGCCAGGTAATCCGGGGAGCAAAGGACACGCCAAGGCCTGCCCGGATGAACTCGCGGACCGTCATGGGGCTGTCACTTTCGAGAACCACGTGTGGTACAAATCCTGCCATGCGGCAGTAGAAGTCGGTAATGGTGCGGAGGCTGGCTCCGGCTTCCAGGGAAATGAACCCGGCCTTTTCGAACTCATCCAGATTCACGGAAGATTTGCGGGCATGGGGATCCGTGTCCGGCATGGCCAGCATGATGTCCTCCTTCAGCAGGGTGACGGAGTGGTCGTTTTCTATGGGGTTAATGGAGGAAGACAGGAAAAGATCCACATGGTTCTGGTTCTGCTGTCCCGGCTTATTGTGCTGCTGCAGAATTTCAAAGCGGATATCCGGATGTTCCTGGCGGAAACGGGTGAGGAAGGCAGGAATAATCATGGAGGCCGCAAAAAGTGAAATGGTGACCGTCAGTTTCTGGGCTTCCTTCGTATCAGCCAGTTCCTTCTGGGCCCCGTGGAGTTCCTGCATGATGCGGTTTGTGTGGCGGAGAAGAATTTCACCGTATCTGGTGAGGACAATGTTACGGCCGCTTCTGGAAAAAAGCGGGACTCCCAGTTCTGTTTCAAGGACTTTAATGGTGTGGGAAAGGGATGGCTGGGAAATATGAAGGGCCTCCGCAGCACGGGTCAGGTGCTGGAGCTCAGCTGTTTTCTGGAAATAGCTCAAAGCGAGGAGCGTTAATTTCATGATATCCCCCTGAATGACAATATTTTGAAAATGATAAATTTCTGACTTTAATTATACACTTTTATCTATTGATAATCAATGAAAAGCAACTTTCATGCATTATGATTTAGAAATCTATAAAATCAATCTGTATCGTAAATAAACAGAAATCAATAGATAACAGGGCCCGGAAATGAAATAGTCCGGTATAGAATAATAAATATTCTTATATCATAGAATGTTTTTATAATAAGGGGGCCGCTCCCTTAATCTAGTGATGCGTCTCAATCACATTTGGGATAATGATAGTTTAATCATATGATAACCTAGTGATAGACCCGCAAATGGAAACTCCTCCAATAACGTCATTTCGAGCGGTGGCAAGGGAACTGGATTCGTAAGGAGCCGTAGGCGACTGAGAATCCAGTGACACGCTTCCCCACGGGTGGTAGCATGCAAAGTGATTGTGCAGGTAAAAATCGCTACAGCTACGATGAGTCGAGAAATCTTTCTTGCGTTCAGGAACAGGGCTTTGCAACCATTGTCGGCGTTGTAAGACCGCCAGAGGCATTTTTCTGAGAGATCTCTCGACTCTTTCTCACATTCTATTTTTACGTTTCACGTCATTACGGTGCTTACCACCGCTCGAGATGCAGCAGTCCTGCATAGGACTGCTGAGCCGGGCCCAAGTTGGCGCTTTACCTGCCCATAAGAGCGCCTTCCTTTTGTGGCCCGGCCGGTCGAGTTAGGGATAGAGTCAAATGTATTTAATGACGGAAAGAAACTGTAATAATGCACTCAAGTCGGCGTTAATCATTATCCCAAATGTGATTGAGATGACACACTAGACGGCGCTTAGCAGATGGGGCCCATTGTCCTGCACAGAGGTACGTTCCTATAAGCATATTTCCTATGCGAATTCATTATTTTATTCCAACTGTGAAATCATGCTATGATTTGTAAGGATTCGTTAAAGCTTTTCTCAAAAATTACTAGGGAAATGTTGACGAGAGCATTATCTGGTTTTTCCCCGTGCTTTTATAGGCAGGGAAAAATCGGATGGTCCATAATTCTTAGTAACAAGGAGGATATGATGGCACTGATATCATTAGCAGCATTGGGACTGGCCATATTTCTTGGGTTCGTAAAAAAGATGAATACCGGCCTTCTCTGCATGGCCCTGGCCTTTGTGACCGGCCGGATGGCAGGAATTTCTGATGCGGAAATTGTGAGCGGATTCAATTCCTCCCTCTTTGTCATGCTGCTGGGGGTCACATATCTTTTTGGCCTGGCTGAAATCAATGGGACCCTTTCTCTTTTGTCCAAAAAGATCGTAGCCCTGTCAGGTAGAAGGACATTTCTGGTACCCATTGTCATGTACGTCTTTGCTACCATCCTTTCAGCCCTGGGGCCGGGAACTATTCCGACCACTGCGATTATGATGGTTTTTGGCATGACACTGGCGGTGGAAATGAATATTAACCCCGCCATGCTGGCAGCCATTATATTTTTGGGAGCCGCCGGTGGCGGCATGTCTCCCCTGGCGGCCACAGGAATCATCGGATTGAATCTGTGCGGTGAATTTGGACTGACAGGGATAGAAGAGCCGTTGCTGTTGAATGGAATCCTTTCTTCCACGGTCTATGCTTCCCTGGTGTACCTGTTTTTTGGTGGATACCGTCTGAAATCGGAAACGGCTCTCCGCTTAACGGACATTCCCTCTTTTAAACGGTACCAGCTGGTAACTCTTACAGGAATCCTGTGTATGGTGGTCCTGGTGCTCCTCTTCCAGGTGAACGTAGGTCTTGCCAGCTTTGCCGTGGCAGCCGTGCTCTCATTCCTCCATGTTTCTGACGAAACGGAAGCCATCAGACGGATTCCCTGGGGCACGCTGCTCCTGATCTGCGGGGTCGGTGTACTGATGAATGTGATCATTCGGACTGGCGGTATAGATCTTCTGTCCGACGAGCTGGCAGCGGTGATGAATGATTCTACGGCCGTCAGCATTCTTGGGATAACCGCAGGAGTCCTGTCCTGGTTTTCCTCTACTTCCGGCGTGGTCATGCCCACATTGATTCCTACGGTACCCCATATTATTTCAGAAATCGGAAGCACCGCAAACCCCGTTGAATGGGTAACGGCCATTTCCATGGTATCCAATACGGCCGGCATCAGTCCCCTGTCCACCGGCGGCGCCCTGGCACTGGCGGCTTATTCGGCAGAAAAGGGTATTGAAAAAGGGGAAGTGGAATGGCTCTTTTCCCGCATGTTCTTCATTTCTGTGGCAGGAGTGATTTCCCTGTCGGCCCTTGCATATTTCGGACTGTACCGCTGGCTGCTGTAATGGCCTGCCCGGTGCCGGTGATGGATAGTTTCAGGGGCCCCTTATCCATGGGGAAAGGAGAATAGTATAAAGATGGTCAATGTCAGCGATACCCTGCTGTATGTTTTGAGAATCTTCGGATTCCTCACGGTGTTCCTGCTCCTCTGGTTTATTTTTTATCGGCAGAGAAATAAAATGAAACGGTTGAGAGCGGCTAACATGCATTCTGCTATTGTCATGCTTCATAAGCGGCATGCAGGAAACATGGACTATGCCAGTATCAATGAGATTCACCGTATCGATGGCCTCAGGACGGAGACCTTTCTGTATGCCCTTGGGGTGCCGGCGGTGTACCTGGCTCCCGGGGAGCATATGATTGAGGTGGAATCCCACTGGACCTGCCATATCAGGGGACGGCGGATGAAAGACTTCCAGGCCGGTCCCCGGACAATCCATGTATCGGTACAATCGGGGGAGTACTGGTCACTGGAGTACTGCATTTCAAAGGATGAGTTCACTTTTGAAAGGTGTGATCCTGAAAATCTGTTCCTGAAGGTGAAAGCCGGATAACCGGGGCCTGTCATTGAGGGAACCAGGGGGAGAGAAATGGTAAGAAACGTCTACCGGGAGCCGCCAGTCTTCTGGAACTATGAGAATCAGTATAATAATAATTAAAAAAGGAGTAAAGAAAGTAAAATGAACAAGATGTATGATACTGTGATGAAAATGGAAAGCCTGCTTCATGCGTATGATGAGCTTATCGTAAATATTACCGCATTCCTTAGGGACCATCATATCCCGGTCACCGGGGATCCTGAAGAACATCCGGCACTGATGCTCTATGCAGAGGCCGCACGGATTTATGGCCGCCTGCTGCACACAAGGAAGATGGAGGACCTGCTCCGTATGGAAGGAGAATACCGGCTCATGAAGGCTCTGGTGGCAGAGATGAAAGCAGGGGCCTGGATGGAGATCTCCGATGGAGAAGACCGTCGCAGCGCCATGTGAGCAGAGGAGCGCTTCCCGGGGCCTGCCCAGACAGCCACACAAAAGCCGCACTTCTATTATGGAAGTGCGGCTTTTGTGTGGCTCCATGAGAAGCAGGATGCCATGGAGGACGGTTCGTTTTTTTACCTCTTATTTCATCTTTATCACATCTTTGGGGTAGTAGGGAGAAGAAATCCAGTTTCCTGTCTGCATGTCAGACAGAATAGAGCGGAGAAGGTCATACTCGCCTTCCATAATGCAGAGGGGATCCAGGTCCCGGGTTCCAGGAAGAGAGGCGTACAGTCGGGAGGCTTCTCTGTATAATATTAATTCCGGCGCTTTTCCATTGGGGTCGATACCGGCTTCTTTAAAGTATCTTTGATATTCATCCAGCAGATTTTTAAATTTCGTAATCATCTGTTCCCGTTTCATAGTCGTGTCATAGAGACTGCTCATGGTGCTCCTCCTTTCCTGCTGAAGCAGGGTAACCGAAAATTCTTCCAAGCATTAAGGCGCACCCTGTTCCCCGTATTTCCCTGAAAATGGAGAGGGGGACGTGCATTGCAGGTTGCCTTATGAGTGGAAAATTCTAAGACAATTATAGGAATATTATAAATGATAGAGAGCTCATTTGTCTATCATTTATGCGCAAATGGTATTACTTGCATGGTTTTTATGAACAGAAGGAATTTTCAATCATGGAAAAGAGGGGTGAAAAGGAGAATCATGGAATTCTATTTCCCTTGGATCTGCATCTGTGAGTATACAAAATCCTGTGGGTCATGGGATTTATCCATTTTGGGCAGAATGGTGTTTTAGGGATAGCTATGATTCTTATCGTATATTTTTAGTGATTACCGAATTGATATATAATATGGCCTAAAGAGGGGACTATATACATGGATCCCCTGTTTCCCATGTGGTTTTAAACAGGGAAATGAATAGATAAAGGAGAAATTGAAATGTCAGTCATCAGCGCCATACCCTTTCGGAGAATTTTAAGATATCGTCTGGAGTCTGCAAGCCAGTATCTTCTCGATGTGAACCGGATCGGAGAATTCACGGATACCGTGCAGGGGAGACGGCCTGCGGCAGACCGGCTTTCTGCATTAAGAAGAAAAGACTCCGGTTTCATCGGTCATCTCCATTAAAAGACCTGTTTTTCGTAGAGGCTTTCAGGAAAAGTTTTCAGAAAGAGGACCTTATCCCATAAAGGGTCCTTTTTTGCTCTATCGGGATTACTGTATAATGGACCGGGGGCCTGTCATCAGGGGATGGTATCGTTCACTAACAGGTTTCCCTTCTTTTACCGGTTATTTACTATTTTCCGATTGACATAAACATCGGTTAGTGTAAAAATGTATTACGTATTGGAAAGTTAAAAAGGAGAAGTGAAAATGGAATTATTTATTGATACTGCAGATGTAGAAGCCATTCGTAAAGCCAACGATATGGGATTTATTTCCGGCGTGACCACGAACCCATCTCTCATTGCGAAGGAAGGAAAAGATTTCCATGCTACCATCAAGGAAATCGCTTCCATTGTGGATGGCCCCATTTCCGCTGAAGTCCTGGCGGACGATGCGGAAGGGATGATTGAAGAAGGCAAAGTCCTGGCAGGACTGGATCCCCATGTGGTAGTCAAGATCCCCATGACCCCGGAAGGCATGAAAGCCGTAAAGGGTCTCAAGAAACTGGGCATCCGTACCAATGTGACACTCGTGTTCTCTGCCAACCAGGCACTGCTCGCTGCCCGTGCCGGTGCATCCTTTGTAAGCCCCTTCGTAGGCCGCATCGATGATATCGGCTGGGATGGCATCGAACTGATCCAGACCATTTCCGAAATTTTTGAACTTCACGGCATTGAAACCAAGATTATCGCCGCATCTATCCGGAAACCCCAGCACATCACCCAGTGTGCCCTGGCCGGGGCAGATATTGCCACCGTTCCCTTCCAGGTGCTCATGGATGCCATGAAACATCCTCTCACCGATAACGGGATTGCCCGTTTCAAAGCAGACTGGGCTGCAGCCAATATGAAATAATCTGTCATGGCGATATAAAAATCCGTCGGAAGGAAGTCCTTTTCCGGCGGATTTTTTGCTGGGCCTGAGGAAACACTATGGATCTTTTCCGATTCTCTTCTCCTTTACAGGATAAACGGTACACAAAAAACGGAGGATGGATTTCCATAGCAGAAGGGACTCAATCTGTTGGAAATCTCCTTGTATGGTGTAATCACCTGCTTCGCAGGCATCGCCTCTGCGAGGCGAATCCATCCCCTGCCCTTCCCCGAGGGGGCAGGGGTAGACGGGTTTACATCGTAAAGGGAAAGAACTATGGTTAGATAATCCATAAGCATGCAGCCCCTTGGAGAAGGGGCGCAGCAAAGCTGCAGGATGGATTGCCCTGATTGTAAGTTCCCAATGGGTTAGAAACACCAATTCATCACAGCCCCCCGCTCTGCAGATTCGCACTCTCTTCTTCCGGGAGACACGGGCCGGCCGGTATTCCCTTTATAGGGAATCATCCTGTTTTCCACATCTGCGGAAGCACTGATTAAATCTGACTCTGCGAATTAATAAGCGCTTCCCTGAAGATAACACACTGCCCATGGTATATAATGAAAAAAAGATTACAGTCCGCTGCGGACGGAGTTCAGGGGAGAAATAATGAGAGATATTGATTTTACATCGGGGCCCATTTTCAAAAAGATTCTTATATTTTCGCTGCCCCTGATGGTGGGCAATGTGTTCCAGCAGCTCTACAATATCGTGGATACCCTGGTGGTGGGGCGGTACCTGGGGGAAGCTCCCCTGGCGGCGGTGGGCAGTGCCTATACCCTCATGATTTTTCTCACCTCCATCCTCATCGGTCTTTCCATGGGGAGCAGTGTGTACTTTTCCCTGTGCTTTGGGAAAAAGGATTTTTCCCGGATGCGGCAGTCCATCTTCATTTCCTTTATGTCCATCGGCCTTTTGACGGTGGCCATGAATGGGGCAGTCTATGCATTGCTGGACCCCATTGTGTCGTTCATGCAGATTCCGGAGGAGGTGGAGCCCTTTTTCAGAGAGTACCTGTGGTGGATTTTTACGGGGATTGTGGCGGTATTTCTTTATAACTTCGGCGCCGCGCTCCTTCGGGCGGTGGGGGACTCCGTGACGCCCCTGGCTTTCCTTATCCTGTCTTCCCTGATGAACGTGGTACTGGATATTCTTTTCGTCGTTTACTTCGGATGGGGCGTGGCCGGTGCCGCCCAGGCCACCATCATTTCCCAGTATGTTTCGGGCCTGGGGATTTTCGGGTACTGTTTTCTCTTCAAAAAGGATTTCCACCTCAGCCGGTCGGAAATGGTGTGGAATGGGAGCATATTCCGGGACATGTCGGAGCTTTCCCTCCTGACCAGCCTCCAGCAGTCCATCATGAATTTTGGTATCCTCCTGGTGCAGGGGCTGGTGAACAGCTTCGGCACCGCTGTCATGGCGGCCTTTGCGGCGGGGGTAAAAATCGATACCATTGCTTATTCGCCGCTCCAGGATTTCGGCAATGGCTTTTCTACCTACGTGGCCCAGAACTATGGAGCAGGAAACAGGAAACGCATCCGTGAAGGCGTGGTGACGGCGGGAAAAATGGTACTGGCCTTTTCCATCGTCTCCAGTCTCATGGTGTCCTTCCTGGCTCCGCAGCTCATGGGATTCTTTGTGCCCAATACGGCAAAAGAGGTCATCGCTATTGGAAGCCATTACCTTCGTATCGAGGGCAGCTGCTATATTGGCATAGGCATCCTCTTCATGCTCTATGGCTATTACCGGGCCATCAAACGGGCGGGGATGAGTGTCATCCTCACCATCCTCTCCCTGGGCACCCGGGTGGTGCTGGCCTACCTGCTTTCATCCATTCCTTTCTTCGGCGTTACCGGCATCTGGCTCTCCATTCCCATCGGCTGGGCGCTGGCAGATATGTATGGTATCATGAAGGGGTACAGGAAGCTGATGGAATAGGCTGCGCCGCAGGCGGCGCAAAAAATTAGGAATGAGGAATTAGGAATGAGGAATGGTTGAGCGGCGCACAAATTCTGGAAGCGCCGTATATTATTGATTTATGGCTTCGCCGCAGGATTTGGATGATATCCTGATTGCCTGAAGCTTCTACTACCTTTAATCATGCAGGCCCTTAGAGAAGGGCCGCGGCAAAGCCGTAGGATGGATCTGCCTCGCAGAGGCAGAATCAAAGGAAAAATCGATGATGCGGGCTTTGTCTGAGACATGGCTGCGGCCTGACGGCCAGTGCTTAGGCTTTGCACGGGCTTAAGGAAGGAAATTATATAATTCGCGGCGCTATATAAATTGACGCGCCGCACCATTCCTAACTCCTCATTCCTCATTCCTAACTAACAGCTGGAAACGTGTTTGCAAGAATGGGGCTATACTACCACACCAAGGAGGTACATATGAAGAAAAAGACACCACTGCAGATGACGAAGAGAGAACGAATACAGGCGGCCATCGCGGGGGACCCGGTGGACCGGGTCCCCTATTCCCTCTGGTCCCACCTGCCCATGATTGACCTGGATCCCGTGAAAAATGCTGAACATACCTACGATTTCTATAAAAAATATGACGTGGATATTTTAAAAACCATGAACAATGGCATGTACAGCGTGGAAGACTTCGGGGCTGAAACTGATTTCTCCGATGTCCCCAAAGGGGGAGTGGCAAAGATTATCGATACCCCGGTGAAGGAGCCGGAGGACTGGCTGAAGGTAGAGCCGGTATCGGTGAACGAGGGAGCCCTGGCCCGGGAGCAGAGGTACCTGAAGCTGCTGCTGGATAAGACGAAGGGAGAAGTGCCAGTGATTTTCACCGTTTTTTCCCCGCTTACCACGGCCAATAAACTCTGTCCTTCCATGATGGATCATATTAAAGAGGGCCATGGAGATAAGGTAAAGCAGGCATTGAAGGCCATCACCGAAACCACCTGCGCCCTGGTGCAGCGGGTTATCGAACTGGGGGCTGACGGTATCTTTTTTGCTACCCAGCTTTCATCCTATAATCTCACAGAAGAATCCTTCTATCGGGAATATGGCATGCCCTACGATCTGGCAGTGCTCTCTGCTTCTTCCGGCTGGTGCAATGTGCTTCATGCTCATGGCAAAAATATCATGTTCCCCCTCCTTCGCAAATATCCGGTGCAGGTTTTCAACTGGCATGCCTTCGAATCGCTGCCGGAAATCGCAGAAGCCCAGCTCCTGACAGGAAAGTGCATCATGGCAGGTCTGGAGCGGATGGATATTACAGAACACCATAAAAATGAAATCGAACGGGAAATCTACGAAACTCTGAAACAGACGGGAGGCAGAAAAGTCATTCTTTCCCCGGGCTGCGTCATCCGCTATCCCCTGGATGAAGACATGCTCTCCTTCGTGAGAAGGGCAAAGGAAGAGATAGAGAAAAAGATGGGATTGTGAGATCGTGCGCTGGTGACAGGGGAAGGCTGCTGGCTGTCAGCTATCCGCTGTCTGCTTTACGCAGGCTGGTGGACGGCGGGAAAGCAGACAGCGCCCTGCCACCTTCAGCCTGAAAAGACGCTGCTCCGTGAGTGAAGCGATGCACAAAATAGTGCCTCATTTCTCCTTGGAGGACACAACCTGCCTGCCCCGGCAGGCCATAACATTCCGCCTGCGGAGCGGGCGAAGACTCCCCTCTGAACCCTCTAAGCCTTATGAATTCTTAATATTTCCTGCCACAATGCCTGCTCCGATAAGGAAGATGCCTGCCCACTGGATGGGGGTGATGGATTCACCCAGCACCAGAAGGGCCATGACGAGGGCTACAGGAAGCTCCGATGCAGCCAGCACGGAGCCAAGACCGGGACCTACATGGGGCATGCCCCAGGCCAGAAGAAAAGGCGGCAGGGCTACGCCGAAAATACCAAGGAGGAAGCCATAGGGTAGGAGAAGGGGCCAGGAGGAAAAATCAAGGAGAAAGACCGGAGGAAGGAGAAGGAAGGTCAGCAGGGTATCACCGGTGGACATGAGAGCTCCCTTCAGGGCAGGGGCTATGCCTTTTCCCAGAAGGGAACTGGCGCACATCATGGCGGTGTAGGAAAGGGCGGAAAGAAGGCCCCATCCCATGCCGGAGGAAAAGGAAAAGTCGGCGCCTTCATCCAGAAGACCAGCTGAGAGCAGGGTGCCTGTGAGGCAGAGAATGATGGAAAGGAGCTGCTTCTTTTCCGGCAGCTTTTTAAAAATCAAAGATTCCGCCGCCGTACCCATCCAGATAGACTGGAACAGGAAAACCACTGCCAGGGAGGCAGACAGACTTTCCAGGGAATGGTAGTAGAAAATCGTGGTGAGCGCCATGGGAATGCCAATGGCTGCAAGGGACAGAATCTGGAAGAAAGAAGGAATCCGTCTTACGGTAAGTATGGCGGAAAGCCATAGAAAGAGCATGCCGAAAAGACACTGCATACCGCTCACATCGACGAGAGTGAGGCCAGCGGCATAGGCGGTTTTTACAAAGGTGGAAAGAATGCCGTAGCAGGCGCCGGCGGAAAATACGATAAATGCATAGAATCCTTTATGCATGATTTCCTCCAAAAGAAAAGCACAGTGCAGAATGCACTGTGCGGCGAAAACAGAAAATTCTGAAAAAATCCACAACCATGACGGTTTTATTGTCTGCAGTCTATCATATGGGAAGGGAAAAGGCAAGACCATGATGATAGATGGCAGACCTTGAAAAAAGCAGATGATTATTCAGCTTCCAGGGAGTCAAGGAAAGTGCTCATGGCCTGGAGGCCTTTTTTTAATGTGTCCCTGTCGGCAGCATAGCCGATACGCATGGAACGGGGTTCATCGAAGCAGTCCCCCGGGGTTACGAAGGTGCCGCAGCTGTCATACATGCGGCGGCAGAGGGTATAGGAATCTATGGGAAAATCATAATACACCAGTGCGGTGGTACCGGCTTTGGGCTTCACATAGGAAAGGCGGGGTTCTTTTTGAATCCAGTGATCCAGGATATCCAGATTTTCCCGGATGATTTTTTTATTTCTTTCCAGAATCTGATTTTTGGAAGCCAGGGCCAGCGCGGCAATGGTATCGTCTATCATGCCGCAGCTGATGAGGTTGTAGTCACGATGGGACCAGAACTGCTTTAAGGCATCTTTATCATGGGTGGCAATCCATCCCAGACGGACGCCGGCCAGAGAAAACACTTTGGACATGGAAGAAGTGGAAATGCCTTTTTCGTACATGTCCACAATGGACGGCTGCCATTCGTCATCCTGGGTGAGATGGCGGTATACTTCATCTACCAGAAGGTAGGCGTCAGATTTTTTGGCAATGTCCACCACTTTCTTCAGAATTTCGGGAGACATCAGGGCGCCGGTGGGGTTGTTCGGATTATTGAGGCAGATCATCTTCACACCGCCCCGGGCCATTTCTTCCAGTTCCTCCAGGTCCGGGAGATAGCTGTTTTCCTTTTTCAAATGCAGGATTTCCACCTTTGCTCCCAGGGAGGCAGGAATGGAGTAGAGCTGCTGGTAAGAGGGCATGATGGAAATGACCTTGTCTCCCGGATTGATAAGGGAATAAAAAACATGGTGGTTAGCCCCGGAAGCACCATGGGCAGGAACGATTTCATCGGGCCTGATGGTGTGGTACAGGGCAGCAATGCCTTCCTTCAAATCAGGAGAACCTTCAATACAGCCATAGGTGAGACGGCGGGCACAGAGTTTGTTAAGGAATGATTCCTTATGGGTTCCCGACAGTTCAAAAAGTTCGTCCAGTGAAATGGAATCCACGCAGGTTTCGGCAATATTGTACCGGGCACCTGTTTCATAGGCATTCATCTATTCTTCGACAGCAAAGGGTTTAATGTTCATGATATAACCTCCTTAAAAAAAAGAGGATTTATTCCTGCCTTTCAATGGCTTTCGCCATATTACCTGCAGCAGGAATAAACCCTCTTGGCTCCCTATCCGGTGACAGGGAAGAGTTTCTTATGAAATTACACATATAATAATACATGGGGAAAAAGATTCTGTCAATGGATGGAAAGGTTTCTGCTTTCTTACATAATGGCAGACTTGCCATCCCACGGTCAGACCAAAAAGGAGCGGTGAAGAAATGATTTACATTCTTTCACCGCTCCTTTTATTTATTTTTTTATTTCTTGTCAATAGGCGGATAGGTGGAAACTTCCGGCGTCGGCGCATAGCGGAGACGAGAGGAAATGAGGGCATAGATTACGAGGCCCATGGCAGCTACGAAAGCGCCTTCCAGAATGACGGTCCAGCCGCAGCCGTATACAGCGTAGCAGCTGTAGATACCGCCTACAATAGCTGCTGCATTGGCCAGTTTTGCCTTGTCATGGGAAATGCCTTCGGCTTTCTGCAGATCCGATACGGCGCCCATGGCGAGAAGGTAGGGGATGAGGTTAATCATGACAGCCAGGTTAATGAGCACATTGAACTGCTTTAAGAGAGTGGGGCTCATGGTGGAGAGGGTCATGATAACCTGGATGGCCACCAGGGATCCGATAGCCACATAGGGGGAACGGAAACGGTTGACCTTGGACAGGAATTTCGGGAAAAGCCCGATGGAGGAAGCTTCTCTTGCTACTTCGGAAACGGTGAACTGCCAGGCAGTGAGGGACACGAAGCAGGAGCATACCAGCATGCAGGAAATAATATATCCTGCTTTTTCTCCGAACATGGTGGCATAAGCCAGTCCGAAAGGAGCTCCGGAAGCCATCAGTTCCTTGTAAGGCACCAGGCCGCCGATGATAGCAGTAGAAGTGGTGTAGCAGGCACCTGCCAGAAGAGTACCGGCCAGTACGGCAATGGGCACATTCTTTTCAGGATTCTCCACGGTGTCGGAGTTAGCGCAGGCAGTTTCCAGTCCCAGGAAGGCCCAGATGATGACGGCAATGGAGTCTTTCATGATATCGTAGAATGGCAGGTTTCCGGGGTTCCAGGCTTCGCTATAGATACTGGTATCAAAGAAGAAGAAACCGCAGAGGAGAAGGCCTACCACTGGAGATACGACACAAAAAACGCCGAGGGAAGTGAATTTGCCGAATTTCTTGGGGCCCACCAGACTGATGGTGGCTGCCAGAATGAGGACACCGATGGTGGCCATGCACACTTCCACAGGGGAAAGGGTGAGGCCGAACACGTAGGAGCCGTAGCTGACGACGCCGCTGGCGATGGCTGCATTGGCGATGATTAATGAAATGGTGTAGCAGAAATTGGAAAGGAAATTTCCCGCTCTGCCGAAACGGTACTCCGCATAGCCGCCCATGCCGCCTACCTTGGAGGTATGCATGCCGCAGCGGGCAAAGGCATAAGCCAGAATCGTGGCTCCGATGGAGGCCAGAATCCACGCGAAAATTGAAGCTGTCCCGATTTCTGCCAGTGTGGCCGGCAGAAGGATAATACCGGAACCCATCATGTTGATGGCTGTTACTGTTGTGAGCTGTACCACTCCCATTTTTTTGCTCTTAGACAAGGTTGTTCCCTTCTTTCTTAATCCAAATCGCATGAAGCGTATTGGGGGAAAAATATTGTCCCGGAATAAACCGGATGATGCAGTCATGAAAATCATCAAGGCATGCACGAGCCCCATTTGCTTTCTATAAAGGTGAAAGAAACAGGGCATAAAGAAAACCATCCGTTATTTTTTAACGGTTCGCTGCTCAACTGCTCTCGGGGCAGGGCGCGATGAATTTTTATTTACTGCAATATACCATAAATGAAATCATATGACAAGACTTTTTTACAATTTTTTTTGTAAATTTTTTTCTATGAACTCATATGGACTTTTGAGAACTTTTGAGGAAATAGAAGAAAAATAGCAAAAAATGCTTGCCATCATGGTTTGGCATGGATTGGAATGATACATCATGATGTATTGTGAAATTTCATGGTAAAAATGAACGAAACCCCGGAAGGGCGTCATGGTGGGCATTCCGGGGAATTCCTCGATTTGGCAGGGATGAATATCCTGTATAAAATTGAAATCAATATGGATAAAAATACAATTTTGTAAAATGGGCGTAAATTTCTATTAGCCCTGTGCCGCCTGAAACAGCCCCAAATTGCCCCATATAACCTCACAGGGGAAATTTCTGATTTTTAATTGAGAAAACAAGCAAAATAATGAGAATAATATATTTTTTCTTGAGTCAATTAGAAAAATGTTCTATAGGAAAAAAGAGGGAAAAATCCCTTCTTCCTGAGGAGAAAGAAGGACCGTTTTGGTGGACACGTTTTTGGCAGAGCAGGGGAGATAGAGAGAAAAGTTTTCTGTCAAACGCCATCCAAAGAAAGGCATGTTGGGGAAATAGGAAACAATACGTAAATTGTTTGACTACACCCTTCATTTTGCTATATACTATGAAATATGCCCTGTTTAGGATTCCCCTATGATATCTATATAAGGTATAAGTATTAAAGAAAAGAGGCAGATTGTTATGGCAGAAATGCAGCGTACTCTGGTCACCAGAGAAGGCCTTGAAAAGATGCAGAAGGAACTGGATGAACTCCGTTCCACAAAACGTGCGGAAATTGCACAGCGCCTGAAGGCCGCCATCGCAATGGGCGACCTTTCCGAAAACTCCGAATATGATGAAGCGAAGAACGCCCAGGCTTTCCTGGAAGGTCGTATCCTCCAGCTGGAACAGCAGATCCGCACCGCCCAGGTCATTGAAAAGGTGGCCAAGGACCGTGTAGATGTTGGTTCTACCGTACTCATCGAAGATATGGAAGAACATCTTCAGGAAAAGGTGACCATTGTAGGTTCCACCGAATCCAATCCCTTTGAAGGCCGTATTTCCAACGAATCCCCGGTAGGACGTGCCCTGATGGGAGCCAAGGCCGGCGATACGGTGGAAGCAGAAGCGCCTAACGGCGTTTTGAAATACAAAGTCATTTCTATTGAAGAATAATATGACTGGTAGGAAATGAGGTTAAGGAATGACAGAAAATAAAAACCAGAATACACAGCACAGCGGTCCGAAACTGAATGACCAGATGATCATCCGCCGCGAAAAGCTGGATAAAATCCGTGCACTGGGTGTGGAACCCTACGGACAGAAATTTGAATGGGACCACCATGCTGCGGATATCCGCAAAGAAGCGGAACAGCTGGAAAAGGATGAGACCCATGTCCGCATTGCCGGCAGAATCATGATCCGCCGCGGCCAGGGCAAGACAGCCTTCTGCGTGCTTCGCGACCAGACCGGTGACATCCAGGTTTATTTCAAGAGAGATGAGCTTCCTGAAAATGAATGGGCTCTTTTCAAGCTGGTAGATATCGGTGATATCCTTGGCATTGAAGGCACCGTCTTCACCACCCATACCGGCGAATTAACCGTGCGGGTTCTCCATTTCACCATGCTCTCCAAGTCCCTGCGCCCGCTGCCTGAAAAATGGCATGGCCTCACAGACAAGGAACAGCGCTACCGCCAGCGATATCTGGACCTCATCATGAATCCGGAAGTTCGGGAAACCTTCGTGAAGAGAGCTGCCATGATGTCTGCTATCCGCAAATGGTACACAGACCACGGCTTCCTGGAAGTGGAAACCCCGGTGCTGCAGCCTCTCTATGGCGGCGCCAATGCAAAACCCTTCACTACCCATTTCAATGCCCTGGATATGACCATGTACCTACGCATTGCTCCGGAACTGTACCTGAAGAGACTTTTGGTCGGCGGCTATGAACGGATTTTTGAAATTACCAGAAACTTCAGAAATGAAGGCATGGACACCCGTCATAATCCGGAATTCACTGCCATCGAAACTTACCAGGCCTATGGTGATATCGAAGATGTTATTAACCAGACAGAACAGATCGTGGCTGCCTGCGCTATGGCTTCCTACGGTTCCATGAAATTCACCTATGAAGATACGGAAATCGATGTCACTCCGCCATGGCCGCGGCTTACCATGGCTGAAGCTGTGAAAAAATACACCGGCGAAGACTTTGATGCCTGCCAGACCATCGAAGACGCCAGAGCCATTGCAGACAAGCTCCATGTGGAATACGGCGAATACGACGGCTTCGGCAAGATTCTTTCCGAATGCTTTGATGCCTATGTGGAAGAACACCTGATTCAGCCGGTGCATATCACAAAGCATCCGATCGAAGTATCTCCTCTCTCCAAACTGGACCCGAAAGATCCGCGCTACACCATCCGTTTCGAATCCTACATTTATGGCCGTGAACTGGCAAATGGCTTCTCCGAATTAAATGATCCCATTGACCAGAGAAAACGGTTCGAACTGCAGGTGGAGGAAAGAAAGCACGGCGACGACGAAGCGCATCCGATTGATGAAGATTTCCTGACCGCTCTGGAATACGGCATGCCTCCTACAGGCGGACTGGGCATCGGCCTCGACCGTCTCTTCATGCTTATGACCAACTCCGCTTCTATCCGCGACGTCCTCCTCTTCCCGGCCATGAAACCTGAAACGGCATTGGAAAAGAAGACAGCCCAGGAAGCTGAAAGACTGGCCAAAGAAGCAGATGATGAACCTATCGACTTCTCCAAAGTAGAAATCGAACCGCTCTTCAAGGACTATGTGGATTTTGATACCTTCAGCAAGTCTGATTTCCGCGCTGTCAAAGTCAAGGCCTGCGAAGCAGTGCCCAAGAGCAAGAAGCTCCTGAAGTTCACTCTGGATGACGGCACAGGAGAAGACCGCATCATTCTCTCCGGCATTCATGCCTACTATGAACCGGAAGAACTGGTAGGAAAGACACTGATTGCCATCGTGAACCTGCCGCCGAGGAAGATGATGGGCATCAACTCCTGCGGCATGCTTCTCTCTGCCATTCATAAAGAAGAAGGGGAAGAAAAGCTTCACCTCCTCATGGTAGACCGTCATATCCCTGCCGGTGCCAAACTTTATTAATCCATGAAGTAACTAATCAAAAAGCTGCCTTAGGGGGCAGCTTTTTTGATTGCAATTTTTCATTGCAGTGATATACTGTATCCAATTTATAAGTTAGCAGAGTAAGTGCAGGTGCGCAGGAAAAGGCTGGTCCTTTTCCTCCAGTGCCGGATGAACGGGGAGTTGTCATCCGGACGAAAAGCAGGAATGCTTGCGGTGCCTGTGCTACATCCCGCTGCTGCATGGAGACCCCTTTCCATGCAGCTCTGCATGAAGGAGGTCTTTTTATAATGCATAAAAATAGAGAAAAGGAAATGGTGGTTCTGGGAATTCTTACGGCACTGGCAGTGCTTCTGTCCTATGTCTTTGCCATACAGACACCTTTTGTGAGGATTACCTTCGGTTTCCTGCCCCTGGCTCTGGCAGGGGCCCTCTATGGGCCATGGAAAGCGGGGCTGGTGGGGGCTCTGGATAACCTGATCGGCACGGCTCTTGTGGGGACAAGCATATTTTTCCCCGGCTTTACCCTGTCCGATTTCCTTACAGGCTTCATTTTCGGCTATTTCTTCTACAGAAAGAAAATCACCTTTCCCTATGTGTGTATTCCGTTCCTTGTCATTATGGTCTTGATCCACTTGGGGCTTAATACCCTGTGGCTGGTACTTTACTATGACAAGGCGGCCTCTGCTATTTTTCTGGGACGACTGATCAAGAACCTGATCTGTTTCCCTATGGAAGTGGGTCTTTTCCTGCTGATATATAAGAAGGCCTATGGGCGGATATCCCTCTTGGCTTTGGGCAGATAGATCATGGGAAATCAGCGGTCAGGCCGGTGGTCATCAAAAAAGCTGTGGAAACAGGATTTTTCTGTTTCCACAGCTTTTTTACATTTTTGGTGAGGAAAATCAGCGGTCGGAGCCGTCTTTTTCCTTCCGGATGACGTCGTGGGCGCCGCCTTCTACGATGGAGGTAGCGGATACGAGGGTGAGTTTTGCTTTCTTCTGCAGTTCCGGAATGGTGATGGCGCCGCAGTTGCACATGGTGGCTTTAATCTTGGCACAGGTCTTTTCTACATTTTCCTTCAGCGGGCCTGCATAGGGAACGTAGGAATCCACCCCTTCTTCAAAGGCCAGCTTCTTGGAACCGTCCAGATCGTAGCGGCCCCAGTTTCTTGCGCGGTTGGAACCTTCGCCCCAGTATTCCTTGACCACTGTGCCGCCTACAGTTCTCTTCTGTGTGGGGGATTCGTCGAAACGGGCGAAATATCTGCCCAGCATGACGAAGTCAGCGCCCATGGCCAGGGCCAGGGTGATGTGATGGTCGTAAACGATGCCGCCGTCGGAGCATACCGGTACGTAAATGCCTGTTTCCTTGTAGTATTCATCTCTGGCCTGGCAGACTTCGATGAGAGCGGTAGCCTGGCCGCGGCCGATGCCCTTTGTTTCACGGGTAATGCAAATGGAACCGCCGCCGATGCCTACCTTTACGAAGTCAGCGCCTGCTTTGGCCAGGAAGAGGAAGCCATCGCGGTCTACTACGTTGCCGGCGCCTACTCTGACCTTGCCGTTATATTTTTCATGAATCCAGTTCAGGGTGATTTTCTGCCATTCGGAGAAGCCTTCGGAGGAATCGATGCAGAGCACGTCAGCGCCTGCGTCTACCAGCTTCGGCACCCTTTCCTCATAGTCCCGGGAGTTGATGCCGGCACCGACGATGAAGCGTTTCTGGGCATCCAGCATTTCGTTGGGGTTTTCCTGATGGGAATCGTAGTCCTTGCGGAATACGAAGCCGTAGAGCTTGCCGTCTTCAAAGAGAACGGGGAGGGAATTGATTTTGTTGTCCCAGATAATGTCGTTGGCTTCAGAAAGGGTGATGCCGTACTTGGCGGTGATCAGTTTTTCCAGAGGGGTCATGAAATTTTTAACTTTTTCCGATTTATCCATACGGCTCACGCGATAGTCACGGCTGGAAACGATGCCCACCAGTTTGCCGCCGGAGGTGCCGTCGTCGGTAATGGCTACGGTGGAATGGCCGGTTTTTGCTTTCAGCGCCAGTACATCGGCCAGGGTGTTTTCAGGAGAAAGGTTGGAATCACTGGGAACAAAGCCTGCTTTCTGGGCTTTGACTCTGGCAACCATGGCTGCTTCCTCTTCCGGGGTCTGGGAGCCGTAGATGAAGGAAACGCCGCCGTTTCTTGCCAGTTCCACTGCCAGTCTTTCACCGGATACGGCCTGCATGATTGCAGAAACCATGGGGATATTTAATGTAATAGCCGGTTTTTCACCTTTTTTGAACTTCACCAGCGGTGTCTTCAGGGACACGTTTGCAGGAATGCAGTTCGTATCAGAATATCCCGGAATCAGGAGATATTCATTAAAGGTATGTGCCGGTTCATTAATGTAGGTTGCCATCATTTCCTCCTTGAATAAAAAAATTCCATAACAGGGTATTAAGGATAAATATACATCTTTCCTTGCAAAGGGTCAAGTGCTTTTTGCAGGTTCCCTTCTGTTACGCTGTCATTATATTTTTACCCATTATAGCCTATATTGGAAAGGGAGAAAAGGGGGAACATGGCGGGGCTTTAGAGAGGACCGACTGCTTTTGACCAAAGGCCTTAAAAAGACCGGGCAGGGGGGATGCTTTTTGTCTCCCATTCATGAATGACCGGCACTGGCAGCCATAAAAAAACGCCGCAGTCTGCGGCGTTTCCCTTTACAGCAGGGGTCTGATAACGGCCCTGAAATAGGCGTCCAGTTCTTCCGGCGTTTCCTTCATATTTCGTCTTACCCACCACTGCACCATTTCCACGAAACTTCCGGAAATGTGGTTCAGCAGGAACTCTTCCGGCACCGGGCAGGAAGGCTTTCGGTCCTTTAAAAGGTAGGAGGAAATGAGTCTGTCCAGACTGGATTTGAAAAAACGAAGAAAAATATCGCTGCTTTCGGAGGTGAGAAGATCCCTTACATGATTGGTGTTGGCATCAATATGCTGCAGCAGATGGCAGAATACGGGATCCGGCACACCGGGGGCCATATGGGCATCGCTGGGGACGTTGTCGTGCATGACACCTTCGATGATATGGTCAAAAAGCTCGCTGCACATTTCCTTTAAAAGGCTGTCCTTGGCTTCAAAGTGGGCATAGAAGGTGCTTCTTCCTATATTGGCGCGGTCAATAATGTCCTGAATGGTGATTTTAGAGTAGGGCTTTTCTGACAAAAGGGCGCTGAAGGCGCTGAAAATAGCCGCTCTTGTTTTCTGCTGGCGACGGTCCATAAACGTTCTCCCTGTGTGGCTTTCGGAAATCAGGAATCATGGCCTGCCTTCCTGATTTATAGTACTATTTGTTCGCTATCAGTACTAGTGTAATATAGGAATGGCTACAATGCAAGCTGGGGAAAGGGAGAAAAAGGAATTTTAACTTTAGTTTACACTTCCCTTATAATTTCATCATCAGAGGCGATGATTCTTTTTATAATTCCATCAAAAAAGATGAGAAAGTAATTTTACTTTCTCATCTTTTAAATGAAGGGTTCCATGGCAGGTCAGCCCTGCTTCAGGATTTCCCTGGAGAAACTTAGAAAGTGGCCTTAATGGAGCCGTTGTATTTCTTGTTGATGAAATCCTTGGCTTCCTGGCTGTTCAGCGCCTTCATGAGCTTCTGCAGTTCCGGACGCTTTTCATCGCCTGCGCGGACAGCTACGATATTGGCATAGGGGGAGTCAGAACTTTCGGTGTAGATGGAGCTCTTGGGGTCCAGTTTGGCTTCCAGGGCGAAGTTCATGTTAATGACGGCAATATCCGCATCTTCCAGAGAACGGGGGAGTTGTGGCGCTTCCAGTTCGGAGAACTGAAGGTTCTTCGGGTTTTCAGCAATGTCCTGAGGCGTTGCGGTAATGGGGGCACCGTCGCGGAGCTTAATGAGACCGGCGGACTGGAGTACCAGAAGGGCACGGCCGCCGTTGGTGGGATCATTGGGGATTGCTACATGGGCACCGTCGGGGAGATTTTTGATATCTTTGATCTTGTTGGAATATACGCCCATGGGTTCCAGGTGGACGGTGCCGATGGAAACCAGGTTCAGGCCCCGGGATTTGCAGAATTCATCCAGGTAGGGTTTATGCTGGAAATAGTTGGCATCCAAACTCTTGTCGTTCAGTGCCAGGTTCGGCTGTACATAATCGGTGAATTCCACGATTTCCACGTTGACCCCTTCCTTGGCCAGCTGGTCCTTTACGGAATTCAGGATTTCTCCATGGGGAACGGGGGAAACGCCGACTTTAATGGTGACGGCTTTGTCCGGAGCGGCAGATTTGGCAGGGGCAGCGGCCTTCTCTCCTCCGCAGCCTGCTAAAAATCCGACAGCTGCCAGTGCGGCAATGGATGCGATCAGGGTCTTCTTGTAGTTCATAATACTCCTCCTATGATGAAATCAATAAAAAAACCTTCCTCCCGAAAGGGACGAAGGATTCTATTCGTGGTACCACCCAGATTTACTTTTCCGTCGCCGGAAAAGCCTTATGAAGTACGCCGGCTCTGCCTTGATACTTCTTTTCTGTAACGGGAATTCCCGGTCTGCCTGATGATTCAGCAGAGAGGCTCAGAGGCCATGTTCGGCAGGCTATCCAAGGCCCCTTCCCACCTGTGGGGGCTCTCTTTGCTCTTCCTTCCCGCGTATTCTTCTCTTCATTGCCTTTATGAAGTTGAAAATACTATATCACTCTTTCCCTTTTTTCGTCAAGAGGATTTTTGACAGGCTTTGACAATTTTCCTGAAGTGGTTTATTATTTATTTAGTCAGCTTACTAACTAAAAACGCCGCTCATGAAAGAAGTCTGTTCTTATAAGGATTGTCTGGACCGCCGGGTCAGAAAATTATGAAGCAGCCCGGGGCATCCTTTCTGTCCTTTTCCTGCCATGGCAGGAAAAGACACATCATGAAATCGGCCTTTCCTGATACGGGAGGATTTATGTATCGAAATTTTGTGTTTCCATCACGGGAGGAACTGGCATCCCATGCCCGGGAGATGCCGGAAATCCATCCTGACGATGTGATTACCATGCTTACGGTGATGAAGGCGGCCGAGGAAATCAAAGGGAAAACCGATGGTATCCTGGAGCGGAGGTACCACATGTCCCAGGGAAAGCTCTGTGTCATGATTATCCTTCACCAGCACAGAGAAGGGCTGGCACCGTCGAAGCTGGCCGTTATGGCAGGGGTGACGAAGGCCACCATTTCCGTCATGCTGGCTCGCATGGAGCGGGACGGGCTGGTGAAAAAATCGGTGAATGCAGACGATGGAAGAGCCCGGCTGGTATATCTCACCGACAAGGGCCGGGAGGAAATGGACAGTATCCTGCCGGACCATTATGTACGGATTTCCCGTCTCATCGGTAAGCTAGATGAAGGGGAAAAGAAGGAGCTGGTGCGGCTTCTCCATAAAATCGTGGATGAATAATGAAAATCACTCTGATTTTCCGGTCATTTTCCGATAGAAAGTGACCGGTATTTTCAGCCTTATATAATCAGCCGGCTAACTAAATAGGTTTGGAGGTCAAGACATGAATATGCATAGTAAACCGGTGAAAATTGGATTGTTTTTTCTGGGGCTCATAGCGGTGTGCGGGCTGGTGCTCCTCTTCAAGGGAAATGATGCCGTAGCAATGGCCAAGGAAAAGCGGGATGGCATTGTGACTGCCGAGCAGATCAAGGTGTCCTTCGATTCTGTCAGCGGCCGCCTGCTGAAGGAAAACGTAAAGGAAGGGGACCGGGTGAAGAAGGGGGATGTGCTCATGGTGATGGACCCAACGGATACGGACCTGGATATAAAAAAACTCCGTTCCCAGATTGCCCAGCTGGATGCACAGATCAGCTCCATGGCAGGAAGCATTGATGTGGCTTACCAGAAAGCGGATACTGACGAAGTGGAAACCCATCGCCAGATTGATTAGCAGAAGGCGGTGCTGGCATCGTCACAGGCAGTGTATGAAAACAAGCTGTCTGATTACAACAGGAAACGGCAGCTGGTGGAGGCCGGCGCCATTTCCCAGCTGGAAATGGATAATATAACCGCCAGTCTCCGCACTGCCGAGGCAGATGTGCGGGCTCAGCAGGAGCTTCTCCATAAACTTCTGGGCGGCGCAGAGGATCGGGACAATACAGAAGACATTGCTCTTCCCACCATTGCCCAGGAAAGGCAGAGCGCTGACAATAAAGCCAATGACCTGGAATCTCTGAGACAGCAGAAAAAGCAGCTGGAGGTGGCTCTGGAACAGAAGGAAGTCAATAAGAAAAGACTGATCCTTCGGGCCCCGGAAGACGGGAAAATCCTGAAGGTGATTGCCAAGGAAGGAGAAATGGTTTCAGCTAATACGCCGGTGATTCTTCTGGAAAGCAGCCGCTATTACTATGACATTTATGTGAATGAGGTAGAAAAGGGACAGATGAAGGAAGGAGACCAGCTCACAGGTCATACGGTGTCCGGAAACAGGGAAGTGCCTGGCACGGTGCGTCTCATAGCCAGAGCGCCGGGGTTTGCGGATTTCAAAATGTCCAGGGAAAAGAGCTCGGCTGATCTGACAGCCTTCCAGATTCGTACCTACATCGACCCCGTACCCGGTGTGATTCCGGGAATGACAGTGGAGGTGAACCGTCATGAGTTCACTGGCCGATGAAATCCATTTCCTCTTTTCCGGCAGGGGCATGCCTTATGAAAAGGTATCCCTCCTGGTGGCCATCGTGATTACTGTCTTCTTTACGGCGGCCATGGGCTACAACTATACCAGGGATGTGAATGTGGTGGTGGTGGACCTGGACCATTCCAGGACGAGCCAGGAAGTAGTGGAAATGATTCACTCTTCTCCCCACATGAAGGTGGGTCATGTGCTGTACACTCCGGCGGACCCGAAGGATTTCTTCTATGAAGACAAGGCCTATGCGGTGGTTTGCCTGCCGAAGGACCTGGAACGGGACCTGTATTCCGGCACCTCGGTGAATATAGGCCTTTACTGCGACTACACCAATATCGCCCTGACCGCCGATATCCAGGCTGCCATGAATGAAATCGCCGCGGAGCTGAATGGAATGAACAGCGGCTCTACCGAAAGCGGCGGTCTGGTGGTGAGTACCCGTTACCTTTTCAACCCCACAGGCAGTACCAGCAATTCGGAAACCGAAGGGTTCCTCTTCTTTTTCTCCAGTATGTTCTTTACCTTTGCCACCATCGGCATGGTGCCAAGGCTGAAGCTGGAGCACAAATGGGAGGCCCTTCTGGAGAAGGGATCCCCCTTTGACCTTATGGTGCGGATTCTTCCCTACATGGGCTGCCTGATGACAGCCCTCATGGTGGGCATGGCCATTCTCCGCGTCTGGGGCAATATGGTTATATCCGGCAGCTTTCTTCTTTTCATGGCGCTCCAGATTTTCTATATCTGGGGTGTAGGCATGATGAGCATTCTTTTCGGATGGACCGCCGCCAACCCCGGCGTGGCTTCCAGCCGCATGATTCTTTTCATCCCCGGCGGTTTCATCCTGGGCGGACAGACGGCGCCCCTGGTTTTCATTCCCTACTGGGCCCAGGTGCTGTCCCATTTCTTTCCCCTGACCTGGGAATTCCATTTCGTCAGGGATATCCTCATGCGGGGCGCCGGTTTTGGCGATATAATGCAGGAAATCGGGGTGTTCTTCCTCTATCTCCTGGCCATTGCGGTGGTTTTCTGCCTCCGCTTTGAAAAGGCCCGGAAAGACTGCGTGAAGGAAGGGCTGATTCATTCGTAACGCTTTGCTTCGAGAGGGCATTCTTTTAACAGCAGAAACTGCAGAACAGGAGGCAGTATGGAAATCAAAAAGATCCTGGTTCCTCTGGACGGCTCACCGGAATCAGAGAAAGCCTTCACCTTCGGGCTGGACCTGGCGGAAAAGTATGATGCCCGCCTGGTGCTGGCCCATGTGGTGGACATGAATGAAAAAATGACGGCCCTGGATCAGGTCACCATGAGCGGTTATGTGCCTTCGGAAATACTGGATGAAGGGTACCGGCTTCTTTCCCGGTCTGCCCGCAAGGTGCCGCCCCATATCCGTCTTGATACCATGGTCCGTATCGGCGCTCCGCCGCAGACCCTCCTTTCCATGGCAGAAGATACAGGAGCGGATCTTATCGTCATGGGAAGCCGGGGCCTTGGCGCTGTGCGGAGCATCGTCATGGGCAGCGTGAGCCAGTATATCCTTCACCATGCCAGGGCCATGGTGACCATAGTGAAATAGAAAAAGGGCAGTGAAGAAATGGTTTACCTTTCTTCACTGCCCCTTTTGATTTCCTGAAAAATCAGCCCGGCTTGGGGTTTTAAATGATGGATTCTGCAAGTACATCCTTCATGAGGGAGACTGCCTTTTTCAAATCTGTCCAGGGAATGTTCAAAGCCGGCAGAAGACGGATTTTTTCCTTGGCCGTAAGCACTACCACCCCTTTAGCCAGGAGCCGGGGTACGATTTCCTTTACATCCTTCTCGGGCTCTATGCCCCACATAAGGCCCATGCCGGCCACCGCTTTCACGCCTTTGGCACCGGTGAATTCCTCTTTGATGTACTGCCCTTTGGCGGTTACTTCCTTTAATAGAGCATCATCGATTCTTTCCATAATGGAAAGGGCACCGGCGCAGGCAATGGGGTTGCCGCCGAAGGTGGAGCCGTGGGTGCCGGGGGTGTATACATTTTCTGTCTTTTCATTGAACATGGTAACACCCAGGGGAAGACCGCCGCCGATACCTTTGGCAGTGGACACAATATCCGGTTCCACATCATAGTTCATATAGCCGTAAAGCTTTCCGGTGCGGCCGTTACCGGTCTGCACTTCATCCACGATGAGAAGGATATCATGGTCTTTGGCATATTGGCCGACGCCTTCGAAAAATTCTTTGGACAGCGGGTGGACGCCGCCTTCGCCCTGGATGGGTTCCACCATAACGGCGCAGACCTGGGGGTGTTCTTTGCAGAGTTTGATGAAAGAGGGCAGGTCATTGGCCGGAGTATAGAGGAAGCCCGGTGTGAAGGGGAAGAAATCCTTGTGGAAAATGTCCTGTCCCGTGGCGGCAAGGGTGGTAATGGTGCGGCCGTGGAACCCATTGATGAGGGTAATGATTTCATTTCTTTCTTTTCCATACTTGTCAATGGAGTACTTCCGGGCTCCCTTGATAGCGCATTCATTGGCTTCGGCACCGGAGTTGGAAAAGAAAACCTTCTTCATGCCGGTCTTTTGGCAGAGCATTTCCGCCAGGCCGGCCATGGGCTTCGTGTAGAAAAGATTGGAAACGTGGTTCAGCACATGAAGCTGGCTGGTTACGGCATCCATCCATTTTTCGTCGGCCACGCCGAAAATATCAACGCCGATACCGCTTCCCATGTCGATATAATCTTTTCCCTCTTCATCTATGAGGTGGGATCCTTTGCCTTTGACAAAGCATACGGGATATCTGGAATAGGTATGGGCTATATAGGCAGCATCTTTTTCTTCTGTATTCATAGTGAATCTCCTTTATGAGTGGGCTGGTGACCTTTTGAACCCGGGGGGCGGGGAATCGGTCCTTTTATTTCGTAAACATGGTTCCCAGTCCTTCATCGGTCAAGAGTTCGATGAGGATGGCATGGGGGATTTCTCCATTTATGATGAAAACTTTCTTTACCCCTTCTTTGACGGCGTTGGTGCAGCAGTCTACTTTGGGAATCATGCCGCCGGCAATGATTCCGCTCTTTTTCAGCTCTTCTGCGTCAGCAAGGGACATCTGGCTGATCAGGGAGTTTTCATCGTCCTTGTCCCTGAGCACGCCGTTAATATTGCTCATGACTACCATGGATTCGGCGTGAAGGGCGGCGGCAATTTTGGCTGCTGCTGTATCGGCATTGATGTTGTAGGGGTTTCCGTCGTCGTCAATGCCGATGGAGGAAATGACGGGGATGAAGCCGCCATCCAGAAGGTCATCCAGGATTTTCGTATTGATTTCATCGATTTCGCCTACATGACCCAGTTTTTCACTTTTCTGGTGTACCTTGATGAGGCCGCCGTCGATGCCGCAGAGGCCTACGGCCCTGCCGCCCAGGGCGGACAGATCAGCCGCCAGGCTTTTGTTGACCTTGCCGGCCAGGACCATCTGTACCACTTCCATGGTGTCATCGTCGGTGACGCGGAGGCCGTTTTCGAAATGGGACTCGATGGACAGTTTCTTCAGCATGGCGCTGATTTCAGGCCCTCCGCCGTGAACGAGGATAACCTTGACGCCTACCAGCTGGAGAAGAAGAATGTCCTGCATCACTGATTTTTTCAGCTGGGGATCGGTCATAGCGTTTCCGCCATACTTGGCTACCACATATTTTCCTGTATATTCTTTAATGTAAGGGACGGCCTGGGTCAGGATTTCCGCCCGTACTGCATTGGATGTATTCATAGTGGACTCCTTTATTTAGTGGGCTGGTGAGCTAGTGAGCTAGTGGGCTAGTGGGATAGTGGGATAGTGGGCTGTATTCCCGTACACAAGAGGGTTCAGGCACCTATGGCGTTCGGGTTCAAGTAGCCGCCGGGCCTGCGCCCTGGGCTGCCCGGGTTCGGCCCGGGATTGGCTGCCGCCTTCGGCGCCTTTTTAATATCAGCGCCAGCCGCGCCCCTTTTTTCAATATGCGCCCATAGGGCGCCACCACAACCTTCGGCCCGAAGGGCCGTCAAACCTAAGAACCCTCCGGCCATTAGGCCGGTCAATCTTAAGAACCCTGTGAAAGCGGCTCGCCGCTTTCAGATCACCAGTCCCGTTTCTTCCGGCATACCCAGCATGAGGTTCATGCATTCGATGGCGGCGCCGGATGCGCCTTTGCCCAGGTTGTCGAAGGTGGAAATGACAAGGACCCGGTCATCGTTGCCGGCGATATGGATGGTGAGGCTGTCTTTTCCTGCGTTTTCATTGGCAGAGAGGAAGAGGCCGTTTGTCTCTTCCAGAGACAGGGGGGAGAGGTGAATGAGCTTGGAATTTTCATAATGTTTTTTGAAAATCATATGAAAATCATCGGTGTCGATATCACCGGGCAGTCCGCAGGGCAGCTGGAGAAAGTGGGTGTGGAAGCCGATGGTGACTTCCATGCCTTCGAAGAAGTCGTCCACCACCGGGGAAAAGAGGGGCGCTTCACAGAGGTGGCATACTTTCATGATTTCCGGAAGGTGCTTATGGTTCTGGGAAAGGCCGTACTGCCGGGGCGCCTTGAAGTCGGCTCCTTTTTCTTCATCGTACTGGGCAATCATTTTCTTTCCGCCGCCGCTGTAGCCGGTGAGGGAGAAGCAGTGGAGGGGATAGTTGATGGGAAGGATGCCTGCATGGATCAGGGGGTAGAGGATGGAAATAACGCCGCTGGCATGGCAGCCGGGAACGGCTACTTTCTGCGCTTTGGAAATGGCTTCTTTCTGGTCTTTGGAAAGTTCCGGGAATCCATATACCCAGTCGTCGTCGGTACGGTGGGCAGTGGAGGTGTCAAGGATGCGGATGGGGATATCTTTCACGGCCTCTACCACCTCTTTCGAGGCAGCGTCGGGAAGGCAGAGGAACATGAGATCTGCTTCTTTTGCGAAGGCTTGAATGGTGGGGATATCTTTTCTTTTATCTTCCGGCAGATGGAGGAGTTCTATATCTTTTCTTTCGGACAGCCGGTCCTGAAGACGGAGGCCCGTGGTTCCCGATTCACCTACAATGAATACTTTCGGCAGTGTTTTCATAATAGTTCCTCCTTTCAGTCCATGGGATATTCGCCGAAGGTGGCTACCATGACTGCTTTAATGGTGGGAAGCCGGTTGGCTGCTTCCTGGAAAGCCAGGGAGAAGGGGGCTTCGAATACATCATCGGTCACTTCGATGCCATTCAGGCCGAAACGTTCATAAATGTCTTTTCCCACCTTTGTTTCTGTGTTGTGGAAGGAAGGCAGGCAGTGGCAAAAAACGGTATCCGGATTTCCTGTATTTTTTATCATGTCCATGGTAATGCGGTAAGGCATGAAGAGCTTGATTCTTTCGCCCCACAGGTCGTAGGGGTCTCCCATGGTTACCCATACGCCGGTGTAAATGACATCCAGTCCCTTCACTCCTTCCACCGGATCATCGGTGAAAGTAAAGGAAGCTCCTGTTTTCTCGGCTATCTTCTTGCACTTGGCGGTGAAATCATCTTCCGGGAAATACCGGGCAGGGCCGATGATTCTGAAATCCATACCGGCAAGGGCGGCGCCGGCCATGAGGGCGTGGGCCATATTGGACTGGCCATGACCTACATAGGCATAGGACAGCTGGTTTAAGGGCTTTTTGAAATGTTCCTTCAGGGTAAGGAAATTGGCCAGAGTCTGGGTGGGATGGTCATAGTCCGTAAGACCGTTCCATACGGGGACGCCGGCTTTGGCGGAAAGCTCTTCTACCGCGCTCTGGGCATACCCCCGGAATTCAATGGCGTCGAACATGCTTCCCAGTACCCGGGCGGTGTCGGCAATGGATTCCTTCTTGCCAATCTGGGTGCCTGTGGGCCCCAGGTAGGTGGTGAAAGCTCCCTGGTCATGGGCTGCCACTTCGAAGGCACACCGGGTGCGGGTGGAGTCTTTCTCGAAAATAAGGGCAAAATTTTTACCGTTTAAAGTTTTGATTTCTTTTCCAGCGGCCTTGTCCTGCTTCAGCTTTTCCGCCAGGTCCAGATAGTAGGCGAATTCTTCCGGTGTGTAGTCCAGCATGGAGAGAAAGGAATGGTTCAGTAAGCTTTTCATGATATACCTCGTTGTATGTTTTTAACTTTTTTGGAATCTGGATATATGGTTTATGAGTGAACCATTCTCATCGGGAGAGGGCCTCCAGGGCAGCAGCTGCTTCCAGGGTGATGCCCAGAGGAAGGATGGATTCATTGATGGCAAAGGATGCATTGTGCAGGGCCGGCGTATTTCCGTCGCCGGTGCCCAGCCAGAAGAAGGCGCCGGGGAATTTTTCAAGGTAGGAGGAGAAGTCTTCCGCGCACATGGATGGGAACTCTGGCTCTGTGATATGTTCTTCTCCCAGGTAGGCTTTTCCCACTTTCTTCAGGAAATCAATCTTTTCCGGTGTATTGATGGTGGCGCTGTGGCCTCTGACATAGTTCAGCTCCGAATGGGTGTGGAACATGACATCCAGACCTTTCAGGATTTCCCCCAGCCTTGCTTCCATCTTGTCCCGAAGCTCCGGACGGTAGGTACGGCAGGTGCCTTCCAGATAAGCATCCTCTACACCTACGTTGTAACGGGTGCCCGCATTCATGAGGCCGATGGTGCACACTACATTGTCCATGGGGTTCATTTCCCTGGAAATCAGGGACTGTACATCAATGATGAAATGAGCTGCCGCTACCAGGGCGTCGGTGCCGTTATGAGGCTGGGCAGCATGGGTGGATTTCCCTTTGATATGGACGTAGAAACGATCGGATGCCGCCATGAGGGCACCGGGCTTTAATCCCACCTGGCCCGTGGGAAGCTCCGGCCATACATGAAGGCCGTAAATTTCCGATACATCGTCCAGCTTCCCGCTGGCTGCAATATGGCGGCCGATGGCCGCTTCTTCCTCGGCCGGCTGGAAAACGATTTTCACAGTGCCGTGAATCTGATCCTTCATTTCATTCAGTACGGCGGCAGCGCCCAGAAGGATGGACATGTGACCGTCATGGCCGCAGGCATGCATGACCCCTTCGTTTTTGGAAGCAAAAGGAAGGCCTGTGAGCTCTGTTACCGGAAGGGCATCCATGTCGGCCCGGAGGGCCACCGTCTTCCCCGGATGGCTGCCTTTGATGATGCCCAATACGGCATTCTGGAAAAATCCTGTTTCATAGGGGATGCCCAGATTTTTGAAAACATCCTGGATATAGGCTGAAGTTTTGACTTCTTTTCCGGAGAGTTCCGGATATTCATGGAAATGTCGTCTCCAGGTCACCACCTGTGGCAGAATGGCTGTGACTTTTTCCTTAACTTCTTTTTCGTACATCATTGAGACGACCTCTTTTCCTGACTTTAATTGGCGTTTTTGTATATACATGAATATTTATTCAAGCAAAATAGACTGAAATATATGAAATTCAACAGATTTTCATGAAATATAGCGAAAATACAAAAACGTGTGCAAATTGTATTGCAATAATAATACAACTTTACGAATATATATGCAAGAGGGAAAGAGAAATTTTTTATCAAAAAGATGAAACTGGCACCTGCCGGTGAAGAACAGCACGGGAAAAAGGCGGAAGCAGCGGAGAAAATATTTCTTAAGGATTTCGACAAAGTATGATATAATAACAATAATATGCAGGCATCCAGCGAGAACGGACAATCATAGATCTGAATCATGGGAGAGACGCATGGGGCGTTCTCTTTTTTTTAGGAAGCGCTGATTCATTCACTTTGTGAATCAATCAGTGCTTCCTTAATGCCCCGGAAGGAAACCGGGAAGATATACCGGAAAGAAACTGACCTGGTCAGCTCTTTCCGATATATAGGTATTATTTATATCAAAGGCCTGCTTTTACTTATCATTGGGCATCATGCCCGCGTACCCATGAACGCATACAGGAGGAAACATGTACGACACTTTTAAAGAATTGGGAATTGCGCCGGAAATACTGAAGGCCGTGGAGGATATGGGATTCGAGGAACCAAGTCCCATCCAGAAGGCAGCCATTCCTATTGCCCTTACCGGAAAGGACCTGATCGGTCAGGCCCAGACCGGCACCGGCAAAACGGCGGCTTTTGGTATTCCCATCCTGGAAAGGATTGACACATCCAGGCCGGGACCCCAGGCCGTAGTCCTTTCCCCTACAAGGGAGCTGGCCATCCAGTCTGCCGAAGAAATCAACCATCTGGCCCAGTACCTTCCCATTCATGCCCTTCCCATTTACGGCGGGCAGGATATTGAAAGACAGTTCAAAGCTCTCCGGAAGCACCCCAACATTATCGTGGCCACTCCGGGCCGCCTCATGGACCATATGAAGAGAGGCACCATTGACCTGTCCCATGTACAGGTTCTTGTGCTGGACGAAGGGGACGAAATGGTGGATATGGGATTCATCGACGATATCCGTACCATTCTGGCCGGCATTCCGGAAGAAAGGCAGACCATGTTTTTCTCCGCCACCATGCCGGAACCTATCCGTCAGCTGGCTGAGACTTTCCTGAAGGATCCGGAACTGGTGAAAATCAAAGCAGCCACTGTGACCATCGACCTCATCGAGCAGGAATACATCGAACTGCCGGACCGCCAGAAATTTGATGCCCTCTGCCGCCTGCTGGATATGCAGGATCCGGAACTGGCCATCGTTTTCGTCCGTACCAAGAGAAGATGCGATGAAGTGACGGAAGCCCTGAAGAAGAGGGGATACATGGCAGAAGGTCTTCATGGCGACCTGTCCCAGCAGAAAAGAGACACTGTGGTGCGCCAGTTCAAGGAAGGCACCATTGATATCCTGGTAGCCACCGATGTGGCAGCCAGAGGCCTTGATATTTCCGGTGTGACCCATGTATACAACTTCGATATGCCCCAGGATCCGGAAATCTACGTACACCGCGTAGGACGTACCGGCCGCGCAGGCAAGACCGGCCTGGCAGTAACCTTCGTCATTTCCAGGGAAATGGGACAGCTCCGGGATATTGAAAGAGTTATCCGCCGCCGTATCAAGAGACGGTCTGTCCCCACCCTTTCTGAAGTCATCGAAGGCAACCAGAAGGCTGCCATTGAAAGCCTTTCCGACACGGCCCAGGGCGGCGGCCTGGAGGAATACAGGGAAAGCGCGGAAGACCTCCTGAATGATGTGGACTCTGTATCCCTGGTGGCTGCTGCTATCAAGCTGCTCACCAAACAGCCCGATGTGACACCGGTCAAGATTACCGAAGAAATGCCTAATTTCCGCAGACGCAAAGGAGCTCCCCGCCGTCACTTCGATGGAGACCGTCCCCGGAGAAGAAGAAATTCTGAAGGCGGCCGCCGCTTTGAAGGCAAAAGGCAGCGCCGTTTCGACAGCCATTCCGGCCAGCCCCGTCAGAATAACGGCAAAAACATTCACGAATCCAATTTCAAACCTTACTTCAGGGAAAACTGATAGAAAAGCAGGAAGGGAAGATGCCCTTCCTGCTTTTTAGGTGGGCCGGGACATGGCACCTGCGCCTGTCCTGGCACAGGCTGCTTTGCGGTCCTTTTTGCCAGTTCAGCCGAAAGACTTGTTAAAAAAGGAGACATAGTGTATTCTATATTCATAGAAATAAATATAAAGGAGGCTGTCCTATGAAAAAAGTGATTATGATTAAAATTCCCGGCTGTCCCTACTGCGCTAAGGCCAGAAAGGCCATTGGCCTTCTGCAGGAAGAAGAACCATACAAAGATATCAGGGTGGAGGAAATCGATGAAACCACCCAGCCGGACCTGGCAGCGCCCTATGGAAAGGACTACTACTACGTGCCCAGCCTTTTCATTGAGGGAAAGAAGTACTTTGAAGCCAAACCGGGTATGGACTACGACACCATTGAAAAAGCGGTGAGGGACGTATTTGAGGAAGCACAGAAGGCTTGACCTGTAAAAGCCTGAGGCCGTTTCGCAGAGGAAACGGCCTTTTCGCTGTGGAAGAAAGGAAAATGGGATGGACAATTTCGAGGAGAAGAACAGAGGCTATTGGAATGAGCGGAGCCGCGGCTACAGCAGTCTTAGACAAAAGGAACTGTCCGGGCCGGACAGCAGGGCCTGGGAAAGGTTCCTGATGGAAAGGCTTCCGAAGGGAAGACCTCTTCGTGTTCTGGATGCAGGCACGGGGCCTGCCTTCCTTGCCATTATCCTGGCAAAGGCAGGATGCAGGGTGACGGCCCTTGATTTCTCTGCCTCCATGCTGAAAGAGGGGGCGGCTAATGCGGAAAAGGCGGGAGTTTCCATTTCCTTCACGCAGGGCGATGTGATGAACCTGCCCTTTCCGGAAAGCAGCTTTGATGCCATTGTGACCCGCAATGTGACCTGGAACCTGCCCGATGTGCCCAGGGCCTATGCGTCCTGGCAGAGGGCTTTGAAAAAAGGGGGCGTCCTTCTTAACATGGACTCCAATTACGGTCCCATGGATTTCACTGCCGCTGCGAAACTTACCAAAAATGCGCACCACGGTGTGGCGGAAAGTCTTATAGAGACCTGCCAGGAGCTGAAGGACTCCATCCGTATCAGCACACACAGCCGGCCGGCCTGGGATGTGGAACGGCTGCAGCTGATGGGCTTTTCTTCCGTCACATGGGAAGAGGATATACGCCCTCTTGTGCACCTGTCCAAAGAATGGGACTACGACCCGCTGCCTCTTTTCTGCATCAGGGCGGTGAAATAGAAGGGGACGGTAGAAGACAGAAAGCAGAGGGCCATGATTTCATCTGCGGACCTGCTTTTCCTTTATTTCACTGCATAAGTATGGAGGAATCAGGAGCTTTGACATGGGAAAAGGGCTGTGAAGAAATGGTCATCATTTCTTCACAGCCCCTTTTGGGATATGACGAAAATGTATCAAACTCCGGCGAAGCCGACGCCGCAGCCCTCAGGTGCAGAGCGCCGGTCAAACTTCAGAACCTTTCACGACCTGCAGCATTTCTTCCTTCATTTCCAGATACCTGTCCGTATAGTAGGGGCCTGCCTGGGATTCCCGAAGATCGTAGCCGTAGGGACGCCGGCTGATGGCGATGAGGGGCGGCGCCTGGATCCTTTTGGCTACGGCAAATCCGGCAAAAAGGTTCCACCAGCGCTCCAGGTCCTGAATGAAAGCGGCGTGGGTGGGAAAGAGGTCTTTGGCCTTTACGGAACAGCCCAGATGCTCTTCCAGCGTTCCTTCCCTGTACCAGGCAAGGATGTCCTCCGGCGTATTTCTCTGCCAGGGCTCTACAAAGCTTTTCAGCAAATAGTCATGGTATTCGTAAATGAGAGGATCCCCCAGGCCTTTGGTGACATCCTGGTTTTCGGACAGTTCGGCACTGGGTTTTACGGTGAAAATCCCTTCGGGAATGACTTCCTGCCCATACCATTCATTCAGGGCCCTGCCCAGTTCATAGATCTGGTATTTCCACAAATCCGCCGTTGCTGCCAGGGCGCCGGCCAAATCGCCGTAGAGGGTGCCATAGCCTACGGTCATTTCCGTTTTATTGGCGTTGCAGGTGAAGATACCGCCGAAGGCGGCGGAGAGTGCGGAAAGAATGCGGCTGCTCCGGTCCCGGGCCTGCATGTTTTCTTTCATAAATCCGGTGAGATGGATTTTTCCTTTTCCCACAGGAAGTCCTTCCAGGGCCCGGGCCGTTTCATCGATGAAGGAACCGATGGGAATGGTCAGATAGGGAGAATCCAGATGATCTGAAAGTTTTCTGGCCAGATCCTTTGTCATTTCCGAATTGAAACGGGTAGGCGTATTCACCAGAAGGAGATGATCTTTGGGCAGCACTGAACGGTAGAGGGCAGCGTTTACGGCAGAGTCAATGCCGCCGGATACGCCAATCACCACCTTGTCCACGTGGATGGCAGAAAGGAATTTTCTGACTCCGTAACGGAGAGCAGGAAGAAGCATGCTGCCCTGGAAGGGAGCCATAGGCTTTTCGGACATCAGATTTCCAGAGTCCCTGTCGAAAAGGAAGAGGCAGCGGGGCTCTTCATAAGGGCGGGCTTCAGCGATGATGGTCCCTTCTTTATCATAGGCGGCGGTCATGCCGTCGAAGGTATAGCAGGTTTTTCCGTTATTCTGCAGGCCCCGCTGATTGACGTAAATCATGGGGATGCGGAGTTTGGAAAGGACGGCGCCCAGCATGCGGTGCCGCTTTTCATTTTTCCCCAGGGTAAAGGGGGAGGCCGACAGGTTGAGGAAAAGGGAAATATCCTTCTTTGCCAGAATGGACATGGGGGAAAGACTGTAGTTTTCATCCCAGCTGTCTTCGCAGAGAAGGACACCGGTGCGAATGGTTTCGCTGCCGGCAGGAAGGAGGAAGGGCGTCAGCGCCTCTTCTATGGAAAGGCCCTCTTCCAGGGCCTCCTGGCGAAGGGAGGTAAAGTAGCGCCGGTCATCGAAGCAGCGGTAATTGGGAAGAAGGGTTTTAATAACAAAAGGATGCCTGCCGTTTTCCGGAGTCAGGAAATGACCGTTGGCGGCGGCAAAGGCGGCGTTGTATTTCCGGGGCCTGCCGTCGTCGTTTGTCTTTTCCCAGTCTATGGCACAGCTGCCCCAGAGGATGGTGATGTCCCGGGAGGCGGCCGCTATTTTTTCATTATAGGCTTCGCATTCCCGGAGAAAAGCGTTTTGATCCCACAAATCGCCGATGAGGTAGCCGGTGAGGCACATTTCCGGAAGCACCAGCATATGGGCTCCTGCCTTTCGGGCTCTTTCGATTTCCTCTTCTATCTGTTTCCAGTTCTCCCGGATGTTTCCGGGAATCACATCGATCTGGGCGGTGGCAATTTTTATCATGACAAAGCCTCTTTTCCATGAAATCTTGTTCTTTTCTCCATTGTACAGGCAGGAAGCAGGCCTGTAAATCTTTTATTTCCTCAATCATAGATTGACTTGCATCGAGCTTTAACCGGTATAATAAAATATATGGCTCGATTATATGGCTCCATGGATGCACTGATTCCATCATCGTTTCCCTATGAAAGGAGAACCTATGCTTTCTTTGATCAAAATTTCAGCCCTGGGGGCAGCCTGCCTCCTGCTGGCGGGCTTTTGGTTTATCAACCGGGACGAAATGGATCCTTTGATGACGCCGGCAAGGAAGGCGCGCATCGAAGCGTCACCTCATTACAGGGACGGTGAATTCCATCCGGAGATGCCCCATGAAAAAGTGACAGCGGACATATCCTTTTGGAAGTCCTTCTTTTTCCCCGCCGCCGGCGTAAATATTCCTCAGGATCCCATGGTTCATGAGAAAAAAGACCTGAAATCCATTCCCCCATGGGACGATGTGGTGGTGTGGCTGGGGCATTCCTCTTTCTATATGCAGCTGGGCGGAAAGAAAATACTTATTGACCCTGTATCTTCCCTGTACGCTTCGCCTTTTCCGTTCATCGACAGAGCCTTTGACGGGAGCAATGTGTACGGTCCGGAGGACATTCCCGATGATTTGGATGTCATGGTGCTGTCCCATGATCACTGGGATCATCTGGATTATGATTTCGTGAAGAAAATAGAACCGAAAGTACATCATGTGGTGACGGGCCTTGGAAATGGAGGTTATTATGAAAAATGGGGCTATCCCCTTTCCAAAATCCATGAAGCCGACTGGAATGAAGAGGTAAAGCTGGATGGTCTTTCTGTCTGGGTACTTCCTACCCGCCATTTTTCCGGGCGCCTGCTCAAAAGGAACCAGACCCTGCCTGCTTCTTTTGCCTTCATTACGCCGAATCGGAAGGTGTACTACAGCGGCGACGGTGGTTATGACGGAAGATTCAGAGACATGGGAAAGCAGTTTGGCGGCTTTGACCTGGCTTTGATGGAAGACGGCCAGTATAATCAAAATTGGCACTCTGTCCATATGCTGCCGGAGGAAAGTGCAAAGGCAGCGGAGGAAATCGGAGCCAGAGCGCTCATTCCCTGCCACAATGGTAAATACGCCCTCTCCACCCACACCTGGCAGGAGCCCTATGAAAGAATGAAACTGGCGGCGGAAGGTAAATCCTTCCGCCTTCTGACCCCGGAAATCGGGGAAGCAGTCCATATAGGCGATGATACCCAGCAATTCAGGGAATGGTGGAACATGATGAAGTGACAATTTCATAAGGAATGAAAACCTTCACCCTGACAGCAGGGATTGTGCTTCGTGCCAGGGAGCTGTGGATAAAGGGCAGAGATTTTTCCACAGCCCTTTGGCAGCCTTTCTTCCGGAAGGAAGATAAAACTCTTCTCAAACAGGAAAAACCATGGTATAATAAATTGTATTTTCTAGATATGAAAAGCTTTGCATCTTTGTGGTATAATGACAGAGATACATTGATTTTATAGTACCCGAGGGGGAAAAAGAAAGAATGAAAAGAGAAGATATCCGCAACATTGCCATTATCGCCCATGTCGACCATGGCAAGACGACTCTTGTCGATGCCATGCTGAAACAGAGTCATGTTTTCAGGGACAACCAGAAAGTGGCAGAACGTGTCATGGACTCCAACCCGCTGGAAAGGGAAAGAGGCATTACCATTCTGGCAAAGAACACTTCCGTCATGCACAATGGTGTCAAAATCAACATCGTTGATACCCCAGGGCATGCTGACTTCGGCGGCGAAGTGGAACGTATCCTGAACATGGTAGACGGCGTGCTCCTTCTGGTAGACGCCCATGAAGGCCCTATGCCCCAGACCAAGTATGTCCTCAGAAAGGCACTGGAACATAAGCTGAAACCGATCGTTGTCATCAATAAGATCGACCGTCCGGACCAGCGTATTTCTGACGTGGAAGGCGAAATTCTGGACCTCTTCATCGAACTGGAAGCAGATGATGACCAGCTGGATTTCCCGCTGATTTACTGCTCTGCCAGAAACGGCATTGCCAAGCTTCATATGAATGATGAAGGCAAGGACCTGGGACCCCTTTTCGATGCCATTCTTAAATACTGCCCCTGCCCCGATGTGGATCCCGACGGCGGCCTGCAGGTTATGGTGACCACCCTGGAAGCCGATGATTACCTGGGTAAAGTAGCCATCGGCCGTCTGACCCGGGGCACCGCCAAACAGGGCATGCCGGTAGCCATCACTGACGGCACTAAGATCCGTAGCGACCATATCGGCTCCCTCTTCACCTGGCAGGGAATGAAACGGACTCCCGTACAGGAAGCCAAAGCCGGCGACATTATCGCCATGGCAGGCTTCAAGGATATCAACATCGGTGAAACCGTAGCCGATGCCACCAATCCGGAAGCCCTCCCGTCCATTCACATCGACGAACCGACCCTGTCCATGGTATTCCATGTCAACAAGAGCCCCTTTGCTGGCAAGGAAGGGGACTTCGTGACCTCCCGTCACATCCGTGCCCGTCTCTACAAGGAAATCGAAACCAATGTGGCTCTTCGCGTAGAAGACACCGATACATCCGATGCTTTCAAAGTGTCCGGCCGCGGCGAACTCCATCTCTCCGTACTCATCGAAACCATGCGCCGTGAAGGATTTGAACTGGAAGTTTCCAAACCCCAGGTTATTTACAAAGTCATCAATGGCAAGAAGTGCGAACCGCTGGAAAGACTGACCATTGAAGTGCCGCAGGAATTCATGGGCGCTGTCATGGAAGGCCTTGGCCCCAGAAGAGCGGAAATGATTTCCATGGAAGAACTGGCCGGCTACATGAAGATGGAATTCTCCATCCCTGCCCGCGGCCTCATCGGCTTCAGAAATGAACTGCTCACCACCACCAGAGGCACCGGCATTATGTACCATGTATTCCAGGGCTATGCACCCTACAAGGGCGATATTCCTGAAAGAACCAGAGGCTCCCTGGTTGCTTTTGAAGCAGGCGTTACCACTGCCTACGGCCTGAACTCCATTCTGGACAGAGGCGAACTCTTCCTGGAACCGGGCGTTGAAGTCTATGAAGGCATGATTGTGGGCGAAAACTCCAGAGACCAGGATATGGACGTGAACCCCTGCAAGAAGAAGCACCTTACCAATACCCGTGCTTCCGGCTCCGATGAAGCCATCAAGCTGCCGCCATGCCGCAAGTTCACCCTGGAATCGGCACTGGAATGGATCAACGATGACGAACTGGTGGAAGTAACACCAAAGAGCATCCGTATGAGAAAGATGGTTCTTTCCCGCCAGGCCCGCTATAAGAACGCAAACGTAAAAAAGAGCCAGCAGTAATAGGCCTGATACTATGAAATAAAAAAGAACGGTTACCCTCAGGGGGCCGTTCTTTTTTACTGCCATATTTTCTTCTATGACTCTTGGGCTTTTAATCAAATGACAGTTAGGGCTCGCCGCTGCGTCATCTCGAGCGGGGCTGCATGCCGGTATGGATGGTAAATGTATTTATCATCAGTGAAACTCTGAGTCGAGAGATCTCCAGACGAAGCGGGGTTTGTACCATAGAGGAGGGAGATTTCCAGGCTCCGCTTCCGGCCCTCGAAATGACGGTGCGACGGGGCAGCACTTGCGTTATTCGCTTCATTTTGAAATGACGAAGGGGCAGGATATCAATTTCTCAAAAGCCCTTAATTTTTCAAGCTTCATAGTATATAATAAAAGTATATAGATACTGTTTAGAAAGGAGGACCTCTATGAAAAAGATTGTATGTATGGCTGCCGTTCTGGCACTGGCAGGCACAGGCATGGCCGGCGCCTTTGGCGGCATTATGGATACGGAAGTGGGGTATGGGTACAACAGTGCTGCCGACGGCATTCACAGCGCCCATATCGAAGTGAAGCCGATTCCCAAGGTGGCCGTAGGCGCGGAATACCGGCACTGGAACAACCGGGGCAATGAAACAGACGTATATGCCAAGTACAAAATCGGCCATTTCTACGTAGGCGCCGGCAACCGGAACTACTACGACAGGGATGCCAGACTGTTTGGCCTCATCGAAGGGAAAGCCAATGTGCTGGGTCCTCTGGATGCCTATGCAGGGCTTCTTGTGTCCAGCGAAGAGAGGCAGTACAAGGCCGGTTTGAAACTGGACCTGGTGCCTACAGCCTTTGATATCGATGTGAACTATACCTACTATGACAGAGATGACATTGATAATGAAGGCGGCCTGGGCGTGGGACTGAATTATCATTTCTGATGAAATCACAAAAGAGCAGTGAAGAAGGGGACCTTTCTTCACTGCTCTTTTTGCGTTATTCCAAAGGTTATTTTTTGCCCGGCCCATAGACCGGCAGGGCTTTGCAGGAAACATTTTCCACCAGATATCCTGCTTTATAAAACAGGAGGCGGATAGAATTGCTCATGGTCCTGTAGTCAGGCTGATATGGCCAGAAGAAGGGGATTCGATGACAGGGGCTCTCTTTCATGGAAAAGAATCGGCGCTGCTTTTCAAAAACGGGATTTTATTCTACTTTGTCCCAGTCAGGGCGGCGGTCGCGGAATACGTTAATCCGGCTTCTTACCTCATGAATCACATCGGTATCCACTCGGCCGAAAGCGATATCTTCATCATCTTCCAAATGGCATATATCTTCGCCCCAGGGGTCAAGAAGAAGGGATTCGCCGGCATATTCCGTATCTCCCGATTTTCCTGCCTGGTTTACGCAGGCCATGTAGAACTGGTTTTCAATGGCCCGGGCCCGGTTCAGGGTGACCCAGTGATGGTTCCTGATTTTAGGCCAGGCGGCGGGGACGAAGAAAAGGTCTACATCCATCAGGGCTTCCCGCCGGATGAGCTCGGGGAAACGGATATCATAGCATATGGCCATGGAGCAGGAAAGACCATCCAGCTCAAAATGGGACAGGTGGTTTCCCATGCGGAAATACCCGGGCTCTCCGGACAGGGAAAAGCCGTGAATCTTGTCGAAGGAAGTGACCAGGTCTCCCTTGCGGTCAAATACATAGGACCGGTTGTAAATATCCTGTCCCACTTTCACGGCAGTGGTGCCGCCTACAATGTTCACCCCATGGGAGGCGGCTATGGACGAAAGAAGGCTGCAGGTTTCCTTCCCCTCTTCATCGGCCAGCAGGGACAGATTTTCCTTAGGGAAAAAGCCGGTGTTCCAGGTCTCCGGAAGCACCAGGATGTCCGGCTTTTTTTCCATGGCCTTTTCCATCATGTCTTTGGCATGAGCAAAATTGACTTTGGGATTTCCCATTTCTACATGCATCTGCAGCAGTGCGATTCGTAATTTCATGGATAACCTCCTTGTGATAGTGTACTGGTGTACTGGTGAGCGGTTAGGATGTGTTCTCGAAAGCGGGGGCACTTACCTGTCCGGGTTTATAGTGTCTCCGGCCCACAGCCCCCTGCCCCTTTCTTTCATTATATCATCGAACGATGGACTACGAAAAAACCTCCCGAAGGAGGGTAAGTGTCAAGTTTTCCTCGGTAATTCATTTGACTGTCGATAATTACTATCTCCGTGGCTTCGGTTTTGTCAGTACTTCTGTATAGCATGGGCCAATGCACCTATTGGAGAAGAGGAAGGCGCATAAGCGCCTATGCGGCCTTCCAGGCATCCTGGCCTATATCCTTTCATTTTGCGCTTCTGAGCCGCGCTCAGGCCGTCCTGAGCGATTTTACGCTCTGCCTGCACAGCGGCCTTATGCATGGCCCTATCCATCTTTTTGTAGCTCTTCCCACTAGCATGGTATAGAAGGGCTTGCGTAAGCGTCTTGTTCTTCCTGGCTGTCAGTACCCAGACCATGTGCTCCATTCCCTCACTGGACCAGCTCCGTCCCTGACGTTTCATGCGGTAGCTGTAGAACCGGTGGTTCGTTTCCGCAGTACCCAGATGAATCTCCGTGTGAATACCGCGCTGGCTCAGGCTGGGGATGTAGGGAGCGTTCCTCTCCAGATAGCTCTGCAGTTTGTCTACTGCTTCCAAATCCTCTTCCGTTCGGGCGCAGCTCCGAGCCGTGTCCATCCATACAGGAATCTGTTTCATAATATCGTCGGTTCTGTGGAGTTCCCGGATAATACGGTCTACCAGTTTCCTGTTGCAGAAGCTGAGCCGGGTCCGGATTTTTTCATGCACATGGTAGCAGTCACGGAAATGCTGATGGTCCTGGCAGCCTTCCACCATTCGGTCAAAGTCCTGAAACTGGTACCCGGAACCACCATCTCCATTCGACAGCACCGTAATTTGGGACAGGTCGTAGTTTCCATGCAGATAGCTTATGACCATTGCGACAAGTTCTTTCTTGTTGGTAGAGGCAAAGCAGTGAAGTCCTACCAGTTCTGTCCTGTTGCCATTTTTCCTGACTCCCTCATATACCTG
>ENA-ORSI01000252-ORSI01000252.1-human-gut-metagenome-genome-assembly--contig:-NODE-252-length-57488-cov-11.853708_pt1 | contig 57488 bp, 72 predicted proteins | sample MGYA00242187_ERZ509154 | MGnify/ENA primary metagenome ERZ509154 (study PRJEB26280, sample SAMEA2338627) | human gut metagenome | biome: human gut; feature: human-associated habitat; material: faeces...
CCGGCTGCCGGTTACGACAGCCGATGCTACGAGGAGGCATGTCATGAAGCATGATATATTCATGAACGGCAGGATTAATGCAAGGCTGTGCGGCAAGCCATACTGGCAGTCAGCAACGCCATAAAACGCAGACAGAATGGACGTTATAGGATTTTAAAGCCGGCTGCATGCCATGTGCAAAACATATATATCATCCAGCCGTCTGCAAAAGGGCACCTTTTAGGAGACAAAAGCATACCTTTTACACGCTAAAAGGATATCAAACGGAACGCAAAAGCATAACTTTTGAAAAAAGAATAAGCATGAAGACTTGCGTGATAATAAAATAAAAAGCGGTAAATATTTGCAAATACCCCAATAACAATCCAGGTTACAAATATTTACCGTAATATTACTTAATATAATAAGGACCTGAAGTTCAGACCATAATGTAATAATTATAATCAACTATTTTATGAAACTGGCCCCTTGCCTCATTATATATTCTATCTTCTTATCTTTACCTGCTACAGGTTTCTTCCACTTTCCCTCACCTACCAAGATAGTTGTCTTAACACCAGAAGGAACATTCTCTACAGCAGTTTGCAGATCAAAATACAATCCACTTCCATCTCTTGCAACTGAAGCATCATACTTGCAACGATATTGTCTAAGTTCTGGAACAGCATCAGAAACGGCATCAGCAAGTAATCCGGCAACAACATACGCACCATAAACATTATAGTGAGTATTGTCTTGACGCCCCTTTGGCAATGAAGGAACTTCATTAGGTAGATACCACATATGCAGTTTTTTAGATTTATCCGGCCCTAGCCCCTGTTCCAAATCATGTGTAATCTTATTTGCATCCACAAAAGGCACCTCCAACTCACGTGCAACATTACGAGGAGACAGAAGATAGTCACCATGAGTATCTACCAATGTATCACCTTCAACCAAATCAGCTGACGAATTAGAACGGGTATCATCATCAGCAACAGCTGTTTTACTATTTGTAAAGATTCGCCTTACCACACTATTAAATAAAACAGGAATGCCGCCTCTCATCCTTGTTTCCTTAACAAACTTGCGCAAGTTTTCGTCGAAAGTAGTTCCAGGATCAGTGTGTCGTTTAGGATCGTCTTTCTCATCATTATGCCCAAACTGAATAAAGACATAATCTCCAGGCTTTATTTTTTCCACGACCTTCTGCCAATGACCCTCACTAATGAAACTTTTTGAAGAACGCCCATTAAGTGCATGATTATCAACAATTACATCCTCAGTGAAGAAATTTTTGAGCATCATTCCCCATCCTCGCTCCATCTTTCCACCACTAATATCCTTATTAGCCATAGTGGAATCACCTATCATAAAGATTGTAATTTTTTCATTTTTCTTATATGCAGATAGTGACAACACACACAGGAGAAGGACAAGAAAATATTTTATTCTACCCATAATCACTGTCCAGATTTAACGATTGACACAAGTTCATCAGCATCAACCAGACGCTGCTCACCAGTCAACATGTTCTTCAAAGTTATCTTATTCTCATTTATCTCATTTTCACCTGCAATAGCCACATAATGAACATTGCAGTTATTAGCATAGTTCATCTGCTTTTTCATCTTTGCTGCATCAGGATATATCTCAGTAGCAATGCCGTTCTCACGGGCTTTGGCAGCAATAGGCAAACAATACGCCATTTCCTTTTCCCCGAAGTTAATAAACATCAGACGAGTTCCGCTCATTGCATTTTCAGGATAAAGTTCCAATGCATTAAGGACATCGAAAATTCTGTCTGCACCAAAAGAGATTCCGACACCACTCAAACCTGGCATACCGAAGATGCCTGTAAGATTATCATAACGTCCTCCGCCTGTAATACTTCCGATTTGAACATCAAGTGCCTTAACCTCAAAGATTGCTCCTGTATAATAATTAAGACCTCTTGCAAGAGTCAAATCAAACTGTACCTCATTCTTAAGATTAGACTTGTCAAGTACGCCGAATATATAACGAAGCTCTTCAACACCCTTTGTTCCTATTTCTGAATCTTTGAGGATATTGCTTATAACATCCAATTTCTCTTCATTGCTGCCGCTGAGTGATATCACCGGCTGTAGCTTTTCAATGGCTTCTTTACTGAGTCCGTCTTCTGCAAGTTCAGCATTTACATTATCAAGACCTACTTTTTCCAGTTTATCAATAGCAACAGTAATAGGCACTATTTTATCAGCCTCGTTGATATATTCAGCTATTCCAGTTAATATTTTACGATTGTTGATTTTTATCTGAACACGCACGCCAAAACGTGTAAACACTGTATCGATAATCTGCATCAATTCAATCTCATTGAGCAACGAATCACTGCCGACAACATCTGCATCACACTGATAGAATTCACGATACCTACCCTTCTGAGGACGGTCCGCACGCCATACAGGCTGAATCTGATAACGCTTGAACGGCAACTGCAACTCATCCCTGTGCATAACGACAAAACGGGCAAAAGGAACGGTCAGGTCATATCGCAAACCTTTCTCACATAATTTTGAAGCCAAATGCAACGGATTTCCATTGACAAGTTCCTTTCGATCAATCTTGCTCAAATAATCTCCACTATTGAGCACCTTGAAAAGAAGTTTATCGCCTTCCTCACCATACTTTCCAAGCAATGTCTGCAATGTTTCCATGGCCGGAGTTTCAATCTGCTTAAAACCATAAAGAGCGAAAACAGACCTTATTGTATCAAAAATATAATTGCGCTTTGACATTTCCAACGGGGAAAAGTCACGTGTACCCTTAGGTATTGATGGTTTGTTCATATCTGTCTTTATTTAAGATAAAACCCAAGAATTGAGAATGATGAATCTGGATATTGAAAACATCAATTATCCACACCACAAATTCTCAATCCTTGGGACGAAATTATACGTATTATTTTCTAACTATTGTTTGGGCACGATCCGGACCTATTGAGATAATCTTAATAGGAGTTTCAAGTTCTGTTTCAAGGAATTTGATATAATCCTTAAATTCCTGCGGGAACTCTTCCTCGCTAGTCATCTTTGTCATGTCGGCCTTCCATCCCTTAAGTTCCTTATAAACAGGCTCGATACCTTCCTCTATATTATAGGGGAAATCAGTCAAGGTCTCACCATTGCGTTTATAAGCTACACATGCCTTTATTGTATCAAAGCCATCAAGCACGTCGCTCTTCATCATGATTAACTGAGTGACTCCATTAACCATAATAGAATAACGCAGCGCAACAAGGTCAATCCATCCGCATCTGCGCTCACGTCCGGTAACAGCTCCATACTCATGACCAAGCTGCCTTATAAGACTTCCAGTCTCATCAAACAATTCTGTCGGGAACGGTCCGGCACCGACACGTGTACAATAAGCCTTCATTATGCCATATACTTCGCCAATTCTGTTAGGGCCGATTCCCAATCCGATGCAAGCTCCTGCACAGATAGTGTTAGAAGACGTTACAAAAGGATAGCTGCCGAAGTCGACATCAAGCATTGTACCCTGAGCACCTTCACATAATATATTCTGACCAGATTTTAAAATCTTATTAATTACATGTTCAGAATCTACAATATGGAACTGACGGATATATTCTATACCTTCCATCCATTTCTTTTCTACATCAGAAATATCATAGTCAGTATAATTAAGCGATTTCAAAATCTGCTCGTGACGTGCCTTATGAGCATTATATTTTTCTTCAAAATTATCAAATATATCACCCACACGAAGTCCGTTGCGCGAAACCTTATCTGTATATGTAGGACCAATGCCTTTACCTGTTGTTCCTACTTTGTTTTTTCCTTTAGCCTGTTCATAGGCTGCATCCAACAGTCTGTGAGTTGGCATAATAAGATGAGCTTTTTTTGAGATATAAAGTCTCTCTTTCAAAGGATGACCGCTTTTCTCCAAGTCTTTAGCCTCATCCATAAACAAATCCGGAGCAAGTACTACACCATTACCAATAATGTTAATCTTGCCACCCTGGAAAATGCCAGAAGGAATACTTCTAAGGACATACTTTTCGCCTTCAAACTCGAGAGTGTGTCCTGCGTTAGGACCGCCCTGAAATCTTGCAATCACATCGTAATGAGGCGTAAGCACATCAACGACCTTGCCTTTGCCTTCATCACCCCACTGCAAACCTAGCAATACATCAACTTTGCCTTTTTCCATATTTACTAATATATTTGTTTTTATTTATATTCTCCTGTTTTTCAGTATTCTCTTTATTTTTCAAGCGCGTAAGCATTGCCTGACAGGTGCTGCATACACCATAAATATGCATTGAGAAGCCTTCTTTGCGAAAGCGCCTCAAATGCGTTCTGTCAATTACATCTGCAATCTCGGGTATTTTTATCTCTGTAACCTTTCCGCAAACAGTACAGACCTGAGTGCAGTGATTATCTGAGTAACACGCCTTATAGCGTATACCGTCCTGCAGTCTCAAGCATATAACAAGTCGTAAACTCATCAACAGCCTTACCGTATTGTAAAGCGTAGCTCTGCTAACGGGAAAGCATCGTTCTATCAGCCTGTCGCTAAGTTCTTGTATTGAAAAATAAGAATTGAAGCTATACACCGCATCGAGAATCGCAAATCGTTCAGGGGTTTTGCGATAATTGTTCTGTTCCAAATAGTTGTCCAGAATCTCCCTTACTGCGTCGCTACAATTATTTTTCATTTTATCCATACTCCGGATTGTCCGACAAAAATACAACAAAATTCCGTATTAGCCGTACAAAACATCAAAAAATATCTAAATCGTATGATTTGAAGGCAGATTTTGTTATTTTATTATACTCGTCGGAAATAGTACAAAAATGTGACAACATATTTACAACTGTATGCTGCAGTGACACACTTCCACCTTCAAGAGCAGTTTTGGCCTGATCAAAAAGCTCATTTATCTCTCGTGAATCAAGCACCTCTCCACGCATAAAAAGCCGTGACAAGATGTTATAACCGCACATCTGCTCTAGCTCACTCGCTGACGCGAGCCATTTGAACGCGAGGTCTTTCGCGCTGTCTATATACTGAAACAGATTGAAGGCCACCATAGCTGCAACTTCCTGATTTGGAATCTGCGACACCCAAAGGCAGGCCAAATCAGCTTTCATATCCGCCGGTGGCATAATTAATGTAGCAAGAATCTTACATTCGCGAATGTTCTCTTTCCACAGTTCAATGGCCAAATCATAGTCTTTGCCATACTCTTCTGCCAGTGTTTTCAAAGCAGGCAGAGATATGCCCCAGTTTATGCTATACCCAAGTCCTTTCTCGCGCATTGACTGAGAAGCCATGCCGTTCATCATCAATCTGAAACGCTGTTTAATTTGTTTCAGTTTGTCTTGTGTTTCCTGTTTCATATTTATCAAATCAATGTGGAGTAATCTCTGCTGTAACGCAACATCTGATGCTCGTAAGTTTCAGAATAATCAACAGTTATGTCCATTATTTTACCATCACAATCAGTAACAGGCATAAGTACCGGATTTATGAATCCTTTATAAGGAGGTATGCCCAGACTATTATATCTGCACAATATTTCATCATGCAAAACCGGATTAATATTCACAGCATAATTCTCGACTATGTCACGGGCTGCGACATAATCACCCTCGCTCTTTATGCGTTGAATTTCAGCAAGCAAGGCTGCAAACAGATTGCGGAGTTGCTCATAATCGTTTATACGCACGTAAGTCTTCCCGTTTTGACGCACAAGCTCTACAACATTGCCATCACGTCCTTTTTCATAACACCAACGTGCAACCAGGGCACGGTTACGCATATGGGCCTCCTCTATACAATTGCCTTTTTTAATGCGTGCAAGCTGAGTGAGAAGTCCATTCATCATATATGAATAATACTCTGCCTTATAGGCTTCTGCATCAGGCATCAGGCCCAATTCAACCAACTTTTTATCTGCTGCATAATACAATCCGAACAAATCAGCACGCGCCTCTTCAATAGTATTGCCGTATGCTTTCAGAGAGTCAGGATCAACACCGGACAACAATTGTCCGCTACCATGTCCGAGACACTCATGCAGGTCAGTATGTATGATGTCACATATATCTCCATACTGTCTTATAAGCTTTATTGTCTCTTCGTCAATGACAAACTCTTCGTCAAAGCCATTACCACGTGATGCTTCATTATAAGCCGATATAATATTACTTATCGTAACGCTCTTGCTTCCATGGCTTGCTCTAATCCAGTCAGCATTAGGAAGGTTTATGCCTATGGCCGTTGAAGGATATTCACCTCCGCCGAGAGTTGCCGCACATATTACATTTGCAGACACACCCTTTACCTGCTGTTTCTTGAAACGAGAATCAACAGGCGAATGGTCTTCAAACCATTGAGCGTTATCGCTAATCACTCTGGTCCGCCTTGTTCCTTCTACATCACGGTATTCAACAAGACCTTCCCAAGTGCCTTTCATTCCGAGCGGATCGTCATAAACCTCAATAAACCCATTAATAAAATCAACGGCAGATTCTTTTTCATCAACCCATTTAATGCAATATTCATTAAAGTCTGCCAAATCGCCCGACTTGTAGTATTTTATCAAAGCATCAATTACACTGCGCTGCTTGTCATTTTCAGCTACAGTTGAAGCCATTTCGAGCCAATATACAATTTTCTCTATTGCTGCGCCATATTTTGCTCCAATTCTCCAAACCTCTTCAACAACCCGTCCATCACATTTTTTCACTGTAGTATTCAGTCCATATGACAAAGGCTCTTTATCGTCAGGATTTTTCTTTGAAGCATAATACTCTTCAACTTCACCCTGTGTTACACCATCATAGAAGTTGCATGCTGAAGTTTCAACCAAATCGAAACCGTCCTTTTTATTCACCTTTACAGGCATGACATCCGGATCAAAAATTATCGGCAGAAGTTCTTCACATAATCCATCCACCGTCTGTCCTTCGTCTAAAGGCAACAAACTGCCATCAACAGATTTAACAGCATCTATAAAAAATGCTTCAGAAAAACCAGGGACAAATTTATCGCATCCGTAATGATGGTATATGCCGCTAGAGAACCATACCCGCTTCAGATACACAACAAGTTCCTTAAACTCATCAGCAGTTCTGTCACCTTTATAATTAAGGTATATCTGCTCAAACACTTTGCGTATCTTCAGATTATACCGGCCAAACTGATCAAAAGTTATGTCACGGCCATAAAGCGCGGCCTCAGACAAATAATACACTAGCTTTTTCTGCCTCAGCGACAAAGAGCTGAAGTTGTCAAGTTTATACCTGAGCATCAGTATATCCGCAAAACGTTCGTCGGTATATGAAAATTGAGTATTTCTCATTGCAGCATTAATATGTTACGTTATTTTTCCGAATTATCTAACTTATACTTTCGCGGCGTAACACCTGTGTATTTATAGAACGCCGCATAAAAAGACTGTCTGTTTGAAAAACCAACCAAATCACTCACTTCCTCCATTTTAAGCTTTTTATGCTTTTTGTCAGTAAGCAAAGCCTTGGCATCTTCTATGCGATACTTATTTACCCATGACGTATAATTCATGTTAAAGCATATATTAACCACGGCAGATATATACCTAGTATTGGTTTCAAGTTCTTCAGCCAGACGCTTGGCCGAATATTCCTTGTCTTTATATTTTTTCTTTTTTACGATAATCCTGACAATCTTTACTTTCAACTCACTGACCAATTTTGGACTTATAAGCGAACGATATGCAGCGTCCTTCTTATAATTGTCAAAATTCACGTTATACTTTACCATACCTTAAACTTTTAATATTTCCTACTAAAGACATTTTATCGCAGAATTTTCATTCTGCCAGTTCATATTAATGCAAAGGTAATATTTTTTCAGCAAACAGATTGATAAATGGCTTATTTTAATAAAAATTGCATTTAAACATTATCTGTGAATACAATAAATACCGTTCACGAAAACAGTAAACTGATAATATACAAAACTAGGATTTGACTAATGCTTGATGTTATGCCTGCTTTTGGCTTATAAAATGCGACCTTTTACAAGGTGAAAGGGCATCTTTTGCCAGCCAAAAGATATTCTTTTACAAAACACTGTATATCAAGATATTACGTACGCTATACAAATCATGAAGAAAAGAACTTTATCAAAAATAAAAAAACCGGCTTAACAGCCGGTATATGTAATCTTAAGTATTTTCTTCGTTGTATCAGAAACCCTGCATCTGTTGTCAGGTCTCTGGTTTACGAGCCATATTATCTTTTCGTCCGAATCAGTTATAACAAGCTGACGGCGCTTATCAAACAAATTAAACTTGCGATCTGTCAAATAATCACTTACCAACTTGGAGCCATTCATCCCGAAAGGAATGAATCTGTCACCGGTAGAGGCCCTGCGCACAATAAGCGGAAAAGCAACCTTAGACAAATCTGCAAAAAAGCAATTTCTGTCTCGTACAATTTCTACATCCGACCCGTTATCTATAATCTCTACCCGAAACTTAGAAGACTCATCATATACATAAGTTCCTGTCTCAGGTATAACAAACCTCCTTTGTCCTTCGTCAGACAATGGTTCAATGAAAATATATTTACGGTCGATAAGCAGAGCGTGGGTAGATGAACGAAATTCTGTGCCAGGCCCAGAGTTCAATGAAGAATAAATCTGTTCTATCTGCAACGGGGCAAAAGAATAGTTCTTTAAAATATGAAACAGCACATTCTCAGGAGACGGTCCTGAAGAAAGTATATCCAGTGATATTTTTGCCTCACCTTTATTATTATATGTAACTGCACGCCCGGCAGCATCGCTGATAGTAGAACCAAAAACTCGAGCGACCTCTTCCATACGCATGGCAGTTTTGGCAATGCTGTTTCCAACAGAAGGATTTATCTGCCTCATAAGCGGAAGAATGTCCAGACGGATTTTATTTCTGACAACATCATCAACCAGATTCGTACTGTCAGTTACATAATCCTGCCCTGCGGCACAAAGCTCGTTTTCGATATCAGCTCTTGAAACGCACAATAGCGGACGCACTATGTCACCGTTTTTCGGAGAGATACCCGTAAGTCCGTCAATACCTGTACCACGGATAAGATTCATCAATACGGTCTCAACAGAATCGTCCTGATGATGCGCAACACATATAGCGTCGGCGCAGACGTCACGCTTAAGCTGTGAAAAGTAAGAATACCTGAGATCTCGGGCAGCCATCTCTATGCTTACTTTACGCAACTTTGAATAAGACACTGTATCAAAATGAGCTCTATGAAGCTCTATGCCATTCTGCCGGCAAAACTCGACACAGAAATTTTCATCACGGTCTGATTCTTCACCACGCAAATGAAAATTGCAATGAGCAGCCTCAACCTTATAGCCCAATTCGCAAAGAGCCAAAGCCAAAGTAACGCTGTCGGCACCTCCCGACAGCGCAACTATATATTTTCCGTCCTTACTAAGTAACTGACGGTCTTTAATAAAATCTGATATTCTTTTTAGAAAACCATTACTCAACATAAAGAACCAGTCCCTTTAGATATTCGCCTTCAGGATGATATATGTTTATTGGATGGTCGGCCGGCTGATGCAACTGGTGCAAGATCCTGACATTACGACCTGCCAATGCAGCCGCCGTAAACACGGCATTTCTGAAATTATCCTTTGTCACGACCTGACTACAGCTGAACGTAAACAGGATACCGCCACTCTTTATCTTCTCAAATGCCTTCACATTAAGCCTTGTATATCCTTTAAGCGCATTATGCAATGCAGCCCTATGCTTGGCAAAAGCAGGAGGATCGAGTATTATCAGGTCATATTTGTCTTTTGCGGCATCAAGAAACTTGAATGCATCCTCACAAAAAGCCTGATGACGCTTGTCGCCGGGAAAGTTCAGTTCCACATTGGCATTAGTCAGTTCTATCGCCTTGGCACTGCTGTCTACTGAATGAACGGCCTTAGCATTGCCTCGCATAGCATAGAAAGAGAAACCGCCTGTATAACAGAACATATTCAAGACAGTTTTGCCTTTTGCGTAATGCTCAAGCAATTTTCTGTTTTCACGCTGGTCAACAAAGAATCCTGTCTTCTGACCTTTTAGCCAGTCAACATGAAACTTAAGGCCATTTTCAACAGCAACATTGTCATCACTTCCCCCATATATAAACCCGTTTTCCTGTCCGAGGTCAGCCTTAAACGGCAATGTTGTCTCACTCTTATAAAAGACATTCTCTATGCGGTTGCCCATAACCTCAACCAGCTGGCGGGCTATGACATTACGGCACACATGCATACCAACACTATGAGCCTGCATGACTGCAGTCTTGCCATAGCAGTCAATAACCAATCCCGGAAGATTGTCGCCTTCACCATGTACAAGCCTGAACGTATTGTTTTCAGGATTGTCTGCAATACCGGCACACTGACGCATGAGCAACGCAGCCGCCAGGCGCTGTTTCCAGAAGTCATCATCAATAGCTATATCCTGAAATGAAAGCACACGCACAGCGATGCTTCCAATCTGATAATGCCCCAAAGCAATGAAAGCGCCCGACTGAGTGATGACTCTTACTATGTCACCCTCCTCTATTCCATCGTCCATATGCGCTATCGCACCGGAAAACACCCAAGGATGAAAACGCTTAAGACTGTCTTCCTTACCTTTCTTTAAATATATGTTCTTATACATCTGTCTCCTTATTTTCTTCTATTTTTACCAACTCATAATCTCCGGTCTTTTCCAGCCGGCACAACTCTTCATATATATTTATACATGCCCACGCATCGGTGGCGGCATATAGTTTCTGTCTGTCGCTAAGCACATCCGACTCCCAGTTACTAAGCCTTACCGACTTACTGATCTTCTGATGGAAGAAATTAGCATATAGCTTTTGCAAGCTCAAATCCTCCACTCCAAGTTCGCAGACATGCTTCTGCAAATCAATGAAATTCCCCGGATGAAAATCGGCACGCTTATGCAATGAATTTATATCGTCGCGCAACGACAAGCCAATCTTCGGAATTGAAGGATCTTCAAGCAGACGGATTATAGCCGGAGTTATACCTGTAAGATTCAATCTGAAAAGAAAACACGTGTCATGAGTTGACACCTGAAGCAATGCTACATTATGCGTCTGCCCCTTTTTAAACGAAGGCCTTGTCTCCGTATCTATCCCCAATATTTTTTGAGACATCAGATAGTCAACAGCCTTCTCTGCCTCCGCAGCAGTATTTATAACAATGATACGTCCGGAGAACAGCACTTTCGGCAGAGCTGTTATGTCATGCTTATCAAACTTATTGTATATGATTTTTCTCATTTGCAAAAATTACAGTTTGCAAAAATATAAAAAAAAGGTGATTTTATAGCTTGATTTGGCAATTTTCAATTACTTTTGCAAATAAAATATTCTAAATACACTGATGGCTAAGAAAAAAAATACGAACACGAACAAATCATTAAGTGAGGTAGTAGGATTTAAAAATATTTTTCAAAATGACTTTATTAATTTTACGGTAGGAATCATTCTGATATTTTTATCCATTTACATAATCATAGCATTTATATCCTTCTTTTCTACAGGCCAAAACGACCAAAGCTTGGTATTAGATTTAAGGCCAGGAGAGATATTTAATTCAAACAGAGCATTTCAGAACAGCTGCGGCCCGTTCGGAGCTTTCGTTTCATATTTCTTTATTTCAAGATGCTTTGGCCTTTCTGCCTTTATTGTTCCGGTATTCATGGGCATGGCAGGACTGAAACTTGTACGGGCATATAACTTCAACCTGATTAAATGTTTCTTTTGCCTTGGCATATCTATGCTTTGGCTTTCTATAACATTTGCAGAAATATTGACACCTATCATGGGAAGCCAGGTGTTTAATCCCGGAGGCGACCACGGCCAGTTCTGCAGTCAATGGATAGAGAATCTTGTAGGAGCGCCAGGACTAACAGCCATCCTCCTTTTAACGGCTATCATATTCCTTACTTACCTAAGTAAAGAAACTATCACGGTTGTACGAAAGATTCTGAATCCCGTGAACAGCATATCAAACAAAGTGAAATTCGACATCACCAACAATCAGGGAAAAGCCAATAAGTCTAAACCTATTGAAACCCTTGAAGACCCTACTGTATTTGACGATCCACAGACACAAAGGGTTGAATTTGGTGACAACGGAGAGGCTGTAATAAAACAAGAGGAGCAAGCTGAAGAAACCAAGATTGAGACAGCTAAAGAAATAAAGCAAGCTCCAAGCACCAACGACCTCAAGATAATCATACCCGAGAAAGAGAACCTGGCAGACTCGAAAGACGTATCTGGCAGCAGCAATATCAATACGCCCATCAATCCGAAAGAGCCTTGGACGAAGTATAAATATCCGACGCTCGATTTGCTGAAGAAATACGAGAATGACGGCAAGCCGTACATCGACATGAAGGAACAGACGGCTAATAAGAACCGTATCGTTGAGGTGCTGAACAATTTCGGAGTACAGATAAAGACCATCACGGCTACGGTTGGTCCTACAATCACATTGTATGAGATAACCCCTGCCGAAGGCGTAAAGATATCAAAGATAAGAAACCTTGAAGACGACATAGCCTTGAGCCTTGCCGCGCTCGGCATACGTATCATAGCGCCTATACCAGGCAAAGGCACAGTCGGAATAGAGGTGCCTAACGCACAGAAGAACATTGTTTCCATGGAAAGCATATTAAATTCAAAACGCTTTCAGGAGACAACTATGGACTTGCCTATTGCCATAGGAAAGACCATAACCAACGAGGTATTTATGGCAGACCTTACAAAACTGCCCCACTTGCTGGTTGCCGGTGCTACCGGACAGGGTAAATCAGTTGGACTAAACGCCATAATTACTTCATTGCTATATAAGAAACATCCGAACGAATTGAAGTTTGTGCTGATAGACCCTAAAAAGGTTGAGTTCAGCATGTACATGCCTATTGCAGACCATTTCATGGCAAAAATTCCTGATGACAATGAAGATGCAATAATAACTGACGTCACCAAGGTTATACGCACACTGAACAGCCTGTGCAAGCTCATGGACTACAGGTATGACATGCTTAAACTTGCCGGTGCAAAGAACATTAAAGAATATAACAAAAAATATGTCAACCACCAGCTGCGACTTACAGACGGTCATGAATACATGCCATATATCGTTGTTATTATCGACGAGTTCGGAGACCTAATCATGACTGCCGGCAAAGAAATAGAAATGCCTATTGCACGTATTGCACAGCTTGCACGTGCGGTCGGCATACACATGGTGATTGCAACACAACGCCCGACAACATCTATCATTACAGGAAACATCAAGGCTAACTTCCCTGGCAGAATGGCTTTTAGAGTAAGTTCGATGATTGACTCTCGTACAATACTTGACCGTCCTGGAGCCAATCAGCTCATTGGACGAGGCGACTTGTTGTTCCTCAACGGAAACGAGCCTGTCAGAGTGCAATGCGCATTTGTAGACACACCTGAAATAGAAAGAATAAATGAATATATCAAACAGCAGCCAGGTCCGATAGAGCCGATGGAGCTGCCAGAGCCGACCACAGACGACGGTTCAGACTCAGGCAAAGGCGGATCGCTTGAGATGCACAGTCTTGACCCTCTGTTTGAAGAAGCAGCACGTACAATAGTGTTAAGCCAGCAAGGTTCAACAAGCATGATTCAGCGCCGTTTCTCAATCGGATATAACCGTGCGGGCAGACTGATGGACCAGATGGAAAAGGCCGGAATCGTTGGTGCGGCACAAGGCAGCAAACCACGTGAAGTATTGATACAGGACGAGAACAGTCTTGAAAATCTTCTGTCTGCATTACGAAAATAGTATTTGAACATTAATTTAGAATAACAATTCAAACAGGAAGCACAATTATGAAAAAGTTTTGTTTGCTAATACTTTTGTTTACATTGGCAGTTGGCATGCATGCACAAAATGCAGCGCAAGCACGAAAGATACTCGACAAGACTGCAGCCGTAGTAGGACGCAAAAGCGGAGCAAGTGCCAACTTCACTATAAGCGGAAAATACGGAAATACGTCCGGCACTATTGCGATAAAGGGAAACAAATTTAATGCACGTACTTCTCAGGCTATTGTATGGTATGACGGAAAGACACAATGGACATACATGAAAAAGAATCAGGAGGTAAATATAAGCACGCCTACTGAAGCACAGCAGCAATCTATGAATCCATATAAATTCATCAATATCTATAAAAACGGATTCAATCTCGGCATGAAAAACGTTGCAGGCGGATGGCAAATACATCTTTACGCACAAAACCAAAAACGGACAATAAAAGAAATGTATATAACGATAAACAAGAATTATTATCCACAAACAATAAAGATGCGTCAGAGCAACGGATGGACGACAATAAAAGTTTCAAACTTTAAAGCAAAAAATATCAGTGACGCCACATTCCGTTTCAATTCAAAAGATTTTCCTAACGCTGAAATAATAGACCTAAGATAGGAAAAGTTATTTATTATAACAGGAATAAATCAAGGTCCTGAAAAATATCAGTTTAAAAAGAATTTAAGAATAATCATAATCCGGCAGTGTTTTTATTGGAGTTGATAAAACACTGCCGGATTTCATTTTGCATTATCAACATACAATCCTTAATAAAACTCGTATACAAGATTAATCCACACACAGCGTTCTAACTAGATGTTTTTAAGTACGATATTGTCTTCTTTACATGCACTCGGATAGCTTTCTGACCCAGAAAATATAAAGCCCATAAAATCCGTAACAAATCTGCCCTATTTTATTTCACATTAAACATCTGCCACACCCTATCAGCAATTACATTAAGCAAACAGCAGCAATTATCTTTCAAACTGTTAGTGGCTGAGTTACGCCTCGTAACTCAGCCACTTTTGCATCAAAAGTCACTGCTTTTTTATGCGTAAATCATTGACTTTTTCATTATAATATTATCACCTGCATTTTAGCTGGCATAGCTGACTATATTTATGAGAAACAGATGACAAGACGACATAGGATAACAAATGACGGATAAAAGAATCTATTTACTAACAGAATTAATACACAAGCCTGATGCCTGATTTGGGCATAAAGACCTAAAGAAAATGAGTATGCATAAAATACGTAAATTAATAATAAAAAATCATATTTTTAAGTTATATAGTCTATATTTAAAGGATTTAATATTTATATTTGTCGAGGAATAATCTACAAACTATTTAAAAACTTAAATAATGAAAAGGAAAACATTTTTATGTATGTTCCTGATGGCATTATTGTCAGGAGGAACAATGTATGCAGAAACAGAACAAGCCGTTATAATAAACGGAACTGAAATCGACAAATTCGTAAGCAATCTGACTTTCAATGGGAACAACGTAACACTTCAATTTGACGACAACACTTCACTGACAGAAAACATGTCGAAGGTCAGCATCTCCTTAAGCTATGAAAACACAACCGGAATAACAAATATTACATCTATGGACAATTCCGGAAAGTCAAAAGTCTACAACCTTAACGGACAATACATGGGCAAAGATGCCAATGCCCTTAACAAAGGCGTGTATATTATTAATGGAAAAAAGACAGTCATAAAATAATTTTATCATGAAAAACATATACTCAACAATAATTATGGCATTCCTCATATGCCTTATGCCATTTTTCACTACTGATGCAGTTGCTCAGACATGGGACTTTCAAGAGGAAGGTGTAAGCAGTACAGACAGGACAAATCTGTCCGCCGATACTGAAGACTGGACATATGATGCCACAAATGACAGATATTCGAACAATAAGGCATTAAACTCTGAAACATTAAAAGCTAACGGCACAGAACTGATATTTACACAGAATATCATATTCACGGCTGAAACATCAGATGCCATTCGAGTGGATATAAAGAAACAATGCCTTACATTGAACAAAGTATCAACAATAACGATAGACAACCTTGAAAAAGGCTCTAAGATAACTGTTAAATGCAAGACAAGTTCAAAAACAGAAAAAAGAGGACTCAATGTGACTAACATTACTCCTGAGTCAGGATTTTTTAACAGCACAAGTCTTGACGATCAGGTAAACACCGGTACTGTTACCGAAGACGGAAGCATAACGCTGACAAACACAGGAGGACTTTACATATATATGATATCTGTTGAAAAAGAAGGCGAAGGAACAACACCTGAACCGACAACAGACCACTCCGTAAGCCTCAACAGCCAAAATAATCAAATGCGACTGACACTGACCAACAACGACATTAAATATTATAATACAGATGAAGTAAAAGTCAGTATAGACAGAGCCAACGGCATAGTAAACGTCAGCCCTGTAAACGGGACATGGACAGACGCATACACAAAGACTGTAAAAAATATCAGCTTTGCAAAAGCAGAAGACAGCGGCAGCGAAGGCGACATTGACAATCCGGAAGGAAAGGTAAAGATTCTTGAGTCAAAAGGATGGCACGAATCAGCCTTCGTAAAATGGGAGCCGTTTGCAGATGCATCGTCTTACATAGTGTACGTAAAAGGCGGACAATACGAAGAATATACAAAACTGGACGACCAGCTGGTACGCAACTATGGAACATACGGACGGGCAGATGCAACAGGCTTAATTGCTGCAGACAATTATTCATTTAAGATTGTTCCGGTAATTGAAGAAAAAGAACAAGATGATGCAGCTAACGAAGTTACCGGAATAAAGGTAATAAACTATAAACGTGAAGGTTTCTGTTTCCTCAATGGCAATACGCCGGGAGCATATAATGCCGACGGTACGCTAAAAGCCAACGCACGCGTAATATACGTTACGGCAAATACAGCAAAGACTGTAACATGTCCTGTTATTGGTGATAAGGAACAGACTTATACGGGACTGCAGGCAATACTCAACGCATACCAAAAAGGAAAAGAGACACGTCCGCTGTGCGTAAGAATCATCGGGATGATCAAAGACACCGATATGGATGCATTGTTAAGCAACGAAGGACTTCAAATAAAAGGCAAGAACAATTCTGTTGAAATGAATATAACAATAGAAGGCATAGGTGAAGACGCAACAATAAACGGCTTCGGATTTCTTCTGCGCAATGCCGTAAACGTAGAGCTGCGCAACTTCGGCATATTAAACTTCATGGATGATGGTGTTTCGTTGGATACGGACAACAAATACTGCTGGATACACAATCTGGACTTATTCTATGGTCAGGCCGGAGGAGATTCAGACCAGGCTAAAGGCGACGGCACTATCGACATCAAAGGCGACTCTCAGTATATAACCGTATCAAGCAACCATTTCTTCGACAGCGGAAAATCGTCATTATGCGGAATGACAAGCGAGAGCGGACCAAACTATATAAGCTACAACAACAACTGGTTTGACCACTGCGACTCACGTATGCCGCGTATCCGCACGATGTCTGTACATGTATGGAACAACTACTTCGACGGTATTTCCAAATATGGCGTAGGTGCAACATCCGGCTCAAATGTATTTGTAGAAAGCAACTATTTCAGAGCAACAAAATGTCCGATGCTCATATCCAAACAAGGATCAGACATTTCATCTGACCCTAAAGGCACATTCTCTGGAGAAGATGGTGGTATGATAAAGTCATTCGGCAACATCATGACAGAGAAGACACAATATTATAAATATGTAACATACCAGGAAGACAATGTACAATTTGATGCATACGAAGCCAAAACAAGAGACGAGCAAGTACCGCAGGACATAAAGACCTTGCAGGGTGCAACTTCTTATAACAACTTCGACACCGACGCATCATTGATGTATGACTATGAACCGGTAGAAGCAGCAAACGTACCGTCAGAAGTCACAGGCTGGTATGGTGCAGGAAGAATGAATCACGGAGATTTCAAGTGGGCCTTCAATAACAGCATCGACGATACAGACTATAACGTCAATAAAGAACTGAAAGAAGCTGTTACAAACTACAAGTCATCACTTATCGGCATCTTTGGAGACGAAAATGCTTCTAGCAGTGAAACTGGCGGAGGTGAAACAGGTGGAGAACCGGGTGACACAGAAACACCTGTTGAGGGTGAAATAATCTGTGACTTTACAAACGGCACTCCGTCTAACAGCGCCATTACAATGACCGGAACAAAAGAAAACTACAGAAAAGAAGATACTATAATAGATGGTGTTACATATACAAACAGCCTTAAGATGGAGTCAGGCACAGAGATATCATTCTCTACAACTGAAAAGATGACCCTTACAATATACTTTGGCTCGAGCAGCACTAAATACAACATAAAAGTTGACGATGTTAAAATTGAAGGCGACAGCTCTTCTAAGAGCCTGACGACCACAATAGAGCAAGGAAGCCACAAAATAACAAAGGCCGACAGCTGCACTATAGCCCTAATAAAATTAACGCCTATTGCTGAATAAAGCCTAAACTTGATTTTTAATTATAACGTGAAATCTGATTGACAATTAAATTCTATCTGAAGCGGACCTGACATAAATCAGGTCCGTTTTTATTTTATATGCCTCATAGGCCTATTAATCTTTACATAATAACTTAATTTAAAATAGGAATAATCTTTTTAACTCAAAAATTTTAATTGTTATAAAGGAGAAATTTCTACTGCCCAGAAATGATGCAGTCAGTAAGTTGTATCATCAATCAATATAAACGCAAATAAGAATATCTATGATAAAAAAGAAAAAGGAGCATCGTTTGATGCTCCTTTTCTGTGATTCCGTTGGGACTTGTATTTATTTTGTATTCCACTGTCTATCAATATAATACAGACAACAATAAATTTATGGTAGAACACCGGTAGAATATACGCTTATATAACCGTTACTTATAAGCTCTTCCAATGCGTTTACCAGTCACCCATCCGTCACCGATTTGGCAATCCTTTACATCAACAATATTCACTCCTTTTATGTCAAGCCCGGCCCGTAAGGCATCTTCAAGGTAGGTTTCTGCATATTTGTCAAAGTTAGCTCCTGGATAAGCATCTACCGCAAGAACAAATTGACATAAAAAATAAATCAGATACTTAATCTTCTTTTTAATTCATTATACAGATCCGAATCCTTCATATCCTCCCAATAATACTTCGTGTATCGGTCTCTACTAAAACCTTTATTTTTCTCATAAACTAGAATGCACTCCTTATCACATAATACGATTACATAAGACAGCAGAAGTTTGGCATAAGAGAATGCCTGAAGAAATGCCAATTCTATCTCCTGATTGTTTTTCATGTAGTATTTTGCTTCAATCAATACCTTTGCGTTTTCTTCTTCCAGCTTATTGTTATAATGGAGCGCATAGTCTGGGAAAATTCTGTGTCCTCTACCTGCATGGATTGGCAACTGACGGATATAGTCTTTATGCTCATGCCATCCCATACTGTTCAGCAGTGGTTCCAACAGATTCACTTCAACATCCCTTTCGTTATTAACAATTATTCCTTCTGGCAATGAAGGAGTATAAATCTGTGGCAGCTTACTTGTATCAAATCCTTTAGATTTTATCATCCTCATAAGTTCCGCATAATCCTTTCCTGTAGCAGACCAACCATTCACCCCTTGGAAATTCTTCCTAACAAGCGGATGATTTGAAAAATATCTGTCGGACTTTAACTCCTTTAAAGAGATATGTGGAATTTCGATTCTGTCCCCTATACAGGTGTTACTATAATAATGAAAGAACGGGTCTATCACACCGTCTACTTGTGCTATCCACAAGTAAGTAATTGCACTCACAGGAGAAGTCTCATAGTGGATAAGAATATCTCCCTTCTTCGTGTCTTTATTGGACTGCCATAAGCCTGTAGTCCAATGTGTCCCATATCCTTCAATAATCCCTCCGATAAACCACGCAGCCGATGGCTTTGGCATATCTGTATTATCTTCTTTTGCCAAAAGATTTGGAGCATAATCATACATGAATGCACTCAACTCGGCTGGCGTCAGTTCATTCTCTTTTCTGAATCGATAGAATACCATGCATAGCTCCCAATAATACATACACCTGGCTTTATAATCAGCTTTTGGGGGTATTGGAGGCAATTCGATTTCAAAGAAGTCTGCAAGTCTTGTAAACTGACAGAACTCGTCAATGTATATATAAGGGAAGAAATATTCTCCGAACAGATAGTTCAGTTCCATTGATAAAAACGGTACAAACTCAAGCATTCGGCTAAAGTCACCAATCTTCAGAATTTCTTCTGATTCTATCGTCAGCCCTGTAGAGATAATTTCTTCATACAGCTTTCCTGCATCATCAAGAGATTTTAATTCTATACCTTCATATTCGGATATTTTATAACACCAGAAGTCTTCTAGTATTCCGCAAATCATTTCGGAATTGAATCCGTCCTTGATTTTCGGGTTGTATTTCTCGAAAAGGCGTTCTTCTTCAATCCACTCTTCCCTGTTTGAAAATTCGGATATTGCGGACTTACCGTTAGGAGAGTTCTTGTATAGGTTCCAAAGGTATTGGTTAAATTTCATAATAATGTATCACTTACAATGTGTTGTTTGACAATCCATAGTCCCCTAACTTGAGATATTTCTATATCAAAATCATCAAACTCTTCTGTATTAATAGAATGAGCAATCCAATATTTATTAGCCAACGATAATTCTTTATATCTGCGAAGCACTTTTATGTGTCCATGATATTCTCCGGTATCTTTATCTTCTACAACAATTCCGAAAATGTTTCCAAATGGTATTGTATTCGGATTCTCATGTGGAAGTGTGTATCGCTTAAGGGCAACCCAGCATCCGGACGGAAGAGTTGGCGACATAGAATTACCAACAATTTGCGCAACACCTTCACAATCCTTGCAATCAGGTAAATACCAATATCTTGTTATATCTTCAGTTGCATTTACTAACTGGGTTTGGCCTGCAGCAAATTTAAAGTTTACTTGTGGTAATAAATGTAAGCCCTTGTTTTTTGCCCAATCATAGTTTTCTCTACTAACAAGTGTTACATCTTGTGTTTCTGGAATATCAAATATACTATCTTTCAAAGGTTTACCCCTTCCGGTAAGAATATAATCGGCATTAACTTTTTCATTTGTACTACATAAATAGCTTACGACATCTATTTGAATGGAATTTCTTCCATTTTTTGCATTAGACAACTTCTGCTTCGTTGTAATGTTTGGAATTTTGCAACTAAATGACGTAGGTGTTTCACCGATTAAATTTAATACTTCAAAAAATCTATTTGTAACAGAACTCATAAATTTCCTTTTTTAATTTAAAAATACAGAAAAAATGTACTAACTTTGTAGCCGTGACAAGTACGAGATGTTGCGGATACAATCTGGTTAAACATTCCTCAAAAGAGGTCTAAAATATACACCTATATAGCTCGTACCTATTTTTGGTGTTTTGTTTAAAAGATATGAATGTAAGAGCAGTGATAAAATCATTCCTATCCAGGCGGAAAAGAAAGAAGTATATATCTCTTGTTATTCATAGTAATTTAGTAAGTGAAACTACAGAAGTTTCGACTGCTATAAGAATGGCTGAAGAACTCTCCTCATATATAGAGAAAGGAGATTATTCTCTACGTACTCTTCCTAATGGCTATCGGTGGGCAGAACAACCAACACACTGAAGTTCACTCTGTTTTCTTTTATATTTTGATATTCTCCTTTGATATGTCCTATATCAAGGACACCAACACTCACTTTCCCATCTGTTCCCCAATTCTGTTGTAAAGACAATGAGAAATCTATTCTCTGTACAGCAGATACTTCATCATTGTCTTTGCTCATTATTGCTTTGGGAGCAATAGTTCCAAATTTAGAGGGATTTATAACGGCTCCTTTTCCTTTCACATATTCTTGAGCTTCTTTTACACCCTCAGTTATTTGGACAAGTGTATCTCTTACAAAATCCTTTAAATCCATTCTATTACAATAAGGTGTGTTCTGCACCAAAAGTTAATTTACGTTTATATGGTACAGATTTTATGTATTACATTTTGAAAATACAGATATTCTGTATATATTTGCAGCAGAATTAATAAATCAGCAACGTTTCTATAACGTTTGACTGCAAATATACACAAATAAAATAGAACAACGATGCCACAAAGAAAAAAAATCGAATTGAAGTATGGGTGCGCAAAGAAACTGGCCGCTGATTGCCAAGTCGCACCTAACACAGTGAAGTTTGCTCTAAACTATGTAACAGACACAGATCTGGCTGAACATATACGCAAAACGGCTTATGAGAAAGGTTATGTAAAAGAGTTTTAACATCAAAAAGCACGATTATGAAAAGAAATGTATTACACGATATTATGAGCCTTGCATGGCAGTTCGTAAAGCGAAATGGCTTTACAATGAGTGAAGCATTAAAGGTGGCCTGGGCCAACATGAAGCTGAAGGCAGCAATGAAACAGAGAATCGTGAAGTTCTACTTTCAGAAAGTTGACGGTTCAATACGTGAGGCATACGGCACACTGAAAGAAAACCTGATACCAGCAACAAGCGGTGACAACAGAAAGAGAAACGACACCGTTCAGGTTTACTTCGACACTGAAAGACAAGAATACAGATGCTTTAAGAAAGCCAATTTAATTTCAATTTGTATGTGATATGACGAGAACTGAAGCGCGCATGATAGCTGAAGAACTGTTCAAGTTATTTGAAAAGAACGGATTCAAGCCGCAAATGATTACACCTGAGCGGTATCTGAACGCCAAAGAAGCCGCCAAGCTGCTCGGCATGCCGCTGAACACGCTGTATAAGAAGGTAACAGAAATACCTCATGTTAAGCAGGGCAAGCGACATGTGTTCAAAGAAAGTGCGCTTCGTGAGTGGATGGACAACTGCTAGCATTGAAGGTGCCGGGAGAGCTGAAGGCTCGCATCACGCAGCGAGAGCGGCGGCACCACACGTGACAGGCGTTCTTTGACATGTTGAAAAATACGAAAGCGAAGCAGACGGCAAGACTAACAATCTATAGCCGTATGCGAGGACGCAAGTAGGGCTAAAAATATAATCGGTAACAAAGCGCAAAAATTTAAATCATGACTGGACATGCATGAAAAAATAAGTGTCATGTAACTAAAGAGTTTACCAGTTATGTGTTTACGGCAATAATGCCGTGAATTTCTGAAGACCTAAGATTTAGCTAAATGCTACGCAATATGTCCATCCTAAAGGAAAAGGTTATAAAGGGCATGGTTTGGGCGACCATTTCGGCTGATGCTTTATCTTTTACAATAACCTTGTGCTGTCCATTGAGACTGCGGTAGAACCGGGCACAGGGTACCAATTTTATAAGTTTCTAGTTTTTATCATTTTTCTTGACTGCATCCACTGTGAAGTTCATGCAAAGGCCGGGTAGCTCAAAGTATAGAGCCGCGGAATGGTCCGCGAGGTTAGAGGTTCGAGTCCTCTCTCGGCCACGACAAGATGAAATACATAACAGGCAGTTATTAAGAATTACTTGAGAACTGAATATTTTTCTTAGCCTGCTACGTCGTGATGACGCGGCAGGATATTGTAGAATAATCAAAAATAATCAATATATGAAAAAGATGGTTTTAGCTGTAAACATTATAGCATTTATTTATGCCTGCCATACAGGCGATGCCACTGCCTTAGCAGTAGCTTTTCTATGGTTCTCAGCCGAATACGGCAAGAGCTTGTATAAAATATGGTATAAGATTTTATTATGAAACTTTACGAACGCGACTACGCAGATTTGGCACGCAAATGTGCCGATTGCGCTAATGCCGGAATATCAGCAGTGTCAGTCGAAAAGAAAGACGAGACGCTGATATTGACAGTTGATGTGACTGTCGACGGGTACACAGAGGACGACTATTATAATGGCACAGGCGGATTTATCCCGACTAATTCTGATTGCCGTATAATTGATGTCGAATTATGCACTCTTGATGACAATGGCAAGATGCCATATATAGACCAGACCAGAATTGAACAAGAAACAAAAGAAATACTATTAACAATTTAATTTTTTGGATTATGTCACTTATTAAGAAATCAAACGAATTAGTAATCCCATCAACAGTAAAAATGATGATATACGGTCAAGCTGGTATGGGAAAAACGACAGTAGCATTAAGCGCACCAAAACCATTGCTACTCGACTTTGACAATGGTGTGAAGCGTGTCAATATGGCTCACTTGGATGGTATTGACATCGTTCAGGTCAGTTCATGGCAGGATGTCCGGCAAGTATTAGAAGAAGACTTATCTACATACCAGACTATCGTGGTAGATACAATCGGCAAGATGATGGATTTTATAATCACCTATAAATGCGGTATACGCCAGCCACAAATCAAGGACTGGGGTGGCATCAACGCCGAATTTTCTTGGATGACACGCACACTTTCATCGCTCAACAAAAACGTGGTATTTGTAGCTCACAGAGACACGAGAAAAGATGGAGACGACACTGTATTTATCCCTGCCTTGCGTGAAAAATCATACAACTCAATCGTTACAGAACTTGACTTGCTCGGATATCTTGAGATGCGCAACGAGAACGGTGTACAAAAACGTACTGTCACGTTCGATCCGACATCACGCAACGACGGCAAGAACACCTGTAACCTGCCGGGCGTAATGTTTGTGCCAAGCATTCTAGACAAAAACGGCAACCCGACTGCAAAGAATGATTTTATAAGTACAAAAGTCATCATGCCTTATCTCAACATGCTGCAGGTTAAAAAAGAAGAGCGTGCACGCTACGACAAAGTCATTGAAGAGATAAAAGATAATATAGAAATGATAACGGACGCACAGTCTGCCAACGACTTTGCTTCGAGGATAAACAACTTCGAACATGTAGGAAGTTCTCTAAGTATGGCTAGACGTCTTTTCTCAGCAAAGGTAAATGCCCTTGGGCTTATATTCGATAAAGAAACTAAGACTTATGCAGACAAAGCAGCCTAAATTCAAATTCTATGCAACGCTTCTCGATACCTTTACCGGATATCTGAAAAGCGATGTGATATGGGGCAAATATTGGGGATTCAGTGAGAATCCCCCACATACCCCAGACGAATTTAAAGATCTACAGTTCCAACGCCTGATAGATACGATAAACCGTGTCCCGTTCGACAGCGAAGCAGCTGATAAGGGGACGGCTTTCAATGAGGTGGTCGACTGCATGATTGAAAATCGGAAATCAGAAAAGGTTCAGGTAGAAAGAATACTATCAGACATGCAGGATGGCAGACAGGCCATAATCGGACTAAGAGCCACCTATAACAACCGTCAATTTGATTTTCCCATTTCTCTATGCCGTGAGTTCGCAGACTATTATAAAGGCGCATTAACTCAGCAACGAGTAGAGGCAATTTTGCCAACGTGTTTTGGTGATGTACTTCTATATGGTTACATAGACGAACTTTTACCGATGTCAGTCCACGATATAAAGACAACAGGCAGTTACTATGTCGGTAAGTTCAAGGATCACTGGCAGCACATGATTTATCCGTACTGTCTTATGCAGAATGGTAATGATGTCAGGTCGTTTGAGTATAACATCACAGACTTCAAATCCACTTATACAGAAAGCTACACATTTGTACCAGAACGTGACATACCTATTATTACTGATCATTGCGAGGAGTTTATCAGGTTCTTGAACGATAACAGAGATTTGATAACAGACAAGAAAATTTTTGCTGAAGATGAGTAACCAGATTACAGGGCGTATAATTGGAATAAGCCAGATTATTCAGATACCTTCCAAAAACGGCGGCAGCCCATTTCTTAAGCGTGAGTTCCTGCTGGATGCAACGACCTATGATCCATATACAGGCGAGCGCAGCGAGTATGAAAACATCCTGCCACTAGAGGTTTCAGGTGACAAATGCGCCGAATTGGACCAGTTCAAGATTGGCGATATTATAACAGTTTCTTTTGCTTTACAAGGTAGATCCTGGACTAACCAAGATGGCGAGCTTAGACGTATGACTTCAATTAGATGCTACAAACTTGAAGCAAGGCGGCAGGCACACCAACCGGCAATCCAGCCAGCTTCACAGACACAGCAGCAACCAATAAGCCAACAAACATCGATGTCACCACAGTTTCCTCCAGAAGTGGATGCAAACGGCAACCCCAAAGATGACTTACCATTCTAGACATGAGTATTTTTAATTTAAAAAATGAATATGATGTACCCAAATTCAAGGCGTATGTAAATAAGCTGTTCAAAGAGCGTGCCGTAGTTGAACTAAGAAAGAAACATCCTAACCGGACTTTAGCACAAAACAGCTATCTGCACCTTCTTTTAGGGTATTTCGGTAGTGAGTACGGTTGCAGCCTTGACGAAGCCAAAATTGACTTCTATAAAAGGACTTGCAACCGTGATTTGTTTGAGAGAAAGACGGTCAATAAAAAAGGCAAAGAGGTAACTTATCTGAGAAGTTCAGCAGAGCTTACCACAAGCGAAATGACTTTAAGCATTGACCGCTTCCGTAACTGGAGTTCATCCGTCGCAGGAATATACTTGCCTGCTGCCAACGAACAACAGATGCTAATTTTTGCACAACAAGAAATTGAACGCAATAAAGAGTTTATTTGATTATGGACAAATTTTTAGGACAAGACATTCCAGAGAAGGAACGATGGCAGTTTCTTCAAGATAATGCAGACGCGATAGAGAAAATCGGATATACACATCGATTCACGCCAGATGAACTTGCACAAAAGAAAGAAGTGCTTGCAGAAGTCTCTATCTCCATCAATGATATTGAAGTAGAGAAAAAGGAAGCCATGCAAGAGTTCAAAGAACGCCTAAAACCATTAAACGAAGAAAAACAAGAACTTTTAGACCACATCAAAAGGGGTACTGAGTTCGTTGACAATGAAGAATGCGCCAAGATTCTCTATCATGACGAAAAAATGGCAGGCTTCTATAACAGACTGGGCGAATTGGTTTATAGCCGCCCTATCATGCCACAAGAAATGCAGAAAACAGTATTTAGTATTAACCGTAAAACAGGAACAGACAATTAATTATGAGTGAGAACAAAATCAATTTGATTGTACCGAAAGACTATAATGGTACGCCTATCGAAGTAGTATTAAGAGAAGGACAAGCTGCAAAACCGCTTGATCCTAAAGAGCCTAAAAAAGTTTCAATTGCCGGAACCATTGAAGCACCATTCAAATGGCTGGAAAAGCGCATTGGACTAATTAATCAGAAAGCATCAAATATCATTGTCAATCGTGATAAGATGGGATTGGCTTTGACCATTGATGAGACCAACTACTATCAAACTGAAGTCTGTGGCTTTCTGATAACATCAAAAGAAATGCAGGAGTTCGGCATCAACACCGAGAAGAAATGGGAACCGATCAAGCTGTCTCAGTTTTTTAAGATGCATCGTGCCTTTTTCAAAGATAAGTCTGAGAACATGATGCTTGTGTCCACTTTGAAGAACTTCAAGGCAAAGGTTAATCAGGATATAGAGCGCAGCAAGGAAGAAAATGGAAGCAAGACAGACAATTATTCACAGGTCGTAGATTCCAATCTTCCTAAATCGTTCAAGCTCAATATTCCTCTTTTCAAGGGCTTTGCCTGTGAAGAAATAGAAGTTGAGATTTATGCAGATGTTGATGGCCGAGAAGTTTCTCTGTCCTTGGTCTCTGCAGGTGCAAATGAGACTATTGAAGAATACAAGAACAAGGTGATTGACGAACAGATTGAAGCGATCAAAGGTGTAGCCCCTGATATCGTAATCATCGAAGTATAATTGACAGCCCGGAAAGACGGGCATTTGGTATCGTGGCGAAATTGGTAGACGCTGACAACTCTTAGTAGACTTGGTTAAGATGTTATGAAAACAGGGCATCAATGTAAAACGAATCATACTGTTCTACGCATAAGACGTGAAGATTGCCAAGCATTGCAGGTTCGAATCCTGCCGATACCACAATCTGTGCAGATAAGACAAGTTGGAAAGACAACTGGAGGACATTAGTTTAAGGGTAGAACGGATAGACGTATTTATATGGGTTCGAATCCCATATGTCCTGCAATAAGCATTTAAGAAATACTTAATAACTGAAATTCTTTTGATATGCCGTACTACATCAAGAAACCTAAAAAGAATAAAGAAAAACCCTTGCCATTATTTGACAAGGCGGGTATAAAAATTAAGAAGAAGCCGGATTTAGTGGCCAAACTAGACAAAGTTTTCAGCCGCTATATCCGGCTTCGTGATTGTATGCCGAACGGATATTTCCGCTGTATCTCATGCGGCCAGATAAAGCCATATGAACAGGCAGATTGCGGACATTTCTATTCGCGCCGCCACATGGCTACACGCTTTGACGAGGACAACGCCCACGCCGAGTGCCGGGCGTGCAACCGTTTTAGTGCAGACCATCTGATACTATATGAGAAGAATCTTAAATACAAAATCGGGCCGATGAGATTTGCCAAACTTGCATGGAAAGCAAGACAAACAAGGAAATGGACCGATTTTGAATTAATCGAACTCACCAAGTATTACAAGGCTTTGGGAGACAAACTGAGTAAGGAAAAAGGCTTATGAGTTATATTTTACGTGATTACCAACAGAAGGCCAGTGATGCAGCTGTGAATTTCTTTTCCAACAAAGCCAAAAAGAACAATGCCATCATGGTGTTACCGACAGGATGCCATGCGAAAGGATCTAAAATCCTAATGTATGATGGTTCAATTAAGAATGTCGAAGATATAAAAGTCGGGGATGAGCTTGTTGGCGATGATGGCAACAAACGTACTGTGTTGGAAATTCACAGAGGCGTGGATAAGTTATATGAAATAACTCCCATAAAAGGAGAACCTTTCGTAGTAAATGGCGGTCACATCCTTTCGTTATACAAAACTAATGAGGGTAAGAATTTTCCATCTTGTATGCCGAGGATTGATGAAATTTCCGTAGAAGAATATATCAATACAAGCAAGAATTACAAACATCTTCATAAATTGAGAAAACCAAGCTTTGTAAACTTCGGTAATGAAGATAAATCGGTCATTGAACCTTATTTTCTTGGCTTATACCTTGGGGATGGTTGTTCAATCAATGGAATTGACATAACCTCTCAACGAAAAGAAGTGGAAGATTTCCTGTATTCTTTCGCTACAAAATATAATATGAAAGTAAGAAAAGCTACAAAGCCAAATAATTTAGCTTCTACTTATAGCCTTTCAAACATTAGAGTAAGTCGGGCAAATCCTAACCCTATAACTATATTTTTAGATGAATTGGGGCTTACTGGATTGACATCTGCGTTCAAATTCATCCCTATTCATTATAAAACAGCTTCCAAATCTGACAGAATGGAGCTTCTTGCAGGACTGCTTGACACAGACTCTTACTATGACAGCAATAAAAACACCTACGAATATTGCACCAAATCGGAACAACTTGCAGATGATGTCATATTCTTATGCCGTTCCCTTGGCTTTTTCTGTGGTACTAAAGCTGTAAAAATAGTAAATGGTGAAACATACTATCGTATGGTCATAACAGGCGAACTTGATACTATACCAACAAAAGTACAAATCAGAAAAGGCAAGCCACGTTCACAAAAGAAAAGCGTTCTTGTAACAGGATTTTCAGTCAAATATTTAGGGCGTGGGAACTATTATGGTTTTACTATTGACGGAAACCATTTATATTGTGATGGGCAATTCTTTATTCATCATAACAGCGGCAAGAGCCTGGTGATAGCTGATATAGCCAGTCGGCTGGAAGGATATACGTTAGTATTTCAGCCCAGTAAAGAAATCCTTGAGCAAAACTATATGAAACTATGTTCTTATGGCATTCTTGACTGTTCTGTATACTCTGCGTCATTTGGGCGAAAAGATATTTCAAGAATAACTTTCGCTACTATTGGCAGTGTCAAGAACCATCCTGAGCTGTTTCAGCATTTTAAGAACATAATTATTGATGAGTGCCACTTGGTTAATCCAAAAGAAGGTATGTACAAGGACTTCCTTTCTATGTTGCGGTGTAAGGTGCTGGGACTGACAGCAACACCTTACCGTCTCTCGTCGAGTCGTGACTATGGTTCTATGCTTAAGTTCATCACACGCACACGCCCTTGTGTATTCTCAGAAGTTATCTATCAGGTTCAGATTTCAACCCTTTTGGATATGGGGTATCTTTCAAAGCTAAACTACTACGCAATGAATCCGATTGGATGGAATGAGCTAAACCTGAAGGTGAACACTACCGGTGCAGACTATACTGACAAATCTGTGGTAAAGGAATATGAGCGTGTTGATTTTTACGGATTTCTGGTAAGCATTGTTCGTCGTCTTATGAATCCGAAAGTCGGCGGCAAGCGTAAAGGCATATTGGTATTTACAAGATTCTTAAAAGAAGCTCAAAGACTTACGCAGTCTATCCCTGGTACTGCAATAGTTTCAGGAGAAACACCGAAGAAAGAACGTGAACGTATTCTTGATGCATTTAAGGCTGGAGAGATACCCGTTGTCGCCAATGTCGGTGTACTTACTACCGGATTTGACTATCCTGAACTTGATACCATTGTAATGGCACGTCCTACGATGTCTTTGTCACTTTGGTATCAGATTGTGGGCCGTGCCATCCGTCCACATCCAAATAAAAAAGCCGGATGGATTGTTGACCTATGTGGCAACATTAAACGTTTCGGTGAAGTGAAGGATCTTCGTCTTGTAGATGGTGGTAACGGTAAATGGGCTGTATTCTCAAATAACAGACAATTGACTAACGTAAGATTCTAATATTATGGAAGGATATATAAAACTAAGCCGCAAGTTCTTCTCGAATGATATGTGGAATGAAGCCCGGACTTTTAGCAGTTGCGAAGCGTGGCTTGACTTGATACAGTCGGCACGATTTGAGGCAACGCCCCGTATGGAGAGTATCGGAGGTCGAGAAGTCTCTTATACAAGAGGACAATATCCTGCATCTATAAGATTTTTATCAAGACGTTGGCGTTGGACTGAAAGAAAAGTAAGAACTTTCCTTGCTTATCTGAAAAGAGAAAACATGATAACCTTGTCACAGAAGCAAGGTATGAATGTGATAACTCTGGTGAAATATAATGATTACAACGGGATGCCTTCTGACACAGTTAGTGACACAGCAAATGACACAAGCAGTGACACAACTATCCTGCAAGAAATCAATGAGTTACGTTCACAAGTGACACAGCTAACGACACAGCTATTGACACACCAAGTGACACAACCCCCTCAAAAGGCCGAAAAACGACACACGGGTGACACAAAGCAAATAAAAGGGAAAAATAATATTAAAGAAACTACTACTGGCGTAGTAGTAAAGAAGGACGCGGCTAAAGCCGCTACTCTCTCACGTAAAGATTCTTTCTATTTGTCCCTGGTTCCTTATGTAGGTAAATACCCAAAAGAAATGATCAGGGCTTTCTTCGACTACTGGAGTGAGCTGAACAAATCAGGAACCAAGATGCGATATGAACTTGAAAAGACTTGGGAACTGCCGAAAAGGCTTGCGACGTGGGCGAACCGTGAACGGATGCCGTCAAAAGCTGAAGTTGGCACGATTCTAAAAGACAATTCACCTGAAAAATACACTAAAGGCTGGTAATATGGAACAGATAAATTTTCAGCAGACAATAAACCGTCTTAGAGATACCGGTTTTTCCCCTATACCAAACAAAGTACAATTTTTCATACCAGATGCAAAAACAATTTTATGGACTGGTATAAAGTATTTTACAGGAAAAGACGCTCAATGGCTCCCTGAATATGAGGAGGTAGTAAGTTGGCTTTCCGGAAATGAGGGCCGTGGGCTGTTGTGCTTCGGTAATTGTGGAAGAGGAAAGACGCTTATTTGTGGTAAGATTATACCATTGCTGTTGAATCATTACTGCGGAAAGGTGGTAAGTTGCTACGATTCACAGCAGATGAACGCTGATTTGGACGCTGTTAAGCAAAAGCACATCATTTACGTGGACGATATAGGCACAGAAAATATAAGTGTTAAGTACGGCGAAAAAAGGCTTGCTTTTGCAGAACTGGCGGATGAGGCTGAAAAGAAAGGTAAACTCCTGATTCTTACGACAAACCTGACAATAGAAGAATTGCGGGAGAAATACGGAGAGAGAACCATTGACAGGTTGCGGGCGATAACAAAAACCGTTCTTTTCAGCGGGATTAGTCTCAGAAAATAAATATGAATTATAGATATGAATTATAGATATGAAAATGATAAAGTTTAATGCCTTGGAGTATGTTGACAGCTTTGATTTCTGTACAATAAGTGAAAAGGCACAGTTGTATTATATGATTATTGAATCATTAAAATGGGGGCAACGTGTATGAAGACTACTGTTTACTGGAAGACGAAAGACACCCATATTATCGCAAAGCGTGACAGCATGGAACTCGAGAAGAAAGAAAGCAAATGGAAGAAAACAGCTTTAACCTACGAGCAATGGCGTGAGTTGCATAAAAACGACAAAGAATTAGAAAGCAATGAGTAAGATTATTTTCAACGAGAGCCACGAAATAAAGGACGGCTTAAAACTTATAAGGCAAGGGTGCAATATGGTCTTAAAACGCATCCTATGCGCTGTAGACGGCATTATACGTGCCAATCCATACCTATTCATGTTGATTGAGTTTGGAATTATGCTATCTGTCTGCCTTGCGTACATCGGACAGGCGAGAGCAGAGAGAGATACGGCAAGTAAACGCTACGTCGAAGCACAGGCTAAGGCTGACAGCTTATCAGTGAGCGAAGAGATGTGGCATAATATGGCAAAGAAGAAATGACTATGGCATTTATTACAAAGGAACAGCGAAAATATATTGTAGCCCACATCAACGACCGCCCGAGGACAGCCGTCGCAAGAGCGGCAGGTGTATCGCTCTCGGCAGTGTACAGAATAGTCCACGAGCAGGGCGGCATTATGCAGTACGAGCGCACCCGGCGCAATCCTTATCACGTTGAGTTAGTCAAAAAGTACTATCCGACAATGACAGGCAGTGAGATGCAGACTAAGTTTGGCATATCAAAAAAACTTTTTGAAAGAATAGCCCGAGAATTAAAATTAAAACATACACCAGAGACTTTGCAGCGTATCGAAGGCAAAAAAAAGCGAATATGGATGGATTGTCTCGTGAATATAAATTTTGGGAAACTTGGGCGGAAAAGGTCTGCACTATACAAAATGGAGTATTACCGCAAGTGGGAAGGCAAACCGCAAAAGACAAAGCTGCGTTTGGCGGAAACGAGTTCCAAGGTCTACAAAGCAAAATGGAACTTGATTAAACGGCACGGCTATGTCGAGACCACCGACGCATACACTCTTATGTACGACAAGGACACGCGCAGGATGAATGAACAATTCTACACAGATAAATACGGATTAAAGTTTATTGAAGACAATGGCAGCATATAACATAAACAGCAGGTGCGAGGATTGCACCTTTGCAGATGAGTACGGCAGGGGATGCGCTCACGGACTGATGTACCCTGTCATGGTGATGATTAGTTTTGGAGATATGGGCAGGTGCCCAAACTTTAAAGCTAAGACAAATGAACAGATAGAACGACAACTTGAAGTAAGGAAATAAATATTGTATGAACAATATAGAACTATTTAACGATAGCTTTCAGAATTACAAATGCTATCAGATACCTAAGGCGCAGCTGATATTAACCGACGTGCCTTATGTGCTTGGCAAAAATGCTTATGCGAGCAATCCGTCATGGTATGTTGACGGAGACAATAAAAACGGGGAAAGCGAAAAGGCCGGCAAACAATTCTTTTCTTCTGATAGTGAGTTCAGACCTGCTGAATTTATGCACTTCTGCTCAAAGATGCTAATCAAAGAACCAAAGGGCAAAAATCAGTCGCCGTGCATGGTTCTGTTTTGCGAGTTTGAACAGCAATTCCAATTTATAGAATTGGGCAAAAGATACGGGTTAAATAAATACATCAACCTCGTTTTCAGAAAGAATTTTTCTGCACAGGTTCTTAAAGCCAACATGAAGATTGTCGGTAATTGTGAATATGGGCTTGTGTTATACAGAGATAAACTGCCGAAGTTCAATAATGACGGCCGGATGATATTTAACTGCTTTGACTGGCCAATAGACAATGACACGCCAAAAGTTCATCCGACACAAAAGCCAGTGCCGTTATTGGAAAGGCTTATTGAGATATTTACGGACAAGGATGATGTGGTTATTGATCCATGTGCCGGAAGCGGAACGACCTTGTTGGCTGCATCAAACTTAGGCCGTAGAGCTTATGGCTTTGAAGTGAATAAAACATTTTACAATGAAGCGAAACGTCGTGTACTAAGATATAGTCATTTAAATTTATTTGTATGAAAGTAACAATATATTGGACGACAAAGGATAGCGGCATTATCCACCGCATACGACAACGTTACAATATCAGCCAAGGAATGAGTATAAATGGCGAGACTGATATCGAAGTGAATGAGCAACAGCTCGACGAACTTCGGGAAGTAGAGAAACGAGGTTATGTAAAATTGAGATTTAAACCATGAAAACAACATTATTGAATAAGATATGAAAACCATTGACACAATTGAAGCAAATGCATACTTTTTGCGTGGCGCGCTGCCATCAGTAGAGAAGTCACGAGATGAATACACAGGCTCAGTATTTGGTTCTGCTGCGTTGGCATACATCACGATAATTCATACAACGGACGCACTGGATATGATGCAGGAGCGTCTGCCGGACTTGTATAATGATCGCACAATTAAGAAGTATGTAAACCGCATGGTAGGCACAAAGGCTTCTATGGGAGAAATACGCAAACTTGACCGCTCGATAGGTGAGTTATTGGCGCACGACTGCGATAAGGCGTGGATGGCGGACTTTGGCAATGCAGCCTATGAAGTAGTGCAGCCATATACCGAGAAGTTGCGTGTTGCCTTGGCAAATGCACTTGGAAAGTACAATGTTCCGGACATCAACGTTTGTGCTGCCATTCTTGTCGCGCAGTCGCTTGCGAGTGAGGCTGTTGAGTATGCCAAGAGACGTTCCGCAAAGTTTACAAACTTTACAATTGTGATGAAGGGTAAAGGCAGACAGACTGTATCTTCATGCCTCTCGTCTATGTCCTGTTCTGCACTTGAGTATTGTTTGCGTAATATAGCACGCATACTTGTTGAGGATAAACTGACGGACGATGTGAATATTGCGGAGGATAAGTCTGTTGAAACAGGTCTGAAGGCAGTTCTTAATGTCATGAGCGACACTAACACATGGATATACGCACGTGATAAGGCGGACGAGTTAAACCATAAAAGCAATAAGAAATGAAGAAAATTGCGGTAATTAGGGGAAATTTAGAGAAAATTTCCTCAAACTTAGTCAAAATCACTAATACCAAAATATGAGCAAAGAACAAAATCATGTCAAAGATGCCATTAAGGCTTATCTGGACGAACGGGCTAAAAATGACGAACAATTTGCACAGAGTTATGCGAAAGCTAACAAAAATATAGACGAATGCTTCGATTATGTCATTGGAGAAGCACATAAGCGTGGTAATGCTGTTTACATGACTGACGCTGAAGTATTCGGGCTGGCAGTCCACTACTACGACGAAGATGACATAATGATAAACAAGCTGCCCAAAGGAACCCATGTGAACACTTCTGCATCAGCAGAGGAACTTTCGGAAGAAGACAAAGCAAAAGCCCACGAGCAGGCTGTGAAAGAATACCAGCAGCAGTGCATCTATCGTATGCGCGAAGCCGATGAAGAAAAGGCAAAGAAGCTAGCTGAACGCAGAAAGGCTGAGAGAGAAAGAAGTAAACACGCAGAGCAATCACTATTCGACTTTTAAGATAATGAAACCACGTAACAAAACAGAACGGTTGGTGGCCGAACTGAGTGCAAAGCTGCCGGCCATTACTGAAAAACAGAAACAATGGGCTAAAGATACCTGTTTTGAGAAAATCGGTTACTACAGCAAAGGCGAAGTATGGTGTATGAATTGCGGTAAAGTACACGAAAAGAACTCATCTCCGCTCGGAATAGACATAGTAGGAGACGAAACTGTATGTCCGCATTGTGGAACACATTTAAAGCTTAAAAATAGCCGGAAACGCAAATCTATCGAGCGTTGGTACTTCACGATAGCGACAACATACAGGGGATTTCAGGTCTTTCGTCACTTTATAATCGAAAGACAGATGTACAAGATGTCTGGAAACATATCCAAAGGGTATGAACCATACTTCAGCATAAACGAAGCGGTACAGAACTGGATATCAGAGGATGGGAAGGAATATATCATGGCAAGACCATGTAGGCCTATGGCTTGGGTGTATGATGCCTGGGACTTCTGCAAGCCCATGAGCATAAAGGACAAAGGAAACGGGAGATACTCATATAGTCCTGACAAATATGATATCTGCTCTGAATTTATTTATCCGGTCCGAGGACTTATCCCAAAGTTAAAGAGAAACGGTTTTACATTCCGTTGCAAAGGAATATCTGTAAGCAGTCTTGCTGTCATGCTGCTGACTGACAATGAAGCTGAGATGCTTATAAAAACAAAGCAGTATGGTCTTCTTTATGCTAAAGGAACACGAGGGATACCGGAAAATATTAAACATGCTGTAAATATTTGTAACCGGAATCATTATATCGTGAAGGACGCATCTTTATGGATTGATTATATTGATCTCTTGCAGTATTTCCAACTTGACACGCATAACGCACATTATGTATGTCCTGCAAATTTGAAAGCTGAACACGATCGCCTTTTGAAGAGAAAGAATCGTGAGGAGGCCAGACAAAGAGAGATTGACAGAATGAGAGAAGCTCAGGGATGGGAAAAGACCTACGCACAGGAAAAAGGCCGTTTCTTCGGTATATGCTTCGGCAACGAAGACATTGTAATAACTGTCATACAGTCCGTAGCGGAAATGGCCGAGGAAGGAGAGAAAATGCACCATTGTGTATATGCATGTGGCTATTACAAGAAAAAAGAAAGCCTGATTCTGTCTGCAAAGGACAAAGCTGGAAACCGCATCGAAACAATTGAGCTGAACCTTAAAACCTTTAAGGTCGTACAGAGCCGTGGAGTATGTAACAGCAATACACCGATGCACAACGAAATCATTGAGTTGGTAAATAAAAATATTAACCTGATAAGACAAGTAGTATGAGCCCAAAAGAAGCAAGAAAAAGTTTACAAAATACAAATAATCGCACAGAAACAGTGAAAGCACGTATCAAGGCTACAGGTGAAATAATCGAATTAAATGAAAAAGTAAGTTTCCTTGATTATGCGCGTGGAATATACAGAGATACGGACGGAAATAAATATCACTATGAAGAGCTTGAAATATTTGAGAGAGAGTATGAGAAACATATCGACTGGGAACAGAGACGCTATGAAATAGCAAAGGCCATGCTCCCGGTAATATACCTTGACGACGGTCAGGCAGAGCGTGCCGATGATTCGGATTTGGGGTTTGAGTACAAGAGTGACCAATATTGTGCTAAAGAGGCTGTGGACTTTGCCGACGCTCTTATTGAGGAACTAAAAAAGAGGGAAAACTATGATAAAGACAAAAGAATTGATGCTTGGCAACTGGGTGCTGGCAGGAAAGAATGCTAAATTCCCGATGCGAGTAGTAGGAGTGTTTGACGATGTCGCTTACCTTGATTTTGAAGGTAACGAGAGCGATATGTGGGAGGAGGAAGAAGAGGATATGTTTCCGATACCGCTGACAGAAGAGATATTGCTGAAAAATGGGTTTATAAACATGTCTGATTACTATAAAGATAAAGAGGGAAATATCTTTGTAAGATTAGGTGATGATATAACTACAAGCATACGTGTTGAATGTTTAAATAGGGAACTAAATAAACCTACTTGCTCAAAAGTTTCCGCTTTTAATAAAACAAATTACGTCCACGAGCTTCAGAACTTGCTAACCTTGGCAGGCGTGGAAATGGAATTTAAAATATGATGTTATGAGTAAACAAGTATTAGACATAGAACAGGTAAAGCACTTGCATGAGCTTGGGTTGGATACAAGCAAGGCAAGTATGTGTTGGCTGAAAGACCTTACCAAAGAAATTGCAGAAGGGAAAGAGATAGATATGTCTACGGGGTGGAATCTTGACTTCAATAACCCTGAATTTTATAAATACGAATGGATGGAAGGTATCCCGACATTCACCTTGCAGGACATTTTAGATGTTCTGCCAAAAGATATTTCAAGAGAAGGTTGCACTTGGAGTGCTTCATTATACCTTGATTATGAAAATAATAGAATAGCATACGGGAATACAGATAGGGATGGATTTGAAATCTATCATGAAATAATGATAGAAAAGGATTTAATCGACGCCGCCTACTCCATGTTGTGTTGGGTTATCGATAACAAATTTGTAGAAACGAACAAACCAAAGAAGATATGGAAGAAAAGAAATTGAACCTAAAGCCCTTCGACATTCAGAAGGCAAGAGAAGGCAAGCCCGTCTGCACAAGAGACGGAAGAAAGGCAAGGATTATTTGCTTTGATAGAAAGGATGAGACATTCCAAATAGTAGCTCTTATAAGTGGTTCTTTAGGAAAGGAAGAAATCATTTCTTATGATAAAGCTGGATATTCAACAACAAGAGACCGTGATGAAATGTTAATGATGCCCCCCGAAAAGAAAGAGGGATGGGTGAATGTGTATAAAGGTGGATTACTGGATACAAAATCTTATCCTACTAAAAAAGAAGCCTTTGATAAGGCGTGCCCAGAAGGTTATGTTGATACGATTAAGATAAACTGGGAGGAATAGCTATGGCATATCGAGCAGAAAATAAAGTATAATGAACTGCGTCCATACAAGCATGGAGGGTTGGTATATTAAAAAAAGGAGCCAGCCCCACGATAAAAAGACCGACTCCAAGCACGATTAGGCCACAAATATAATACTTTTCTTCTAAAAGACCATATTATGACAAAAGAATTTTCATCAATCATGGAGTTAAAGGCCATTCGTGAACAAAAATCAAGACTTTCAGAGCGTGAACGAGAACTTTCATCGGCTTTATTGCAGGATACATCACTCATTCCTGAAATTTATTCCTGGTTTAAGGACATTGTTGCAGAGACAGATCATTCACCAAATCCAGATGACGTTATGCAACGTAAGAAATTTCTTTTTATTGTGTTGGTCCTGTATGCTCCAAGTTCCCTTGCCGGCGGTAGGCTGCCGAACGGTATTCGGGCAGAAATTTCCGGCGTGTTCCCGGATGTCTCTCCATGTGTAATATCGAACAATATTGCCGATGTGTCCTTTATCTATCAGCAGTATAAGGATTTTCGACAAGAAATAGAATACCTTTATAATCAGATTTTAGAGAGGCTGAAAGCCAAAGGACTAGTCAAGTAAAAAAGCCGGAGCGTTATGCTTCCGGCTTTAATTTTATGCTTCATATCCCTCATAATAGTAAGATTGAGTAATCCCTTTGAATATTACTTCACGGTCATTTACCTGGTCTGTTAATGCTTGTTGTAACAGTACTCGGAGTTCCAAATCATTTATGGGGCTGCGTTCCATAGCTTGCAAATACAGGTTCTTATCTACGTTATGCCAGTCTATTACTTTTTTCAGACGTTTTTTCAGTATCATATCCAGCCAAATACGGGTGGTTCGCCCGTTACCTTCCATGAATGGATGGGCGATATTCATTTCCACATATTTGGCAATGATTTCGTCAAATGTCGTTTCTGGCATCTTTTCTATAACCGGGAGAATCGCATCAAGGTACAGACAGTTGGCAAAACGGAAGTTTCCTTTTGCTATGTTCAATGTGCGAACCTTTCCGGCAAAGTCATACAAGCCATCGAACAGGTAGCGGTGAATCTCACACAGACCTTTCATCGTTCCTACTTCAATCTTATCTATATCGCCTGTTTCAAATAAGGCGTGGGCTTTTTCAAGGCTCAATTTGTCTATATCTTTTGTTGTCATGGTTATTCTCCTTTCTCTATTTTTGATTTTTATAGGAACAACCCCTGAACCAGAAGGAACGGGGCTGGAATAGTTAGTTTTGAATATCAGTTAGTTTCCCATTTTCAAAGTATAGATAATTCTCATTACCATATACCCATTGTTCATGCGTTCCATAACTTCCAGTTGTTGTATTTATATCATCAGGTTCTCCCCATGATTCTAAGCACATCTGCTTTGTCATTCCTATTCTAACTTTTCCTTGTATGATTAGATTTGCAATAGCTGTGCCATATTTACGAATTAGATTTGCCTTCCGTTTATTTTTAGCCAATATTACTTGTTCGTAATCGGATTTTAGCTGAAATCTACCACAAACATAAGATAAAGACTTATTGACTAAGACTTGGTACGGAGAACCTTGATCACTTTCTAAATAGCAGTAATGTTTTCCATAATTAGGATTGTCGAAAATTAGAACAATGGGGCTTCTTTTGTCTAAATTCATGCCATCGTCTTTTTTTCTTGGCTTAACTTGGACATCTATACATTTCCAAACTGATTCCTTTGGAATATTTCTTGATACTGTATCAGATTCTAAATTTATAAGTCCGTCTGCTTTTTTTCCATAACTATAAATAAAAACATCATCAGTACCAACATATACAAATTCTTTATTAAGGTATAATTCTTTCATTTTCTCATAATGACCTAATACTACCCATTTGAAATTGTATTCATTTGTAAAAATATCGCCTTCTTCCCCTTTTTCTCCTGTTTTTATATTTGTTAAAGATAATCTATGATACAACCCTTTATCTGTATTATCAGGCAAAATACCATCAACACGATAATAATCGCCAATTTTAAAATAGCTTTTTTGATTATAAGAATAGGGATCTCCACAGTACATTAACGTTTGACCAATTAAATGATGGTATGTATATTTCCCTTCATATTTTTCAGGAACCATATTTCTCAAACTATCATAAACAAAATTATCATATTGGAGCTTCTTTGCTTCAGTATTCATTATTGTTATCTGACAGTAAGCATTATTAGCCAATAATAGAACAATAAAAAAGATGATTTTTTTCATAGGTTAACCTTTTAGTTTTAATAATTTCTCCAAATCTTCGAACGAGTGTACCTCATAAAGAGTTCCTTTTACTTTCACATAGCCATTCACTTCGCCTATCTCGGGGCACACATCGCTAGATGAGGCAAAAAGCTGCCACATGGGAACGTCCAACGCAGATGCGATTTTTTCGAGCGTGGCTGTAGTCAATGAATCGGCAGATACCATCTGCTTGACGGCAGACAAGCTCACGCCCATCTTGTTTGCCAACATCTGTTGGGTAACCCCCTTTCCTTTCAAAATCTCTTTAATGCGCATATTATTAGTGATTAATCTATTGCAAAATTACCTTTATTATTATAAAGTATAGAAAATACTATCTTAAACAATCTTAAAAAGATAGTATTTTCTGTCTTTAAATTTGGCAAAGTATAGAATATTCTATACCTTTGCATCATCAAACAATAAGTAATAACAATTTAAGCACATACGATTATGAAGACAACAAGTAGTGAATACATCAAAGAGATTAAGGCACAAGTAAGATTGATCAACGAAGCACTTAAAAGAGTTCAAGAAGCCGAAAAGGTGCAAGAAACAGCAGTTAATGCAAGAGAGTATGATAAATCGAAGGCTGAAGCTGCTGATGCCAGTGCTGATGTGATGACAGCATTAGAAGAAGCTGTAAGGCTTGCATCTGCAATGGGCAGCGCAACAGGCCTGTATGATACACATAAGTACCATAAAATTGTAGAGTTTGATTTCAGAGATTCACACAAATAAATAATAACAATTTAAACAAGCACGATTATGAAGACATTGAATGAACAAGTTAACGAGATTAAGAACATGAAAGGCTCTAAGGCAACAAAGAAAGCTGCTTTCATAAAGTTAGGTTTGAGAAAGTATGAGATTGAACTTCTGCTTTCAGAACTGCCTAAGCCTGTAAGAGAATCGCACAAGTTTACTTTTGGCGTTGAGATAGAATGCCTTGTCGCTGCAAGTATTATGCGTGAATGTGCTACAAGAAACGCAATGCCATTTCAGTATGAAGGCTACAACCACACAGACAATAATCACTATTATAAGTTCGTGTCTGATTCATCAATCATAGGCAACAACCCTATAGAATGTGTGTCGCCAGTGCTTACAGGCAAGGCAGGCATGAAAAGCCTAGAAACCTGCTGTAAGGCATTAAATGAGGCAAACGCACAGGTCAACAGGTCTACAGGCCTTCATGTTCATATAGGCGCACAGAACTTGTCTGACGAGGCTTATATCAACGTATTTAAGAACTATCAGAAGTTAGAGAGAGTTATTGATACGTTCATGGCAAGGTCAAGGCGTGCCAACAACAGCAGATGGTGCAGAACACTGCAAGGCTATGACTTTACATGGTGTACTACAAAATCAGACATTTTAGATACCATGAACGGCAACAGGTATTTCAAGGTGAATGCATGTTCTTATTCACGCCACAGAACAATAGAGTTCAGACAGCATCAAGGCTCTACAGACTTTGCAAAGATTTCAAACTGGGTGAACTTTTGTGCTAAACTGGTTGCATGGTCTAAGAAGAACGTATTGAGTTCAGAGGTAACTTCAATCGACGAGATACCTTTCTTGACAGCCAAAGAAAAATCATTTTTCAAATCACGTGCCGAGGTTCTTGCATGAACCTCGCACAATTAAAATAAATTCAATATGTGTTGCATTATATACAAGCCTAAAGGTGTCCAGATGCCGAGCCTGGACACTCTTGCAAAAATCAAAAAGCTCAACCATAACGGCTACGGTTTTGTTTCAACCAATCATTTTCATAAGGGTTTGGACTATCGTACATTCTTGCGCCACCTTTCGGAGGTTGGAGATGATGAAGACTGCATTATACATTTCAGATTTGCCACTCATGGCTCTATATGCCGGGCCAACTGTCATCCGTTTACAGAGAATGGCGTTTATTTCGCTCACAATGGGACTTTAAACGTTTGTCCTGTTGGTGACATGACAGACAGTGAAATTGCCTTCAGAATGAAAATTTATCCCCAAATACAGCGGTTTGGATATGGAACAAAGCAGGCTGACTGGGCTATAAAGCAGATTTGCGGTTATTCAAGGTTCGCCATGATGTATCAGGGCGAGGTGAGATTATTTGGTGATTATAAAATACTGAATGGCATATACTATTCAAATTTAAGATGGTTATGAAAAGTATATTACAGTCTTTGAAAGAAAAGGTGTCATGTGGCGATATCACGATAAAAGAGGCAGCCATAAAGCTGCATCATGCAGGATGGACAAACTTCATTGATGTAGAGAGAACCAGACAATTGTTAGGTCTGAAAACACAGCAGACCAAATCATAAAGCAACATGCTTGTGAATTAATAACGAACAATTGGCTTATTGTTTCGTATGTGTAGAATTGTTATTCAAAATTGTCTTCATAATTAGGTATCTTTGTGAAAAGGTACCATCGCGGATTAGAGCAGTGGTCAGCTCGCTACTTTGACTTGGTAGAGGTCGCCGGTTCGAGTCCGGCATCCGCAACTAAATAAAATATATCACACGATTATGAAAGTATTGACATTACAGATTAACAAAGAATGTTTTCAAGACATTCTAAATGGCAGACAAAATATAGAACATAGATACGTCTATCCATCTAACGTAACGAGATATGTATATTTTAGACACAATGGCATAGACTATAAACGACAAGAGGATATACCTGATGATGGTGCAAATATTGAGATCATACCTGTCAAATATGATGCTTTATATCTGATAAACGGTAGACGAAAAAATGCCCCAAGACTCAAGGTCGAAATAAAATCTGCTGAGTATATAATTTTCACAGACGAAGAAGGTAATGATCTTACAAAAATAGAAAACGGCGTAGAATATTTGATAAGTCAAGTATGGTATCATCTTGGCAAAGTAATAAGTACAGAGAATATTTAATCTAAATAGTCTAAAGCTGAGTCGCAAGAGCAATTAACAGAGTTGCCGGGCCAAGACGAAATATGAATGGTGCCGGTTTAGGTGGAAGACTGGTAGCAAACCGTAGAAATACGGCAAGTGCTTCACAGTTAGGTAGTAGAGAACAAAGGCGATATGACTTAAATGTTGCCTTTAGTGGTGCAGGGGGTAAATGATGAACAAATATTTACTTTCTATGCAGATAATACAGGGTATCCGTGAAAAAACGGATACTGCTGTATTATATTATTCAGCCGGAGGTAAAGATAGTATAGCCTTATTGGATATGCTTGCTGGTATGTTTAATAAGGTTATATGCTATTATATGTACCTTATTCCCGATTTAGACCATGTCCAACCTTATATCAAATGGGCAGAAACAAAATACAATAACGTAGAAATTCGCCAAATAAAGCATTTTCAACGCGATTATTATTATGCTTGTGGATTCTTTCGTGAACCTAATATTTCAATCAAGCCTAGAAAAATTGGAGAAATAGAACAAGCTGTGAGAGAAGAAACAGGCATAACATACGCATTCAGCGGGATGAAAGGTGTAGATGGATACATGAAGCGGATGCGGTTAAAGAAATTCGCGAAGTCCGGTTATATTACAGACAAAGGTATGGTCTATCCTCTTGCATTATGGACGAATAAAGAAGTGCTTCAATATATTAGACTAAGAGGATTAATACAACCTTTTGTATATAATCCAGGTGCTATAAGTCAAGGTTTTACCATTGATTTAAAAACAATGCTCATGATGCGACACAGATATCCACATGATTTTAAACGTATTTTGGAAGAGTTCCCATACTCTGAAAAGCTAATTTTCGATTATGAATATAAACACAGAAAGTAGAGGTATTGAGTCAGAAAAAAATCGTTATCGGAATTAGAAAGTCAAAGAATGCGTATTCTGTATCGTGCAGCTCGTCAATATGGGCTAGGCACAAACAGGCAGCACTCTGTACGCGATAGAGTCAATTCTGTTACAAGCAGATATAGAACAAATATGTTCAGATACTTTGGCTCAGACACGATTTCTCCTGCACAAGTAAAACAAGGAGTACCAAAAAGATTTTATGTAGGATTAAAAAACGCGCAAGGTAGTAAAGGATGATGACAAAAAATAAAATAACGCAACCGGAAAGTAGGGAGATACAACGAAGTATCATAAATTTTGCCAATTATAATCCCCGTAAAATTGCCCCAGAAGCTCGCAAGAGCTTGAAAGCAAACTTAAAACGTATAGGATTATTAGGCGGTATAGTTTGGAATGAAGTTACAGGTAATCTTGTGTCAGGGCATCAGCGTATTTCGATTATAGATGAGGTGAATAAGTATAACTCTGACACGAAAGGAAATGACTATCTAATTCGTGTTGAAGTAGTTCACATGGATGAAAAAACCGAGAAAGAACAAAATATCTTTATGAATAACAGAAATGTTCAAGGAGAGTTTGATTCCGATATGTTGAAAGAACTACTTGATGGCATTGATTATAATTATGCTGGGCTAAATGATTTTGACCTAAATATGTTAGGTATCGGTGATATTGATTTTACTATAAATGATGAAATTTGGAGTAAAGACAATATTCTAAACGATTCACTGTACAGTATAGATGAAATAACCAAAGAAGGAGAAGAAAATAAAAGAATTGATCGTTCCGGAGACTTTTATAGCGATTCAAAAGAAAATCAGATAGCACGCCACAATGAAGTACAAAAAATAAAAGACAGAATAGGACGTCAAAATAGCTTTGAGAAAGACAATGGTATGTTAAGTTATGTCGTTTTGTCTTTCAAAAGTCCTACGGAAAGAGCAAACTTCATGGAAATGTTCGGTTATGAATTTGATGAACGTTACATTGACGGAAAGGAGTTTATGGATAGGGTCGAATTTGGAATAGAGTAACCAAAATAAACGGATACGCGCGCATGAGGAAAAAACCAGACATTTCAAAATTTAGAGAAATCCTCCATAAGACAGGTGGAAATCTTACAAAAGTTGCAGCTACATTTCGTGTAACTAGGAAAACCGTATATGACTGGGCAAAAGCTGATGATAAATTCAAGGATGCAATCACAGATGAAAGAGGGGCTTTAGTGGATGAATGTCTTGTTTCCGCACGTGTTTTAGCCCTTGGTATTCCTGAAAAAGATGAGAAAGGGAATTTTATCGGTTGGCGTGAACGTCCGGATGGGTATATGATTCGTTATCTTCTTTCCACATTAGGAAGAAAAGACGGTTTTGGTGAGCCACAGGATGAGGACGCTGATATTCCTCAGGATATTGACCACGGAATTTCAATTGATTCATGGATTAAAGACAAGCTGAAATGATTGTTCCTCAAGAAATATATCATCCGTTATACACAGACAGGAATAAGTTCATTATCCTCATTACCGGTGGCCGTGGGTGTGAGACACCTACGCAAGGAATTATAATGTCTGATTTGACAATAAAGCAAATTAAAGATATTAAAGTTGGAGATTGTGTCATGGGTGACGATGGCACGCCCCGCAATGTCCTTGCTACGATGAAAGGCAGGAGCGAAATGTTCCGTGTCAGACAAACAAGTGCAGAAGATTACTTTGTAAATGATGCACATATCCTCAGCTTAAAGAAAAGTCAAATTTCTATAAATGAAGGAAGATACAATGACTTTGAAGAATACACGGATATGCGTATTACTGATTATTTGAATCGCAGCAATCGTTTTAAGGAACATTTTAGAGGATATAAGACAAATTCAATACCCTATAAAGAAAGTCCCGTTAAACTAGAACCATATTTGCTTGGCTTATGGTTGGGTGATGGAACAAGCATATATCCACAAATAACAACTCCTGATATAGAAATTGAACAGTACCTTAATGAGTATGCAGAAAATCACAATTTGCATCTTTCAATCAATGGAGTAAGAGGTAAAGCTAAGACATTCCGACTTGCCAAGAACTGTGGACTGACGAATCCCATAATGGATATTTTACGCCATTACGATTTGATTGGGAATAAACATGTTCCACAAGAATACATATCAAATAGTGAAAAAGTACGTCTAGAATTACTTGCAGGACTACTTGACACCGATGGAACGATGTGTCGCAATGGATATGAAATCACGCAAAAGAGTGAAATACTTGCAAGACAAATAAAATATATTGCAGATACTCTTGGCTTTAGAACAAGTATTAACGAGAAGAACGCACGTTGTAGCGGAAAAGATTGCGGCAAAGTTTTTCGCGTTCATATCAATGGTGATACATGGAAAATACCTTGTAAGGTAGAAAGAAAAATTGTAAACAAAGCTGATGTTCATAAAAATAAAGATTGGCATTTGTCGCAACTTTCAATAGAGTCTGCTGGAATTGGAGATTGGTGTGGTATTTGTCTTGACGGAAACCAACGATATCTGCATTCTGATGGAACGGTTACGCATAATTCGGGCAAGTCTTTCAACGCTTCCACCTTCATCGAACGACTGACCTTTGAGCAGACTCCAGTTGAGAAGATTGTCCACCAGATTCTATACACCCGCTACACGATGGTATCTGCCGGCATGTCTATCATTCCAGAGATGATGGAAAAGATAGAACTGGACGGCACCACGAAGTATTTCAAGACCACCAAGACGGACATAGTAAATCGGATGACCGGCAGTCGTATCATGTTCCGGGGTATCAAGACCTCTTCCGGGAATCAGACGGCGAAGTTGAAGTCCATCCAGGGTATTACCACCTTTGTCTGTGATGAGGCGGAGGAATGGACCAGTGAAGAAGAGTTTGACAAGATTATGCTCTCCATCCGTAAGAAAGGAATCCAGAATCGGATTATCATTATCATGAATCCCTGTGACTCTAACCATTTCATTTACAAAAAATACATCGAGAATACCCACCGCTTGGTCGAGATTGACGGCGTGCAGGTACAGATTTCTACACATCCCAATGTCCTTCACATTCATACAACCTACTTCGATAATATCGAGAACCTTTCTCCTGAGTTTCTGAATGAAGTCCAGGAAATGAAGGAGAAGAATCCGGAGAAGTATGCTCATGTTGTCATAGGACGCTGGGCTGACGTGGCCGAGGGTGCCGTGTTTAAGAAATGGGGCATCGTGGATGAGTTCCCGATGTGGTGCAAGAAAGTTGCTATAGGATTGGATTTTGGTTATACCAATGACCCCACAGCAGCTATCCGATGTGGAATCATAGACAATGCACTGTATCTGGATGAAATAGATTACCGTACCGGATTGCTTTCTGGCGACATCATAAAAGTCTTGCGTCCTTGGAATCTTAGAGTGATTGCTGACAGTGCGGATCCGCGACTTATTCAGGAAATCCACAACGGAGGCATCAAGATTTATCCAGTAGAAAAGGGGCAAGGTTCTGTCAATGCGGGTATTGACAAGATGCAGGGAATGGAGATGTACATTACCAGACGCTCCTACAACCTGCAGAGGGAGTATAGGAATTATGTCTGGGCAAAGGATAAGGACGGAAACTACATCAACGAGCCGGAAGACCACGATAACCATGGCATTGACGCTGCGCGGTATTATGTGCTGGGAGAACTTCTAGGCAGGATTATGAAACCGAAAGACATTTCAGGAGTATTTGGACATTAAATTTTAGTATATGAGAACTTTAGAGGAAATTTTAGCGATACCTGAGATAGAGAGAAAAATCTACTATCTGAAGAAAGGAAGAAAAACAGAACTTCCCAATGCTCATGCCCTTTATAATGACTGGAATCCAAACAGGCATGAGATAGTGATTGACGAGGAGAAATACCCAAAAATAAAAATCACCACCAAGCCTGAAGAAAGAATAACCGACCCGACAACAGGTAAAGAATACATTGAGCCGGCGGTTAAGAAAGAAGTTGAACCAAATAGAATAGCCCTTCCTATCGAGCAGGACATCGTAAACATTCAGACAGCTTTCACAGTAGGAACAGAGCCGACGCTTGACTGTCAGCCGGACCAGTCAGAAGAAAGTCTTCTTTCAGCTTTGAAACAAGTGTTCAAGAAAAACAAGCTAAAGTATCAGAACAAAAAGGTTGTCAGAGCATGGTTGTCAGAGCAGGAAGTGGCAGAATACTGGTATGTGGTGAAGGACGACGGCTTCTGGGCAAAGCTTAAGCGCAAGGTTGCCGGAATCTTCGGCAAATCAAAACCAGAATATCGTCTGAAGAGTGCCATCTGGTCCCCGTTCCGCGGAGACAAGCTCTACCCTTTCTTCAATGACAATGGAGATTTGGTAGCCCTCTCCCGTGAATACAAGAAGAAAGATTTGGATGATGTGGAGATTACATGCTTTATGACCATCACCAAGGATATGGTTTATCAGTGGGAACTGACAAGTAATTGGACAGACAAAGGATCGTTCGCTCATGGATTCAAGAAACTCCCTGTAATTTACATGTACCGTCCGGAAGCGTATTGTGAAAAGATCAAGAGTCTCCGAGTAAGACTGGAGAAACTTCTTTCCAATTATGCAGACTGTATCGACTACCACTTCTTCCCTATCCTAATGTTATTTGGAGATGTGCAGAATTTCTCTGGTGAATTCAAGAACCGAGTGGTCGAGCTGACCGGACAAGGAGCTAATGCCCAATATCTGACATGGAGTCAGGTCCCGGATACAGTTAAATTCGAGGTTGAGACCTTACTGAGTCAGATTTATGGATTAACCAATACGCCGCGTATCTCATTCGACGCGCTGAAAGGTACAGGCAATGCTGTTTCCGGTGTAACTTTCGATTATGTATTTATGTCCACCCATCTGAATGTGGAGAACCTGAACGAAACTGTCGGCGAATTCATGCAACGGCGTGTAAATTTCCTGACTTCCGCTTTAGGCTCAGTTAATACAACTCTTGAAGCAGCCTCCGAGACAATTGACATAGATGTTCAGATGCAGCCATATAAGCTGGAGGACATCAAAGACAAGATTGACACAGCCATCAAAGCCAAAGATGGTGAAATATGGTCGCAGCAACGGGCTATTACTTTTGTGGGGAACGTTGATTCTGTTTTGGATGAGATTGAAGCCATCAAGGAGGAGCAGGAAGAAAAACAGAAGAATGACATTGAGAAACAAAAGAAAATTAATGAAATAAACGGAAAGAATCGTTTGTAAAATAATACTATTTGTATTATGTAGTATTGCAGTATCTCTATTTATTATAAATATAGTAAAAATACGAATATTTATTTTGTACTTGTTCGTATTTTTACTATATTTGCATTGTAATTAAGTCGTAAACGCTATGAGTTACAAATCAGTTAAAGAGGTTGTAACTATGTTGCTTGACAACGGCTTCATTCTAAAGAGCCAGAAGGGCAGCCACATGAAGTTTGAGAAAGATGGAATAACGGTAGTCGTTCCGAATCATGGAAAGAAAGGCGTTGAAAAAGGCACTTATTACAGCATTTTGAGGCAAGCGGGGCTGAAATAGCCCCCGCCTCTTTTGTTAAACTATAAAATGGAGGTCAATATGAGAACTGTAGAAGTGATTGTCGAACATGCTGGGAATAATCTCAGTGCTTACATTGAAGATGCTCCAGTTATTACGGTCGGTAATAACATAAGGGAAATTGAGGAGAACATGAAGGAAGCCATAGACTTGTATTTGGAGGACAATCCGAACCCTTGTGAGGTTCTCAAAGGAGAGTTCACTCTGAAGTTCAAGATAGATGCTGCTACCTTCATCAACTATTACAGCAGTATCTTCACCAAAGCTGCTTTGAGTCGGATAACAGGAATTAACGAACGCCAGTTATGGCACTATGCGGCAGGAGTACATAAGCCACGTAAACAGCAATTAGAAAAGATCCAAAAAGGTATTAATGCCCTGACGGAAGAACTGGCGGCTATAAATTTGTTGTAAGATAATTCTTAAACGTATTTCAGCGTGATTACTCCGGTAGTCACGCTTTCTTTTTATTTAAAAACGAACATTCTTCTAATTGTTTCGTATCGTTAGCCTTAAAATTTCCACTTCTTTTTTTCTATAAGTAAATTTACCGTATGAAATTATTAATCAAACTCATACGGTATGACAATCTTTGAACAAATCTTGGCAGGACTGCAACAGAAATTCGCTGGGGTGGATACTGCCACACTTACCCGTATAGCTACGAAAAAGGCTGAGGGTGTAACGGACGAGACGAAGGTAAACTCCATCGTTGAGGGTATCTCATTTCAGGACGTGATGCAAAACTATGGTGATTTCCGGGCAGGACAGGCACAGACTTCCGCTGTTTCAAACTACGAGAAGAAGCATAGACTGAAAGACGGAAAACCAATCGAGGACCCGGAAGAAAAGAAAGACGAAAAGAAAGATGAGAAAAAAGACGAAGTTCCTGCATGGGCTCAAGCTCTAATTGATTCCAATAAAAGTCTTTCTGAAAAACTGTCTGCATACGAAGCAGAAAAAGCGCAGGCGCAGCGCAATTCTCAGATTTCGGAGGTAGCAAAAAAGTACGGTATTCCCGAATTTATGCTGAAGGACCGCAACATTCCAGAGAACACGGACTTGGACACTTATTTCAAGGACATGAAACAGGATATGTCTAACAGCGGCTTCAAATTCGCACAAGCCCCTGAAACTGCAGAACAAAAGCAGGATAAGGAAGCAAGCGAGTTCGCCAAAATGATTGAGGCGGACACCAAACAAATTGTCGAACAAAAAAACAAGTAATTTATGGCAGCAGGATTTAAGTATAACATTGAGCCGGAACCGTCAATCGAGGAACGTTATGATGTTTCTACAGGTGTAAGACGCAGAGGGCCTTACAAGCTGGACACGACCAACCTTGTTGTTGGCTCGTTTTTACCATCCTTTACACCTATTGCCGCTGACCTGGTGAAGAAAACAGCCCAGGTGGCAATCCGTGTAGAAGTATATGAGAAGTTCACAACAGGCTCCAATACCACGTTGAAGATTAAGAAAAACTCTTTGGCTTACAAAGGTATGCATCTTGGTAACGGTGCACATGGAGCAACCATTAACGACATTGACAAATCAGACAAAGCCTTCGATAAACTGACGTTGGCTGCCGACTTCGGCGAAACTTTAGAGGCCGGTACAGTACTTTATGAAGCTACAGAAGTTAGCGGCACTACACCTAAAGTTATTGCAAACTCCGCCTTGTATGAGAGGAAACAAGTAGAGAATGGCATTGTACTGGTTGCCCTTTTGATGCGTGCGTTTGAAATAGAACCTACCAAGTTAGCCATGCCATTCTCAGACATCGACAAGGCCAACATGCCGCATTTCCAGTTCAACGCTGCAGGTGTTCAGTCACCAGCTGGTGTTTCATATGAACTGCCTGAAGCTTCGGATTCCGTAATGGGAGGAATTCAGTTAGGATTTACCCAAAGCGGAAAGAAATATCCGGTGGCATTGGAAGGCGGCAAAGCTTATGTCGAAGTTCCGTGGACAGACAATAACACTACCTATCAGGCAGCTAACTCAAGCACCTTGGGACTGGTAAAACAGGGTGCAAAAGTTGATGATGCTGCAGGCGGAGATGAAAAAGACAAAATTAATGCTCTTCTTGCATCATTGAGAGCAGCTGGTATTATAGCAAGTAAATAAAAAAGGAGAACAAAGATATGATGCTAACTATTTATACACTGTTTAACGATCCTAATATCGTAAGTGCCGTTATCCAACGCGTCCTTCAGACTCGTAAGGATACGATATATTGGCAGCAGTACCTGGACTTCCGTAGAACGACAACTCGTGTGTTCAAAGACTATATTGGTCAGGTTACTGGCGTGATGGCCGGTTCTATCAACTCACGCTACGGGGAGAAACCTATCCGTGAGCGCAGGAACATCGGTTCTGGATATGGTGAGATAGCCTATTTAGGTGACCGTTACCAGATTTCCATTGACCGCTTGTCAGAACTGCAGGACTTGGTTGACAAGTTCAATGCCGCAAAGACTGCCGACCAAGTTGCCGCCATGCAGGACATCGTGAATTTCATCTACGATGACTATCGTCAGGTACTCCTTGCCGCACATAAGCGCATGGACATCGTTGTCGGTTCATTGCTGATGACAGGTAAGGCTCAAGTGAAAAACAAGGACGACAATGCCGGAGGAATCGACCTGCTGGATATCGAACTTCCGTTCAAGTTCATTACCCCCGAAGCCGGAGCGAAGGCCAACTTCATCACATACCTGCAGCAGCAGATTAATGAATTGAAGGCCACTTACGGCAACTTCCCGAAGATGATTATGTCACGAGGAACATTCGTGAAAAATATTATCGGTTCGAGTGAGTTCGGTGATAAGTTCAAGATGCAGCTTACCGGTAACGAGATGTATATGTCAACCGGATTGATTACCTCTCAACTGGCTTCCACCGTCTTTACTGGTATTGGTCTGCCGGCTATTGAAATCAAGGAAGATTATGTTCTTGACCAGTCTGGCAAGAACGTGCAGATTTACGCCGATGACCATATTACACTGCTTCCTCAGGATAAGGTTGGTTACATGCGTTTCCACACTCCTTACGAAGCTGTTGACGGTGTACCGGGCCGCAACTATACTCAGGCTGACGGTGATATGCTCATCTCCGGTTACAAGGATGGCAACGGCCGTTATCTGGAATACACCGCGGAGTGGATTCCGCAGATTGCGAACCCGAACCAGATTGTGAACATCGACTTGACAACAATGAACGCATGACAGTAAAAGACTACATATCACAGAAGTTTCAGACCTTCGGCATCAACTTGTCGGAGGCTGACCTTTTGGAGATAAGTCTGTCTTCAGGAATAAGCGGAGAGGATGAGATGGACCAGTCAAACATCGGTCTCGTGTCGGTAGCTATGGCGAAGTTCATCCCCTCTCTATTACTTAGAGCCACTTCAATCAGCGAAAACGGTTTCTCTATGTCCTGGAATACTCAGGGCTTGAAGGAATACTATTCTTTCTTGTGTAAGAAGTACGGACTTGAAGACACGCTGTCAGATAAGCCTAAAGTCAGATTCCTATGATATTTGCTCCACATACATTACAGGTTAAGGTCTTTACTCCGATGAAAACAGACGAGTTCGGCCGGCCCATTCCCGGAACCGGTGAAGAAAGCTGGCAGAAAATATGTCGGTGCCGCTGTGATGATAACTCAACAAAAGAGTTTACTTCGGAGAACGGCGAGGTGTACCGACCGAACTATCACGTAGTCTGTGAGAAGAAAATCTCTCTGAAGGCTGGTGATGAAGTACGGTGTATGGAGGGTGAGAATATCCGGGGAACTGGCAAGGTTTACATGGTTAAGAATACGAATTATTTTGGTTACTCAGAGATATGGATGTAAAATTTGATTTTTCGGATGTGGATAGATTCTTTCGACAAGGTTATGCCGAAGTGAAAGCTGTTGAGGATAAGGTTGGCAAGGAAGCTGTCGATTACGCTATGAAGAATGGCAGTTATCAGAACCGGACCGGAACACTCCGTAAGTCAAACAAGTACGCAGTCCAAGATGACGGCTTGGAGTTAAGGAATGAAGCGGAATACGCTTCTTTCGTGGAATCCAAAGGCTACGAAGTCCTGACTGGTGCAGCCCTATATGCTGAGAAACGATTGAAGGAGGAAATCAAATGAAATACAAAAAGAAACCAGTGGTTATTGAAGCCGTAAAATGGAATGGCGATAAAATATCAGAAGTTACTGATTGGATTAGTAAGGCTCTCGATAAAGGTGTGATAATGCGTTTTGGAAATGAAGTCAAAATACACACACTTGAAGGAATAATGACGGCAAGTTCTGGTGATTATATCATTAAAGGAATCAATGGGGAAATTTATCCTTGTAAACCCGACATTTTTGACAAGACTTATGATATAGTCAAAGAAGATACAGATTCTATTTGCTTCGGTGATGCTATTGAAGTTTTGAAACAAGGTGGTGCAATCCGTAGAAAAGGCTGGAATGGTAAAGGATTGTTTGTCATCAAGCAAGTGCCAGCGCATATTGAGAGTGGTATTATTCCGAAGATGCAGTCGCTTCCGCAGTCAGCCAAAGACCTTATCCTGAAAGGAAAGGGCTTCATTGACTACACAAGTCAGTGTCTTATCTACAATGAGAATACCGGCAGAGCTGATTCGTGGGCTCCATCTATCAGTGATGTTTTTGCAGAAGATTGGGAGATTGTACAATGATAGTGACCACCGACATAGCGAACATACTTTACCGTGACTGCCAGACTTTCGGCATTGACATCGTTCCTCACGGAAAGAAGCTGACTGGCGAATTGAAGTCTGAAAGGATTGTAATTCACGCTAAAAAGCAGCAGCCAGAGACGTACTGGAAGAAGTCTTTCGTAGAGGTGAACTTTTGCGTTCCCGACCTGAAGGAAGGCGAAGCCAACACCATTCGGCTAAACGAACTGGAGAAGCAGGCGCAAAGTATATTGGATGATGTGACCGGACGCTATAACGATACTACCTATCATTATTCCATCGAGTCAATCGGAACTGAGGAGGACACATCCTTAAAGTGTCACTATGTGAATGTAAGAATTTTGTTTGAAGTTTTAAATGTGAAATAATATGGCAGAAGCAAAGAAAATCACAGCCGTGAATATCAAGAAACTTTGGTATGGCGAAACAAGTGCTATCACGGCCGATTTGACCGGACAGGCGTTATACACTCTCTTGCAGGGTGAAACCCTGAAAGAAGTAAAGAACATCCATCAGGATACATGGACACTTGAAGAAGCGGAAGCGAGCCGCACCAACTACAAGAACCAGCTCACAGGTCAGACCTATCGTAGCGACAAGGAGATGGGCGATGTAACCGTCAACTTCACTATTGGTGAATACGACTATCCAACCAAGAAAGACCTCATGGGTGGTGATGTAATCAACACCGACAAGGGCTGGAAGCGTGCCAGGGGCAAAGTGAACATCGAAAAGTTGATTGTAGCCCAGACCGACGACGACCAGTATTGCGTTATCCCTCGCGCTGACATCGGCGCCCGTGAAGCGACAACGGATAAGGCCATCGGTATTCCTGTAAGTGCCGTAGAATTGGAACCGAAAGACTCTAATATTGCTCCAGAATACTGGTTCGATGCGGAAGAGGTTAAAGAAGCATGAACTGATGTGAAGGTCATAGCGACGCCTTCTGATGCGACAGTAAAGCTGGATGGGCAAACGGTCAAGTCCAAGAGGGTGAAATCTGGGACATCCGTTTCTTATGAAGTGTCAAAGGCCGGCTATACCACTCAGTCAGGAAGCATACCAACCTCTCTGTCTGATGCCTTCAAGACTGTAGAAAAGGAAATTACTCTCATTCAAAAAGGTAGCGGTTAGTTTTCAGAATGTTTAACGGGTGTGGCTTCGGCTTCACCCTTTTTCTTTTAAGATATGAACAAAGGAGCAAAAATAATATCAGAATCCATTATCGGCAGTGATTTCAGAACAGTATTTGTAGCCGGGAAAGTTTACACGGTCTACCCTCCTACTATACATAAATTGGCCGGAGCTATATCCTATCTGTCTGGAGTTCAAGAAGCAGACAATTTGAAAGATGTTCTGCTCTCCTTGGGAAAAAGCGAGGCTTACAGCAAAGCTCTTTCCTGGCTGATAGCTGGTGACGAAAGTTTAAGTGAAGAACTAGCAAAAGGAACATATGAAGAGAATGTGAACGCATTGGATGAAGCACTCTCTATGATTGACTCAAAGGTTTTTCTCAAAGCTGCCAGCTTGGCGAAGAACGTAAGCCTGCTGGCAGCGAAACCGAAGTTGTAGGAAATGATACTCTCTTAGGACAGATCGCATCGTTCATGGAAAATCTGCATCTGACATACCGGGAAGTGGTATATGAAATACCATACAGAAACTTAGTATTAATGCAGCGTGACAAGCTCCATACCGTTACCGGGACAAAGGTTACAAAAGTAAAGGGTAAGGATATGGCCTCACGAAGAAGAAGAAACAAAAAATAATAAAAACAGCCCCGAACCATAAGGAACGGGGCTGAAATTATTTCCTTCTATTTATAATCACATTCATCAACCCTACAATCTCATTTACTTTTGTTCCATCTTTTCCCAGCGGTATTCTAACGATGGGGTCTGATAGACTATTTATATTAATGATTACCGTATAATCATGGATGATTTTATCATTTTCTTGATTTACAACTGTATTCTTATTGGCTGTAGCACCGCCAATAACTGCGCCAGTTCCACCTAATAAAACGCCTCCTACAACTGCGCGTTTAGCCATATTCCCTGTATTGGTTTTTGTTTCATAAGAAACCTTTCCTTTTTCAATGTGTTGATTATCATTGAAAGTACAGCTTATAATATCCCTCATCGGTAAATCTTTCC
>ENA-ORSI01000253-ORSI01000253.1-human-gut-metagenome-genome-assembly--contig:-NODE-253-length-57482-cov-18.088408_pt1 | contig 57482 bp, 58 predicted proteins | sample MGYA00242187_ERZ509154 | MGnify/ENA primary metagenome ERZ509154 (study PRJEB26280, sample SAMEA2338627) | human gut metagenome | biome: human gut; feature: human-associated habitat; material: faeces...
TACAACAGCGTAGCTACTTGGAAAATGTAATCAGCAATGCCGACTATGTTTTCCTGAAGAACAAACTTAAAAAAGAAGAAAATCAAGAGTGGTATTTCGTAGTTCGTTTCCTCGCTGCCACTGGAGCAAGAGTCAGCGAACTAATACAAATGAAAGTGGAGCATGTACAGATAGGCTATTTCGACATCTACACCAAAGGTGGCAAAATACGCCGTATCTACATTCCGAAGGCTTTACGCAAAGAAGCTATAGAATGGCTTGACAATGTTAATCGTACCACAGGTTATCTTTTTCTTAACCGTTTTGGTGAACGTATCACTACAAGAGGTATTGCGCAACAATTGAAGAACTATGCTACCAAATATGGATTGAATGAAAAAGTGGTTTACCCTCACTCGTTCCGTCATCGCTTTGCCAAGAATTTCTTGGAGAAGTTTAACGATATTTCTTTGCTTGCCGACCTGATGGGGCATGAGAGCATAGAAACTACTCGCATTTATTTGAGGCGCAGTAGTGCCGAGCAACAAGAAATTGTTGATAAGGTCATAACATGGTGATGTATTTGGAAGGTTGGTTCGTCCATCCTTCCAAATTTCGCTAAAAGAACTTCATATAGATTATTAATCCTCCTAATGTTAAACAGAAATATGCATACAATATCCAGAATCCTATAACGGCACTCTTTGCCAACCAACCATTAAGAGAAAACGAGGTATGAGACTTCACATATTTCTGAATTTCTTTCCAGTGATTCGCATGAAGTGTCTTCAATTCTGTTATCTGCTTTTCAAACAAAGTCTTCTCTTCTTCAATTAATTTATGTCGATACTCTGCAAGAATGGATTTATCCTCTTCGCTAAGTTTGACAGTTATAACTGTATTTTCTACCTGCATAAAGATTCTACAAATAGCATTAGAGATATTATTAGATGTTTTCACAGCAGCTTTGAGAGCCTGTGCAGATTCTTCAAAGGTTGATACTGAACTATCTACAAATGCTTTTATCTGTCTCAATTCTTGGATAATGGCTTTGATGTCCTCTATCTGATTTACCAGATTTACAAGCTCGGTATCAAAATCAACACGATTTTCTATTTTGCTAATGTTGTTATCTTTATCTATGTCCTTGCTATTCTGCACAGGCAAAGAAGATTGGTCATATTTACTTTTACGCATTGTTCTATGTGATTATAAATGAAATACTATCTACCCCTGTTACGCTTAATCGGTTTGCAGAGCCATTTTGCCATTCTTGCGCAACGAATTGCCCACTTGCGTTCATCATCGTCCTTGTCTTTACCCCATCCACCACCGGGGCTGCCACCGCCTCCGCTTGATGCAGACATGGAAGTGGCTGCATCCAAATATCCGGCGAAAAGTAAAACAGCGACTTTAAGCACATCGGTCTGTTTGGCTTCTTCATCAAGGCTTCCAAACTCTTTATCAAAAACTGACTTAACCATATCGGGTATATCAACCTCGAATTGTTCTCCATCCACAGATATAGAATGGTGATGAGTCGGAAACTTTGACAGTACAACTGTCTCTCTATGATTATGCGCCTTTGTTTGAGAACCTGCTTCCTTTGACTGAATTAAAGCTTGTTTATCAGAAGCATGTAATCCAGCCCATGTCGCTTTAATTTTTGACGGCATCAATTTTCGGCTTTTACCAAATATCGAAGATTTATAAATGGAGTTTCCCTTTCGTATGGCATAACCTTTAACAACTTCTTTTTCATCTTTGGTCAGTTTTATGTCATACCCCTTTGCGCTCAACATCTGACAATAAGTTGTCCAATCGAATTTAGACATGGCTTTCAGGATGGAGAAACAGTCTTCGCTGATTTGCTGGATGTTCTCGTTGCGACGTTGTTCAGATTGTACCCAGCCTCGTTTATCATTGATGATGTTGGCTGCACGAACAGCACGTTCACCGATGTAATGTGCATCGTTTGTATTACCCATATTATCTATACGATTAGCCACAATATGCAGGTGAGGAATGCCACTTTTGCTGTCGGTGTGTAACGAAACGACATACTGGCTGTTTTTGATATTGGTTGGTTTGAGCTGACAATCTGATTTGCCTGTTCTTCTGTCAATACCATCAAGTACAGTGATAAACTCATCTGCCAAATTCTGCCAATCATCCATCGACCATCCTGTCGTTTCTTCTTTGGCTGGAGAAATCTCAAAGCGTAGTGCATTCAGCGTTATGGGCTTCGGGTTATACCTGTCTTTCATACATTGGTGCTGATGTTGCATCATCCGTGACCACATAGCCAATGGTTCTATATTTTCCGGCAAACCATTCACCTTAACAAGTCGTGCTTTGTCTTTTTCCATTGAATACTCAATGGCTCTCGCTCCGTGAGAAATTGCATTTCCTTGCGCTATCATAACTTCAAATTTGATTTATACTGTCTCGTATCTGTCCCCATCGGACGATAAGTCTGTTGACTGCTTCTATCCATGCACGCATATAATTCTCATCACGGAAATATCTCTTTTTTATCTCGTCCGGTTTACCTTTGAGAACGTTCTGAATGCGGATAAGGTCAGCTCTTGCATCCGACAAAGAGTTTAAACCTTGCACTTCCTCATCGGAAAGTCGTTTGCTTGGATGGTGATTTTGGAGCAATTTTCGTCCATAGTTACTGAGCGTCAAACCACATTCAGCTGCTTTTTCAACAACCATTTTATATTCTTCTTCGGTCAAACGAATGTCTATATGACGGTTACGAATATTCTGTTTTTCGTTATCTTGTTGTATATCCATAGCTGTTTATAACTGGAATTTATTTATAAAAGTATTCAATTCATTGCGAGCCTGCGAGTAATGCAAGAAGCCTCCAAGACGACAAATGAGTGAAACTATTTTGTCGGACGGTGGTACTTCTTGCATAGGATACCCATTAAAAATGGAGCATTATCAACCTCAATGCAAGCATTACATTTGTCCAAAGTAAATCCGTTTATCTGCCAATACAAGGAGTGGCTATTGGCATTAATATTTATTTGGCTAATCAATTATTTTTCTCTTCCCTTAGTTGAGCCTGTCTTCAACTTGAATCCACCAATTCCAAATGCAAACAATCAATCAAAGTCTGTAAGTTAGGATTTCTTTTGATCATCTTTTGAAGTATCATCGCTGGTGTCTCAGTCATCAACAAGAAATCCGCAATATCCAATCCTTTCTTGCGCTGTTCGTCAGTGGCGTATTGTTCCAAGCTATCACTTAATACCACTTTAGCACAAATGGGCGTGAGTAAATCTAACTTGCTTTTCCAAACATCTTTTGCTCCCAAATCAGGACACAGCATAACAGACCGACCTTTCAATGCGCTTACCGCATCAGCTTTAAAGCACCCATGCATTCCACCTGTTGCCAGCCATGTAAACTCAGGCATATAATGGGTTGCTATTAAAGCCGATTTTTCGCTTTCGACAATCGCAACCGATTTGGTTGGGTTATCTGACAAAAGATGCTCTCCAAACAAACATTGCTTCAAATTGTAGTCTTGAAGATTCAGTTCTGTATGTACCCAACTAACATAACTTCTTGGCTCTTTTATCCGATGTCCTGTCGTGGAATCATACAACATAATCTTCCCGGTTCGCACATTACCTTGCCAATCTATTTGCCAATAGACTGTAGAACCGCCCCATTTTTTTGAAGTTCCAACATGATATAATCGGAATATCCGTAATGTCTCATCTTTGCCCAACACCCTAGACAAGTAAATGTACAATGGATTCATAGCATAATTAATCAGAGAACGCTCCATTAGTTCTTTATCAATAAAGGAAGGTGGTAAACACGGTTTGGAATTACTTACTATTATAGAATTGTACTTGCTATAATTCATCAACGTTGGATTGTCATTAAAATAATCCAAGGGTGTATAATGGTATTTGCAAGATTGTTCATGGTCACATCTACCTACATAATTGGGAAAGGTAATCTCTCCTTGATTGTCTATGTATCTGACAAAGCACTGTTTCTTTCCACACTTAGGGCATGAGAGTTTTGAACCTCGCTTGTATTTTTGAAGGGAAAATCTATATTCGCTCATACTTCATTGTTTTATTATTGCAGTCCGTGCAGTTTGCACTTATTGCAGTTTTGCAGAAACTTATATGAGAACAAAGTGCAAACTGCAACAACTGCAAAGTGCAAATGAGGTTGTCTATTGCAGTTTCTCATATTCACCTCGTTTTACTTTCTTGATAATTTTATTTGTAGCAAGACTGACTAGAGAATACATTACAGACCTTTCTGATAGTCCGACTTCTTTCCCGGCTTGAATGGCATCGGAAGTAGTAAAAGTTGCAGAAAGACAGTCGAGCAATTCTTTCTTTTGAGGTTCAATGCTCTCTTGCAACATATACTTTTGAATGTCAGAATAACAACTCTCAAAATATTCACTTAAAGCAATAGCCGATTTTGTTGAATCTATATCCACAAAATCCTTATGCACTTCGCCACAAGCCCAACGAAAGATTTGCAGGACTAATGCCAAACGAGCCGTTATCATGGGGGCTTTAATCACTCTGCTATCTACCAGTCCATCATCTTGAATTTGATTGATGGCTCGGATTGCATTATTACGCCAGTTTGTAAAATAGACTTTAGCTTCTGAGGAAAAATCCAAAATTGTTTGTGTATTTCTATCGTCTCCATTCTCTACAAAAGGTAAGCTAATCACTTTGTCGATTATTGATTCCCACATAGTCGAGTATTTATCAAAAGACGAATCTTCATCAGATTGCCAATCAGCAATTTCTTGGGACGATGGATAAACAAAAATAATTCTGTCAAGCAGTCCGTTTTCTTTATAACCTTTTTCTATCAGTTCGTGCATACGAGTTGTTTGCATCGTACCGACAATATTTATAAAGGGATATTCTATATGAATCGGGATAGGCATACTGCATCTTGAAATATCCAAAGGCTTACCACTGAATGCAGTCAGTAATTGCTCGATAAGTTGTCCTCTGCTGTATTGGTTCACGGCATTAAACATACCCATAATCTCATCCACATATACCACAATACCTCGCTGATTATCATCAAGCGCACGCATTAACGCTTCTGGAGTAAAGTCCGATATAATAGTTCTCCGTAAGACAGGTTTGTTTGGCAAAGGAGTAGTGCCTTCTTTCTTACCTTTATTGCTTTCTACCAGATTGTTGTATTGCTCCATCTCCTGTTTGAATTGTTTGATAGCTTTGGCATCATGCTTGCGAATAGGACGGAAAGCAAAATCCAAAGGTGGAGTTTTGCCCATTCCTGGACGACCTACCAATATCATATAAAGGGCAGGGTTACTAATCCATCCGCCACGAATACGAATATTGACAGCATTACCAATGGCGGTTGAGACTGTTATCAAAAGAGAAGCCATCATGTATTCTATGGAATAATTCTCTTGCCGGGATAAAGCCAATATCATATCTTGGATTTTTACCGGAAAAGCATCTAAAGGAATCTTGTTTTCAAAGACTCCTTCAAATTCCATTCTAATAGCATTGCATAAGTTGACAGAATCCATTAGAATCGGGTATTTCTTTTTGACCTTATAAATTGGGATGCTTCATTTTCCAGATCCTTCTCAGATTTTATCTTACCGGCATGAAGCCACTCGTCTATTTCTGATTTAAGAAACATAATACGCTTTCCTCTTTTATGAAATGGAATTTGATGGCAACTCGTCCATCCATATACTGTTTGTTCTGCCGGATGGCTGGGAATATACTCACACAACTCTTTCAGGTTCATCCATTGCTCGGTTGGAACATTGGAACTTGGATTATTCAGACCGTCAATTTTGGAATCCAATTCATTCAATTTATCCATCATCCACGACATTGCCTTGGGCAAATCTTCAAATGTAATGTTCTTCTCGCTCATATTATTACTTGTTTACTGTTTGATTTTTCGGCAAAGTAACAGCGATTTCAAATACTGATTTTATGGTGTAATACATCACATAAAAAGACAGCAGCGAAACATAACTATCATAAGGATTACTTGTTGATTATCAATACCAATAATGGAGAATATCAGTAGCTGATTTTTATGATATTGTCGCCTATCATATAGGAATCATAAGGCTATCACAAGAAATGACCGTAGATAAATTGAGTAGGAGGTGAACACTAATCAGAGGTGTTTGCCTCCTTTCGTGTCCACTTATCCTCTCACACCACCGTACAAGCGGGTCCGCATACGGCGGTTCCGTGCTTTACCGAATTTGTTTATACTCGACTCGGTGTCTCGCGTTGTCTTAGGCACAACTAAGGTATCGTCACTTCTGCCTATTGTCGGTTTCCGACCTATCGTCCGGCAGGGAGTTCCTCTTCGGACATCTGACTACTAAAGACCATCAATCAGACCATCAGTTACTGCTTGACTGCACGGTTCAGTCCTTCCCAAACCAACACGTAGTTCGGTACTATGACATTTGCTGACTTCTCACGACAAGCTTTACTCCGCTAAGGTACATCGAATAATGAAATCCTCGCCTTGCGTCCGTGAGACCTCCCCGATTAAGAACATAATCTTTCACACTTATACCTGCTTGATTTACACCACCCGTTCCGAATAGCTATCGGGCTTTGACTTAATTTGCAGTCTCACCCACGAGCAAACGCCTTGACAAGTTTCTGTACGTCAAGCCAGTGACTTGCCACCGCCTTCCTTCACACCCAACGTCACCGTTGGCAGCTTGGCTTTGGTTGTACGCTTGCCACTATTAGGCCGCGTTGGGGACTTGCACTCGTTAGATTATGTCCATGTCGGGCGAACAAATAAAGCCATCCACAAATGTAGATGGCTTATAATATATCGTGTTGTTAATTTATAATGTTTCTTCTTTAATCTCCAATATAGGCTTTTCGGCTATCTGCAAAAACGGATTACCAAAAAGGTGGAGGCAAGCATATACTTCTGGACAAATATATTCCTCCTTTACAGCCATGTTTGCTTGAAATAAAGCATCGATGACAAACTGACCACTTGTCACTTCCCTCATAAATGTAGATAACCAAGTGGGTAAAATTTCTGTATTCAACGACCACATAGGGGCTATGACAGAACTGTATCCAACACGTATATAGCGTTTTATCAGTGTATGCATAGCATTGTCGTAATCTGGTCGAGTAAAACTTCCTGAATGACAAACAAAAAGGATCAATAGTTTGCCCTTTCCTATAATTTTATTGGTCTCAACTATTGGTTCGTCATCTGCATAGAACCATTGAGTATCACTGATGTCTGCACCACCATGTGCACAAGCTATATTAATTTCTGCATCAATGGGTCTATCAGGAATATTTTGCTTATTGAGTGCAAAATTGTAAGTTGCAAATATATCCTGCAATTTGCTCTTAATAATCTCAAATGTAAACTCACTACAATTAAGCGGACTCCAAAATGCGCAAGAAGGATGCTCGTGAAATGGTTCTTCAAAGTTAGTTTTGATAAGAACTTCTGTTGAGATAATGTTACATGTTGGTAAGAGACTTCCAATAAACTCATTTTTATTCTGATCTATCAATAACTGATGAGGATAGGCTGCAACATCCATATCCTTAACTAATAATAAACGATTCGCATTGTCAGAAATCATTATTTGGCAGTCTGATAAATTATTCTTTAAATCTTCAGCTTCCTGTTCTAGTTCACTAATATCTTTTGTATAAATTGGTTCTCCGGGTTTCTTAACATCTCGCTCATAATTAAGAAAGCGAATAGTATTAGATTGTAATTTTTCAATATTTACTTTTGTAAGGAGACTTAAATTTCCAAAGGCAAAATGGTTTTGCAGAAAAGCCATAAAGTGTAAACATGATGTACCTTTACCAATCCATAATACTTCATCATTCCCTCTTAATTGCATTAAAGTTTCTAAAATTTTTGTATCTTCTATGGGTAGATTATACTCTGCTCCATTTATATCTCTAAATTTAGTTTGCATAAAGTGATTATTTGGTGCGATTTCTGATTTAACGAAAGTATAGTCTGCTCTAATAAGCATTGCTAACAGGTACTTACTTGGGTTACATTCTAATGTTGATTTAGTTATAAGGGACTTCGAAAAAATCATTGCAAGATGATTATCATGCGAATAATCCTCCACATTGCGTGTAGATTCCAATTTAACCATTAATTCTTTTAAATGAATATCTTCATTTTCTCCATCAAACAAATCAAGCATCATAGCATTACCTTTTCTGTTGACAACACTCTTGAATGCATTAATATATGGATTCAATCTTGATAAATTTGCAGATGGAAAATTTAACTTTACTGTAAAAATCAATGAAAGCCAAGGCATCGCACCATGATCAAGGTTTTTATAAACTATTTCTCTATGTTTATCTAAAAAATCAGCTATATCTTCCAATACCTTTAGACCTTTACTATAAAACATTAAAGAAAGGTAGGTATGATAGAATGAGTTAATATCATATGGTAAAGGATTCAAAGCTTCAAAACATTTAGCTATTGGCTTTAAATGTGTTTCTGAGGCAAACGAGATATTACGAGCTAATTTTAGGATTTGCCATAATATCTCGAATGAGGACTTGTACCGAATAGGAGATGGCTGTTCCTGCCATTTTTTTAAGGCTATTTCCATATAGAATAATCCAGCAACAGAATTATTTTGTATGGTATATGCTCTTGAAGCACAAAAATATCCCTCAGCCTCCATATTTTCCTGATGACCAATCATCAATATAGTTTCAGCAATGTCTCTCGTCGCCTGTGCTTCATTTGAGGTTGCCAGTCTATCGATGAAGTTGTTGGCATAATGAAACATATACCACATTTGAGAATCTTTCTTGCATATTGCATATAGAAATGCTAAATATAGAAGATGATTTTCAATGATGTCCTTTGTCCAATGCGTATCAGTGCCATAATGTTGTATAGAGTCAATAATGTAACTTACCAGCGTTCTCCTTTCATCAGAAGATAGACTGTTGGCAAATTCCATATTTGCATTATTAATGCGAAAATTTCCTTGATAATATGATGCCGCAGTTGTTAGTATTTTCCCTATTTTATTTTCACTCCATTTTACATTCACATAATTATTATCTCCGCAACTTTCATTCTCAAACTTATCACATAAGTCTTGCACATGATTTAGTATACGTTTCATCATAATACATACAACAGATTTATGAATTCTATCTAATTGTCCTAATGTATATTGTAATACATTTCGACTATTATTATAACTCTGAAGAATATGAGCGATGACCTTATCCAATAGGTTATTTATCTCTGGTTCAACCTCTAATATATTCTTGCTTATGCAAGAGTCAACAATTGATTTGATACTTTCTATGTTCATATAGATTCTATTTGTATGACTAATGTATATATAAATAGTTATTACCCTTGGAGGTGTTAAGTATTAAAATACCCTCCGATTAAATTATATATGCAATAAACATGATTGCATAGTATTCTTTATTTTATGTGATTTCAAACAATTTTTTCAAGAAAGCTTTCCTTATTTTTAAATTATAAATGCTAAATATAGAGCCACTCTATATCAACAAATCCAGTTTAATGGTTTCTGTAGCTTTCTCTTTCTTTTCATCAACAACCTTTGCATACACTTGGGTAGTTCTCACATTTGTATGCCCCAACATTTTGCTAACTGTGTAAATATCAGTACCTCCAGCTAGTTGTAGGGTCGCATAGGAATGACGAAAGCAATGAAATGTAATGTGTTTGGATATTCCGGCTGCTTCAACCCATTTCTTGACTGGGCGATTTATCCACGACGGATCAGGCAATCCTGCAAATACAAGAAGCTCCCCTTCCTGCTGTTCTCCACAAAGATTAAATGCTTGTTCTGAAATAGGCATGTATTCAACACCCTTTGTCTTTTGCTGGGTAAAATTCAACCGATAGCCTCCATTGAACATTTCCACTTCCGACCATTTCAATTTTTGAATATCGCAATGACGGATTCCTGTTAAAGCAGAGAACAGAGCTGCACGTTTCAGTAATGGATCACATGGCGTTTGAACCAGTCGGTTCAATTCCTCTACCGTGAGATATTCTCTCCGGCTTTCCCTTTCCTGAATACCTTTGACTTTCGCAGAAATATCAATAGTCAGATAGCCGTCTATAAAAGCTTGCTTCAATCCGGCTTTGAAGATGGAGAAGTATGTAGAAGCTGTGTTTTGAGAAATCGTACCTCGCTTAGTACCACCTTGCGGTGCGTTCATTATGAATTGGCGGAACGATTCTACCAGTTTTAAGTCTATTTGTGAAAAGAGAATGGTATCGCCTTTTGCAAATATCTTTAACAACTCATGAACTCTCCTCCAGTTGACAATGATAGAATCGGAACTATGGGCATGCCTTGTTCGCTGCACATGGTCGAAGTACTCAATGAAATTGCTTTTGGAGCGTTCTAACTGCTCTGCCTGTTCTGCATCAGTATCGGCATAAAGAGCCGCATTGTCATATTCCTTTTGCCGTAGGTTTCTGACCTTGTCTGCATAGATACATGATTCTTGGTCTAATTGAGATTTACATTGAATGATACCGTTCAAATCTCGCTTTGGCTTATAAGTGGTTTTGCCTTCGGCATTAGTCCTTGCATTACGTGACTTATCCCAAATAGGTGTTGTAATAGTACGATTGAGATATTCACGAACTCTTTGCGGAGTATCTTTCCCGGATTGGAATACAGGATAAGATTCCACATAAAGATACCACTCATCACGATATTCAGACTTGCGGAGCTTTACCGACACTCGTGTATTAACTAATGCTTTCTTCATCGCTTCATACCTTTATATAAGTTATCAATTTCTTTCTTGGGTACATACACAAAATTTCCTATCTGCCGGGTAGGGATAGAGTATTTGCGTATATGGAGATAAACCGTACTTTCATTTACAAGAAACTTCTCTGTGATTTCACCAATGGTATAACAGTCTTTTGGCTCCAAACTATACAGCTTGGCAATAGGCTTTGGCTTTGTAAGAGTTTTCTTTCGGAGAGGATAGAGTTTCATCAATTCTTCTTTTGATAATAATGTCTGCCTTTCCCCGGCATTCACACTTGGAATTGTACCCTTACGAATCAAGCGATAAAGAGTTTCCTTGCTTATGCCAAACAAAGCGTATGCTTCAGAAACCGTGATGTACTCTTTGGACTTGGGTATCTTCTTAACCACTTCGTCCAACCTTTGCAATCGCTGTTCTTCATCCTTACGCCTTTTCCACGCAATTTTAGAACATTTGGGAGAACAATACCACGATTCAATGGTTTTAGCGACAAAAGTCTCTCCACAAACCTTGCATTGACGTGTTATTTCAAATTTTGCTGCTGGCATAACCTATGTTTTACTTATATTCTTCATTCTCAGTACCGCCATTTTTACAAGTGTCATATTATCTACTTTTAAGTGTCGGTACAATTATGGTACAAATATACAATAAAAATCCGGATAACAAGCAAAGCCAAGGAAAAGTGATATAAAAAGAAATAGGGCATAACTTACTGAGTTACACCCTATATTCTTATTTATAGTTATCGTTATTTACCGATACTTACTTCACTTCCTCAAAATCAGCATCCTGAACATTATCATCCTGTTTGCCATTGTTTTGAGCATTTCCTTGGCCGGCGTTGGCACCACCTTGGAAACCTGCACCTTGCTGTGCACCACCTTGAGCACCAGTCTGTGCATACATCTCAGCGCTGGCAGCTTGGAAAGCAGTGTTCAGTTCGGCCATTGCACTGTCGATAGCAGCCAAATCCTGAGCTTTGTGAGCGTCTTTCAGTTTTTGCAAGGCAGCTTCAATAGGAGCTTTCTTGTCGGCAGGAAGCTTATCGCCCAGTTCCTTCAACTGATTCTCGGTAGTGAAAATCATTGAGTCAGCCTGGTTCAGCTTATCGATACGTTCCTTTTCCTTCTTATCTGCTTCGGCGTTGGCTTCGGCTTCGGCTTTCATACGTTCGATTTCTTCTTTGCTCAAACCGCTGGAAGCTTCGATACGGATGGCCTGTTCCTTACCGGTAGCCTTATCCTTGGCAGATACCTTCAAGATACCGTTGGCGTCGATATCGAATGTAACCTCAATCTGAGGAACACCACGACGAGCCGGAGCAATACCTGTCAGGTTGAACTGACCGATTGACTTGTTCTGAGCAGCCATAGGACGCTCACCCTGCAGTACGTGGATGGTTACCTCGGTCTGGTTATCGGCAGCCGTCGAGAAGACTTCACTCTTCTTGCAAGGAATAGTTGTGTTGGCATCAATCAGTTTGGTCATTACACCACCCATGGTCTCAATACCCAATGTCAACGGAGTAACATCCAGCAAGACGATGTTGCCCACACCGGCTTCCTTATTCAATACGGCACCCTGAATAGCAGCACCTACGGCTACAACTTCATCGGGGTTAACACCCTTCGAAGGAACTTTGCCGAAGTAGTCCTGAACCAGTTTCTGAACGGCCGGGATACGAGAAGAACCACCTACCAGGATTACTTCATCGATATCGGAAGTGCTCAAACCGGCATCGCTGACTGCCTTCTTACACGGCTCCAAGCAAGCCTGAATCAAATCGTGAGTCAGTTGCTCGAACTTAGCACGAGTCAAAGTCTTAACCAAGTGCTTAGGCACACCACCTACCGGCATGATGTACGGCAAGTTGATTTCGGTAGAAGTAGAAGAAGACAATTCGATCTTCGCCTTTTCGGCAGCTTCCTTCAGACGTTGCATTGCCATCGGATCGGTTGTCAGATCGGCACCTTCGTCGTTCTTGAATTCCTGTACCAACCAGTTGATGATAGCCTGATCGAAGTCATCACCACCCAGGTGAGTATCACCATTGGTAGAAAGCACTTCGAATACACCACCACCGAATTCCAGGATAGAGATATCGAACGTACCACCACCGAGGTCGAATACGGCAACCTTCATATCCTTGTTAGCCTTATCTACGCCGTAAGCCAAGGCAGCTGCAGTCGGTTCGTTTACAATACGTTTAACGTCCAGACCAGCAATCTGACCGGCTTCCTTCGTAGCCTGACGCTGTGAGTCGGAGAAGTATGCAGGAACGGTGATAACGGCTTCTGTTACTTCCTGTCCCAGGTAATCTTCGGCTGTCTTCTTCATCTTCTGAAGAATCATTGCTGAAATTTCCTGCGGAGTGTAGTGACGTCCGTCGATGTCAACACGCGGCATGTTGTTGTCGTTCACTACCGGATAAGGTACACGAGCGATTTCTTTCTGTACCTGTGCCCAATTTTCACCCATGAAACGCTTGATGGAGTACACCGTACGTTTCGGGTTTGTGATAGCCTGACGTTTGGCAGGATCACCTACCTTACGTTCACCACCATCTACAAATGCCACTACGGAAGGAGTTGTACGCTTACCTTCGCTGTTGGCGATTACTACAGGTTCGTTGCCTTCGAATACAGCAACACAAGAGTTTGTAGTTCCTAAGTCAATACCAATAATTTTTCCCATGATCGTTATTTTTTTATTTGTTATTATTCAGTTGATTTCTGTCCGCCTCATCGGCAGACGCCTATTAAAGGACAAACGTTGTGCCAAAGGGGGAAACAGATACCAGACTTCCTTTTGTGTCACGTTTTACGGTCATTTTGGCAGGAAGAGAGACTATCAGACTGACGAAAAAGCTGTTACGGACATTGAGCGGCAGCAACCCTACGGCCGGGAGAGCTGCCGCCATTTCATTCCACTTGGCAAGAGAAAAGACGAAATTAGCATCATTTATCCAAAGGAAATAGAAGAAACTGTGCGTGCTGTCACGAAGAATCACTACTTTTGCAGCCAAATTTTAAAAAGGCATAATAATATAATAACAATGAGTACATCCAAACATCCCAAAGGGCTCTACCTGATTTTTGCTACCAGCACGGCAGAGCGCTTCAGCTATTATGGCATGCGTGCCATTTTTATTTTGTTTCTTACCCAAGCCCTGTTATTCGATACCGAAAAGGCAGCTTCCATCTATGGCAGCTATACGGGCCTTGTCTACCTGACTCCGCTTATCGGCGGCTATGTAGCCGACAAGTACTGGGGCATCCGGCGCTCCGTCTTCTGGGGAGCCATGCTGATGGCTATCGGACAGTTCCTGATGTTCTTCAGCGCTTCGATGCTCGATGCGCAAGAGTTATCGCACGGACTGATGTACGGCGGACTTACATTTCTTATTTTAGGAAACGGATTCTTCAAGCCTACAGTGTCGTCGCTCGTCGGACAGTTGTACGAGCCTGGTGACCGGCGACTTGACTCGGCCTATACCATATTCTATATGGGTGTCAACGTAGGCTCGTTCCTCGCTCCGCTTGTCTGTGGTTACTTCGGCGAAACGGGCAATCCGCAGGACTTCAAATGGGGCTTCCTGATTGCTGCCATCGTCACGGTATTTACCGTAGTGCTGTTCGAGACGCAGAAGAACCGCTACCTCATCGGTCCGGACGGACAGCAGCTGGGCGTTGTACCCGATGCACGCAAGGCAACTGAAGGAACATCTGCCAAAGCCCAAACGCCGGAAGATGCACGCCGCAAACGCCGTAACCTGTGGGTGTGCAGTGCGATGGCCATCGTACTTGCCCTGTTCTTCTACTGGTGCTTTGGCAACGACTGGATCAGCATCGGCATCTTTACGGCCTGCATTGTTTTCCCGGCCAGCATCCTGATGGACGGATCGCTCACCAAGATCGAACGCGACCGCATTCTGGTCATCTACATCATCGCCTTCTTCGTCATCTTCTTCTGGGCAGCCTACGAACAGGCAGGCGCATCGCTCACCCTGTTTGCTTCGGAACAGACCGACCGCGTCATTCTGGGCTGGGAGATGCCTGCTTCGTGGATTCAGTCATTCAATCCCTTCTTCGTCGTTATTCTGGCAGCCATCATGCCGGGCGTATGGGGAGCACTGGCACGTCGGGGCATGGAGCCAGCATCGCCCACCAAACAGGCCATCGGTCTGCTGCTTCTGTCGTTGGGCTATCTGGTCATCTGCTTCGGAGTGAAAGACGTGCAACCCGGTGTCAAGGTAAGCCTCATCTGGCTGACGGGACTGTACTTCATCCACACAATGGGCGAGATTGCCCTTTCGCCCATCGGACTGTCGATGGTGAACAAGCTGACTCCCGTCCGCTTTGCTTCGCTGATGATGGGTATCTGGTACCTGTCTACGGCCACTGCCAACAAGTTTGCCGGTACGCTGTCGGGCCTCTATCCCGAAGCTGGAAAGGTGAAAACACTGTTGGGCTATCGCATTGAGACGATGTTCGACTTCTTCCTGGTGTTTGTAGTCATGTCGGCCGCCGCATCGCTTGTCCTCTTCCTGTTGTCGAAGAAATTGCAGAAGATGATGCATGGAGTGGAATAATTTCGCTACCTTTGCACCAATTTAATAATCACAAGTCCCATGGATAGCATACTGATTAAAGACAAGAAGTTCACCGTCTCCATTAAGGAGGAGGATATACTGAAAGAAGTGAGCCGCGTAGCCAACGAAATCAACCGTGACCTGGCAGGTAAGAATCCGCTTTTCCTGAGCGTACTGAACGGTTCGTTCATGTTCACCGCCGACCTGATGAAACGCATCACCATCCCTTGCGAGATATCATTCGTCAAGTTGGCTTCGTATCAGGGAGTAGCATCGACAGGCGCCGTCAAGGAAGTCATCGGCATCAACGAAGACCTGAGCGACCGTACTGTAGTCATCGTAGAAGACATTGTAGACACGGGGCTCACCATGCAACGCCTGCTTGAGACGCTGGGCACTCGCGGGCCGAAAGAGATACATATCGCTACCCTGCTGGTAAAACCCGAAAAGCTGAAAGTAGACCTCAACATCGAGTATGCCGCCATGCACATCCCCAATGACTTCATTGTGGGTTACGGACTGGATTACGACGGATTTGGACGGAACTATAAGGACATATATACTGTAGTTAATGAATAAATATATGAGTCCTATCTTCAAAAGAGAAGAAGGTTTCTGCTTCAGTTCCCCAAACACATCGGCAAGCGTATTAATGATTAATTCGCAAGGTATCATGCTCTCGGTCTTGGGTAACGACTACTTCATTTCGTACAACCGTGTACCTTGGCTGAAAGATGCACGTATATCAGACGTACTGAATGTCAAGATGTGCGGACAATCTGCCATCGAATGGGAAGCCTTAGGAATTGATCTGGAAATAGAAAGCCTGAAACATCCCGAACGCTATCCGCTCATTATGAAACGGAATCCTCTGGATACAATCAGTTAATATTTACAATAACATTATAAACATTTAATCACTAATCAGAAACAATGCTGAACATTGTAATTTTCGGTGCCCCGGGTTCTGGAAAGGGCACACAAAGCGAGAGAATTGTAGCAAAGTATGGCATCAACCACATCTCCACGGGTGACGTGCTGCGTGCCGAAATAAAGAACGGAACGGAACTGGGCAAGACAGCCAAAGGTTACATCGACCAGGGCCAACTCCTCCCCGACAACCTGATTATCGACATCCTGGCTTCTACACTCGACAGCTTTAAGGATTCGAAAGGCGTTATTTTCGACGGTTTCCCACGTACCATCGCACAAGCCGAAGCACTGAAGAAGATGCTGGCTGAGCGCGGACAGCAGGTGAGCGTGATGCTCGACCTCGACGTGCCCGAAGACGAACTGATGAAACGCCTCATCCTGCGCGGACAGCAGTCAGGCCGTGCCGACGATAACGAAGAGACCATCAAGAAGCGCCTCACCGTTTATCACAGCCAGACCGCTCCGCTGATCGACTGGTACAAGCAGGAAGGCCTCTACGCCCACATCAACGGACTGGGCGAACTGGAGACTATCACAGCTGATATCTGCAAGGCTATCGATGCTGTGAAGTAAAAAGAAACAAAATACGGGGCTGAATACTTAATATTCAGCCCCTATTCATATCTTCTCCGTCAATACTCCCAATATTCTTTCAACACCCATTCATCCGACTCACTTTTAAGTAACCTCATCAGGGCAGGTTTATGTTCTATGCCCACGAGCACCACTACCCGTCTGCCAGGGAAAGTAACAACCGTCCGTCGTATATTAGCGGCCATTATCTCATTCCGTTTCCACCAATGTGCTGCCCATAGCTTGGCAAAATCCAACCAATGAGAAAGATTTGGTGTATGCTCCACCACGGACACCAGTTTGGGATAAAGAATCTGCTCACGTAAAGAAAGATAACCCATCGTCATGCTGGAATTCATATCTCTTGCCGAAGCAAATTTCATACCATTGTAATCCATCACTTGAAGCACCAATTCTACGTCCTCTTGCGCCCGCTTATCCAGCCTGCCTTCTCGATAACAGGTCAACACATCAAGCCACATACTATCCTGCCTTTCAAAATAGCGATGCTCACGATACCACGCATTACGCCCAGACACGTCAAACGGACGCAACAAAGCTCCTTGTTCCGTCTGATAACGATGCGCAGCAATGTTTTCATTCGTGGAAAGCAGATCGGGAAAACGCTCCAGGTCAAAACGGAAGTCACTGTCAAAAAATGCAGTATCCAATTCTATCAGTATCACATCAGCATCTGCTTGGCAAAGAATCTGATAGACGGTGTCGCTATCAAAATACGAACGGGGACTGTGAACAGTACCCACAATGCAGAGTTCCGTCTTTTTCTGAGCCTGTGCCATGTACAGACAACAACTCAACAACAAACAAAGAAATATCCTCAGTTTCATCATCTTATTTTCTTTTCAATGTTCAACTCCGTCCACTCCACCTTGTCGGGCACCAGCGTGCGCCCCGTCACCTTGCCGTTCTGCTCGCGCCGATATTCGGGAATAAAACGTACCTGTAGCTTCAAGAACTGCTGACCCGATACTTCTTCGGGCGTATCCACACCCTGCCCTTCGGCACGTCCGGTCAGATAGAATGTGCCTACCCCTTTCAGCTTCACCGAATAACCAGCCTCCAGCATACTGCCCAGCACCTCGCCCAGCCCCAACAGCACGGCGTACGTATCGCCCTTACTGACGGTCGACATGCGCGAAAGCCGTTCGGCCACCTGATCCGTATCCATAGTCCCTACCGTAAACGAACGCGGATACCACTTCCCGTTCATCTTCTGTTTCTTGTAAAAAGCCATATCTTGATCATTTAAATGTTATTGTTCACGTTCCCTCCACCGCCGGCTCTGACATCCCTGTCTGCCGACTGTGCAGGGCTTTCCTTATACCTTTGACAAGAATCATCCGGGATGATTGGTAGAATCATCCGCAATGATTATAGGAATCATCCCGGATGATTCCTCCCTTACTCGCAAAGATAATATACGAAAGGCAGATATGCAAGACGGATGAGTCAGTATCATAGCATTATAGGAAATAATTTGTATCTTTGCAGACGGAATAATTCATTCCTCATTCATCATTCTTAATTCAGACATTATGGCAGAATCGAACTTTGTAGACTACGTAAAGATATATTGCCGCTCGGGTAAGGGCGGCCGAGGTTCCACACACATGCGTCGTGCCAAATACGTGCCCAACGGAGGACCCGATGGCGGCGATGGCGGACGCGGCGGACACGTCATCCTGCGCGGAAACCGCAACTACTGGACATTGCTACACCTGCGCTACGACCGACACATCATGGCCGGACACGGCGAAAGCGGATCGAAGAACCGCAGCTTCGGCAAGGACGGCGAAGACAAGGTCATCGAAGTGCCCTGTGGCACCGTGGTCTACAACGCCGAAACGGGCGAGTACATCTGCGACGTCACCGAGCACGGACAGGAAGTCATCCTGCTGAAGGGCGGACGCGGCGGACTGGGCAACTGGCACTTCAAGACAGCCACCCGCCAGGCACCGCGCTTTGCGCAACCCGGCGAACCGATGCAGGAAATGACCGTCATCATGGAGCTGAAGCTACTGGCCGACGTCGGACTGGTGGGCTTCCCCAACGCTGGCAAGTCGACCCTGCTCTCGGCCGTATCATCGGCCAAACCGAAGATAGCCAACTATCCGTTCACCACGATGGAGCCCAACCTGGGCATCGTGTCCTACCGCGACGGTAAGTCGTTCGTCATGGCCGACATTCCCGGCATCATCGAAGGAGCCAGCGAAGGACGCGGACTGGGTCTGCGCTTCCTGCGCCACATCGAACGCAACTCGCTGCTGCTGTTCATGGTGCCTGCCGACAGCGACGACATCACCAAGGAATACAACATTCTGCTGAACGAGCTAAAGAACTTCAACCCCGAAATGCTGGACAAGCAGCGCGTACTGGCCATCACCAAGTGCGACATGCTGGACCAGGAACTGATGGACGAGATAGAGCCGACCCTGCCCAAAGACGTGCCTCACGTGTTCATCTCCGCCATCTCTGGCCTCGGCATCAACGTGCTGAAGGACATCCTGTGGGAGGAACTGAACAAGGAAAGCAACAAGATTGAGGGCAAGATAGAAAGCATCGCCCACCGTCCCAAAGACATGAGCCACCTGCAGGAAGAACTTGCCGACGAAGGCGAAGACGAAGACCTCAGCATCGAATACGTGGACGAGGACGACGTGGAAGACCTCGAAGACTTCGAATACGAAGAAGAAGACTGGGAGGACGACAAGCAATGAGCCGTCTCAACCCCGATAAACGAATGTTGGAGTATGCACTAAACGGTGCATGCCCCGACATTTTTGCTTTCAGCACCACGCGCCACGGCGGCATCAGCACAGGCACATACGCCTCGCTGAACTGCACGCCCTACACAGGCGACACTGCCGAAAACGTCTGCCACAACCAGGAACTGCTTCTGCAAACCTTGCCGCAACGCCCGCAGGAACTCATCATCCCCTGGCAGACACACGGCACGGCCTCCCTCGTCATCGACACTGACTATCTGCAGGCCGACCCGCAGACACGGCACGACCGCCTGCAAGGCATCGACGCCCTCATCACCCGCGAGCCGGGCATCTGCCTTTGCATCTCCACAGCCGACTGCATACCTATCTTATTATACGACCACAGGCACCGCGTCGTCGCTGCCATCCACGCCGGCTGGCGGGGCACAGTGAACCGCATCGCCTTGCGCACATTGGAGCGGATGCAGACCCTCTACGGCACCGAGGGCAAAGACGTGCATGCCATCATCGGCCCCGGTATCTCGCTCGTCGCCTTCGAGGTGGGTGAAGAGGTGTACGAAGCCTTCCGCGCCGCCGGCTTCCCCATGCCTTACATCGCCGAATGGAGGAACGACACCCACAAGCATCACATCGACCTGTGGGCTGCCAACCAGCTGCAACTGCTGGACTTCGGTCTGCCCGCCACCCAGATAGAGACTGCCGGCATTTGCACCTACACCCGTCACGAAGATTTCTTCTCCGCCCGCCGGCTGGGAATCAAGTCGGGGCGTATGCTGTCGGGCATCATGCTGAAAGCGTAAGAACAGCTTTGCCCAACCGCCCGTGCGGCAAGCCACAATCATAATAAATACTAATAGTAGTCCGGTTTGGAGTTTTTTACGTACTTTTGAATTCCTTTATCGAACAAGGCTGAAGCAGTATGCCTTTGGCAACCGGCGGGCATCAGTTCCTCAAGGTCCTATCGCACTGCTACAGAGCTGCAAACAATAGAATCGGAACATCATTGAACCAGAAAAGATGAAAAGACAAACAAACCGGACGAGAGTACTCTGCACTTGCATAGGCCTTATCGCATGCCTCGTGACAGGAATGCCGCTCGCCGCGCAACATACCGGTAACCATACCCTCCCGACGGATACGTCCGCCTGTAGCCAACCGAGCGTATCCAGAAAGCTCACCCATCAGCTCGGCATCGACTTCCGCCCTGCCTACGTAGTACCAACCAACGACTTTTTCGACGGAGACAACTCCACGGGGCAACCCATACGCAACGTGTGGTCGATGCACCTGAAGTACGCTTTCCGCTTTAACAAGGACTCAAGACTGGGACGGCTTTATCCGCACGCCTATCAAGGCATCGGCGTATCGTACAACCACTTCGACAACCGTCCGCCCATCGGACATCCCGTCGCTGTCTACGCCTTTCAAGGCTCACGCATCGCCCGACTGTCGCCCACCCTCTCGCTGGACTACGAATGGAACTTCGGCGCTTCCTTCGGGTGGGAGAAGTATCACGTACCCGAGGACGGATCACAAGTGCTGGGCTACAACGACGTGGTAGGCTCGAAGATCAATGCCTACATCAATCTAGGCTTCTTCCTGAACTGGCAAATCAATCCCCAATGGAACCTGACAGCAGGAATCGACCTGACCCACTACTCCAACGGAAACACCCATTACCCGAACAGCGGTGTGAACCCCGTAGGCGGTCGAATCGGACTGGTACGGACCTTCGGGGCAGAAAACAGCAGCCCGTCGGCCAATGCCGGACAACTTAATCCGAACGACTTCCGCCCCCACTTCAGTTACGACCTTGTCGTATACGGTGCTACACGCAAACGAGGATACATCGACGACTACAACATGGGACATCTGATACCCGGCTCGTTCGGCATTGTCGGCCTCAACTTCAACCCGATGTACGACTTCAACAAGTATTTCCGGGCAGGCATCTCGCTCGATGCCCAGTTTGACGAAAGCGCCAACCTGCAGGGGCATTATGCCGGAGGGACTGACGACGATCCGAAATTCTACCGGCCACCCTTCCGCGAACAGTTTGCCGTAGGCCTGTCGGCACGTGCCGAACTGGTCATGCCCATTTTCTCGGTCAACATCGGTATCGGGCACAACATGCTCTACAAAGGAAAGGACACCAAAGGCTTCTATCAGATATTGGCACTGAAGACATTCCTTACCCGCAACCTCTTCCTTCATACGGGCTATCAGCTCAGTAAGTTCAAAGACCCCAACAACCTGATGCTGGGCTTAGGATGGCGATTCAGGTAAATGACAAGAAAAGCAAGTACCGTCGAAAGAACTTCGCCGATAAAAACGTACTTTTGCAACAGGAAAAACAAATAGTGCATAAACATCAGCATACATCATGTATCAACTTACATTATCCGAAGAACTGAAATCACACTGCCCCGAATACCGTGGAGCAGCTGTCTATGCCGAAGTCATCAATACACCTTTTAGCGAAGGACTTTGGCAGGAAATCGATATATTCACCCAAGAACTGAGGGCTAACGAAACAACCGACGGCATCAAACAGCAACCTGCCATTGCCGCCACCCGCGAAGCCTACCGCCGATGCGGCAAAGATCCCAGCCGCTACCGTCCCTCGGCCGAGGCCCTGCGCCGCCGTCTGCTCCGCGGACTCGAACTGTACCGCATCGATACGCTGGTCGACCTCATCAACCTCGTCTCGCTGCGTACGGGTTACAGCATCGGCGGCTTCGACGCCGACAAGATACAAGGAACGGACCTTTGTCTGGGCATCGGACGTGCCGGTGAGCTGTTCGAAGGCATCGGACGCGGTGTGCTCAACATCGAAGGCCTGCCCGTCTTCCGCGACGCTGTAGGAGGCATCGGCACCCCAACCAGCGACAACGAACGCACCAAGATGGATGTCGGCACCCGCCACATACTGGCCATTATCAACGGCTACGACGGCGACACGACCCGTCTGCAACAAGCTGCCGAAATGACACAAGAACTCTTAAAGAAATACGCCTCTTCCGACGGGGGAAGCATCTGCTACTTCGAATGAAAACATCGCTATTCATTATCCTTATTGGCCTGCTGACGCTGAACGTCCACGCACAGGAAAAACGTCCGGCGTTCTCGAACATGGAGAAGAACCACATCCGGGTGGCCACTCCGGGACTGTTCGACAAAAGTAAAAGCATCCATATTCATCTGGACAGTCTGGCGGCAACCGACTACAGCTTTCCTCTGCCCGGCGGCAAAGTCATTTCGCCCTACGGACGGGGCGGCGGGCGACACACGGGTGTCGATATCAAGACCCGTGCCAACGACACCATCCGTTGCGCTTTCAATGGCATTGTGCGTATGTCGAAACCCTACAGTGCCTATGGCAACGTCATCGTGGTGCGCCACCCCTCCGGACTGGAAACCGTCTACAGCCACAACTCCAAAAATCTGGTACAAAGTGGCGACACGGTAAAGGCTGGCCAGCCCATTGCCCTGACCGGACGTACGGGACGTGCAACGACCGAACACCTGCACTTCGAGACACGCATCAACGGACAGCATTTCAATCCCAATATCCTCTTCAATATGAAGACCGAAGCCTTACGGCACGAATGCATCCGTTGCACCAAGAATGCAAACGGCATCGTCGTCAAGCCTGTATTAAAAAATAACACCGCAAAGTGATAGGGTTTTCCAAACGTTTCACTAACTTTGCATTGCATTTCATGAACATTAAAACATATCAATGATAGAAAAACTGATTGTCCTTGAAGATATCGACCCGGTCATCTTTTACGGCGTGAACAACGCCAACATGCAACTGATAAAAGCCCTTTATCCCAAACTGCGCATCGTAGCGCGCGGCAACGTCATCAAAGTGCTGGGCGACGAAGAAGAAATGTGCGCCTTCGAGGAAAACATTACCAAACTGGAAAAATACTGCTCCGAATATAATTCGCTGAAAGAAGAAGTCATCATCGACATCATCAAAGGCAATGCCCCACAAGCCGAAAAGAGCGGCAACGTCATCGTGTTCAGCGTCACGGGCAAGCCTATCATTCCCCGAAGCGAAAACCAGCAGAAACTGGTAGATGCCTTCCACAAGAACGACATGGTGTTTGCCATCGGTCCTGCCGGATCGGGTAAGACTTATACCGCCATCGCCCTGGCTGTGCGTGCCCTGAAGAACAAGGAAATCAAAAAAATCATCCTCAGTCGCCCCGCCGTTGAAGCTGGCGAAAAACTCGGCTTCCTGCCCGGCGACATGAAAGACAAGATAGATCCGTACCTGCAACCGCTATACGATGCCCTGCAGGACATGATACCCGCTGCCAAACTGAAGGAATACATGGAGCTGAACATCATACAGATAGCCCCGCTGGCCTTCATGCGTGGACGTACGCTGAACGATGCGGTCGTCATCCTCGACGAAGCACAGAACACCACCACTGCCCAAATCAAGATGTTCCTTACCCGTATGGGCATGAACACCAAGATGATTGTAACAGGCGACATGACACAGATTGACCTCCCCTCTTCACAAACCTCCGGCCTCGTACAAGCCCTGAAGATTCTGAAAGGAGTGAAAGGCATCAGCTTCATCGAACTGAACAAAAAAGACATTGTGCGACACAAATTAGTTACTCAAATTGTAGAAGCGTACGAAAAGTTTGAAGCAGCTACAAGCTACAACAAGCTACGAGCTACAAGCAAGAAAGAGATAATGAATGAAAAAGAAGGAACAAGTGGAGAGGCAACCATAACCGTCCCCCGTTCATAACTAAATAAAAGTTATGGCAGAGATAAAGACACATAAAGACTTGCTCGTTTGGAAAAAAAGTATAGACTTGGTAGAACAAATCTATAAGTTTACCAAACAATTTCCCAAAGAAGAACTTTATGGCATCACCAATCAGATGAGACGCTGTGCTGTTTCTATCCCTGCCAATATTGCAGAAGGGTCTGGGCGAAAGAATAAGGCTGAATTTATACAGTTTCTGCACATCGCGCTCGGCTCGGCAAGCGAACTTGAAACTCATTTAATTATTTCACAGAGAATTGGATTCCTATCCAGCAACTCGTACGATGAAATAATGAATGCCCTGAACGAAATCATAAAAATGATTTGCGGACTCATAAACTCCTTAAATTCCCTAAACCCCACTCGTAGCTCGTAACTCGTAGCTTGTAGCTCGTAACTCGTAGCTCACTAAAAACGAATAAACTAACAACTAAATACTAAAAGATATGAAAGCGTTAACTAAAACTGATTACAACTTTCCGGGACAGAAGAGCGTCTATCACGGAAAAGTACGCGACGTGTATAACATCAACGGTGAAAAACTCGTCATGGTAGCAACCGACCGTATCTCGGCCTTCGACGTTATCCTGCCCAAAGGTATCCCCTTCAAAGGACAGATGCTGAACCAGATTGCAGCTAAGTTTCTTGATGCTACTACCGACATTTGCCCTAACTGGAAACTGGCTACACCCGATCCTATGGTGACCGTTGGTGTTATGTGCGAAGGTTTCCCGGTAGAAATGATTGTACGCGGCTACCTCTGCGGATCAGCTTGGCGTGCCTACAAGAGCGGTGTACGCGAAATCTGCGGTGTACGTCTGCCCGAAGGCATGAAGGAAAATCAGAAGTTCCCCGAACCCATCATCACCCCGACTACCAAAGCCGAAATCGGTGAACACGATGCAGATATCTCCAAGGAAGAAATTCTGGCACGTGGTCTGGCCACTCCTGAAGAATATGCCCTGTTGGAGAAATATACACTGGCCCTCTTCAAACGCGGTACAGAGATTGCTGCCGAACGCGGCCTCATCCTGGTAGATACAAAATACGAATTCGGTAAGCACGACGGTAAGATCTACCTGATGGACGAAATCCATACACCCGACTCCAGCCGTTACTTCTACAGCGAAGGCTACGAAGAACGCTTCGAGAAAGGCGAACCTCAAAAGCAGCTCTCTAAAGAGTTTGTACGCGAATGGCTGATGGACAATGGTTTCCAGGGTAAGGAAGGCCAGCAGGTACCAGAAATGACCGACGAAATTGTCACTTCAATCAGCGAACGCTACATCGAACTGTACGAACACATCACCGGCGAGAAGTTCGTCCGTGAGGCAACCGAAGACATTGCTGCCCGTATCGAAAAGAATGTAACAGAATACCTGAGCAAGTAATGCAGAAATACAGAGAGCACACTTGCTTTTGAAATACATCTGACGCGGATTACGCGGAATACTGCGGATATCATCATCCCTGTTCCATGTAATCCGCGTCTGTTTTTGTTCAGCCTGCAGGACTGTCAGCGCAGCATCACCACGCGGCGCAAGATAAGTTGTTTGTATTGCCTCTTCATGTCGTCAGGCAGGAAAGAGTGGTCTATCAGTTCAAACCACTTAGGCAAAGCTCGACTGAAGCGGCGAGCCAGATTCTCAATCACCTTCTCTTCTACTCCCGAAGCTGTAATGGCCTTGTAGAAATCCGTCTTGCGCAACCGATTCTTCTTCCCGTTAAGGGTAAGAGCCAGTTCTTCGGTATCTTCGGGCATCACCAGCGCAGTAGACAACATGTCATAAGCCGGAGTAAGCGTATATCCGCCCATCAGATTATAAAGTGAAAAGTTCTTGAGATGCATGTCTGCATTGCCTGTTATCCAACAAAATACTACTACCTCCCAGAAGTTGATTACATCCAGCTGGGGCGTAGAAGAATAGCGACGGATAAGTTTGGCTATCTGTTCATAAGAACCTTTGTATTTGTACTCTGTCAACCGCTCGGACAGTTGGCACATGTCTTCCATTGCCACTTTATGCCCATCGGGCAAGCGGTCGATACGACGGGTTATATAGCACAGTTCACCGTCACTGAAACGTATCAGACTGTGGGGTACCACACTGATTTTAGCAGCTTCGGCCAGGTGCATGGTGACGTCCTCCAGTTCGGGCAAAGCACGATAAGATTGTGTCTGTGGCTTCAGAATAAAGCGTCCCCACAGGCCCACAATGGTAAAACGGTCAGGCTCGTTGCGTCCGCCCCGATTAATGTCGAGCGAAAGCTTGGCCTGCACCCCGGTAAGGGTAGTCTGGCTACGCACTACTTCCCGGGCCAGGTCGCCCAATTGCCCACGCACGTATGGCAACTCGGGTACTGTACGGGTACCGAAAAACTTGCGGGCACAAGCCGGATGAAAGTCCTTCATCCCCTCACCCAATTCTTTATAGCAATACAGACACCGGTTCATGATTTATCCTCCTCTGTTTCGTCATCGGGTACTACACTGACAGCTCCAATACAGTCCTTACAACAGGCCAACAAAAGTGACATGCGGTCGCGCTGGTTGATTTTCCAGCTTCGTTCGGCAATGTCCAGCAGCCAACCTTCGGGTATCAGTCCGTCAAAGAAGGGAAAGAGTACCGTCTCATGATAAGGTTTCTCAGTCAGTGGTAGTGTCAGACTAATAGCTGTCGCATCAGGCAAAGCCAGATAAGCGGCATCGTACGTAAAAGTAAAACCGTTCTCATCTTCTACCAACCTGCCCGCCAATCGGTCATGCAGATACACCTTTGCCTTCTTCATGATTTATCCTCCCTTGTTTTTACGTCTATTTCTACTGGTCCCACCTGACGTCCGAACAAACTGAGCACCTGATTTACCTTATCCATCCGCAAGGTCTGCTTGCCCTGCTCCAAATCACGTACAAAGCGCAAACCCACACCCGACTTGTCAGCCAAGTCTACCTGAGTCAATCCGAACTGTCGGCGCATCTCTTTCACAAAGTCTGCAATTACTGTATGTTCCATATTTTATACCCTTTCGGGTACAAATATAACATAAGTTTCCATCTATTATACCTTATAGGGTATATTTTATCTGCATTTAATTAAATTTATACCCAAACGGGTATAGCAAAAAACAAGAATTTCACCACTTCGTGAAACTAACTGAAAAGAAGCGTATGCCACAAAAGGAATTTATACACCAATTAGCACACTGAAATAGTTATTTTTTTAACTTTGCGCAAAAGAACATAGCAATTATTATGGAGTACCCACAAGAAAAAGTCATGCCTTACGGCAAGGAAGGAAAGAAAAGCGAACAGGTAGAACAGATGTTCGACCACATCGCTCCTACCTACGACCAGTTGAATCACACCCTTTCACTGGGTATCGACCGCAGCTGGCGCAAGAAAGCCATCCACACACTCCGTCCTTACCACCCGCAACAGATGCTGGATATAGCTACCGGTACCGGCGACTTTGCCATTCTGGCTTGCCGCGAACTGCAACCTCAATCGTTGATAGGTGCTGACATTTCGGAAGGTATGATGAACGTCGGACGTGAAAAAGTACGCCAGGCAGGACTTGCAGACCGTATTTCTTTCGCCCGTGAGGACTGTACAGCTCTCACTTTTGCCGATTCTACTTTCGATGCACTGACCGTCGCCTTTGGCATCCGTAATTTCGAACATCTGGATAAAGCCCTCGGCGAAATGTGTCGTGTGCTCCGCCCTGGCGGACATCTGGTTATTCTTGAACTTTCCACTCCCGACCGCTTCCCCATGAAGCAGCTGTTTGCTATCTATTCCAAGATCGTAATGCCCCTCATCGGCAAACTCATATCAAAGGACAACAGTGCCTACACCTATCTGCCCGAAAGTATCCGTGCCTTCCCTCAGGGCGAAGTGATGCAGCAGGCTATCCAAAATGCCGGCTTCAGCCATGTTTATTTCAAACGACTGACGTTTGGCATCTGTACCCTTTATGTTGCAACCAAATAAAAAACTGACAATTATGCAAAAGTATGGTTTAATAGGCTATCCGTTGAAACATTCTTTTTCTATAGGATATTTCAACGAAAAATTCCAATCCGAGAATATTGATGCCGAATACGTGAATTTCGAAATTCCACGTATCGAAGACTTTATGGAAGTTATCGAAGAAAACCCCGACCTGTGCGGACTGAACGTCACCATCCCCTATAAAGAAAAAGTGATCCCCTATCTGGACGAACTGGATAAGGATACTGCCAAAATTGGAGCGGTCAATGTGATCAAAATCCTTCGCCAACCCAAAGGGAAAGTAAAACTTGTCGGATACAATTCGGACATCATCGGATTTACACGTTCCATTGAACCCTTATTGCAACCCCATCACACCAAAGCCCTTATACTGGGAACGGGCGGTGCATCGAAAGCCGTATATCATGGCCTGGCCAATCTGGGTGTGCAGAGCACCTATGTATCGCGCACCAAAAAAAATAACGATATACTGACATACTCCGAACTTACACCGGAAGTGATGGCAGAACACACCGTCATTGTCAACACTACCCCATTAGGAATGTATCCGAAAGTGGATTTCTGTCCGGATATTCCCTATGATTTGCTGACACCTGACCACCTGCTCTACGACCTATTATACAACCCCAACGAAACCCTGTTCATGAAAAAGGGAGCAGAACACGGAGCTTCTGTCAAAAACGGTCTGGAAATGCTGCTGTTGCAAGCCTTTGCCGCATGGGAGATCTGGAACAGATAAAGCTGCATCCGGATATGGTAGAACGTATACGCCAGTTACTGGCTGAAATCAGCAAAGGGGTTTATGAAAAAGAGAACGAAATAGCGCTTTCCCTGTTGGCTTCGCTGGCAGGCGAAAGCATCTTGTTGCTCGGCCCTCCGGGAGTAGCCAAGTCGATGGTGGCAAGACGCCTGAAGCTGGTATTTGCCGGCGCACGGGCGTTCGAATACCTTATGTCGCGTTTCTCCACCCCCGACGAAATATTCGGTCCGGTCAGCATCAGCCGTCTGAAGGAAGAAGACAAATACGAACGTATCACACAAGGGTATTTGCCTTCGGCCGACATCGTTTTTCTGGACGAAATATGGAAAGCCGGTCCTGCCATACAGAATACACTGCTGACGGCTATCAATGAAAAGATATTCCGCAACGGAGAGAACGAACTGAAACTCCCCCTGAAACTGCTGGTTGCGGCAAGCAACGAGCTTCCGGCTCACGGCGAAGGATTGGAAGCCTTATGGGACCGTTTCCTGATACGTGTCATCTGCCGCAATATCCAGAAAGAAGCCACGTTCCACCGCATGTTGCTCGACGAGACGGATATGGACACAGTACCAGTGTTTCCTCACTTGCAAATCACAGAAAACGAATACGCTGAATGGCAACAGCAAATCAAAGCCATCAGCATACCAACTGATATATTAGACCGCATCACTGAGATACGGCAACGCTTGTCCAGTGTAGAGATTCCGGAAAGTGACTTGAGAAGAAGCATTTACGTCAGCGACCGCCGCTGGAAGCACATCGCCAGATTGCTGAAGACATCTGCTTTCATGCACGGACGTACCGAAGTCTGTTCCGACGACCTTATTGTGACTTACCACAGCCTTTGGAATGAACCCGACGAATTGCCAGCCGTACGCCAACTCGTCATTCACTCGCTTTTTGCCTTACAGGAGAAACAGATTAAGTCCGTTGCACAGACCCTGAAAGCTGACCTGAAAGCATACTCCGCCCATCAGGCATTGGAAAAAGCCAGACATAGCCAAAACCATCGGGACGACGATTTGCTGATAGTCGACCACTTCTATTTCCAGCTGGAAAACCACGGCACAGGCAACACATTCATCTTTCTGGCAGACTTTATGGGAATGAAGAATCACCAGCCACAGGATGCTCCATAAACCGGCGTGATGTACACCGACCCGCTTCATCCGGAACGAACCCTGATCCGTACCTTTGCAGACAGCAGTCAGATGAAGGCAAAAAATGCCAGACAGGTCCGCCTCTACCGCGACAACCATTACCTGTACATCGACGGAGTGCGATACAGCATGCGCCGTTTGCGTCCGGGAGAGAAACAGGCTGTCAGTCAGTCGACCAGACCGACAGTCAACCGCGACTACGAAACGGAGCTGGAACAGGCAAACAATGCCATCAACAGCCTGGCCTACAAGCTGTATACCAACATTTTCCTTTGCGAGGAAGATAAGAAGGAGATAGAACAACACGTGGCCAATCTGCGTAAACTGATTGCATTCGCCCGAGTAGATGCCCGCAAACTGCTATACGGCGATGAGACATGAACAGTCGTTCTACACCGAAGTGCTGGACCACTATTTTGCCACAGGCGAATTTCTGGAGACCGGCAGCAGCGAACCGCTCTACACATACCTGCGTTCGATTCTGGAAAATCCTATCATCAAGGTACAAGCCCTGTCCGACGAGGTTTGCGCACGCGTGCTGTACGACACACTGAGCCAGTTCATTCTGCAAAATCTGGAACGCGAGAAATACAATTACCAACGTAAACAGTCGGAAGAAAAAAGCAGGCAGCTCATTACCCAATGGACACACGACCGCAAACGTGACGGTTGGCAAGCCCTGGTAGAAGAACTGGACTGCCAGTACGGACGATACGGCTTCAACGCCCCTTTCTACCGGCAGGCATTCGGTAAAGAAGGGCAGACGGACGACGACATTCTATGGGAAAAGCTGGCCGAAGACTGGAAGGAAGCCATACAACGTCAACTGAACGAAAAGAAAGAAGCTGAAATAGAGAACTATCGGGATAGCCTCGAACGACGCATCTCCTCCAATCTGCAGAACATCCCTTCTTATCTGCAAAGGAACCGGATAGAGAAGGACGAATTCATGCAGGCATGGGGCATGATGAACGGACTGTGGAACACCAGCGACTTCGAACGGATACGTAAAATCGTACGCATCCAGAAAGATTTCCCGCAGATTGCCGAAGTGGCCGATGCCATGGGACGAACCGCCCACGACGACGGTAAGGAGCGTATCCATATAACCGAAGGCAATGACAGCAAACTGGAACATGCCTCACAGTGCGACATAGCAGGCATCACCATCAGCAACGACCTGAACAGCCTTCTCCCCATCGAGATAGCCTATTGTTCCGACAAGGAACTGGAGAAAATCTTCCTCAACAGATTTCTGACTCAAAAATTGCAGACATTCCGCTACCAATCGGAAATCACCCAACCCGCACGCCGCCTGCAAACACGCCCTGCCCAGCGAAAGGGACCGATGATTGTCTGCCTGGACACTTCGGGCAGCATGACGGGGGTACCCGAAAGAGTAGCACACTCTACTTTAATCAGACTGCTGGAAATTGCCGACCGCCAGAAACGCGATTGTTTCCTCATTGCCTTCTCTGTGTCCATCCAGCCTATTGACGTCCGCAAAGAAAGGGCCAATCTGCTCAGTTTTTTCAGCCGTACGGCATGCGGCGATACAGATGCCAGCCGCATGATGAAGAAAACCTTCGAATTACTACAGTCCGGCAAGAGCTACCAGAACGCTGATGTACTCTGGATCAGCGATTTCCGCATACCGCTTTCGTCTCCTGCCCTTTTGCATCAGTTGCAGGAAGCTCGGCAGAACGGTACACGCTTCTACGGACTGCAAACAGGCATTGCCGAAAACGAATGGCAACCCTACTTCGACCGTATCTGGAGGATAGGCTACAATTCTCCCCGTCGTTATTGATTGTATATCAAAACAAAATCGTACATTTGTCCACCAACAGACAAAAACAAGGAAAATGAAGAAAACCATCAAATACAGTTTGACGGCCATCATCGCATTGGCCGCACTGCTGCTATGCGCAGGCTATTACATGCTGGGCTATGCGCTAAAGCCCGCTGAACTTGTCACCCGCAGCCGCGACATAGAAGGTTCGCTGAAGTACATGGCCGAAAACTATCCCGACGTAAGCCGCTGGATAGACAGTCTGCAGAACGTCGGTGCCCTGCACGATCTCTACATCGAAAACGACGAAGGCCGGCGACTCCATGCCCTCTACGTTCCTGCCGCCGACAGCACCCGCCACACGGCCGTCATCGTCCATGGTTATACAGACAACTCCATCCGCATGATGATGATAGGTTACCTTTACAACCGCCAGCTGGGCTACAACATCCTGTTGCCCGACCTCTACGGACATGGGCTGAGCGAAGGTACCGAAGTACAGATGGGCTGGAAAGACCGGCTCGACGTATTGCTGTGGACCGACGAAGCCAACCATCTTTTCGGAGGAAACACACAGATGGTCGTACATGGCATTTCGATGGGAGCCGCTACGACCATGTGCGTATCGGGCGAAGTGCAGCACGGCATGCACCAGCAGCCTTTTGTGAAATGCTTTGTCGAAGATTGCGGTTACACCAGTGCCTGGGACGAGTTCAAAGGAGAGCTGAAGAATCAGTTCAGTCTGCCAGCCTTTCCACTGCTGAATGTGGCCAGTGCCTTATGCAAGATGGAGTACGGCTGGAGTTTCCAGGAAGCCTCTCCGCTGGAACAGGTCAAGAAGTGTACCCTCCCCATGCTCTTTATCCATGGCGATGCCGACACGTTTGTGCCCACTTGGATGGTGCATCCCCTTTACGAGGCCAAGCCTCAACCCAAGGAACTTTGGATAGTGCCCGGTGCCGAACATGCCGTAGCCTATAAGGAGAACCCCGAAGCCTATACCCGCAAGGTCAGCGATTTTGTAAGAAAATACATTCACTAAAAACAAGCATATCCACTCATGAAGCGAATATTCACGTCTATTCTGCTCTGCCATCTGTTAGGACTGATGGCTTGGGCACAAACGGTGTATACTCCCGACAACTTACCCAAAGTACACTTACAGGACAAGACCCGTTACGTCACCGACCCCGAGAACATCCTCAACATATCTGCCCGCGACAGCATCGACCGTATGCTTTACCGGCTGGAGCAACAGACGGGCATACAGAGCGTCGTAGCCGTTGTTCCCAGCATTGGCGATGAAGACTGTTTCGACTTCTGCCACCGTCTGCTCAACTCGTGGGGCGTGGGACAGAAAGGCAAAGACAACGGACTGGTCATCCTGCTTGTCACCGACCAGCGTTGTATCCAGTTCTATACCGGCTATGGCCTGGAAGGACCTCTGCCCGATGCCATCTGCAAACGCATCCAGACACGCGAAATGATTCCTTATCTAAAGGATAACCGATGGAGCGAAGGCATGGTAGCCGGTGTACGTGCCACTTGCGGCCGGCTGGACGGCTCGATGGAAAACGATCCGTCGGCAGATGAAGGAGGTAACAATGGAATGACTTATGTATTACTTCTCTTCGGCATTATCGCTGTAAGTTTTCTGGTGGCTTACATTGCCGTACGTCATGCCAGCAAATGCCCCAAATGCGGGCAGCACAAGCTACAGCGCAGCTCCAGCCAGCTCATCTCGCGCCGCAACGGTGTACGGACGGAAAACGTCACTTACATCTGCCAGAACTGCGGACATAAAGTTGTGCGCCAACAGCAATCGTACGACGAAAACTATCGCGGACGTGGAGGCAGCGGTCCGGTCATCTTCGGAGGAGGAGGCGGCTTCAGCGGTGGCGGAGGTTTTAGTGGAGGCAGCTTCGGAGGAGGCATGGGAGGCGGAGGAGGCGCCGGATCAAGATTCTGACGCCATCCTCAGGGACAGCATTAAACCTTCTGACTCTACGACTGTCCTATAAAAACACTTCAACAATAAACACACATGAAAAGCGCTATTATTACATCTTTGCTACTAATGCTAATGTTTGGGAATGTCATGGCACAGAAACGAACCATCACCGTCACCGGAAAGGTGACCGAGCAGAACGGAGAAATACCGGTAGAGGCTGCAACCGTGCAGCTTCTGGCCCTGCCCGACAGTTCGCAAGCGGCCGGAAACACCACCAACAAGGACGGACACTTCAGTCTGCCGCGAGTCAAGGCAGGCAATTATCTGCTAAAAGTATCTTTCATCGGCTACACGACACTGTACAAACCTGTCTCGCTGACTGACAAATCGGGAACTCACAAGGATTTGGGCAACCTGACATTGCAGACAGATGCTGTCCTGCTGTCCGAAACAGTCATTACGGCCGAAGCGCCGCCCGTTGTCGTCAATGCCGACACTACGGAATACAACGCCTCGGCCTACCGGGTAGCAGCGGGCGATATGCTCGAAGAACTGGTCAAACAGCTGCCTGGCGTAGAGGTAGACGAGGACGGAAAAATCACCCTCAACGGTGAGGAAATCAAGAAAATCATGGTCAACGGAAAAGAGTTCTTCGGCAACGATACGGAAATGTCGATGAAGAACCTGCCGGCCGATGCCATCAAAAAACTGAAGGCTTACAAGGAAAAGAGTGATAAAGAGAGAATGACCGGCATCAAGGACGGAAACGAAACACCCGTCCTGGACCTGACTCTGAAAAAGAACAGCGGATGGATGGGCAATCTGATCGGAGGGTACGGAACCAAAGACCGATACGAAGGCAATGCCAACATCAACCACTTCACCGACGACATGAACCTGTCTTTCGTAGGAGCGGCCAACAACACCCGCCGACAAGGCAACGGACAGCGTACACAGCAGAACGCCGGCGTCACCTATGCGAAGAAAAGCAAAGAGCTCGACATCCGCGGTAACGTGAACTACCGCCACAACGTCAACGAGACCAGTACCGAAACATCCTCGGAAACTTTCCTGGGCGATGAATCGACTTATGCCAACCGACGGTCGGACAGCGAGAACGGCAACCACAGCCTGAACGGAAACACCTGGATGGAATGGAGAGCCGACAGTCTGAATACCATCAATGCTTACCTCAACATGAATTACAGCCAATCGGATTCGTGGAGAGAAAACTGGAACAAGACTTCGGACAACAACCACGACGACGTCAGCGAGACAACCTCGTCGAGCACTGGCAACAACCAAAGCTACAACCTGAACGGAGGAGGCGCCTTCTACCACCGTTTCCGAAAAGCCGGACGAAACCTGCACATGTCGTTCAGCTTCAGCCACAACAACAACGACCGTGACAACTACAACCGGAGTTTCTCGCAGTTCTTCGTGCAGGACAGTATCTCCGATATCGACCGGAACACCCGGGGGAAAAGCAATTCCACCAACTGGAACATCTCCGTCGGCTACATCGAACCACTGTCCAAGCACTACCGGCTCAGCATGAACTATTCGTTCTCCAATTCGCGCAGTCTTTCCCAGTCGCTTGTCTACGACAGCATCAACTATGCCGACCGATTCAACTACGACTACAACGAAGAACTCAGCTCGAAAGTAAACAACAAATATGCCAACCACAACATCAACCTTTCCATTCAGGGCGACCACACACAAAACGATACCCTGCAGAAAGGTCTGATCTACAACGTCGGCATCTCACTGAATCCGCAATCGAGCACGAGCCGGACAAGCATAGGACCGAACACCGGCAAGGACCTGCCACGGCAGAACGTACTGAACTGGTCGCCTACGCTGTCGGCCGACTACTACTTCTCGCGCCGCGAACGCATCAATCTGCGCTACAACGGCCGGAGCAATGCACCCGACATCGAAGACCTGCAGGAAGTAATCGACGTCACCAACCCCCTGAGTCTGCGTTACGGAAATCCGAACCTGAAACCCTCGTTCACCAACAACCTGAACGCCAGTTACGAGCGCTATTCTACCACTACCATGCGCAGTTTCCGCATCCGCATGACTTTCAACAACACGCTGACCTCCATTGCCGACCGCATGACGTATGACAAGACGAACGGCGCGCGTACCTACCACAAAGTCAACATCAACGGCAACTGGCGAACCAGCCTGAACAGCTCGTTCGACACCCCGCTGAAAAACAAGAAATTCAACCTCAGCGCAGGAATCAATACATCCTACAACAACCAAGTGGGCTACATTTCTGTTAATAACAAAGGAGCCGATGCCGAACTGAGTACCACACGCAACTTTACCAGCACCGAACGCTTCAGAGCCTCGTACCGCAGCGATAAGCTGGACATCGCCCTGGATGGCAACTTCCGTTACAACAAAGCCGAAAATGCCAAGCAGCAGAACAGCAACCGCGAAACCTTCGACTACACGCTGGGTGGAAACACGCACATACGCCTGCCGTGGGACATCGAACTATCGACCGACCTGAGGTGGCACATACGCGAAGGCTACAGCGGCAATGCCAATCGCGACGAACTGTTGTGGAACGCACAGATATCCAAGCGCTTCCTGAAACGGAAACAGGCCATGATCCGCCTGCGCGTGTTCGACATCCTGCAACAGCAGAGCAACCAAAGCCGCAGCATCAGCGCCAACGGCATTACCGACACGAGGAGCAACATGCTGACAAGCTACTGCATCGTCAACTTCACCTACCGCTTCAATACGCTAAGCGGTGGCGGAGGAAGAGGTAAACATACAAGAAAAGCAAATAGACATATTTACTAACCAAAAACAGAAAAAAGAGAAACGAAAATGAAAAAAGGAACAATTACCATCATTATCGTGGCCATTGTGGCCATCATCGCCTTCTGGGCTATCAGCGGTTACAACAGCCTCGTCAGCATGGACGAAAACGTCAGCAACCAGTGGGCCAACGTAGAGACGCAATATCAGCGCCGGGCCGACCTCATCCCCAATCTGGTGAACACCGTCAAGGGATATGCCGCCCACGAAAAGGAGACACTGGAAGGCGTCATCGCCGCCCGCAGCCAGGCTACCCAAATCAAGGTAGACCCGACGGACCTGACACCCGAGAAACTGGCCGAATACCAGAAAGCACAGGGACAGCTGGCCACCGCACTGGGCAAACTGCTGGCCATCACCGAAAACTATCCCGACCTGAAGGCCAACCAGAACTTCCTGGAACTGCAAGCCCAGCTCGAAGGGACAGAGAACCGCATCAACGTGGCCCGCAAGAACTTCAACGACTCGGCCAAGGCCTACAACACCGCCATCCGCCGTTTCCCCAAGAACATCCTCGCCGGCATGTTCGGTTTTGACAAGCGTGCCTACTTCGAGGCAGCCGAGGGTGCCGAACAGGCTCCGCAGGTGCAGTTCTAAGTTCTACTGCCCTCTGCCACACAAATTACCGGCCTCCTTGCACACAGCTGCAAGGGCCGATTTTATTGTATGCAGGCTGCAGAGCTACTGCACACTGGTTGCACTGTCACTGCAAACAGGCTGCAGAGCTGCTGCACGCAGGTTGCAGAGCTGCTGCACGCAGGTTGCAGCGTTACTGCAAACAGGCTTGCAGTACTGCTGCAAACAAGGATGCAGAACCGCTGCAAACAGGTTTGCAGTGACTCTGTAACCTCGTTGCAGTAAATAACTCACAAGGGAGACGGGAAAACCGCCCCTGCATTTCACTTCATACCATCCCATTTCTCATGAAAGCATCCGACAATCATTCCTCCGCTATAAGCAGCAACAAAGGACTGTTCGCCTTTCTTCGCCATCCCTCGGAAGACGTGACACGCGACAACTCTCCTTTAAGTCTGCTGCGTACCGTCCTTTGGTATTTCAGCACCAGACTTATCCTTGTAGTAGGAATGGCCATACTGATTACATTGGATTTATCACCGTCTACCGATTCCGACCGCCACATCCCCGTATGGGGAATAGTTCTTTTTCTGCCGATAGTAGAAGAATTGGCTTTCCGTTTCCCCCTGCGCCGCAAACGCTGGATACTGACTGTCTGGGCAGGAATTGTGTCCTACCTCCTGCTAAGCATGGCTTTAAACACCAAAGTATACGAAACATCTTATCTGCCAGAAAGGCTGATTGGTTGTGCTGCCGTCACGGTCGGCATTTGGTTTCAGGGTTGGAAGTGGCTGAGAAGCATTAAATTCAGCTGGTACTTCTACCTACTTGCCATCGCTTTCGGCTTTGCCCACCTGAGCAATTCATTTACCGGTAGCGGTACTACGGCAGGCACAACTGCATTCTTCCTCCTCTACTCCATCTATCAGATATCAGGCGGACTGATACTGGGCTATGCGCGTATAAGGCATGGTTTTCTACTGTGCATCCTGCTGCATATCCTGACCAACCTGCCCACAGCCCTCTGATTCTTGCTGTTCCAAAGAAGAAATCGGAAAATGCCAGCCACACAGTAGGCTATCTGCTAAATAATTGCTACTTTTGCATATTCAATTGAACAAAAAAACTTATTAATTATCTCATGAGTAACCAACGATACATGATGCGCGGCGTAAGCGCATCGAAAGAAGACGTTCACAACGCCATCAAGAACATCGACAAGGGCATCTTCCCGCAGGCCTTCTGCAAGATTATCCCCGACATACTGGGCGGTGACCCGGAGTATTGCAACATCATGCACGCCGACGGCGCAGGTACCAAGTCGTCGCTGGCCTACATGTACTGGAAGGAAACGGGCGATCTGTCCGTGTGGAAAGGCATTGCACAGGACGCACTCATCATGAACATCGACGACCTGCTCTGCGTAGGAGCAGTGGACAACATACTGGTCTCTTCGACCATCGGACGAAACAAACTGCTGGTGCCGGGCGAAGTCATCTCGGCCATCATCAACGGTACGGACGAACTGCTGACCGAACTGCGTGAAATGGGCGTAGGCGTCTATGCCACAGGCGGCGAAACGGCCGACGTGGGCGACCTGGTGCGCACCATCATCGTGGATTCTACCGTAACCTGCCGCATGAAGCGTAGCGATGTCATCAACAATGCCAACATCCGTCCGGGCGATGTCATCGTGGGCCTTGCCAGCTACGGACAGGCAACTTACGAGAAGGAATACAACGGCGGCATGGGCAGCAACGGCCTGACTTCGGCCCGCCACGATGTGTTTGCCAAATATCTGGCCGAGAAATATCCCGAGAGCTACGACAAGGCTGTGCCCGACGAACTGGTGTACAGCGGCAAGCTGAAGCTGACCGATGCCGTAGAAGGCAGTCCGCTGGATGCAGGCAAGCTCGTCCTCTCGCCCACCCGTACTTATGCGCCGGTAGTAAAGAAATTGCTCGATGCCCTACGCCCCGAAATCCACGGTATGGTACACTGCTCGGGCGGTGCGCAGACCAAAGTGCTGCACTTCGTAGGCGACAACTGCCGCGTCATCAAGGACAACCTCTTCCCCGTACCTCCCCTGTTCCGCACCATCAAGGAGCAGAGCGATACGGACTGGGACGAGATGTACAAGGTGTTCAACATGGGACATCGCCTGGAAGTCTACCTCTCGCCGGAGCACGCCGAGGAGGTTATCGCCATCTCCAAGTCGTTCAATATCGACGCACAAGTCATCGGCCGCATCGAGGAAGGCGAACGGCGGGAGTTGATTATCCGGAGCGAGTTCGGAGAGTTCAGGTATTAACCATCAGTCTATAATAAGTAATGGAAACACCCGGAAAGAACCGCATCCTATACATCGCAGGAGCGGTGTTTTTCGCCGCCCTTTTTGTGGCAGACGGCATTGACATGACCCTGCAATGGGACAGCTACACGATACCGAAAGTTATCCGTACCTCCATCCACATGCTGGTTTGGATTCTGATGACCTGGTATTGCGCAAACGAGTTCAAAGTCCGACAGCGCAGAAACAGAGAACGGCATAATAAAACAACAGCAGGATGAAGAAAAGCAAGAAACGTAAATACTGGATAGCCGCCATCGCCTGGCTGGCGACCATGATACTGGCCAACAGCATCAACGAGTACTTCCACGCCAGCCCGCTGATACGCGGCATCACCGTGGGCTTCTGGGTCGTGGCGGCCTATATTCTGTTCAAAGACCTGATGCACCCGCAGATAGGGCGGCGAAAGAAGGATGAGGAGGAAGAAGAATGAACGACAAGCATATAAGAGAAGCCAATACCCTCATCCAGCAAATAGACGAGTTGAAAACCCGTCTTGCCTCATTGCGTCCTCTCCCACAGGAAGCCTTGGCCAAGATTGAGCAGGCTCTCGACATCGAATATACCTACGAAAGCAATCGCATTGAGGGGAATACGCTGACTTTGCAGGAAACAGCCCTTGTGGTGGAAGAGGGACTGACCATCGGCGGCAAGTCCATGCGAGAACACTTGGAGGCCATCAACCACCAAGAAGCCATCGCTTTCATCAAAGACATTGCGCGGGGCGAAGAAGCGATAAGCGAACGCATCATCCTCCAGATTCACGCCCTTATCCTGCGCGGCATCGACCGGGAGAACGCCGGACGCTACCGCACGGTGCCTGTCCTCATCTCCGGTAGCCGCCACATGCCGCCCCAACCCTACCTGATAGAGAAGCAAATGGAAGACTTCATGCTCCGCTTCCGCGAAATGGAAGCATCAGGCACACATCCCGTGGACATTGCTGCATACCTGCACGACGAATTGGTACGCATCCATCCCTTCATCGACGGAAACGGACGTACCAGCCGCCTGCTGATGAACCTCTACCTCCTGCGCCACGGCTATGTCATGATACTGCTGAAAGGAGACACCGAAAGCAAGCTTCGCTACTACAAGGCTCTCGAAACCTCGCATGTGGACAAGAAGGCAACACCTTTCCGCCTGCTGGTGGAAGAAGCCGAACTGGCAGCGTTGAAGCGATATATTGACATCATAGAAAACTAAAACAACTGTACCATGACTATAGCAGAAGCCATACTCAAAAGCCTTGAAGATTTAACAGAAGGAGGCACAGCAACAGAAGTATACCAAAACATTATAGCCAAAAACTATTATACTTTCGCTAAAGGAAAAACTCCATTGGCAACCGTACAAGCTCTTTTAGGGGACTTTATCCGAAATGGAGATAATCGGGTAAAAAGAGTAAAGAACAGCGACAACATATATCATTATTATTTAGCGAAGAATGAGAAGAAAGTTACATTCCTCTCATGCCCGCTTTCAAACAAGAAAGTAGTAACAATGGGGAAGACTTACTGTGAAAGAGACTTGCATCCATTATTGGTTACTTTTCTGAAGAATGAAAACATCTATGCCAAAACCATTTTCCATGAGCAATCCAACAATAGCGAAGAACACCAAAAATGGGTGCATCCAGATATCATAGGAACTAAGTTTATCGAATTCGATAACAAAGTTTGCCAATCATTCTTCCAAGCTACCAACCGAACTAACACGGTTGAGATATATTCCTATGAACTGAAAAAAGAAATTAAATCCGACTATGACTTAAAACGGTGTTTCTTCCAAGCCGTGTCTAATTCAAGCTGGGCCAACTATGGTTTTCTGGTGGCTTTTGAGATCAACGATAGCTTGATTGAAGAATTAGAACGCCTTAACCATTCTTTTGGAATAGGAGTTATCAAACTAAAAGCCAATCCTTATGAAAGCCAAGTTTTATATCCTGCAAAACGAAGAGGACTTGATTTCAAAACCATAGAGAAACTATGTAACATAAATAATGACTTTAAACGCTTTATAGAACAAATAGAAAAAGTCATAACCGCCGATACGAAATTCATAGAAGATGTAAAAAGAAGACTTGAAGAATTATGCGACAAATGTTTTAAGAGTGATTCAGAAATATCTTCTTACTGTAAAGAAAAAAATGTTCCATCAACAACAATATGACAGACAATAACACCCTACTCGACAAACTCGACACCCTCGTAGCCCGCTTCGAGGAAGTATCGACGCTGATTACCGACCCGGCCGTCATCGCAGACCAGAAGCGCTACGTCAAGCTGACCAAAGAATACAAGGAGCTGGGCGACCTGATGAAGGCCCGCAAGGAATACGTCCAGGTGCTCGGCGGCATCGACGAGGCGAAAGACATTATCGCCAACGAGACCGACCCGGAGATGCGCGACATGGCCCGCGAGGAGTTGGATCGCTGCGAGGCACGCCGCCCGCAACTGGAGGAGGAAATCAAGCTGCTCCTCATCCCCGCCGACCCGCAGGACAGCCGCAACGCTATCCTCGAAATCCGCGGAGGCACGGGTGGAGACGAGGCGGCACTCTTTGCAGGCGACCTCTTCCGCATGTACTCCAAGTATTGCGAGCGCAAGGGCTGGCGGCTGGAGGTGTCCAGTGCCAACGAAGGCGCGGCGGGCGGATTCAAGGAAATCATCTGCTCGGTGACGGGCGAAGGTGTGTATGGCACGCTGAAGTACGAGAGTGGCGTGCACCGCGTGCAGCGTGTCCCGGCTACGGAGACACAGGGCCGAGTACATACATCTGCCGCATCCGTGGCTGTACTGCCCGAAGCCGAACCGTTCGATGTGGAAATCAACGAGGGCGAAATCAAGTGGGACACCTTCCGAAGCGGCGGCGCAGGCGGACAGAACGTGAACAAAGTGGAAAGCGGCGTGCGCTTACGCTATAACTGGAAGAACCCCAACACGGGCATCGTGGAGGAAATCCTCATCGAATGTACCGAGACGCGCGACCAGCCCAAGAACAAGGAACGTGCCCTGAGCCGCCTGCGCACCTTCATCTACGACAAGGAGCACCAGAAGTACATCGACGACATCGCCTCGAAGCGCAAGACAATGGTCAGCACCGGCGACCGCTCGGCCAAGATTCGCACCTACAACTATCCGCAGGGGCGCATCACCGACCACCGCATCAACTACACCATCTACAACCTGGCCGCCTTTATGGACGGCGACATCCAGGACTGCATCGACCACCTCATCGTGGCCGAAAATGCGGAACGGTTGAAGGAAAGCGAGCTGTAAGGCTGCTACGAGTGATGAGCTACGGGCTACGAGTAACGAGCTACGAGTGACGAGCTACGAGCTACAAGCTACGAGTTCCGTCATCATGTGTAAAACTCCAACAATAACCAAGAGCTGCAAAGCCGCACGCTACATACTCGTAGCTCGTAGCTTGTAGCTCATAACTATAAACAAACCTGAGCAACAACACTACGACACTTGTAGCTCGTAGCTTGTAGCTCATAACTATAAAAAGACATGAACAAGCAACAACTCTTTGAAAACATCAAGAAGAAACAGTCGTTCCTCTGCGTAGGACTCGACACGGACATCAAGAAAATTCCCGAACATCTGCTGAAAGAAGAAGACCCCATCTTTGCTTTCAACAAAGCCATTATCGACGCTACTGCCGATCTTTGCATCGCCTACAAACCCAACCTGGCTTTCTACGAGAGCATGGGCGTGAAGGGATGGATCGCTTTCGAAAAGACGGTGAACTACATCAAGCAGAACTATCCCGACCAGTTCATCATCGCCGATGCCAAACGTGGCGATATTGGTAACACGTCGGCCATGTATGCCCGTACCTTCTTCGAAGAACTGGACATCGACTCCGTGACCGTAGCTCCTTACATGGGCGAAGACAGCGTGACACCGTTCCTGACGTACGAAGGCAAGTGGGTCATCCTGTTGGCGCTGACCAGCAACAAAGGTTCGCACGACTTCCAGCTGACGGAAGATAAGGATGGCGAACGTCTGTTCGAAAAAGTACTTCGCAAGAGCCAGGAATGGGCTAACGACGAGAACATGATGTACGTGGTAGGTGCTACACAAGGCCGCATGTTCGAGGATATCCGCAAAGTCGTTCCCAATCACTTCCTGCTCGTACCGGGTGTAGGTGCTCAGGGCGGGTCGCTGGAAGAAGTGTGCAAATATGGCATGACGAAGGAATGCGGACTCATCGTCAACTCCAGCCGTGGCATCATCTACGTGGACAAGACGGAGAACTTTGCCGCCGCCAGCCGCAAGGCCGCACAGGAAGTGCAGGCACAGATGGCCGAACAGCTGAAGGCTATTCTTAGTTGACGAGTGGACAAGTTGACAAGTTAACAAGGGATAAGTTAACAAGGTTATAAACTGCAAGGAAAAATATCCTTGTGGCCTTGTTAACTTGTCCCTTGTCTACTAAAGAATTACAGATACTCCCTGAAGAAACTCTCAATCTTGTCGAAAGGAATCACCTTCAGATTGTCGTACAAGTCGGTGTGATTGGCACCGGGGATGATGAGAAGTTCCTTATTATCGCCTGTCAGTTTCTTGAACGCATCCCGACTGAAGTAGCACGAATGAGCCTTCTCACCGTGAATCATCAGGACAGCACTGCGTATCTCGTTGCTGTAGGTCAGGATGGGCATGTTGATAAATGACAGCGAAGAAGTCTTGTTCCATCCGTCGTTCGAGTTGAGCGAACGCTTGTGGTAGCCACGCGGCGTTTTGTAGTATGCATAATAGTCCTTCACAAACTGAGGGGCATCAGCTGGCAGTGGGTCAACCACACCACCGGCACGTTCGTACGAACCATTACGATAATCGACTGTGCGCTGTGCGTTAAGCTGACGACGGAGTTCGTATCGCTGATCAGCGTCCATCGAGTCGAAGTAACCGTTGGCATTCACGCGGCTCATGTCGTACATGGTCGAAGTGACCGTCGCCTTGATACGTGTATCGATGGCTGCGGCGTTCAATGCCATGCCTCCCCAACCACAGATGCCAAGGATGCCGATACGTTCAGGATCCACATCGTCGCGGGTTGACAGATAGTCCACTGCCGCACAGAAGTCTTCCGTATTGATGTCGGGCGAAGCCACATAGCGAGGTTGGCCGCCACTCTCGCCTGTAAAAGAGGGGTCGAAAGCGATAGTCAGAAAACCACGCTCGGCCAGCGTCTGTGCATAGAGGCCGGACGACTGCTCCTTCACGGCTCCGAAAGGTCCGCTAACGGCAATGGCAGCCAGCTTGCCCGTAGCGTTCTTCGGCACATAGAGGTCGGCCGCAAGCGTGACGCCGTAACGGTTGTGGAAGGTCACTTTGCTATGATTCACTTTGTCGCTCTGTGGGAACACTTTATCCCACTTATTAGTCAGTTCCAGTTTTTCCATATCATTTCCATTTGAAAAGTTACACTTATCTGTAGCGGTTTCCGCACTTACTGTGGTAAGTCCTGCCAGCAGAAATGCCGCCAGCAGACACGAAAGTTTTTTCTGTCCGTTCATCATATCGATATACCTATTTTATATAATCCATTCAGTTGCTTTCACCCAAAGAAAGTGTGACAGTGACATCACCGTCGCCCAAAGCTGCTTTCAATTCACTTTCCGTCACATTGTCAATCTTTCCGAGGCGGGTAAGCGAGTAACTGTTGCGTCCGTAGTAGATGACAAAATAGCGTCCCTGATACAGAATCAGGTCGCCCGGTCCGGTCGAAATCTGTTCATCGTTGCGCGGCAAGGTGGTGCCTATCGGTCCTACTTTCTCCATCCGTGCATAGTCTTCCATCCGAATGGTAAGGTCACCTTTGGCAAGCAGTGCCTTCAGAGCCTGGGTCGAAGAATTATCGACCAGCGTTGCGGTAAAAGTTTTCCCGCTGATTTTCAATCTGATTGTACGAGTTTCCATATTTTCTCCTCCATTTTCATTGTCCGATTCTTCTCCTCCCGGCAAGCTCGGCTGTTCGGGCATTACAGGAGTAGTGTCCAGTTCAGGTTCATCGCTGCACGCTTCCGTTGTCCAAGGAAGCAACAGCAGGAAGGGAATCATCAGATACATCTTTTTCTTCATGGCTTTACGCATTAGTATTCAGATGCAAAGATACGGCAAGCCATGTCGGGTGTTTGTATACGGATTACGGAAGAAATGACAGGGATTACGGTTTGTGAAGTACGGTTTTCTTCTGCATCCTTTTTTATCATCTGCTTGTTTATCTGCATAAAATATTTTACCTTTGACCATAAACATTAAAAAAATGACATCGGACTATGAATAACAAGAGCAATCCCATCGCCGCTTCAACGCCGGATATGGAAAACTTTCCCAAAGACTACACCTATTGCCCCGCCTCCGACGAGATATGTCCCCGTGCACAGCACTGCCTGCGTGCCATAGCCTACCGCCTGTTACCTAAAGCCGGAACAGCCGGTAAGCCCGGTTCTATCCGCATCGTTCACCCTGCCTGGCAGGCAGCAGCCAAGGAAGGATGCGAATACTATCGCGACAATACGCCCGTACGCTTTGCACGAGGCATGACGAAACTGTTCGACGACATTCCACACCGGTTGGAAGCGGACATGCGACGAGGTATCATGGCCTGTTTTTCCTGCCGAAGCTATTATTTCCAAAGCCGAAAAGGCGAACGGCTCATCACACCCCATGAGCAACAGGCCATAGCCAACGTATTCCGACAAGCCGGGCTGAATACAGTCCCAGTCTTCGACAGCTACATCGAAACAGTACACTGGTAATAAAAAGGTAAGCAGTTTATTCCAGTTTATCCGTAATAAACTGACAGTTTACTACTAATAAACTGGCAGTTTAAAGCTATTAAACTGAGAGTTTAAAGCTACTAAACCGGGAGTTTAAAGCTACTGAACCGAGAAAAACTAAACGGCAGCATGCCCCTGTCCGCATTTGCTGTCTCCTATAAAAAAAATAACTTTGCAAAAAAGCAGAATTAATCATGAGCTACGAACGCAAAATCATCAATGATCCCGTCTTCGGATTCATCAACATACCCAAGGGGTTGCTCTACGACCTCGTGTGCCACCCCTTGCTACAACGCCTGACACGCATCCGCCAGCTCGGCCTCTCGTCCGTGGTTTACCCCGGCGCACAGCACACGCGCTTCCAGCATTCACTCGGAGCCTACTACCTGATGACCGAAGCCATCCAGCACCTGACGGCCAAGGGAAACTTCATCTTCGACAGCGAAGCCGAAGCCGTCAAGGCAGCCATCCTGATGCACGACATCGGCCACGGCCCCTTCTCGCATGTGCTGGAAGACACCATCGTCCGTGGTGTCTCGCACGAAGACATCTCCCTGCTGCTGATGGAATGCATCAACCACGAAATGAACGGACAGCTCACACTGGCCATCCAGATATTCAAGGACGAGTATCCCAAACGTTTCCTCCACCAGCTGGTCAGCGGTCAGCTCGACATGGACCGCCTGGACTACCTGCGACGCGACAGTTTTTACACAGGCGTAACCGAGGGCAACATCGGTTCAGCCCGCATCATCAAGATGCTCGATGTAAAGGACGACCACCTGGTCGTCGAGGAGAAAGGCATCTACTCCATCGAAAACTTTCTCATGGCACGCCGCCTGATGTACTGGCAGGTATATCTGCATAAGGCATCCGTGTCCTACGAGCGAATGCTCATTGCCGCACTGCTGCGTGCCAAGGAGTTGGCTGCCAAAGGCATCGAAGTATTTGCTTCGCCCGCGCTGCGCTTCTTCCTTTACAACGACATCAACCGCGACATCTTCTACAGTCGGCCCGAATGTTTGGAAAACTTCATCCAACTGGACGACAACGACATCTGGACATCACTGAAAGTATGGTGCAACCATCCGGATAAAGTGCTGTCTACCCTCAGTGCAGGCATGGTAAACCGCCGCCTGTTCAAAGTAGAAATATCATCCGAACCGGCTACCGAAGAGCGGAAAGCCGAACTGACCCGACAGATCAGCGAAATGCTGGGAGTGACGTCCGAAGAAGCCACCTATTTCATCTCGACGCCAGGCATCGAAAAAAACATGTACGACCCGGCCGATGACAGCATCGACATTGTTTATAAGGACGGCACCATCAAAAACATTGCCGAAGCTTCGGATATGCTCAACATTTCCCTGCTCTCGAAAAAGGTAAAAAAATACTACCTTTGCTACATTCGGGCACATAAGTAAGTATAAAATATTCACCCAAGGACAAGGAAATATAAAAAAAAAGTCCGTTATTTGTGTTTTGAAAACCATTTAGCAAGAAGAAAACATGGAATTTTCAGCCAAACAAATAGCTGCCTACATACAGGGAGAAATTGTAGGAGACGAAAACGCAACCGTACATACCTTTGCCAAAATTGAAGAAGGTATACCGGGAGCCATTTCTTTTTTATCCAATCCCAAGTACACCCCTTACATCTACGAATCGAAAGCCAGTATCATTCTGGTGAACAAAGACTTCGTACCCGAGCATGACATCAAAGCCACTCTGATAAAGGTAGATAATGCCTACGAGAGCCTTGCCAAGCTGCTTACACTCTACGAACAGAGCAAGCCCAAACTGACAGGAATCGACTTGCTGGCTTATATCGCACCCACCGCCAAGGTTGGACAAAACGTCTACATCGGTCCCTTTGCCTACATAGGCGACTACGCGGAAATTGGAGACAACACCGCCATCCATCCGCATGCTACCGTCAGTGCCGGAGCCAAGGTAGGCAGTGACTGTATCCTCTATTCCAACGTCACAGTCTATCACGACTGCCGGGTAGGCAATCGCTGCATCTTGCACGCAGGTTGCGTCATCGGAGCCGACGGCTTCGGTTTTGCACCGACTCCCGAAGGTTATGAAAAAATACCACAAATCGGTATCACTATCCTGGAAGACGACGTAGAAATTGGCGCTAATACGTGTGTAGACCGTGCCACGATGGGAGCAACAATCGTACACCGTGGCGTAAAGCTCGACAATCTGGTTCAGATAGCCCACAACGACGAGATCGGATCGCACACCGTTATGGCAGCCCAAGTAGGCATCGCCGGCTCCACCAAGGTAGGTGAATGGTGTATGTTCGGCGGACAGGTAGGAATTGCCGGACACATTCATATCGGCAATAAGGTAGATTTAGGTGCCCAGTCGGGTGTCCCCGGCAACCTGAAAGACGGTAGCCGACTGATAGGTACGCCTCCCATGGAACTGAAACCTTACTTCAAGGCACAGGCTGTATTCCGCAAACTGCCGGATATGTATTTCGAACTGAATGCACTCCGCAAAGAACTCAATGAATTGAAACAACAATTAAATAAGTAACTCATGTTGAAACAAAAGACTCTGAAAGACAGTTTTTCGCTCAGCGGAAAAGGACTTCATACGGGACTTGACCTGACTGTTACTTTCAATCCGGCCCCAGACAATCACGGGTACAAAATCCAACGCATCGACATGGAAGGACAACCCGTTATTGATGCTGTAGCCGACAACGTAACAGAGACCACACGTGGTACTGTACTTTCCAAAAACGGAGTAAAAGTCAGCACCATCGAACATGGTATGGCAGCCCTCTACGCATTGGGGATAGACAACTGTCTGATACAAGTGAACGGTCCTGAATTTCCGATTCTGGACGGCAGTTCGCAATACTACGTCAACGAAATAGAACGGGTCGGCACCGTCGAACAAAATGCCGTGAAGGATTTCTATATCATCAAATCCAAGATTGAATTCCGCGATGAAGCCACCGGTTCGTCCATCATCGTATTACCGGACGAAAACTTCAGTCTGAACGTACTGGTTTCATACGACTCGAACATCCTTCCCAACCAGTTTGCCACCCTCGAAGACATGGCCAAATTCAAAGACGAAGTGGCTGCCAGCCGTACTTTTGTCTTCGTACGCGAAATTGAGCCGCTGCTTCAGGCAGGCCTCATCAAAGGAGGCGACCTGGACAACGCCATTGTCATCTACGAACGTGAAATGTCACAGGAAAGCTTCGACAAACTGGCCGATGTAATGGGAGTTCCTCACATGGATGCCAAACAGCTGGGATACATCAACCACAAACCGCTGGTGTGGCCCAACGAATGTGCACGCCATAAATTGCTCGACGTCATCGGTGACCTGGCCTTGATCGGAAAGCCCATCAAAGGACGTATCATCGCTACCCGTCCGGGACATACCATCAACAACAAGTTTGCCCGCCAGATGCGTAAAGAGATCCGCCTGCACGAAATTCAGGCACCTTCGTACGACTGCAACCGCGCTCCCATCATGGACGTAAACCGCATTCGCGAACTTTTGCCTCACCGCTACCCCATGCAACTGGTGGACAAGGTGATCGAAATCGGTGCCAATTACATTGTAGGTGTAAAGAATGTGACCTCCAACGAACCGTTCTTCCAGGGTCACTTCCCGCAAGAACCCGTCATGCCGGGTGTGCTGCAGATAGAAGCAATGGCACAGACTGGTGGTCTGCTGGTATTGAACTCGGTAGATGAACCAGAACGCTACTCTACTTATTTTATGAAAATAGACGGTGTAAAATTCCGTCAGAAAGTTGTACCCGGCGACACACTGATATTCCGTGTAGAGCTGTTGGCCCCCATCCGTCGTGGTGTTTCGACCATGAAAGGATATGTATTTGTTGGAGAAAAGGTAGTTTGCGAAGCCGAATTCATGGCGCAAATAGTAAAGAACAAATAAAATTAATAATGGAGAATGAAGAATGAAGAATCTATTGTGACATGTTCCGGTGTGCAAACAGAAATCTTCATTCTTTATTCTTAATTCTTCATTCATATTATGATCAGTCCCTTAGCGTATATCCATCCCGAAGCAAAAATCGGGGAAAACGTAGAGATTGCCCCTTTCGTATTCATCGACAAGAATGTGGTAATCGGCGATAATAACAAAATTATGGCCAATGCCAACATTATGTACGGAAGCCGCATCGGCAACGGAAATACCATTTTCCCGGGAGCCGTGATTGGTGCAGTCCCTCAAGATTTGAAATTCAGAGGCGAAGAAACGACAGCCGAAATCGGAGACAACAACCTGATCCGCGAAAACGTAACCATTAACCGTGGTACAGCAGCCAAAGGAAAGACTGTTGTAGGCAGTAACAACCTGCTGATGGAAGGAGTACACGTTGCCCATGATTCCATCATCGGAAACGGCTGTATCATCGGAAACTCTACCAAGATGGCCGGTGAGATAATCATTGACGACAACTCCATCATCAGCGCCAACGTACTGATGCACCAGTTCTGCCGTGTAGGCGGATATGGAATGATACAGGGCGGATGCCGTTTCAGCAAGGACATTCCTCCTTACATCATTGCCGGTCGTGAGCCTATCTGCTATGCAGGCTTGAACATTGTAGGCCTGCGTCGTCGCGGTTTCTCGAACGAAACCATCGAACAGATCCACAATGCCTACCGCATCATCTATCAGAGCGGACTGAATACCACCGATGCCCTGAAGAAGATCGAGGAGGAAATGGAAATGACACCCGAAATCAATTACATCGTAACCTTTATACGCGAATCAGCCCGCGGCATCATCCCCGGCGGAAAATAATAACAAGTACCTATTATGATCTACAGATTTACTATCATCTCCGATGAGGTGGAGGACTTTGTCAGAGAAATACAGATTGACCCGGAAGCAACTTTCTACGACTTCCACGAAGCAATATTGAAATCGACCGGATATACCAACGACCAGATGACCTCGTTCTTTATCTGCGATGAAGACTGGGAAAAGGAAAAGGAAGTCACCCTGGAAGAAATGGATGACAATCCGGAAATAGACAGCTGGGTGATGAAGGACACCCGCATCAGCGAACTGGTAGAAGACGAAAAGCAGAAACTGCTGTACGTATTCGACTACATGACCGAACGTTGCTTCTTCATCGAACTTACTGAAATCATCACCGGCAAGACCATTAAAGGTGCCAAATGTACCAAGAGCGAAGGCGATGCACCCAAACAGACTATCGACTTCAACGAGTTCGAAGCCAAGAACAGTGCTGCCCTCGACCTCGACGAGAACTTCTATGGCGATCAGGACTTCGACATGGAAGACTTCGACAAAGATGGTTTTGGTGGCTTCGACGAAGGCGGAGGAGGCAATCCTTACGACGAAGACAGATACTAAAAAATGAAGAATGAAGAATTTCTGCTTTGCGGATGAATGAAGAATTTATCCACAAGCTGCAATTCTTCATTCTTCATTCTTTATTTTCATTCTTAATTCTTCATTCTTCATTTTTTCATTTCCCTTGACCCTCATTGTACTCATAGGACCTACCGGTGTTGGCAAGACGGAACTTAGTCTCCGGCTGGCCGAAGCGTTCAACACGTGCATCATTTCGGCCGACTCACGGCAACTGTATGCCGACCTGAAAATCGGCACAGCAGCCCCCACCGAAGAACAGCTACAACGGGTGAAACACTATTTTGTGGGTACACTGGGACTGACCGACTACTACAGTGCCGCTCAATACGAAGCCGAAGTCATAAAACTGCTCGAAACCCTGTTCAAGGAAAAAGATGCCGTAGTGTTGACTGGAGGTTCCATGATGTATGTCGACGCCGTCTGCAAAGGCATCGATGACATTCCTACCGTCGACAGCGAAACGCGCTCGCTAATGCTGCGCCGCTACGAAGAAGAAGGCCTCGAACGTCTGTGTGCCGAGCTTCGTCTGCTCGATCCCGAATACTATCAGATTGTGGACCTGAAGAATCCCAAACGTGTCATCCACGCCCTCGAAATCTGCTACATGACGGGCAAGACTTATACTTCCTTCCGCACCCGGCAGACTAAGCAACGTCCCTTCCGCATTGTCAAGGTGGGTCTGACCCGGGATCGTGAAGAACTCTACGACCGCATCAACCGCCGTGTCGACCAGATGATGGCCGACGGACTGCTGGAAGAAGCCCGCAGCGTCTATGCCCATAAGGACTACAACTCGCTGAACACCGTGGGCTACAAAGAACTTTTCAAGTATCTGGACGGCGAATGGACACTGGAGTTTGCCGTAGAGAAAATCAAGCAGAATTCCCGCATCTACTCCCGCAAACAGATGACCTGGTTCAAGCGCGACACGGATATCCGCTGGTTTCATCCCGAACAGGAAACGGAGATACTGGCATATCTTCGCTCACAGATGATGAAGTGACAAGTTGACAAGTTAACGAGGGGACAGGTGATGAGTTTAAAAAAGCCTTGTGGCCTATAGCCTCGTCAACTAGTTTACTAAATCCATCGACTTGCCCAACTTGCGATAGAGAGCTTGCATTTCTTCCCGCTCCACCTTGTTTTTGCGTCGCCACTGCTCCAACAAAGACTCCGCCAGCCGGAAGTTCTCCTCTTCTACAGGAGCCAACCGTTGCATATAGCCATCTCCTTTTTCGTTGTATAGCAACGCCCAGTGCATGTAGCGTTCGCTGCCCATGCCAACCTTCAGGCTGAATACTTTATCCTTCAGCTGCAACGATTCATAAGACAGAGGTGAAGTGCCCAGACTATTGTCCATACAAACCATCGGTGGCAATGTTTCGTCTACCCACAACGGAACGGCTACACCCGTAGGCGGATAGCCCAACACAGTCCACATGGTGGTTAATGAGGCTGCCTCATCCGGTTTCACTCCCTGCACCACCACCGAACACGAAGTGCTGCTGCGCGAGATGAAATCCTGATCGACAAACCATCCCGAAGCTCCTGCCTCCGTAAAAGGCGGACGGCACAAGTCGATGCCCAACACACAGTTGTGGAACGAACGTGCCAGGTCGTTGAATATACGCCGGGGAGTAACCGAATGACTGGCAGCCAGGGGATCGAGCACGCGGACTGCTTCCTGATAACGCACCACGCCTGCTCCCGGTCCGTACTGTCCCGAAACAGAAAAGTTGGTACGGGCTACATAACCCGCTGGTGCCACCTCGGGATCATTGGCATCGTATATCTTATACGTATAGTAATCCACCTCGAACATCATCGCTCCGCCCTGTGCATCGATTACGCCGAAATTGGCTTCTATCCTGCTGGGCTTTGCAAGTGTGTCAAGATAGTGACGGAAATCATCCACCGTAGCACAAATTTCCAATGCCCGGTAAATGGCACGTCCGTTAGCCTCACCGCGCTCCTCACCGTCCTTCACCTCTACCAGATTATAGCTCTGCGTATTCATCAATGCAAATCCCGCCGAATTGGTACCAATCCACGCCTCCCGCTTCCGGTGGAAATCCTCACTGTTCACCACAGCAATGAAGTCGAACTTCTCCCCACGGACAAACTCTACATGATTCTTCAGGAAATCCGTATCACGGTGTTTCCACAGCAAAGGGCGTCCGTCGGGCGTAGCACGTCCCGACACAACAGCAGAAGTACAGGCCAGAGCAGGAAGTATCAGGCCCCAAAGCCCTACCAACAAGAAAACAAAATTCTTCATATACAAAAAGAAAATACAATATGCACACCCGGCAAAGATAAAGAAGTTTTCAATGCCAGAAAGAAAAAGGGCATGCATATTTCAATGCACACCCTTCTCTTCTTCAATTAATATACCTGAGCTCTGTTTAGTTTATCCAGACCGTCTTGTTCACAAAGCGCGGAGCAGGCAGCGGCTTCAGCGGTTTCACGGCGTCTGCGCTACGTGTCATCGGTTGCGGCAAGTGAGCCTGGTCGAACTCTACAAACGTTTCGTAATCGTACGTCCACGAATCGCCATAGGCGGTAGACATGACACGCTTATAGATGGCTTCGCGTGAAGGAGCGTTAAAGCCATTGATGTTATTGCGCATCATGCTTTCGTTGGTCGGACGCCATGCGCCAGTCCAGTAGGTGCAGGCACCTTCGTATGCGCCCAACTCTTCACCAAAGGCATCCACTCCCTGATAACGGGGATCCTGAAGGAAGTGCTTCCAAAGAATCTTGTCCTTGTCGCCGGTAAAGTCTACGTTCATGGCCCATCCATAGGACTGGAACTCACGATACGCACTGACCTGTGTCAATGGTATTTCGCCCATTGTCTGGTAAGAATACTCGTCGAGCAGCTTAGCCAGACCATGTCCCATACTCTCGTGGCAAAGTACCTGGCGGAAAGTTTCGCTTTCCAGATTCTCTATCACCGGACAGTAAGCAATGGCAAGCTCAGACATTTCGTCGCCGTTCAACCGATAACCGATGTTAGTAGTACCGGCATACACACTGGTGTTAAGCAACACAATCGCCAAAGTCTCTTCCATCTTTTCCAGGTTTTTCAGCTCGTCAACTATAGAAGCATATTCGAGAACTTTCTCCATGTTTCCAGAGATGGCCGAACTACCGTTTCCTGCGAGTTCCGATTCGAAAACGGTGCTGTAGCCTTCACCAAAAGCATTGTTCTTGGAAACAGCCGTCACCGACCAGATGTCAAAATATTCGCGCAACGAGCGCAAAGGCTCCTCCGTAAAGAGGTTTTCCACAGCCTTGTCCATCACCTGATCGTAGTAGCCTTCGGCAATTTCTTTATCCACAAAGCCATCACCCATAATGACGATAGGTACACCATTGCCTTTCGAGTGTGACTGCAATACTTTTACCTGCTTGTCAGCCGAATAATCGGTCGAAGTTTCTACCGGCTCACCTTCCTGACGGATGTAGATTTTTTCTGATTCCATCAGCACATTGTCTGTGTTGTTCTTGTCAACGATATATATCTGGAAGGTAGCTTCGCGTACATCACGTGTCTCGTTGGGAAGTACCCGAATTTCGAAAGCTCCTTCGGTCAAAGCACGCGATTCGGGTGCCTTGATAGGCTTAATCCAGCTGCTAACATTGGAATAAACCATCAGTTTGTACTTACCATCCACGTTTGTAGCAAATTCCAGTGCCAGGTCCTGTCCTTCGCAGGGCACATCAAATTTGGCCTGTTTCAAGAGGACAACATCCGAAGTAAACTGGGTGAAAGCAATTTCTACGGGAGTTCCGTTGGCTCCGGTCAGTTTCAGTACTCCGGAGCGATCCAAACCGGTATTATTGGATTCCTTCGCAATCAGCGAAATTTTCACTTCACCTGCATTACCCGAACGGGGCGATACGGTAGCCCACTCTACATCGGTTTCGGCTTTCCAGTTCGAACCGGCTACAAATTCGATGGTATACTGCGCGTTCTTAGCTGCCGGCAGCATGATATTATCCACCGAAGACGTTACCGAAATGTCCGGCAAGTTTTCGTTGTCGTCGTCCGAACAAGAAGCAACGAACAGCGAGCAAAGAAAAAACAGAGACAGATAATATAGCTTTTTCATGTCAATAGAGATTTGAATTTACAGGGAAATTACATTCTATCAATCACGCTTACAGGAGCTTTCGTTGCCTTGAAATTCTTCTTTACAGCACTAGTACGTACAGTATTCTTTGTTGCAGCGTCGCCAATTGTAGCGCAGTCAATGCTTGCAATTTCTGTAGTAACCAAGCCTTTGCTATCCACACCGAATACCAGTATCTTATAGTCTGTTCCTGGATAAATGCCCCATCCATAATCCATGGAAGCAAGCACTTTCTCGCCCGAAGACAATATTTCAGCTGTTCCCCAGTCTTCTACGCCACCATAGATTTCTTCCGAATAAATGGCATCGAAAGCAAAGTCATACATGGTATAGTCGTCTTTCAACGTGCTGTTTTCAACAAATGCGATATAATATCTCTCGCTGGCATTCGAAGGAGTCACTTTCAGCTTGATGTTAACGATAGAATCTCCTTCAGCAACTTCTACCAATTCCTGGTTTTCTACACTCAACGTGAATGTACCATTGCTCGTAGCCTTCCATTCCGGAGTTGTAAAGAAGTACTTGATCATCGGAGTCACGATCTTGACAGGATCATCGTCATTTTGCATGTCGAATTCCACGCCGTAAGCATACATAAGATAATTCTGATTAGGCTTCAGCATACGGGTTACTCAGTGTCTCCCTTATCCGAACCTTCCTGCATAAAGCCGTACCATGGTATCCAAGGCATGGAAGAACCCAACTTCTTATAATAACCGAAGTCGTAACCTTCGATAAACTCCATATCCGAGTCATAGGCTGTATACGTTTCGACAGGAATCTGTGCCAGCTGATAGTACATGTCCTTGTCTTCGGGCACTGCCTTCATCAGAGCCGAGCGGTAAGTCAGGTTCTCGATAGACAATGCAATCGGACCGCTGCTGGTGGTCACACGTGCTTCTGCCGGTTCAGATACCACCGATGCATCCGATGAAACGGCCTTCAAAGTGAATAAATATTCAGATGAATAAAACAGTTCGGCTTCTTTCGTACTTGCAATCTCTACGTTCAGGCTCTTTGTCTTGCCAGTTACAATAACTTCGTTCTCGGGTTCCTTCACAGCCTCCAGCTGATAGGTATATTCAACCGCATTTTCTACAGCCTCCCACGAAAAGGCCAGCGTAATAGGGTTATCCAAAATCTCTTCGCTTTGAATGATTTTTGGGGTTGTAACTGTTCCTCCTTCGTCAGAAGAATCATCACA
>ENA-ORSI01000258-ORSI01000258.1-human-gut-metagenome-genome-assembly--contig:-NODE-258-length-57157-cov-9.469213_pt1 | contig 57157 bp, 35 predicted proteins | sample MGYA00242187_ERZ509154 | MGnify/ENA primary metagenome ERZ509154 (study PRJEB26280, sample SAMEA2338627) | human gut metagenome | biome: human gut; feature: human-associated habitat; material: faeces...
CAGAGACAAAAGCGCATGGATGGAGAGCTTGACTTGTGGGAAGGTGAATACACCTACAGATGCATTCTTACCAACGATTACGACTCATCAACAAGAGACATCGTCGAATTTTACAACAAGCGTGGGGGCAAAGAGCGTATATTCGATGATATGAACAACGGATTCGGTTGGAGCAGGCTCCCCAAGTCATTCATGGCGGAGAATACTGTCTTTCTTCTGCTTACTGCATTGATACACAATTTCTATAAGACCATCATGAGCAGGCTTGACACCAAGGCTTTTGGGCTCAAGGAAACGAGTCGCATAAAGGCTTTTGTCTTTAAGTTCATCTCTGTGCCAGCCAAATGGATAAAGACATCAAGGCAGTATGTGCTGAATATCTATTCATGCAACAACGCTTATGCTGATGTGTTCCAGAATGACTTTGGATGACACCGACAACTTATGGTCGTGATTTTGCGTATTGCCTCAAGTCGCATGGTGGGGTAAGGGGCATTTATATGTCTTTATGGTGACATTTGATGCACTGTGCCCCCTTTTACTAACGATGCAGATTCTTTTCGCTTCTGTATCATATTAGACGCGTAGTTGCGGATTTGAGGAAGTATTACGTATCCGGTGCTTTTTATAATGAAAGCTCCATTTATAAGAATGCAGGCAACATTTATGGCTACAATCCGTCCATCCGCTACAACAAATTCAATTTTAGAGCCAATGTCGATTTGAACCTTACCAAAAGTACGGTCGTAAACTTCAATTTGGCCAACATTTATGAAAAATCATTTGGCCCTGGATTTGGTGATACAGACGCCGACATCTGGTCCTATACATTCATGACTTCTCCGAACGCTTTCCCTGTACAATATTCCGATGGAACATTGTCCGGTCCTTCCACAGACTCCGGTTATAATCCATGGAACATGCTGGCACATTCAGGGTATCGTGAACAATTCTGGAACTCGGCCCAATCATTAATTGGCGTAACCCAAGATATCGGGGCACTTTGGGAACCATTAAAAGGTTTAAGCGCAAACATTAAATTCTCTTGGGACGCATGGAACACGACATTGCAACGCCGTAACAAAGTTGAAAGTTTCTACCATGCACGCGGTCGTGCCGAAGACGGCAGTTTAATCTATGATGACAATAATGGCGACGGCATTTGGGATCCTGTACACACCGGAGACGAAACATTGTCATTCCTACCCGTACGTAGTGGCACCATGACCCGCTATCTGGAAGGCTCATTGACCTACAACCGAGTTTTCAATGATATCCATCGCGTAGGAGCCTTATTGTTGTACAACCAAAAGATCCACACCAATACCCAAGCTGACAGTGGAGATGATGCCTTACCCTACAAAAACCAAGGTTTAGCAGGACGTGCAACTTATGCCTTCAAGGATACCTATTTTGCAGAAGTCAACTTAGGTTACAATGGTTCCGAAAACTTTGCCCGCGGACACCGTTTTGGTTTCTTCCCAGCTGTAGCTATCGGTTGGATGATGTCAAACGAAAAATGGTTCCAGCCCGCAACCAAAGTCATTGACATGCTGAAATTAAAAGCATCCTACGGTAAAGTAGGTAACGATGATATCGGTGGACAAAGAAGATGGGTATATGAATCAACTATCGTAAACAGTGGAAATTGGTATTATGGTAGTACTGGAAATCAAGGCGGAACTGGTATCCGTATCGGTGAAGTTGAAAATCTTAATGTATCATGGGAAGAAGCATTGAAAATAAATGCCGGTATTGAATTCTCATTATTCAACAAGGTACGTGTACAGGCAGATTATTTCCGCGAAGAGCGTAGTGGTATCTTCCTGCAACGTGCAGGACTACCTGCCATAGTTGGTGTCTCCACTATTCCTTATGTAAACATCGGAGAGACCTTGAACCAAGGTTTTGATGCTACGGTAGAATATACTCACCAGGTAAACAAGGATTTAATGTTGACAGCACGAGGAAATTTCACATTCAACAGAAATGAATTACTGAATAATGACGAGCCCGACTGGGAATATAAGTATCAAAATAGGATTGGCAAACCTTTCGGAAGCGGAAGTTCACTGCAACCATTTGGATTAGTTGCAATCGGCTTATTTGAAAGCCAAGAAGAAATAGACAACAGTCCTGTACAGAATTTTGGTGAATATCGTGTAGGTGACATCAAATATCAGGATATCAATGGTGATGGTCAGATTGACTCACAAGACCAGATAGCAATCGGTTATACCAATCTACCGGAAATCACCTATGGTTTTGGTGGCACAGCACAATACAAGAACTGGGATTTCAATATCTTCTTCCAAGGAGTAGCACGTACCAGCTTCTTCCTGGACGGTTCTTCTATTCGCACCCCCTTCTCATCAGGAAATATGGAACGTGCAGCCATTAATGAAGATATATATGGCAACGTATGGATGTCGACCAATACTCCCGAACAGAACGCAAATGTCACCTATCCACGCCTCAGCATGGGTAGCGGTGGAGCCGGCGCTTCCAACAACAGCCAATCTTCTACTTGGTGGTTACGGGATGGTTCATTCCTTCGTTTAAAAAGCATTGAGATTGGATACTCTCTGCCTAAGTCTCTATTACAAAAGAGTTTCATTAAAAGCCTAAGATTCTATGCCGCAGGAAATAACCTTTTACAATTCAGTCCATTCAAATTATGGGATCCAGAGAAAGGCTCAACAGACGGCTCTGGTTATCCGCTTAATCGAATGTTCTCTATCGGATTTAACGCAAATTTCTAAACATAGATAATATAAACACTTATGAAGATTAATTTTAAATCATTCTATATGCTATGCTTCGCTGCAAGTACTCTGACTTTAACTTCATGCGAAGACTTCCTAGACAGACAAGAAGATGAGATGCTCACTTTCGAGAAAATTTGGGAAAATCGGAATACGACCAAACAATATTGGTTAAATGCCATGTCATTTTTACCCAACTTTAATGGGGGATACATCGGGGACAATGAACCTTACCTAGGCGCATCAGATGAATGTACCATCGCTTACGACCGTCAATACCGTAACATCAATTTTGGCTCTTGGAATGCATCAACGGTCCCCTATTACAGTATGGATAAATATTATAAAGGAATCCGTGAATGCAACATTTTAATGCAGAACGTTCATAAATGCAGTGACCCCATAGCTACGCAAGAAGAGCTCGATAAATACTATTGGCAAGCCCGTTTTGCTCGCGCCTACTATTATTTTTTAATGATGTGCGATTACGGTCCTATATTCTTGTTAGGAGATGAACTACTAGATTTTTCAGCCTCAACAGAATCGCTTTACCGTCCACGTAACACATGGGAACAATGCGTAGACTACGTAGTCAGCGAAATGACAGAATGTGCCAATAGCAACGCAATCCAATCTTCCTACGAGGATTCGGAATATGGATTAGCAACCAAAGGAACTTGCCAAGCCGTTATTTCAAGACTGCTATTATACTCAGCACGTGATTTGTTCAATGGGAACACACTTTATCGGAATGTAAAAAATCCGACGACCAGTGAATTTCCAGACTTGTCGGGCGCTGAGTTATTTCCCCAGCAATATGATGCAAACAAATGGTTGAAAGCCGCAGAAGCCGCTAAGGTGCTATTGGACAATCCTCAATATGAACTATATCGTGCGGGCAATGGCAATCCCTATGAAGATTATGTAGGTATCACCAATGTGAATTGGAACAGCGAACTCATTTGGACAGACCGCTACAATAACCGCTTCAGCTGGGGAGTAGGCACTGTGCCAACAGGTGTGGCAGGTACTGCTTATGGTGCAGTAGGCCCAACACAACAACAAGTAGATGCTTATGCAATGAACAACGGCCGATATCCCATTACAGGATACGATGCTGATGGAAATCCTATTGCGGATAGCCAATCAGGATATGACGTAGCCACAGAAATGCAATTAAGCGTATGGAACTATCCGGCAACCGGCTGGAGCAAATTTGGCAACTTCGATATTGAAGCACCCAACATGTATAAAAATCGTGAGCCACGCTTTTATGTGACTGTATTCTTTAGTGGAAACTACTGGCTGCATGACCAACAATCTACCATGATTTCTTTTGCCAAAGGAGCCAATGGAAACAAGAGTCACGACTATCCGAAATCGGGTTATCTGGTCAATCGTTTCTATGACCATCGTTTAAATTCAGCAGCAGGCAATTGGGGCAACATTACTTTCCCTGTATTCCGCTTGGGCGAAATGTATTTAAATTTCATAGAATCCGTTCTGGAATGCAAGAAACATGGAATTTCTCTTCCGGCAGGATATGAACAATTGGCTATGGATAAATGGGCAGATTTAAGAGATCGCGCCGGATTAGCTCCCATCACAGAAGTTTATCCCAATGCTACTACTGAAGAACTGATTGAACTTTGCCGCAAGGAACGCCGCGTCGAACTGGCTTTTGAACGTCATCGCTACTATGACACACGTACGTGGATGATTGCTACAGAAACCGATGGTGGTCCCATGTATGGTATGAATACAGAATGCCCCATTGGCGACAATGCAGCCAACGTTACACCAGCTGATTTCTGGAAGCGTACCGTATTTGAAACACGCGTATTTAAGGACAACCATTATCTGTATCCGTTCTCTCAACGCGAATTGGACCGTAACAGAATGCTAACACAAAATTATGGATGGTAATATTGATACTAATAATCAAACAACGAATTCATATGAAAAAAAACATATTATTTGCGATTCTTGCCACCAGCTGTTTATTGACACATACTGCATGCGAAGATGGCAAAGACGAATACTTATCGGATTTCAGCACTATTCTTTATTTCAGAAATAGTGGAGAATTACCGTTAACAGTTTATAAAACTGGAGAAAATACAGACTACCAGCTTATTGTTAACAAGTCTGGTTCCACTTTAGGAGCAACAGCATCTATTGATGTCGGAATCATGAGTGATGCAAGCCTTGCTACATATAATGCTGCAGAAGGCGTAAACTATAAAGCATTACCAGGAACATGTTACACTTTCAGCAATGAAACTATAGAATTTGGAGCAGCAGATTTATATAAAACAGTAAATGTTTCATTGATAGCCGAACAAATTGAACAAAATAGTGGAACAGATGCAACCTACGTCATTCCATTTGAACTGTATAATGGCTCTGACTCCATTAATGCAGAAAAACGTTATGCATTTATTATACCCAGCGTTCAAACCCTCACTGTAGGTTTCGAGAACAGTGGCTTCATCTCCACAGACGACATTACAGACAGTGAAGGGACAACAACGATCACACAATCCATCCTAATGCCCATTGTAAGTCAATGGGATTTGGATTGTCAGGTTACAGTAGATGAAGGAATTCTGGACGAATATAACACTGCAAACAAGAAAAACTTAAAAATGGCTGCAGAAGATTCATATACAATAGAAATAACGCCCTTCCAAAATGGTTCTAACCATGCAACTGTAACGATAACTTTAGATAAGTCCAAATTAATATGGGGACAACAAGCCATACCATTGAAGATTTCTGGAACATCTAATCCCAATTTTGCAGTCGACGAGGCCAAATCGAGTTGCATCGTAGGTATTAACTATACAATTCCAAGAAGTGAATTGACCCAAATACCACTTTCCCTCGATATGCTATCTTCGAATGCTACAGTAAACGGAGATGGAACCGGGTTAGCTGGATTGTTCGATGGTAGAGGAAGCGGTCTCCATTGGCATTCTAACTATAGTGGCTCAGCGATTGATGCCGTATATGGACATTACATTGATTTCAAATTGTCCAACCCAATCAATCATTTTGCATATAATTTCTGGACACGATTTGAGAATGCGAATGGTGCACCCACCAAAACAATAATCTATGCAGGAAATGATGGTAATACTTGGAAAGAAATAGGAGAGGTTGCAAACTCATTTACAACCGGTGATGAGGAATATGATTCAAATGTGTTCTCTTCAAGTGAATCTTTTACTTATATACGTTTTTCTGTAACTGAAAGTAATGCAGGAAATGTATGCACAGGACAATTCTGGAACTGTGGTGAAATGCAAATTTTTGGTAAATAACAATTCTTCTAACCTTTGAAAGGCAGAATAGCCTTTTATCATAATAAAATAAACAGATTTACTAAAAATGAGCGAAGGAGAGGAAATATATAATCAATTTCCTCTCCTTTTTCCACATTAAATGAACAAAGTATCCATTTTTTCATATCTTTGCCCTGTGCAGCTGTATTTTTTATTATCAACCCTTAAACCCCACTAAAAAACTATGAGAGTTCCATTCTTCCTGACAGTATGCCTATGTACAATGTTATGGTTTATTTCATGCAACAATGAAAAAGACCCCTCCATAGGTACCCCGCTTTTTTCAATTGAAGAACAATATCTACATCAAGACTTTGAACAAGAAGGAACATCTGTAGTCATTCCTGTTACAACAAATTTAAAAGCATCCGAATGGAGTGTAAAGTCAGACCAGACATGGTGTCTGGTTGATCAAGATCGTTCTTCTTCAACAGTATCAGGAATCCTGGTCAGCATACAAGCCAGTGAAGAACCTGATATCCGAACAGCAACCATAACAGTAAACTCAAGTGTTGAAAATTATAGCATTCAAGTACGACAGTTGGGGTATGGTCCGGCTATCTTAATAAAACAAGATGTCCCAACCATACCTGCAACCGGAGGTCCATTAACAATAACCGTCACCTCCAACATTGAATATACAACAACCCTATCTGTAAATTGCGACTGGATACATGACGCCCCGGCGACCCGTGCATTAACAGACAAAAGTTATATTTATACAGTAGACCCTAACTCTCTATTCGAAGAACGAAGCGCCACTTTCACCTATACTGGAACGGAATATACGGATGTAGTAACTACGTGCACAGTAATTCAGGAAGCCAAAAGTGCCAACGTCAGTGATGTAACTGTAGAAAATGATATCAAGGTGACGCCCACCGGCGGAAAAGCCAGCGAGCACCAGCCGGGGCAGGACATCGAAAACAGCTTCGACGGGAAGTTCGGGGCCGACGGACAGCCCTACCACTCCATCTGGAACCAGCAGGCTGCCTTCCCCGTCACCCTGGAATACTTCTTCGACCAGAAACCCGACATCGACTACATCATCTACCACACCCGGAGCGGCAACGGCAACTTCGGTGAAGTGGACGTCTACACCGCCACCGAAGCGGCTCCCGAGTACCAGTTGCAGGGCAGCTACAACTTCAGGATGCAGAACGCGGCCAGCCGCATACCTTTCGCCCAGACACTGTCCAAAGTGACCAAAATCAAATTCAGTGTGAAGTCGGGACTCGGTGGCTTCGTCAGCTGCGACGAAATGGAGTTCTACCAAAAGAATCCCAACAAGACCCTCGACCAACAACTGCTGACGGTATTTACCGACCTCGCCTGCACCCAGGTGAAGGAGGAGGCCACCGACGAAGCCATCCAGGCATTGCCCGCCTACTTTGCCTCACTGGCCACCCAGCTGCGCAACGACACCTACGACCCGTGGGAGAAGGAGTTCCGCATCCAGTCGTACCAGCCCTACAGCGACGTGGAGGAGTGGGCACAGACGCTGATGACCAAACGCTACAGCAACCTGGACAACCCCACAGGCATCTATGTCGAAGCGGGCGACTCGGTGGTAGTGCTCGTAGGCCCCACCCACGGCCAGTCCCTGTCCCTGCAGTGCATCGGTGAAGAACAGACCGGCGACGGCACCAACACCTATGTGCAGACGGCTGCCAGCGGCGAGACGCGTTTCCTGCAGGAAGGAGTCAACAAAGTGGGCTTCAGCCAGAAAGGCATGCTCTTCCTGATGTACACCGCCAACCTGTCGGACAAGAACGCACAGCCCGTCACCGTCCACATCGCTCCGGGCAGCGGAAAAGTGAGCGGCTTCTTCGACCTGAAGACGCACCAGACCAACGAAAAGTACCAGGAGCTCATCGGCAAGGCCACCTACAAATACTTCTGCGTGCGCGGCGAACGCATCATGTTCTACTTCCACCGCGAGCAGATGAAGCAGGCCGTACCGACCGACATCCTGTCGGCCATCAATCTGTGGGACGACATCATCAGTTGGGAGCAGGAGCTGATGGGCATCGAAGACGTGCGTCCCTCGCAGGTCAACAACCATCTGTTCGCCATCTCGCCCGAAGGCAGCTACATGTGGGCCTCGGACTACCGCATCGCCTTCGTCTACACCTACCTGAACAACATTCTGCTGAAGGACAACGTCATGGCAGCCAAGGATAACGCCTGGGGACCGGCCCACGAGATAGGCCACATCCATCAGCAGGCCATCAACTGGCCCGGCTCCACCGAGTCGTCCAACAACCTCTTCTCCAACTACGTCCTCTACAAGCTGGGCAAGTACTGCTCGCGCGGCAGCGAGCTGAGCGCCCTGGCCACGGCCCGCTGCGAAAAGCACCAGGCCTGGTGGAACATGGGAAGCGCCACCCACCAGAACGAAGATACGGAGATACACATGCGCATGAACTGGCAGCTGTGGAACTACTACCACCGCTGTGGCTATAAGACCGACTTCTGGCAGACCCTCTTCAAGCTGCTGCGCGAAGACCGCATCGTGGAATCCGACCCCGGAGCTGCCCAGCTGAAGTTTGCCATGAAAGCCTGCCAGGCCGCCAACGAAAATCTGACGGACTTCTTCGAGATGTGGGGCTTCTTCGAGCCGGTAGACACTACCATCGAACAATACGGCACCTGGAACTACCGCGTGACAGACGCCATGATCAAGGAAGCCAAGGACTTCATGGCCCGGTTCCCCGCCCCGAAACACGCCTTCTACTACCTGGAAGACCGGAAGAACGGAGACGTGGGTATCGAAAGCTATCAGGTGGGCGACGTGGGCTACTACACCCAGTTCAAGGAGAATGTACAAATTACCAAGGAAGTGGGTTATAGCCTCTCGGGCCAGCAAGTAAGCATCACCGACGGTGACCAAGCCGTAGCCTTCGAGGTAAGGAAAGACGGGCAGCTGCTCTACTTCTCCAACTTCTTCCAGTTCACCGTACCATCGTCCATTTCACTGGAAGGAGCAGGCATCTATGCCGTCCAGGCCGACGGCAAGCGGATTGCGTGCACGGCCCGATAATATTCAGGTACTGCTCAAAAAAATTTCCCTAACTGGAGAAAAACATTTTTCCAATTAGGGAAATTTTCTTTTGCCTACTGCACCTCGTCCGGCCAGGGACAAGGCTTGCCCGTGCTCTTGAACGTGGGACGCTGGGCGTCGACCTTGCGCAGATACTGTCCCAGTTCCTTGGACAGGCGGCGTACGATGTCGGGATGCTCGGCTGCCACGTCGTGCTTCTCGCCGATGTCTTCGGGGATGTTGAACAGCTCCTTCTTGCCCGTCTCGTAGTAATACACCAGCTTCCACTCGTCCTTGCGGATGGCGCAGTCCAGATTGATGCCCGGTCCGTCATTGCCCCAGATGTTGGGGAAGTTCCACACCAGTGTACGTCCCTTCGAGGGGTCACCCGTACCCTTCAGCAACGGCACGAAGCTGACGCCGTCCAGCGGAGCCACCGTCTTGTAATCCTTCACGCCCGCCATCTCGAGCAGCGTCGGATAGAAGTCTTCAATCATCAGATACTTGTCGCAACGCGTGTCAGGCTGTACCACGCCCGGCCAGCTCACAATCATCGGCTCGCGGATACCGCCCTCGTAGAGCGAACCCTTGCCGCTGCGCAGAGGCGCGTTCTGGGTATGCACCTCGCCGTCGCGCCAGCCCGGTTCTGCAGCCAGACCGCCGTTGTCGCTCATGAAGATGACGATGGTGTTGTCGGCCTCACCGTTCTTTTCGAGCCAGTCCATCAAGTCGCCCAGACTCTTGTCCATACCTTCGATGAGCGAAGCATAGGCAGCTTCCTTGTCGCTCAGCCCCTTGCGAACGTACTTGGGGAAGAAGCGCATGTCCTTGTCGATAGGCACATGGATGGCATAATGGGACATGTAGAGGTAGAAGGGCTGGTTGTACTTCTTGGCCTTGTCCAGCGCCTTGATGGCTTCGCGCGTCAGAGCCTCAGTGGCAAAGACACCTGTACCCCAATAATTCTCCAGTCCGGGAATGGACATCAGCGAATAGGCCTTTCCGTCGCGTGTGTGGCCGTAGTTCTGCTCGCTCAGGTAGGTGGCCAGTCCGCCGGCAGCATGGCCGGCAATATTCACTTCAAACCCCCAGTGGGTAGGATTCTCTCCCGGAGTGTCGATGGAACCCCAATGGGCTTTGCCGCAATGGATGGTGTGATAACCGCTCTGACGGAGCAGTTCGACGAAGGAAGTTCCTACGTAGGTATTGTTCGTACCCTCCACCTGACTGACACCATTGTAGTTCCAGTCGGGCAGCTCCACCGTATTGCTCTTGCGGTCGGTCTGCTTGTCGCGCTCCAGCGTCCAGTTGGTCACCCGATGGCGGGCATTGTTGGCTCCCGTAATGAGGCTGCACCGGGTAGCCGAACTGATGTTGCAGGCATACGCCTGAGTGAACATCATGCCCTGCTTGGCCAGCCGCTCCATATTAGGCGTCTCGTAGGCTTCGTTGTAAGGAGTCTTCTGGGTCCAGAAGGGCAGCGAGGTATCCTGCCATCCCATGTCATCTACCATAAAGAGAATAATGTTGGGACGTTTCTGCTCCTCGGCAACCGGTTGTTTCTTCGTCGCTCCCCACCCGTCGGTCATGGGTACCAACGGCGTCAGAGACAATGCTGTAAACAAATATTTATTCATAAATCAGAGTGTTTAGATAATGGGGTTAGTAGAATATGAAAGTTTAAAGTCAGGGCTGCTATTCCGCAGAATAAACACTGAAGTTTCGTATCTGCGGAGTATCTGTGCACTGCTCCACAACTACACGGAATGCCGTTGCCTCTACAGGATCGAAGCGTTCGATACGCTTGTGTCCCACCGATGTTCCCTTGGCCACAGTGACCCACTTCCCGCCTATGCGGGCTTCCACCCGATAGGCACGGATGCGTTCGCCCTGCGCGATGTCCTCCTGCAGGATGTAATAGTTGGCCGTCTGTTTGCCTTTCAGGTCCAGCGACAGCTTCTTCGCCTTGCCGGAAGTCTGTGCCAGCGGTGTACCGAAACGGCGGGCAATCTCGTCACCCCATTCCTTCAGGCGCTTCACGTCACCCTCGGGTATCACTCCGTCGGGGTTGGGCGTCAGGCCTACAATCAGCGTAGCATTACGTCCCACCGACTTTTCGTACATGTCCATCAGGTTCTCCAGCGGATAGACAGCCTTGTCGTCGTCACCCGGTTCCCAGAACCATTCGTGGCGGCCGTTGTATCCGCGCAGAGGCGTGTCGGCCATGGCAGGCACCCAGTAACGGCCGTCAGCGTCGCCGTGGGCCAGCAGTTCGTTGTGGTTTCTCGCTCCTTCGTTCGCATTGCTGTGGCTGTAGGGATAAGGGAAACTCGACCAGCAGGGGTAGCCTACCGTACCGCTCTCCGACCCTCCCCAGCGGAAGTCCGCGCGGTTCACGTTGTGGTAGAACAGACATTCCGGCTGATATTTGGTCACGATGGGTTCTACGTCGGGTCCCAGTCCCTTCGGGTCGTCGGCACCGCCGTCAAACCAAATCATGAACAGGTCGCCGTAACGGGTACACAGTTCCGTCACCATCTTCTCGCACAGGCGCTTGTACCAGGCCTGGCGGTTGCGTGCAAACTCGCCGTCGCCCTCGGCCTTGAAGTTGTGGATACCCAACAAAGAGTTCCAGCGGATGCCGATGTAGATACCGGGCTGGATGCCGTACTTGCGGCAGGAGTTCACGAAGTCGCGTACCACGTCACCCTTTCCGTCGCGCCACTTCACAGCCTTCAGGCAGTAGGGGTTCACGTCGCTCTGCCACAGGCCAAAACCCGTCTCATGGGTAGCGGTAAGCACGGCGAACTTCGCTCCGGCCGCCTTGGCTGCCTGTATCCACTGGTCCGTATCAAGCTGCGTGGGATTGAAGATATTATAATCCTCAACGGGATTGATGCGGTTGTTTCCCTGGCCGTATACCAGACCGTCGAACACATGCAGGTCGTAGTGGAACACAACACCTATTTCCGCCTCATGCCATTTCAGCTGATGAGGGGCAGGAACAGGGCCGGAGTTTTGCTGCGAATACATTGACAACGTTACCAGCAACGCGCTCAATAATCCTATTATTTTTTTCATAATCATTCTATTTTAATAATTATCATTTATTATGTCAATACCTATTTCTATATCCTTTCTTACTCGTCCTTGCCGCTCTGGTCACTGTTCTGCTTTTTATAAAAACTGATACGTTCATGCCAGGGTTTGTCTTCTAATGGGAATACATCGTGACTCTCCGCCCAAACATTCCATAAGTGTTCCAGTGACTGAACCTTTTCCGGATAACTGGCAGAAAGATCAACTTGTTCAAATGGATCTGTGGTCAGATTTATCAGTTCCCAAGGAGAGTTCCGGTCATTGCGCACCAATTTCCAATTATCGGAAATGACAGCACACGAACTCTGATGCTCAAAGTACAATGTACGCTCCTGCAACTTTTCTCCTTTCGATGCAGGCAGCAGGCTTATGCCAGGCAGATCTGCATGTTCAAACTTCTCAGACGGATAGATGGCCGAACCTAAATCCATACAAGTCGGCAGCAGGTCGATGACATGAGCAGTCTGCTTGCATAATTCGCCTTTCATCATATTTTTTCCAGCATCTCCAAAGGTCAGGATAAAAGGAGTACTCGTTCCCCCCTGATAACACCATTGCTTATAGCTTCGGTAGGGAGTATTAGACAAGTCGGCCATCAGTTGTCCCAAATAACCGCCTTCCAACGTAGCACCGTTATCACTCAAAAACATAAAAACCGTATTTTCCAGGTTTCCCTTTTTACGGAAAGCTTCAACAATCTGTCCCACTCCGTCGTCCATAATCTCAATCATAGCTGCATAAGTAGCCATATCCTCAATCCACTTCTGACGCTGTTCCTCTGTCAAATCTTCCCATGCGGGACGCTTGCCTCCGAACTCCTTGTCGTAAACCGGCAATTCACTGTCCGAAGGAACAAGCCCCATGTCCTTTTGCCTTTCGAAACGCTGTCTCCGCAACACGTCATAGCCCACCCGATAGCGCTCTCTGCATTTTTCCACCCTGTCGGCCGGTGCCTGCAACGGGAGATGGGGGGCATAATAGGCCACATACAAGAACATCGGAACGTCCGACGGATGCCGGCGGATAAAGCTGGCCGCCGAATCGGACAAGGCAGTCGTATAATAATAGTCATCCGGAAAATCCGTCACGAGCGTCATGTCATCATACACAGGTTTGGGCTTATAGTAACTTCCCCCTCCCGTGAGACAGCCATAATAACGGTCGAACCCCCGCTGAGTGGGGAAACTGCCATTAGGCGCATAGAAAGCCCCGTCTACCGTCACATGCCACTTTCCGCACATGTATGTCCCGTATCCATTGGCTTTCATCACTTCCGCAATGGTAGGATACTCCTTCGATATCTGCCCTCTGTAGCCCGGCCGGTGTTCGTCCACTGCTGTCATCCACCCCATTCCTACCTGATGCTGATAACGTCCCGTCAGCAAGGCGGCACGGGTAGGACAACTCCGTCCTGTATTCTTAAACTGAGTGAAACGCACCCCCGCCTGAGCAAGGCTGTCCAAATGGGGAGTCTCGATCTCACTGCCATAACATCCCAAGTCCGAGAAGCCCATATCATCACACATAATCAGCACAATATTGGGCGAAGACGGTTCCTGGGCTGCAAGATGAGAAACCGCGGTTCCCAGCAACAACGGCGTAAACAGAATTCGGTTCATAAGATACTCTCTAAAATAAATAGGACCCATAAAAAAGTGTGTGCCAAAGATAGGGAAAATATCCCTTTGCTTTGGCACACTTTTACCTATTGAAAACACTTAACAGAGAATTTTCAACACATATAGTGATTTATTCTCCTTCAGGGAGTGTACCATCATTCATGCTCCAGCCCGGATTTTGGTAAATCGTCGATGTGCTATAATCATTCGAGCCGGAAACAGCTGTGGTCATACGGAACTCATAATTGCTGATCGGATACAGATATTTGGCTTCCGTCCAGTTCAAGCCATTGAATCCGATATTGCTTGTGCTCTTGCGGTAAGGCAGGTAATACTTGCCTTCGGCATACTGGTCGTCTTGAGCGGAAATATTGGGTTCATTAGTTGTTCCATAGGGTGCCAAAGTAATCTTAGCGAGCTCGGCTACGGCATCTTCAGCCACAGGATCTGTATACATCTGATACATGCTGTCCCAGAAATTGAAGCCTTGGATATGTACATTCTGTACTTGGTCTAACGCACGCCAGCGCTTCAGGTCGGCAAAGCGGAAGCCTTCGGAAGCCAGTTCGATGCGGCGTTCACGACGGATGTTGTACAAGGTTGCGTCTACCTGTACGCCGCGTGAATAACTACCCCAATCCTGTTTCTCGTTCTCCATCACCGTGTTGCTGATAGTCAGCTGGTAATCGGTGGACATGCCGACGCGTTGGCGAAGCTGCCTCCAGTAGCTGTCGCAGTTGCCGCCCAAGTTGCCGTTCAGTTCATAGTAAGCCTCGATATAGTTCAGATAAGCCTCAGCCGCACGGAACGTAGGACATCCGGTGTAGGAAGCCATGGTAGGCTGCATATCTGCCGAAGTGTTCAACCCCTTGCGCAAGCTGTAGCCGGTAGGATTGCCGTTCTCCAACTGTCCCTCAAAAATAGGGGCACGGTAGAAATAGCCGTAACCGTCGCTCTTGACATAATCGACCTGATTGGGTCCATAAGACAGCAAATCGCCGGTCTTCAGGATACACATGTCCATACGCGGGTCGCGGCCGCTAAACAAGTGTTCGTACGTGTCATCTCCCTCATAGCCGGAACCGGTGGCATAAATGGGAAGGCCGTTGGCCATCAGGTAAGAATCGACCATCGAGCGGGTATACCCCGTATTACCGCTACCGTTACGTTGCAAGTAGTCCACCACATGATGATACACCGTAGCTTCGGAACTTGTGCTGTACCGGCGCCACAACAATACTTCATCCATACCACTCAAATCCACGGAATTGAACATGGCGGCATAATCACTGTACAACCCGTGTCCCTGTGCCACGATGTCGGCAGCCTCGATAGCCTGCTCCAAGAAATAACGGACTTCTGTCTCATTATTATAACTGTAGTCGCTGAGGTAATCCATGGAAGCGCCCGGCCAGCCCGGTCCGTTGGGCACAAAAGCCGTACCGGCATGATATTTTTCCCACGTACCTTCAAACAGGGCTACACGGCTCTTCAACAAGGCGGCGCAATCGCGTGTCAACCGGTTGCTCATGGGAGGCGTGGCAGACATGTAATTATAGGCCGTATCCAAGTTGGCGATAATGAAACGGGCTACTTCGTTACGCGGACGGCGCTTGGAAGCTTCACGTACCAAATCGTAATCTTCCGTCAAGGTATTGGTCAGGATGGGGAAATCGCCCAAGTTCTGCAACGCGCGGAAGTAAAACCAGGCACGGAAGAAGTATACTTCACCCATGTAATGCTTTATATTGGTGTCATTTCCAGTGATTTCACCGTTCTCATAGCGCTGGGGCACCCGCTCCAGAAAATAATTCGCGGAGCGTATCGCCATGAGATAATCATTCCATAAATTATAATCGCCGACATACGTCATTCCGGTCACAAAAAGTTCGCTCGGGCTATCCGCTGTCTGATTATCCGTTCCATTGTCATTGGCAAACAATCCCAGGTTATAACCAGTCCCGTGGGAAGGAAGAGCCACGTTGCTTTTCCCATTGAAACCGCTAGTAGGCAAATCAAAAACATACAAATTGGCCGCATACGCACCAAGGTCATTTTCCGCATAAAGGTACTCGGTAGTAGCCACATCAGTAATGGGTTCCAAGTCCAAGTAATTGTTGCACGAAATGGTCATCAACCCCGTAGCAACGAACATTGAATATATTATCTTTTTCATAATGATTATAAGCTATCAATTATTGATTTAGAAAGTAACGTTCACACCAAAAGATACCGTGGCCTGCAAGGGGTAAGACTTACCGGAGCTGCTGCCCGTGTATGCCGAATAAGCGGTTTCCGGGTCAAATCCGTTAGGCAAGCTCGAAATAGTCAACACGTTCTCAGCGCTGACATAGAAACGGAGATGCTGCATGCCAATTTTGTCCAATATATGCTTGGGCAACGTATAACCCACCTGGATGTTCTTCAGGCGCATGTAGGCACCGTTCTGCATGTAGCGGCTCTGTGTCCGCTGGTTCTTATCATCACTCATGTAGATGCGTGGGAAGTAAGCATCCGTGTTCGGTCCGAATACCGATGTGGTATTTTCAGGACGGTAGTAATCCAAGTGCGGGGTCAAGCCCGTGGACTGCCATTCACCGCCGTTCAAGCCCCAGAATACCGGACCGTCCAGCCACAGGTCGCGCTTGGCGACGCCCTGCCAGAACATGCTGAAGTCGATGCCTTTCCAGTCGAGTCCCAGGTTCAGACCGAAGCGGAAACGGGGCGTGCTATTACCCAGCTTGACGCGGTCGCCCGGGTCGTCCAACGTTTTGGCACCCTCGTTGACAATGCCGTCATCGTTTTGGTCTACATACATAATGTCGCCTTCTGTCCATCCGGAGCCCCAAGAAGGACGGTTGTCTGCCAACCATGCGTCCATTTCCTCCTGGCTCTTGGCGATGCCGTGGGTCTCATAACCCCAGATATCGTTCAGTTCCTGGCCTTCATAATAGGTATCCAAGGACTTGGATTCATTCGGATAACGTTCTACAAACGAGCGCGAGTCGGAGATATTGAAGCCGACGTTGTAGTTCACGTTGCCCACGCGGTCACGCCAGTTCAGAGCCAATTCCCAACCCTTGGTCTTCAAGTCGGTATTATTGGTAGAAGGCATGCTCGTACCGTAAATGTGGGCGATCTCGGCCGCCGGACCTACCATGTCGAGGGTCTTGCGGATGAAGTAGTCGAAGTTGGCCGTCAGTCGGCTTCTGAACATGGATAAGTCGAAACCCACGTTCAGCGACTGCACTGTCTCCCACGTCAGCGTGGAAGCGATGGTGCCGGGCACAAGCGCAATCGTGGGATATGCGCCACCCATCAGCCAGGAGCCTCCACTGGTTGCAACTGTCTGCAACAGATACATGGGATAATAGGAAGTAGTATTCTGGTTACCCAGCGTACCCCAAGACAAACGGGGCTTGAACTGGCTCATCAAATCCTCATCCAAGGGGAAGAATTCTTCACGGGCCACATTCCAACCCAGAGAGAAGGAGCCGAACGTTCCCCAACGGTCTTTGCGCAGGAAGCGGGACGAGCCGTCGTAACGCACGTTGGCGGCAATGAAATAACGGTCTTTGTAGTCATAGTTGATACGGCCGAAGAAACCCGCGGTAGCCCATGAATAGGCCGAAGCCTCGTTGATGACGTCTTTGCCGGTAGCGGAGCCTATTTCAGGCACGTTTTCCGTAATCAGGTCCATACGTTCCACATTCAGCACACGGTTGTTGTACTTCTCGGTATTCATACCGACCATCACCTTGAACATGTGGTCGTCGTTGATGGCAAACTCATAATCCGTGTACAAGCTCGTGGTCAGGTGATTGGCACGAGTCCAGCGCTGGAACGCTCCGGTCTGCCCTGCCGTATAATTACCACCGTAAGCCAGCGTCAAAGGTTCGTTATTGACATTGTATTCGTATACTCTATTCAAGTTCTGCTTGCGAAACTCATTGATGGTGCGCAAGCCGACGTTGGCATAAATGTTCCAGCCCTTCATCGGATGGAATACCAACTGGCCTTGCATGTACACGTTGTCATTTTCGGTAATGGAACGGCTTCCATTGGTCAGCTGTGCCAGCTTACCGTTACGCATGTAGTGTCCGTTGGGATCCTGGAAAGGCATCGTAGGCCACATACGCACGATGTCGTGATAGAGCAAACCACCCAGGTCGGAATAGAGCGGGTTGTCCAGGTTGGTATGTACGTACTTCACGTTCACTTCCACATCCAGCCACTTGAAGGGCTGTGCGTTCAGTTTGGCGTTCGTGCTGATGCGTTCGTAAGAATCGTCGCCGAAGCGCAGGTTACCGTCCTGACCCAGGTAATTGGCTGACACGTAGTACTGCATCTTCTCCGAACCTCCGTTGATGTTCAGGTTGTGCTCATGCGCCCAAGACCATTTGTATTGCTTGTCATACCAGTCCACGTTGTCATTGGCTTTCTCGTGGAACTGCCAGTTGCCGTTCGTATTGGCCACGGTAGAGGTTGTGATCTCTCCGTTCATGTACTGCTGGATGCGGTTCATCGTATCGTCGTCGAAGATGACGTTACCGCCACCGTTGACACTACCCTCGTTGAAGTAGTTGGCAAACTGGTAGGAGTTCATCAGGTCGGGCAGTGACATCGGACCGTAGTAACGGGCGTTGCCTGAATAGCTCACACTGGCCTTTCCCGCCTTACCTTTCTTGGTCGTAATCAAGATAACACCGAACGCCGCGCGCGAACCATATATAGAACTTGCAGCCGCGTCTTTCAACACAGAGATGGATTCTATGTCATCAGGGTTCAGGTTATTCATATTACCCTCGATACCGTCAATCAAAACCAGCGTGGAAGCGGTAGAACCGGTGGAGATGGTTCCTGTACCACGGATGTTGACGTCCATGGTCTGTCCCAGCTGACCACCATATCCGCCTACCGAAAGGTTCAGGCCCGGCACGGTACCCTGCAAAGACTGGCCGAGGTTGGTTACAGGACGGGATTCCAGCGACTTCGTATCGACCGTAGCCACGGCTTCCGTCAGGTTGGCCCTGCGCTGCGTACCGAAACCGACTACAACCACCTCGTCAAGCACTTGATTATCCTCTTCCAACGTAACCGAATAAGATGTCTGCGAAGAATTGATTTGAACCTCCTCTGCTTTATATCCTATATAGGAAATTTCCAGAGTTCCATCAGCCGGTACATCTTTCAGATTGAAGTTACCGTCTATGTCGGTAATCACTCCGTTGGACGTACCTTTGACAAGCACGCTGGCACCAATGATGGGCTCACCCTGCTTGTCTGAAACTTTACCTGTAATACTGAGATGCTGGGCGTACGCGAAGAAACAGCTCCAAAGCATCAGAAAAAAATAAGGCTTTTTTTCATATTTTTCCTTAATTTTAAAGTTAAACAACGGTTTATTACTCTGCTGCAAATATAGACAATCGGCCACTGAAAGACCCTGCACGAACGTTTCATTCAACATACACGTTTAATACATCCTTAACTTTTCTTGCACTTTTGCAGCATTTTACAAGGTTTCATGTAGTCTTTGTGGCTACAGTCAAGAAAAAAAGAGGCCGAAAGGGAAAGATGCGACACGGTGCTTTCTGAGCTTCTGACACAGTGCTTCGTCAAGGTGTCATGAAGTGCTTTCTGAGGGTGTAACGAAGCACTGTGTGAGGAGGTGACACGGTGCTTCGTCAGAGGGTCAGGAAGCACTGCATGAGAGAGGGACGGAAACAGGCATCAAAGGCCTCCGAAGCAGCCGGGGTGTTCCATGTAAAATAATATAACCTCGGCACGGCAAGAGCGGCACATTTTCTATCAGACAGGCTTCACACAGAGGAAGCGAATGTTTCAAACATAAAGGCCTTGGGTTTCAAACATAAGCTCCCTATGTTTGAAACCTACAGGCGTCGGGGTTCAAACCTCCTTTTCCTTCCACTTCCGACAGGAGAAGAAAGCAAAGCCAATTTGTATAATATCATAACCATGTTTCCCTATAAGAAAATGTAAACGACAGTAAAGGGCCTGAGAAAGACACAGCCTCTTTTTTTGCATTTCATTTCGATAAATAAGTTTTTTTTTATTTCTTTGTATAGCCTAATCAGAAATGAAGCATGAACCTTAAGTATCTATATATACTACTGACCACCTGCCTGTGCCTCTGCGTGCAGCTGCCCTGCCACGCTTTCTTTGAAAAGGACCTCCACCTGCTGACCATGAAAAACGGCCTGTCGGACAACACCATCCAAGCCATCTGCAAAGATCGCAACGGGTTCATCTGGCTCAGCACACGCGATGCCCTGAACCGCTACGACGGCAAGCAAGTGAAAGTCTTCCTCTTCGACAACACCGGTGCCAACCTTTCCGACCTGAAGGAAATATCGGACGGCCTCCTGTGCTTTGAAAGCCGGGGCTACCTCCATGCCTTCGACCTGCGCGGCGAACGCTTCGTGCCCATACGGACGGAAGATGGAAAAGAAATCCAAGCGATTGCCACCGCACCCGTGAACGACTCCATCCTCTGGATGATGAACAACCACGAGCTGATGCTGGCTCAAAAAACAAACCGTCCACAGAATGATACCATAACTTTCCGCATCCTGAAACGCTTTGAGCCCGGCAAGCAGGAGGGCAGCCTGCTGGCCAAGTTGTCACTCTCTCCCGACAAACGCTACCTCTGCATAGCCGATACGTATGGCCGCATCATTAGGGCCGACACGGAACGGATGGACGGCTTCCAGCCCGTAAACGGCACCGGCTTCGGAAGGCCAGTCCAAATCAACCATCTCCTCTACGACGAGGATGGGAACATTTGGATGACCACCCTCACCCACGGCCTTGTACGCCACAACACACGGACAGGACGTACCACCCGAATGACCTACCACAACAAGTATACGGCCAACCAGCTGTCGCACACCGATACGTTCGAAGTGGTACGCCTTGAAAAAACCGGTACCTGGCCGCCACGTGGAATGGCTATACCCTCATCAGCCTGAACAAGAACAATCCGGACGAAATGACGGGACAGGTATTCAACAACACCACCTCTTACGTGTTCCGCGACATCGAGACACGCATGGTTGCCGCCTACTACGACCCGCAAGGCATCCTGTGGATAGGGACGGACGGAGGAGGAGCCATCTGGTCGGACCTGCGGGAACAGTTCTACAACCGCTATTATCAGGACCGGCACAACGAAATCTGCTCCATGCTGGGCGACGACGAAGGCTACCTGTGGCTCACGACCTTCCATCGGGGCATTCTGCGCAGCCGCACTCCCTTCCATTCGGACGAGCCGTTGGATTTTGCCCCGGCCGGCACTTCCGAAGTACAGCAACGGCACACGGTGCTGAGCAGTACCCGGGACCGGGAAGGAAACCTGTGGTTCGGGAATGCGGACGGCACCCTGACCCGATATGACGCACGAAGAAAGAAATTCCAGATTATAAAACTGACCGACGGCTCCACTCCGGTCGAAGGCGCATCGGTATGGAGCCTGCTGGCCGACAGCCGGGGAACCATCTGGGCAGGGACACAGGCCGGACTTTTCGGCGTCGATCCCGCCACGACAACATCCCGACAAATACACTTTACAGACCCGGAAGGGAAGACGCTTCCCGCTCCCTATATCCGCGCACTGGCCGAAACAGCCGACCACCACCTCTGGCTGGGCACCACTACGGGGCTCTACCGATACGACTGTCAGGAAGAACGGCTGGAAACAGGATATGAAAAAGCAGCCGGCATTTCCGACCCTTCCATCCGCTCCCTCCACGCTGCCGGCAACGGACTGCTGTATGTGGGCTATATGAACAGGCTGGCCGTCCTCTCGCCCGTGGAAAACCGCATCGTGCAAACCTACGGCACCCAGGACGGGCTGTGCAACGACTTCGTGGGCTGCATCACCGAAGACGAAAAGGGAAACATCTGGATCGGATCCAACTCGGGCATCTCGCGTTACGACAGCCGCCAGCACCTGTTCTACAACTACTACGTGTCGGGCAGCAACCGTTCGGCCCTCTACTGGAAGCACACCCTGTTCTGGGGGAACAACAAGAACCTGACTTACTTCAAGCCCGACAAGACAGACCGGTTCGAAGTACCGAAGAAGGTCCTGATAACCGGACTCGAGGTCAACAACAGCCCCGTAGACATCGGCCGGCCGGTCAACGGACAAACCATCCTGCCCTATGGCATCTCCTACCTGTCGGACATCCGGCTGAGCTACAAGAACCGCGACTTTTCCCTCAACTTCAGCGACCTTTCCTACTCGGACGAACAGCAGATGTATGCCTACCGCCTGTACCCCTACCAGCAGGAATGGATCTACACGCAAGGAGAGGAAAAGGTGTCCTACACCAACCTGAAGCACGGCGACTACATTTTCGAAATCAAGAACATCCACCCCAACAAGACCTCGGACCAGATTACCCGCCTGCACATCGCCATCGACCCTCATTGGAGCAACAGTGCCTGGTTCCGCCTGTGCATCTTCCTCGCCGCAGCCCTGGTCCTGTGGTATGTCTGGAGGCGCATCCGCATGAGGGCCAAACGGCTGGAACACGAAATGCAGCTGGAGCATGAGGTGTTCACCGCCAAAGTGGAACGCGACAAGGAAAAGCAACTGCGCCTGGAACGCGAACGCTTCTTCACCGAAATAGCCCACGAACTGCGCACGCCACTGACCCTGATTCTGGCCCCGCTCCAGGAATTGCTCCACACCGACGGCCTGTCACCCCAGGCCCGGCGCCAGCTGCAGACGGCCTTCGACAACAGCCAGTCGCTGCATGCCCAGATGGACCAACTGCTGTTCTTGCAGAAGATAGAGGCCAACATGGTCCGGCTCAAAGTGGCGGAAACAGACATCAACCGGCTGGCCTCAGACGTATGCGAATCTTTCAAGGCCATGGCCGAGAAAGGCCATTACCAGTTCAGCATCCACCTCCTGCCCGAACCGCTCCTGCTGTGGGTCGATGCGGAGAAGATGGCCACTGCCATACGTAACCTGCTGTCAAACGCCTTCAAGTACACCCAGCCACAGGGCACTGTGGAACTGATTTTGGGAAGAACCGTCATCGACGGACATCCCTTCTGCAACATTACCGTCAGCGACACAGGTGCAGGCATCCCGCAGGAAGTGAAGGAGCACCTGTTCGAACCTTTCACCACGGGAGTAAATACTCCCGTCCACTCCACCCAGACGGGCATCGGCATGCGCATCGTGAAAAACATCGCCGACCTGCACCACGGCTACATCCGGACGGCCGACCATCCCGGACACGGCACCATCATCAGCCTCTACATACCCGAAGGAAACGGCCACTTCGACACCGCCGGCGAGAAGGTGACCTTCGTAGGCGTCTCCAAGCCCGCAGCTCCCCACCCCGCCGTGCAACCGCCATCCGAAACGGCCGACGATGCAACCCGCCACCGCCCGCTCATCGTGGAAGACAACGCCGACATCCGGCAATACATAGCCAACCTGTTCGAAGGAGAATGCACGACCTACGAAGCGGCCAACGGCGAGGAAGGCATCAACCGGGCGGAGGAAATACAGCCCGACCTCATCATCTGCGACGTCATGATGCCCGTCAAGGACGGTCTGGAATGCTGCCGCGAACTGAAAGAATCGCCCCGGACGGCTTCCATCCCCATCCTGATGCTCACCGCCAAGTCCGAAGACTCGGACGTCATCCAGGCCCTGGGCATCGGTGCCGACGACTACATGATGAAACCCTTCAACCCCGAAATGCTCCAGACGAGAGTGCGGAGCCTGATACGCCAGCGCGAACGGCTGAAGCGGCTGTATGCCGGCACGTTGCGGCTGAAAACCGAAGAAACCGAAGAGGGGAAGAAGGAAACGGAAGACTACTTCATCCGCCAGGTGATACAGGTAATCGAAGCCAACCTGGCCGACGAGAACTTCAACGTCAAGATGCTGGCCGACCAGCTCCACATGAGCCAGCCGACCCTCTACCGCAAAATCAAACAGCGGAGCGAACTGGCAGCCATCGACATGATCCGCAGCGTACGCATGAGCAAAGCCGCCTCGCTGATTCTGGAAAACCGGTACAGCATGCAGGAGATTGCCGAGATGGTGGGTTACAACGACACACGCACCCTGCGGAAACACTTCGTGGCACAATTCGGCGTGTCGCCCTCCAAGTACAGCGAGCAGAACGCGGAAGAGTGAACGGGGTCAGTCCGCCGCCCCGATGTAGCGGCTGTAGCGGCCGAAGAAACGACGGAAAGCCCCCCAGCGCATCAGCCCCTGTTCGAACAGCAGAATGCCCAGCAAGGCACAGCAGATGCCCAGCGACACGTCGATGAGATAGTGATGGCCGGAATAGACGGCCGTCCACCAGATGCCCACCATGATAAAGGCAAAGACAGCGATGATCCAGCGGCGGCAACGGCCCATGACGGCATAGGCCAAGGCCACGACCATGTAGGCGGCATGCAGGGACGGAACGGCGGCAAAGACATTGGCGTTGCGCCCGTAGATGCCTTCGAAGACCGTAATGCCCAGCAACTCGTCGAAACGTCCCAGGCCGGCCACATTGCCCGGCGTGGAGAGATCCGGCTCAAAGCCATAGTTCATGGCGTACCAGGGCGGAGCGGCCGGATGGATGTAATAGCCGGCAAAGCCTATCAGATTGACCAGCAGGAATACCATCGCAAAACGCAGGTAGAGGCTGCGGCGCCCCTTGAAGTAAAGCCAAAGGCCGAAAGCGATGGGCACCGGCACCCAGCAGAGGTAGAAGATACCGGCCATGAAATCGGCCGCACTGCAATGGTGGAGGGCGAAATATTCGCAGGGTATCAGTGTCTGTCCGCCTGCCTGGATGCCGAACAGCGACTTCTCGGCTTCGTAAAGGCCGCGGACGTCAATGGGGTTAACTTCATAATTGGGCCACACGCGCATCCAGTCGTAGGACACGCCGAATATGATAAAGGGCAGCAGGGCCACAGCCAGCTTGCGGGTGGTTCTTCCCGCAAAAAACAGCAGCAGAAACAGCCCCACCAGCAAGAAATGCTCGGGACGGATGCCCACAAACACGCCCGTCAGCACCAGGAACAGGGCTGACACTACAAGAACCGGCAGGGACTCACCTGCCGGCGGCAAAACGTTCTGTTTCATCCGATTATTGCTTCTTCAACAGTTTATGACAATGGTTGATACGGACAAAGGCAGTCCAGTTGGCCAGTACGGCTATCACAGCCAACGGAGCGATAAGGATGTACACGCTGTCGAAAGCCGTACAGTCCTGGAAGACACCGCAGAAGATGGCACCCAGAGCCGTCAGCACGACACGCTCGGGACGCTGCATCAGGCCCACCTTGCAATCCAGGTCCAGACCCTCGGCACGGGCACGCACATAGCTCACCATCAACGAGCCGACCAGAGCGACAGCCGTAATGATGCTCCCCCAGAAATATCCCTGAAAGAGCAGGAAATAGAGAATGCCGAAAAGGGTGAAAAGTTCGCTGTAGCGGTCGAGCACGGAGTCGTAGAGGGCACCGAAAGTGGACGACATGCCTCCCACCCGGGCCACACGCCCGTCCATCATGTCGAACAGGCCGGCAAACAGCACAATGCCGCCCGCCCATCCGGCAAGCGTCAGCGCCAGTTCCTCGCCGGCCCAACCGGCATATACAAACACAACGGCCGCCACGATGTTCAGCACCAGGCCGGTGGTCGTAACGAAGTTCGGGGTAATCCCCACCCGGATCATGCCCTGCACGACGGGATTGATAATCTTGTAAATCAGTTGTTGTAAGTAGTCTCTGTAAGTCATATCTATTCTCTTTTTTTGTTTTTCAACACATATCTCCAGATTTTCCTTATATTATGATTCCGATAAACGAACACACGCTGCATGTGGTAGTTCCAGAACAGAGCCACAACCACCGCAACAATAATTTTTGCCAGGATGAACACGTTGTCCACATAATAGCCCAGCAGGCTGTTGACCCACGTCATGCCTGTCAGCCACTCGGTCAGGGCAAACGTGCCCCACGTGTTCAGCAAGATACTCCCTCCCCAAACGACAATGTATTTCAGCGCCACATGCACCTTCTTGCAATCTTCGGAATGGAATACCCACCGGTAATTGATGGCACAGTTCACCACCCCTCCCATTACCGAGCCCAGAAACGTGGCATACAGATAAAAGACATCGAACAGCTTGAACAACAGGATGGTCACCAGAAAGTCGACGAAACTGGCAAACTGGGCGGAAAGCTGGGCCTTGAAAAACACCCACACCACACGACGCCAGCCGACAAACCAGTCTTTCCCTCTCAATTGGCCAACCATCTTACTGCAATCAAAAGAATGAAACCATAGATGCCGGACAGGATATCGTCCATCATCACTCCGATACCTCCCGGAAGGCTCTCCATCCGGCGAATGCCCAAAGGCTTGAAGATATCGAACAGGCGGAACAGGACAAAGGCCGCCAATCCGTATCCGATGTGTCCGGCCGGAGCGGCCAGCAACGTAATCCAGACACCCACCATCTCGTCGACCACCACCCGAGACGGGTCTTCACCCCATACCGGTTCCAGACGGTCGGCAGCCCACACACCGGCCACCGTAAAGACCAAAATCAACGCGACCGTGACCCACAACAGCGTGAGCCCCGTCAGGAAGAACGACAGGAAAAACCATATCAAGGCTGCCAGCAACGCACCTGCCGTGCCGGGAGCCACCGGTGAAAAGCCCGAACCGAAGCCCGTGCCTATCAACATGGGAAGAAAAGGCGGTCTACTATTCATCATTATTTTTATGTCACACAAAAGAGGGTGTACACTCTTCATCATCGTGTACATCCTCTTTTTTCATGCATTTTTTCTCTTCTCAATCGAGATAACTCGGTTCCTTCTCGCCGATCATCGCCCGGAGCGTCTGCTTCACCATGCGCCATTGCTGGAACAGGTCGTGAACAGGCTCATGCTCGAAGTCGTGCATCGGACTCTTGCAGAAGAACGACAGCCAAGTCTGGATGCCGCACATCCCGGCACGCAGAGCCAGGTCGCTGAACAACACCAGGTCGAGCGCAATGGGCGCGGCCAGGATAGAGTCACGACACAGGAAGTTGACCTTAATCTCCATGGGATAACCCATCCATCCGAAGATGTCGATGTTGTCCCACGCTTCCTTGTTGTCCTTTCGGGGCGGATAGTAGTTGATGCGCACCTTGTGGTAAACATTGCCATACAAGTCGGGAAATTTCTCCGGCTCGAAGATGTTGTCGATAACCGACAGCTTGCTGACCTCCTTCGTCTTGAAGTTTTCGGGTTGGTCGAGCACCTCGCCGTCACGGTTGCCCAGGATGTTGGTCGAGAACCAGCCGCTCACGCCCAGCATACGCGTCTTGAACATCGGCGCAAGCACGGTCTTCATCAACGTCTGTCCGCTCTTGAAGTCCTTTCCGGCAATGGGCACATTCATCTTTTTGGAGAATTCCCACATGGCCGGTGTATCCACACACAGATTGGGCGCGCCCATCACGAAGGGAGCCCCTTCGGCAATGGCTGCATAGGCATAGCACATGCTCGGCGAAACAACTTCCGTATTGTTCTCCTTCATGGCCTTCTCCAGCGCCTCCAATGACATGTGCTCATCGGACAACGGAACAAAAATCTCCGTACTGGCTGCCCACAGGACAACCATACGGTCACAATGGTTAGCCGCCTTGAACTGGCGGATGTCCTCACGCAACTGCTCTACCATGTCCCAGCGGGTAGCCGCATTCTTGACGTGCGTACCATTCAGACGTTTGGCAAAATTGTGGTCGAAGGCGGCAGTCATCGGCCGGATGGCCTGCAACTCGTCCTTCACCAGATTCAGGTCTTTCTCCTTCAACACCTCCGCATACAACGCGGCTTCGTAAGCATTGTCGGGGAAAATGTCCCAACCGCCAAACACTACATCACTCAAATCGGCCAACGGAACAATGTCTTTGATCAAATGCTCCTTACCGTCTTGTGTCTTCATGGTAGCCATTTGCGTAATCGAACCGATGGGCTTAGCCAGTCCCTTGCGGGCAGCCAATACACCGGTTATCATCGTGGTAGCCACCGCACCACCTACTCCTACGACCAGAACTCCCAGATGTCCGGTAGCAGGATTTACGTTTTCTTTCATCTCTATTCTCTTTTTTATATTAAAAAATTGCTCAAAATTAGGGCATTTAATTGATTTATCACTACTTTTTTTATCGCTTTTATTGTTCCATTAGTAAGATTTAAGTTAAAACCGCAGACATGGAATGGTTTAGAGCCCCTGATAATCTGCTTCACATTGTTTCTGATTCCTGCAATCACCCAATCAACAAACAAGATCCGATTATCGGCAAACGTTCAATCTGACCCAGCGACAGACTTCTCCCCACAATTAAACAAAACTGATGCGGAAACGGGTCAGGCCATCGTTATAAGTGCGCAGTGAAAAAGTACATTTATGCCGGCTCAAAACCTCACGAATAAAAATGAGACCGATGCCCTGTCCGTTGGGCTTGGTCGAGAAGAAGGGGCTGAAGAGCTTGGACTCCGTTTCCTTGCTGATGCCCGGCCCGTTGTCTTCCACTTCCAGAGTAGCCGGTGCCAAAGTACGGACTACGACAAGTCCCTGGCCGGCTGGTAATGTCTCGGAAGACGCTATACTCTCAACGGCATTCTTGATGATGTTCACCACAACCTGCTCAAACAAAGCCGGGTCCAAGTTGACCATCCCCACTTCGGGACTGCACTCCACGCGCAAGGTCACCTGATGGTCGTTGCACATCCCTTCCATAAACCGCGCACAGCCTTCGGCCACTTCATTCAGGTTGGCTGGAACTAAAGTCGGCTCAGGAATCTTCACCACGTCGGCAAAACGCGTAATGAAATTGCTCATAGAGTAACAACGCTCGATGCAGACGCGCATCACTTCACAAAAGTCTTCCATGCCCTGTTCTTCGGCCAACGCCTGTTCCACCGTATCGAGGGTCGAGGTAATGCCCGCCGTCGTATTGTTCACCTCATGGGCTATCATACGGATCACCTTCTCGTAGGCCTTCTTCTCGGCCTTCATCACTTCATCGGTCATGCGTTCTATCAAGAAAAAGGGATGGGGGAAACCACTGTCAATGAAATAAGAATGGGTGCATTTGTACACATTCGCGTCGTTCAAACGCACTACCGATGTGTGTTCCAGTTCAATGCCGGCCAGTTCTTGCGCCAATGGGCAGTCCACCTGTTCCAATTTCTTTCCTTCTATTTCAGAAACTTCAATGCCTAACATCCTGACTGCCATCGGATTCAGCTGGGTCACCTTCTCGTCGAAACTGGTAATGACCACTCCCATGGGCGAAGCCTGAATCAGCAAGTCCAGAAAATGGTTCTGTTCGCGCAGACGCAGACGTTCGCTCTTCAGCTGGTCCATCATGCGATTGAAGATCTTGACAATGCGGTCGGAATCATATTGCCCCACCGGGCTAAGGCGGCTGCTGAAATCCTGCTCACGCAACAGCTCCATGCCATTGCCAATGGTATTCATGGGTTTCACCAGTTTGCCATAGAAAAAGACGAGGTATACCAGAATCAATACGATCCCCCCTTCGAGCACATACAGATGGAGCACCCGCATATCGCCCAGCAAGCACGGGATACCAATCCCCAAGCCTACCAGCAACAACACCAATATGATAAAATAGGTCTGTATGCGCACCGATGTCTCTCCAGTTTAAAGGGTTCAGTCGTTTACCGTAATATTATATTTTTCCAGACGCCGATACAAGGCCGCGCGGCTGATGCCCAGCATGGAAGCCACCTGACTGAGATTGCCCTTGCACTGCTCCAAGGTCTGGAGGATGGTGCGGCGCTCTATCTCGTCCAGCGTCATGCCGGCCAGCGAAGCGACCCCTGCCGTCTGCGACGAATCGCCCGTATGCTGATACTGCACCTCAAAATCGGCCGCTTCCAATGTTTTCTTTCCACTGACCAATATGGTTCGCTCCACCAGGTTCTTCAATTCACGGATATTGCCCGGATAAGGCAGACGGGACAGGAAGTTCAAGGCATCGGATGAAAATTCGACATGAGGCAGACCGTTGGTTTCTGCCTGACGGTCGGCAAAGTAACGCACCAGCAAGGGAATGTCTTCCCGCCTTTCACGAAGCGGAGGCAATTTCACCGTTATCAGATTGATGCGATAGAACAAGTCCTCACGGAACGTATGTTCGGCTACCATCTTGCGCAAGTCGGCATTCGTGGCCGAAACGACCCGTACATCCACCTTGCGGGGACGGCTGTCGCCCAGCACCTCAAACGTCTGGTCCTGCAACACGCGCAACAGCTTCACCTGACACGAAAGGTCCAAATCGCCAATCTCGTCCAGAAAGATGGTACCGTTGTTTGCCAGTTCGAATCGCCCCACCCGGTCGGAAGAAGCATCAGTAAAGGCTCCTTTCTTATGGCCGAACATTTCGCTTTCGAACAAACTTTGGGAAATGCCGCCCAAGTTAACCTTGACAAAAGGCTGATGTTCGCGACGACTGTTCATGTGAATGGCTTCCGCTATCAGCTCCTTGCCAGTACCGCTTTCACCGGTTATCAATACGGATGCGTTTGTCTTGGCAATACGGCCTACCGTATCGAGCACATCCATCAAGCCTTTGGATTTGCCGATAATATGACTGCGCTTCAGTTCACCATTCTGGGCTATATTTTGCGATTCATCCGGATGGGACAGTTGCAAAGCCGTTTCTATGCGCTGGAGCAAAGCCGCATTGTTCCAAGGCTTGGTAATGAAATCAAAAGCCCCGGCCTGCATGCCTTGCACCGCCAACTGAATGCTTCCCCACGCCGTCATCAGAATGACAGGCACATGAGGACGGAATATTTTGACCTGCTTCAACAAGGTCAGCCCCTCTTCCCCCGTGGTGGACAACGTGAAATTCATGTCCATCAATATCAGCGAGGGTTCCTCGGACCGTACAATATCCATGGCTTCCTTCGGACCGGCGGCCGTCTTTACTTCATACTTGGCCCGCTTCAGCATAAAGCTGAGTGACGAGCGGACGGCACTGTCATCATCTACTATCAGTATCATATTCTTCTCTCTTTATTCCTTATATTCATAACAACGCAAAGATAGCATAAACCCCATGAAGTACAAAATCAACCACCCGGTTTTCGGTCTTTGCCCTCAAAGCGGCGGCTATCCACGTCGCAGAAAGGCCTTTCAGTCTTTCACCACAGCCTCAAAATCGACTTCCAACGCTTCGTTCCGTTCAAAATCCCACAACGTCAGACTACGCAACTGATAGAAATAATACCAATAAGAATAGAGTTCAGAAATATGTTTCTGACGTGCTTCGTCCTTGGAGTTCTGCGCATCGTTCAAGTCCAGCGTACTGATTTTGCCAATCATGAAAGTCTCCACACTGGTCCGGTAACGTTTCTCCGCAATGCGGTCCGCTTCTTCGGCTATGCCCAATTGCTGGGCCTGGTTATTGAAATTCTCCACCAGCAGGAAAATGTCCTGATTGAAGTCCATCTGCTCCTGACGGATTTTGGAAAGTACCACGTCGCGGTTGCTCTTGGCCACCTTCACCTGTCCGCGCCGCTTGCCCCAATCCAGAATAGGTATCTTCACGCCTACCTGAACAATCTGATTATCGAGCAAATTTTCATAAGAAGCCTTGAAGTCACGGTTCTGACCCGTATAGCCGATGCTGGCGAAAAGGTCGATGCTTCGCAGGTTGCCCTTGGCCGTAGCCACTTCATAATCGGCTTCCAGCTGCCGCCGACGGATGTTCTGGGCGAAAGAGTTACGTTCCAATGCCTTATCCAGCACCTGACGGTAATCCATGTGCAGGTCGGGCACCGACTCCGGCAGTACAGGATTGAGCACATCCTGTTCGGACACGCCGAGGAAAGAACGAAGCTGAAACATTTTCGCATTCAGGTCACTTTCAGCAGCCGTCACATCGGCCTTCCCCTGCAAGGCATTGAGTTTCAACTGGAGCAGGTCGTTTTCAGAGATCTGCCCCATCTTCCGTTTGGCAATCGCCACCTCATACAGGCGGTCGGCATTCTCCTTGTTCTGCCGGGCCGTAGCCAGTGTCTCCTTGGACAACAACAAATTAAAGAAATAAGTAATGGCTGTAATGGTCACATTTTCAGTAGCCGAGATAAATGCGGCTTTCGCTTCCGCATAGCGGACCGGCTCAATGCGGCGGTCCCACTTCAACGTATTCACGCCAAAGATGGGTTGGGTCAACTCCAACCCGACCGGCACCGACATGAACTGATGATATCCACCGGATCCAAGCTGTTTCACATAGTTGAGTGACGAAGTCAGCGACAGCTTGCCGCCCGTCAACCAGATATTCTGGTCAATGGATATTTCTCCCGCCAGGTTCAATGTATTGTTGCGAACAAACGTATACGAGCCATCGGAATTCTGATACGTACTATACGATTTGTTGTAACTGGGCAACGTACCGGTCAGATTAACCTCAGGAAGCAAATTGGCTCTGAAAGTACGATACTCCCAATAAGCCGTCTTCAATTCGTTCAAGGCGACAGCTGCATCCACCGACTGTACACGTGCCAGGGCTATAGCTTCCGCCAAAGTTATGTCGCGATTGCAGGCCAACGTATCCGTCTGTGCAAATCCCACATAAGGCAGGCAACAACAAACTGCTATCAAAATATTCTTTTTCATCATTTCACATGTTCTTGGTTACACCCACCCTACAGACAAAGACCGTGCCAATGTGCCAGAACATGTTCTCACAGGGGGGAGTGTTCATTTTCGGACACTTCACATGTCCGAAAGCGGACAGTGTCTCCCCTACTTCCCAACTTCTTGCAACCCCATCTTTTCCGCCCGTTGGAGCATAAACCGACGGGCGGCTTCGTATTCGTTGGGGATGACGCCGTCCAGAATGGCGTCCTTGATGGCGCTCTTCAAGGCTCCCACCTGCTGGCAGGGGGGAAGGCCGAACGTCTGCATGATTTCTTCCCCGCTGACAGGCGGCTGGAAATTACGGATGCGGTCGCGCTCTTCCAGGTCCTTCAGCTTCTGGCGTACCAACTGGAAATTCTCCAGAAAGCGTTTTTTGCGTTCGGAGTTTTTCGACGTAATGTCCGCTTCACACAGGGTCATCAGGTCATCGATGTCGTCACCGGCTTCGAAAAGGAGACGGCGGACGGCCGAATCGGTCACTTCCTCGTCGGCTATCACAATGGGACGCATGTGGAGGCTCACGAGCTTCTGCACGTATTTCATCTTCTCGTTCATGGGCAGCTTCATCTTGCGGAAGAGGTTGGGTATCATCTTCTCACCGATGAAATTGTGATTGTGGAAAGTCCACCCGGCCTTGGGGTCCCAACGCTTTGTGACGGGTTTGGCAATGTCGTGCAGCAAGGCTGCCCAGCGCAACCACAGGTTGTCGGTCTTTCGGCTGATGTTGTCGAGCACTTCGAGTGTATGGTAAAAGTTGTCCTTGTGTGCCCGTCCGTTGCGGGTTTCCACTCCCTGAAGGGCCACCAGCTCGGGGAAAATCAGTTCGAGCAGCCCGCACCGGTCCAGGTCAATGAAGCCTTTCGAAGGGATGGGCGCCAGCATGATTTTGTTCAGCTCGTCGGCAATGCGTTCTTTCGAGATGATGCCGATGCGTTCCTTGTTGCGGCAGAGCGAATCGAACGTCTCGTCATCGATATAGAAGTTGAGCTGGGTGGCGAAACGGATGCAACGCATCATGCGCAAGGGGTCGTCACTGAAGGTGATATCGGGGTCGAGCGGCGTGCGGATGGTGCGTTCCTTCAGGTCGTCCATTCCTCCGAAGGGGTCGACCAGCTCGCCGTAGCGGGCACTGTTGAGGCAGACGGCCAGGGCATTGATGGTGAAATCGCGCCGGTTCTGGTCGTCTTCCAGCGTACCGTCTTCCACGATGGGCTTGCGCGAATCGTGCGTGTACGACTCCTTGCGGGCACCCACAAACTCCACCTCCGTACCCCGATACTTCAGCTGGGCCGTACCGAAGTTCTTGAACACAGACACGTGCGCGCCCTTGCCCAACCGGCGTCCCAACGCCTCGGCCATGGCAATGCCACTGCCCACCACCACGACATCAATATCCTTCGACGGGCGTTGCAGGAAGATGTCGCGCACATAGCCGCCCACGACGTAGCATTCCAGCCCCAGGTCGTCAGCCGTTTCAGAAATCTGTTTGAATATCTTATCGCTGAAGCGTTGCTTCAGTTCGTCAGGAGTCAACTCTATCATCTTCGGTTCGTTTGCATTTTAATGGTTTGCGGAGGCAAAGATAGGAATATTATTTTTATTTTTGCCACCGCAAAGCTGGTCATCACGACCATGCGGCAAAATTTAGGACAATTACGCTATCAAACTGGATATATGAAGAAAGCAATCATTCTGGCATGCCTCTGCGGCGCACTGGCTGCCTGCGAAAACGTGGAAAAGAAAGCGGCCCTGAAGCTGGACGAAGCCCGTGCCGCCTTCGAAGCCGGCAACTACAACGAAGCCAAGATGCAGATAGACAGCATCAAGCTGCTCTACCCCAAGGCCTTCGACACCCGCCGGCAGGGCATCTACCTCATGCAGGAAGTGGAGCTGAAGGAGCAGGAAAAGACCGTGGCCTATCTGGACAGCATGCTGGCCGTCAAGCAGCAGGAGTTCGAAGCCATGAAAGGCAAGTTTGTGCTTGAAAAAGATACCGCCTACCAGCGCATCGGCCACTACCTGGCGCCTTCGCAAGTCATCGAACGGAACCTTCACCGCTCTTTCCTGCGCTTCCAGACGGACGAGACAGGCCTCATGAGCCTCACGTCCATCTATTGCGGTGCCGGCAACATCCACCACACCGCCGTCAAGGTAACGGCCCCCGACGGAAGTTTTGCCGAGACACCCGCCTCACGCGACAGCTATGAGACGACCGACCTGGGCGAGCACATCGAGAAAGCCGACTACAAGATGGGACAGGACGGAGGCCTCATCGGTTTTGTAGCCGCCAACAAGGACCGCAACCTGCGTGTGGTCTATCAGGGAGAACGCTCTTACACCACCCAGATGACGCCTGCCGACCGCCAAGCCGCCGCCAGCGTCTACGAGTTGTCCAAGGTGCTTTCCGCCATCACCGAAATCAAGACGAATCTGGAAGAAGCCCATCTGAAGATACAGTTCGTACAGAAAAAGATGTCCGAACGGAAGACGGAGGCCGAATAAGCCCCGCCTCCACGAAACCTGCATGCATACCCGCTTGCGGAAAACCAGTCGTTTGCCCTGGGAAAAGCATCCTTTTGTCCAGCTTAAACGAATGCTTTGCCCAGCTTAAACAAATGGTTTGCCCAGCTTGGACGAAAGGTTTGCTCAGCTTAAATTTCTTCGCAAGCGATTGCCTCATTCCATAAACCCAAATATAAATATATACAATATAATATATATATGATAAGCATAGACGGACTGGCCGTAGAGTTTGGCGGCACCACCCTGTTCAGTGACATATCTTTCGTGATCAACGAGAAAGACCGCATCGCCCTCATGGGCAAGAACGGAGCGGGCAAAAGCACCCTGCTGAAGATTCTGGCCGGCGTGCGCCAGCCCACCCGCGGCAAGGTGTCGGCTCCCAAGGACTGCGTCATCGCCTACCTGCCCCAGCACCTGATGACCGAAGACGGACGTACCGTGTTCGAGGAAGCCGCCCAGGCCTTCGCCCACCTGCACGAGATGGAAGCCGAGATAGACCGGCTGAACAAGGAACTGGAGACACGCACCGACTACGAGAGCGACAGCTACATGGAGCTCATCGAACGGGTGTCGGCCCTGAGCGAGAAGTTCTACGCCATCGACGCCACCAACTACGAGGAAGATGTGGAGAAGACCCTGCTGGGCCTCGGCTTCGAGCGGACGGACTTCAACCGACCGACGAGCGACTTCAGCGGCGGATGGCGCATGCGCATCGAGCTGGCCAAGCTGCTCCTGCAGAAGCCCGACGTGCTACTCCTCGACGAGCCCACCAACCACCTCGACATCGAGTCCATCCAGTGGCTCGAAGACTTCCTCATCAGCAACGGCAAGGCAGTGGTAGTCATCAGCCATGACCGCAAGTTCGTGGACAACATCACCACCCGCACCATCGAGGTAACGATGGGCCGCATCTACGACTACAAGGTGAACTACTCCAAATACCTCGAACTGCGCAAGGAACGCCGCGAACAGCAGCAGAAGGCCTACGACGAACAGCAGAAGTTCATTGCCGAGACGAAGGAGTTCATCGAACGCTTCAAGGGAACCTACTCCAAGACCCTGCAGGTGCAGAGCCGCGTAAAGATGCTGGAGAAGCTGGAGCTGCTCGAAGTGGACGAAGAAGACACCTCGGCCCTGCGCCTCAAATTTCCCCCGTCGCCCCGCTCGGGCACCTACCCCGTCATCATGGAAGGCGTAGGCAAGACGTATGGCGACCACGTGGTATTCAAGAACGCGACGCTCACCATCGAGCGTGGCGACAAGGTGGCCTTCGTGGGCCGCAACGGCGAGGGAAAGTCCACGCTGGTAAAATGTATCATGGGCGAGATTGAGCACGAAGGTACCCTGACGCTGGGCCACAACGTGCAGATAGGCTACTTCGCCCAGAACCAGGCCTCCCTGCTCGACGAGAACCTGACCGTCTTCCAGACCATCGACGACGTGGCCAAGGGCGAGATACGCAACAAGATACGCGACCTGCTGGGCGCCTTCATGTTCGGCAGCCCCGAAGCCTCGATGAAGAAGGTCAAGGTACTCTCCGGCGGCGAACGCACCCGCCTGGCCATGATCAGGCTGCTGCTCGAACCCGTGAACCTGCTCATTCTGGACGAGCCCACCAACCACCTCGACCTCAAGACCAAGGACATCCTGAAGCAGGCGCTGATGGACTTCGACGGCACACTGATTGTCGTCAGCCACGACCGCGACTTCCTCGACGGACTGGTGAGCAAAGTCTATGAGTTCGGCCACCAGCGCGTCCGCGAACACCTCTGTGGTGTCTACGAATTCCTGGAGAAGAAAAAAATGGAGTCGCTCAGCGAACTGGAAAAGAAATAATTCCTATCTTTGCGCAACTACACGCCGAACGCTATGATGATACGGAAACCCTATACGACCGCACTGCTGCTCCTGCTCAGCATTCTGATGCTGGCCGTGCCCGTCGTGCCCCATCATCATCATGGCAGCGAGGCCATCTGCCTGAAGAACGACCTGCACACCGGCTGTAGTGAGGCCACCCACTCTCATCACCATCCGGCAGGCCACCCCAACTGCTGCCACGACAAGGGCTGCCTCACCCATCAGTTCGTCCAGCGTACACCGCGGGTGGAGCGTCAGACTCCCCAGCCGCGCCCTGTCCTGCTGCCGGCCGACTTCAGCACCTTCCTCAAGGCACTGAGTCCTTACAGCGAACAACCATCCGTCACTTTATACTCACCCTACGTCGAGTCCCTGCACAGCATCCGCGTTGTCTGTGCCTCAGGGCTGCGGGCTCCCCCTTCTGTTCTTGCCTGACGTTCGCAGTGTGCTTCTGCACATTGCAACCCGGTTGCACCCCGATGTCACTACCTTTGCAGCCGGAAAGCATATTCTTTCAATACAGCAAGAACTTAATCCACATCTATCAATGAAAAAACTGATATTATTGGGAGTCCTCGTCGCATGGTCATTGGGCTCCTGCAACAGTCGGTCCGACCACGGACACGATGAACACGACCATGTCACCGAAGCCCATAACCACGAACAGCATGCGCTGGAAGAAGAAGGCCACAGTCACGACCACGAAGGCGATGCACACGCCGAAGCCACCCACGCCGAAGGCACCTCGGACGAAATTGTCATGCCGCCCGCCAAGGCACAGGCCGCAGGCGTAGAAACCGGTGTGGTGGAAGCCGGGAGCTTCACCCAAGTCATCAAGACCAGCGGGCAGGTACTGGCTGCCCAAGGCGACGAGCGGGTAGCCGTAGCCCCGGTAGCGGGTGTCGTATCGTTCAAGGGAAAGGTGACCGAAGGCATGAGCGTCCGCGAAGGCATGGCCCTCGTCCTGCTCTCGTCGGGCAACATCGCCGAAGGCGACCCCGTCCAGAAAGCCCGCGTGGCCTACGAGGTGTCGAAGAAGGAATACGAACGTATGCAGGCACTTGTGGAAAGCCGCATCGTTTCCGAGAAAGAGTTTGCACAGGCCAAGCAGGCGTATGAGAATGCCCGCATCAGCTATGAAGCCGTGGCCAAAAATCACTCCGACCGCGGACAGGCCGTCACCGCTCCCATCAGCGGCTACGTGAAAAGCCTGCTGGTCAAGGAAGGCGACTACGTCACCGTGGGCCAGCCGCTGGTGAGCATCACGCAGAACCGCCGCCTCTTCCTCCGTGCCGACGTGTCGGAGAAGTATTACTCCGCCCTGCCAAGCATCACTTCGGCCAACTTCTGCACCCCCTACAACGACAAGGTATATACATTAAAGGACCTCAACGGCCGCCTGCTGTCCTATGGAAAAGCCTCGGGTGAAGGCAGCTATTACCTCCCCGTGACTTTTGAATTCGACAACCGCGGCGACATCGTACCCGGTTCCTTCGTCGAAATCTACCTGCTGTCCCAGCCCATGGAGGGCGTCATCAGCGTACCCCGCTCGGCACTGACCGAGGAACAGGGCAGCTTCTACGTCTACCTGCAGCTGGACGAGGAGTGCTACCGCAGGCAGCTCGTTACGCTGGGCGTCGACAACGGTGAACGTGTACAGATACTCAGCGGCCTGAAGCCCGGCGACCGCCTCGTCGTCCGTGGAGCCTACCAGGTGAAACTGGCCGGAGCGACAAACGCGATACCGGCACACAGCCATGAACACTAAAATTAAACGAAGAATGAAGAATGGAAGCTATGCTTCCTAATGAAGAATTTTCCATATACAAGATTCTTCGTTCTTCATTCTTAATTCTTCATTCAACAAGTTATGCTCAACAAAATCATACATTTCTCCCTGCAGAACCGCATCCTGGTGCTGGTCGCCTCGGTGCTGTTGCTCATCGGCGGTACCTATACCGCCCTGCATACGGAAGTGGACGTGTTCCCCGACCTGACGGCTCCTACCGTGGTCGTCATGACCGAAGCCAACGGCATGGCTGCCGAAGAGGTGGAACAGCTTGTCACCTTCCCCATCGAAACTGCCGTCAACGGTGCCACACACGTGCGCCGCGTACGTTCCTCGTCCACTCACAGTTTTTCCGTGGTCTGGGTCGAATTCGACTGGGACACGGACATCTACCTGGCCCGTCAGATTGTCAGTGAGAAGCTCTCGCTCGTGGCCGAAGAATTGCCGCCCAGTGTGGGCAAGCCGACGCTGGGCCCCCAGTCGTCCATCCTCGGCGAGATGCTGATTGTAGGTCTTACGGCCGATTCCACCTCCATGCTCGACCTGCGCACGCTGGCCGACTGGACCATCCGTCCGCGCCTCTTGTCGACCGGAGGCGTCGCACAAGTAGCCGTATTGGGCGGTGACATCAAGGAATACCAAATACAGCTCGATCCCGAACGGATGCGCCACTACGGCGTGACGCTCGGCCAAGTGCTCGACGCAACCCGCGGCATGAACCTGAACGCCAACGGAGGCGTCATCTACGAATATGGCAACGAATACATCGTGCGCGGACTGACCGCCACAACGAATACGGAGTTGCTGGGCAAGACCGTAGTCAAATCAGCTTCAAGTGATGAGCTACAAGCTACAAGCGGTAGCGGTAACAACTCGTCACTCGTAGCCCGTAGCTCGTCACTTCCAGTCTTACTGGAAGACGTAGCCGACGTTCGCATCGGAGCGCAAACGCCCAAGTTGGGCCTGGCCTCGGAGCGCGGCAAACCGGCCGTACTGCTCACCGTGACCAAGCAACCCGCCACCAGCGCCCTGGACCTGACGGCCAAGCTGGAAGCCTCGCTGAAAGACTTGCAGAAGAACCTGCCGCCCGACGTACATGTCTCCACCGACATCTTCCGCCAGAGCCGCTTCATCGAAAGCTCCATCGGCAACGTGAAAAAGTCGCTCGTCGAAGGAGGTATCTTCGTGGTCATCGTGCTGATCCTCTTCCTGGCCAACGTCCGCACCACCGTCATTTCGCTCGTCACCCTGCCCCTGTCACTGGTTGTCTCGCTGCTCGTGCTCCACTACATGGGCCTCACCATCAACACCATGAGCTTGGGCGGTATGGCCATTGCCATCGGTTCGCTGGTCGATGATGCCATCGTCGACGTGGAGAACGTCTACCGCCGTCTGCACGAGAACCGCCTTCTGCCACCCGGACAGCAGCAATCCGTGCTGCAGGTTGTGTTCAACGCCTCGCGCGAGGTGCGCATGCCCATCCTCAACTCCACGCTCATCATCGTCGTCAGCTTCGTGCCCCTGTTCTTCCTGAGCGGCATGGAGGGACGCATGCTTGTTCCGCTGGGTGTCGCCTTCATCACCGCCCTGGCCGCCTCTACGGTGGTGGCGCTGACGCTGACACCCGTGCTCTGCTCGTACCTGCTGGGCCACAACCTTTCTTCCGATAAGAAAAACGGCAATGGAGACTCCGCCGTGGCCCGTACGCTAAAGAACGCCTACGGCGCAGTGCTCGAAAAAGCCTTGCAGCACAAGCGTGCCGTATTGGGTTGTACCATCGCCCTCTTCGCCGTCGCACTGGGTCTGTTCTTCACCCTGGGCCGCTCGTTCCTGCCCCCGTTCAACGAAGGGTCGTTCACCATCAACGTCTCCTCGCTGCCGGGCATCTCGCTGGAAGAGAGCGACGCCATCGGCCGCCGTGCCGAGGAGCTGCTGCTCACCGTGCCCGAAATCCAGACTGTAGCGCGCAAGACCGGCCGCGCCGAACTGGACGAACACGCGCTGGGCGTCAACACTTCGGAAATCGAGGCTCCCTTTGAACTGAAAGACCGGCCGCGCAGTGAAGTTGTGGCCGAAGTCCGCCAGAAACTCAGTACCCTTGTGGGAGCCAATGTCGAGATAGGCCAGCCCATCAGCCACCGCATCGACGCCATGCTCAGCGGCACGAAGGCCAACATTGCCATCAAGCTCTTCGGTGACGACCTGAACCGCATGTTTGCCCTGGGCAACGAGATAAAGTCCAACATACAGGACGTACCGGGCATCGCAGACCTCACCGTGGAGCAGCAGATCGAACGGCCGCAGCTCACCATCACGCCCCGCCGCGAGATGCTGGCCCGCTACGGCATCACCCTGCCCCAGTTTGCCGAGTATGTCAACGCTTGCCTGGCAGGCGAAGCCGTATCGCAAGTCTACGAGCAGGGCAAGTCGTTCAACCTCACGGTCCGCATGCGCGACGACCTGCGCGACCAGGCCTCCAAAATAGGCGACCTGATGATTGACACGGGCGACGGCCGTCAGATACCGCTCAACTACGTAGCCGACATCCGCTCCACCCAGGGCCCCAACAGCATCAGCCGCGAGAACGTGAAGCGCAAGATTGTCATCTCGGCCAATGTGGCCGACCGCGACCTGCGTTCCGTAGTCAACGACATCCAGGCCCGCATCGATACGCAGATCAAGCTGCCCGAAGGCTACCACGTGGAGTACGGCGGTCAGTTCGAAAGCGAGCAGGCAGCCAGCCGCACGCTGCTGCTGACGTCACTGATGTCCATCGTCGTCATCTTCCTGCTGCTCTTCCACGAGTTCCGCAGCGTCAAGGAAAGTGCCGTCATCCTCATCAACCTGCCGCTGGCCCTCATCGGAGGCGTCTTTGCCCTGCTGCTGACCACCGGCGAAGTGAGCATCCCGGCCATCATCGGCTTCATTTCGCTGTTCGGCATCGCCACCCGCAACGGCATGCTGCTCATCAGCCACTACAACCACCTGCAAAGCGAAGAAGGATATACGGTTCACGACAGCGTTATCCGAGGTTCGCTGGACCGCCTCAACCCCATTCTGATGACGGCCCTCAGCAGTGCCCTGGCCCTCATTCCGCTGGCACTGGGCGGTGACCTGCCCGGCAACGAGATACAGAGCCCCATGGCAAAAGTGATTCTCGGCGGCCTGCTGACTTCGACTTTCCTCAACGGATTCATCATCCCCATTGTTTATCTGCTCATACACACCAAGAAAAAATGAAAAGAATAGGTATACTCTGTGCATGCCTTGCCCTGGCGGCAGGGATGCACGCCCAGAACAGCATCGACGCCATCCTCCGGCAGGTTGAAGCCAACAACAGGCAGTTGCAGGCCAACGCCCAGACCGTCCGGGCCCAGAAGCTGGAGAACCGCGCCTCGAACAACCTGGCCGACCCCACCCTGTCCTATGCCCACCTGTGGGACTCGGACGACAAGAACATCACCGTGGGCGAACTGGTCATTGCCCAGAGCTTCGACTTTCCCTCCCTCTACGTCAGCCGCGCCCGCCTGAACCGCCTGAAGGGACAATCACTCGATGCCCAATCCGATGCCCTGCGCCAACAGATTCTGCTGCAGGCACAGGAAGCCTGCCTCGACATCATCCACCTCAGCCGCCGGCAGCAGCTGCTGGACGAGCGGCTGAAGAATGCCGAAGAGCTGGCCGCCTTCTATCAGCGCCGCCTGGAGACAGGCGACGCCAGTTCGCTGGAAACCAACAAAATCAACCTGGAACTGCTGAACGTCCGCACCGAAGCCCGCCTGAACCGCACGGCTCTGGACAGCAAGCTGAAGGAGCTGACCGCCCTGAACGGCAACCAGTCACTCGTCCCCGGCCGCCCCATGCCCGACGGCCCTGCTGCCGCCACGGCTCAGAACCTGGGATTGACGGACTATCCGTCCGTACCGCTGCCTGCCGACTTCGGCCCCTTGTGCGAAGAGCTGCTGGCCTCCGACCCTACCCTGCTTTCACTCCAGAACGAAAGTCTGGCCGCGCAAAAGCAACTCTCCGTCAGCCGTCAGGGCTGGTTGCCCGGACTGGAAGTGGGCTACCGCCGCAACACCGAAAGCCGCCATCCGCTGAACGGCATCGTGGTAGGTTTCTCGTTCCCCATCTTCCAGAACCAGGGCAAGGTGAAGGCCGCCCGTTCGCAGGCCCTCAGCATCGACTATCAGAAGGAGAACGCCCGCCTCAGTGCCAGCACGGCCCTGTGGCAACTCTACGACGAGGCCAGCAACCTCCATGCTTCCATGCAGGAGTATGCCGAAACCTTCGGCCGCCAGCAGGACCTTAAGCTGCTGCGCCAGGCACTCGAAGGCGGTCAGATCAGCATGATTGAGTATTTCGTGGAAGTCTCCGCCCTCTACCAGAGCCAGGCCAACCTGCTCCAGCTGGAGAACCAGTACCAGAAGGTGATGGCAAGAATATATAAGAACAAACTATAAAATTCTTATTTCTTCCGGCAGGTACCCGCTACGGATGCGCCACTCCTGTGGATAGAGGTTGTTGGCACGATTGCCGACATTCTTCACAAAGCCCAGTGGAAAGTCCCGATAAGTAAGCAATACAAAACCGCGAGAGGCCGCTCCTGAAAGGGTGACGGCCTCTTTACGTAGATAGGCAATGGCCGTAGGATAATCCACTTCCTCACAAACAAAAGCCTCCCGCCGGAGCAGGCTGCTCATGGCCAGCGCATGGGCGGGAATGCAGTCTTTCCCCTTGGCCTCGGCCAGCATCACGCCCGCCTGCACGACACGGACATGCTGCTTCAGCGACGACAGCACAGGAAGCCATGCCGTGGGGAAAGCCGCCAGCGTCTGTCCTTCGGGGATCAAGGTATAGCCTTCGGCATCACGCAGCCAGCGTTGTACCACCGCCTGCTGCTCCTTGCCAAAAGCCGAGGGAGAGGCAGCTTTACCGCCATTCCCTTTCTTCCCTTTCAACTTGTCCGCGTTCATCCGCCCCATCTGCGTCATCCGCGTGCCATCGTTCTCGTCTTCTTCCCCCGCCTTCCGTAGCACGGCCAGGAAGAAACCCTCGCCCTGCGTCTTGTGGGGCAGGAAGCGATAGACGGGAAAGTCCTCGCCTGCCAGCAGATTGCCGGTAATGCCCCATTCGGCCGGCACGTCGAGCGGCAGCACTTCCGCCCCCAGCTCGTCGTGAATCCAGCGCACGTTCTCCTCGTTCTCCTTCGTATTGTATGTACAGGTGCTGTACACCAGCAGCCCGCCCGGCTTCAGGCAGGGCCAGATGTCCTGCAGGATGCGGCGCTGGCGCTGCCAGCAGAGGTCCACATTCTCCGGACTCCACTCCCCGATGGCCGTCTCGTCCTTGCGGAACATGCCTTCGCCCGAACAGGGCACGTCGGTCAGGATGCAGTCGAACAGCTGTTCCAGCGGCGTGAATTCCGCAGGGTCGCTGTTGGTCACCACCACGTCGGGATGTCCCCACTTGGTGAGGTTCTCCGCCAATATCTGCACCCGGTTGCGCATCACCTCGTTGGCCACCAGCAGGCTGCCCTCGGGCAACAGGCTGCGCAGGTGGGTGGACTTGCCTCCCGGAGCGGCGCAGAGGTCGAGCACCGCCAGCGGCCTGTCGGGAAGACAGGCCTTCACCGCCTGCTCCACAAACATGGACGAAGCCTCCTGCACGTAGTAGCATCCGGCATGGAACAGCGGGTCGAAGGTGAACGTCAGCCGCCGGTCCAGGTAGCAGGCATCCGTTGCCCAGGGGACTTCCTTCAATGGAGAACGGACAAGGGACAGGGGAGAACGACCGCACTTCTGCGGGTTCAGGCGGATGCTGACGGGCTGCCCGCCTTCCAGCAGGGCAGCAGACAGGCGTTTGTATTCTTCTTCGCCCAGCAGGGCGCGGGTATAGTCGACAAATGAATCGGGTAGCTGCATGATGTCTTTTTCTTGTTCGCCACAAAAGTAAAGATTTTGCAGGAAAGAAGCAAACAGAAAACAAGCCATGCAGCCCGAAGGCTGCATGGCTTTACAAACAAAACAAACAATCGCTTATTGCTATAATAAGCGGTCACCTTTTACGGGCTTCGCCAAGCCCAGTCAGGCATGTATTCGCCTCCCGGCGAATTTCCTTCAGGCTCCGTCCGTGGTCGTCGGAGCCCCGGCAGCCTCAGATGCCCAAGGCCGCACGTATTTTTTCGTAGGCCGCGTCTTTCAGCAGCACCGTTTTCTTTCCATTCAGCAGGTAGAGCGACGGCATCGCTTTCAGGTCGTATAGTGCTCCGGTCTTCACCGCCTCGCGGTCGGTACCCACCGTCCAACCTTCGGGCATGTCGGGCAAGGCTTTTCGCCATGCGGCATCATTGCCTTCGGTATAGACGGCCAGCACACTCAGCTTGCCGATCCGTACGGCTTCAGCCAGTGCCGTGTCGGCCACCATCTGTAGCAGTACCTCGTGGCACGACTCACACTCGGGGTCGTAGAACATCAGCAGCAGACGGTCGTTCTTCACCGGTGTGGTGGCCAGTGTGCGGCGCGTACCGTCGGGCTGGTAATAGGTAAAGTCCGTAGCCTTATCCCCCACATTGTTGCGTTTCACCAGCTCCAGCTTGAAGCGATAGGTAGAGCGCATTGCGTCCGTCTGTGGTAGCACGCCGAGCATGGTCTCCAAGTACAACCCGTAGAGCCCCTCGTTGTAGAAAGGTGAGTTGGGGTTGTACAGGTAGTCGTCCGCAGTCTTCGTCAAGACCCGGCAGGCATGGTCTTTCCCGACGAACCCCGCGCACCAGTTCTCTAGGCTCTCGCGCGTCAGCTCCTCCGGTGTTGTGCCGTCCGCCAGCAGGGCGATGAAGTTCACGAACCCCTGCTCGGTAACATCACGGTTGTTCACCAGCGTGGTATCGGCAAAATCGAACTGCTCCCAGTAGTGGGTGAGGAGATAGGACTTGCGAGCTTCGGATTCCGTCAGGGTGGCGGGGATCATGGGAAAGGGGAACTGTACCTGTTGCTGTACGACGGTAGAGTCCGTATGGGTACGTTCCTTTGCCTCTGTTGTGTCCGGCTTGGAGCGGCAAGAGGTAAAAAGTAGTAAAAGGCCTATTAGTAATTTATATGTACTCATTAGCTCTAAAGATTAATTTGTCGGGAAAGTGTAGTTTGCGGGGACATCACGAACACAACGAATACGAAAATTTAAATCAAGTTCATTTCCATTTGCCCCTGGACAAAAAATTAAAATAGAACGAGCAAAACCGTAACGGACCTCAAGATTACTGAATTGTGTACAAGAGGCTGCTCTACCATATTCAGCATCGTAACAATCATTTAGTAATCCAGCAGCATTCATAGCCGATAATTCCACTAAATTAGGAACACGCCAATTTCCGTAATCACTTTCGTTATAATTTGAACATGGGTTAGTCATATTACTACCATTACCAATAATTTCCTTTAAAGTATAGCCTTTAATATTTCCTTCTTTATCTTTAATATAATCGCTTGCAACAAAAATTCCTTGATAAAAAGAATTGGTTTTATCATCTTCATTATGTGTTCCCAATGAACCTTGTGCACGCTCTCGATAAAGACTTGCTACCAAGCGATCCTTAAATTCAAGAACAATAGGAATGTCTTCACTCGCAGCGTGTATTTTAAAAGTTGCATCAGATTTAACTCCATTTACAGAAGAGATATCGGTTGATACTCCTTCACCGGAAGCTGGTAGATTCCGGATGCAGCGGATTGGTAACGCTTTACTCTCGTCGTAATATTTGCCAACCGCTCCATACGAACCTTTCTCTATTGCCCAGTAAACCCGCTTGTCAGATGCACTGCTGGTATAGAATAGTGAACCGTCGCTAATATAAGCTGAAGGATAATTACTTTTAGTCATTGTCGTCTTGTCTCCACTATAAAGTTGGGCGGCATTTGAAAGGGCATTAGTGCCGATACCCATACGGATGTATTCGTTAAGCGATGGGAGGAACCAGCGTATCTCGTTCTCGTCAATTTCTCCGTTACCGTTCAGGTCACGATTACGGGACATACAGGCCGAATATGCGGCTTGTGTTTTATAAGCATCACCTGACAATTTATGACGACTCCTGTCTGTACCTACGGATGATCTCCAACCATTATACGTAGAGTTGATATAATCTGACCAATCAAGAGGACTCCAATTTGTAGAAGCCCCATCAGGATCGACCAAATAATTTGAGTTTATCAAGACTTTCTGGTTCTCGCGTCCATCAGAATCAGATAGTCCAGATTGGCTTTGTGGGGTCCCAAACTTAAACTTACTATTCAGTGGCGTTTCGTTATACGTCTCTATACCAAAAGCATTAAGACTTAATGCCTTGTCATTATAGAATGTCTGCATGGAGAGTTGTGAAATATATGAATGAATTTTGCTGTAAGAACTGTTGCCATCAGTAGATGTTTTCGTACTCATGGCAATAATCATCTCGCGAGGTATCTTGTTTGTTACTTTACTCCATGATGTAATCTTTGCACCTGTCAGCGGATGACGCAGATAGTAATACTCGTTTACAAAGGCGGTGAAACGGGCGACATAATTATTACTATTTTGAGTAAACTCAATTTTAGAATCAGCGAATGTTGGCGTTGTTGGTGGTGTACGATATTTACACATATATATTTCTCTAATGGCTTTGCCCATTTCGACAATCATGTCATAAACGTCTATAAGTTTTGTTGGATCTCCATTAACACCACTTGTTCCTTGTGCATCAGCATAGTAACGTTTATTGTTCATACTATTTCTATCCGTTTCATCACCATCAAGATCTTCCATTGCCCAAGTAGATATTCCCGGATATGCAGAAATATCAGTACCTGTTTGCGGCAAGAACTCAATCCATTTGTAGTCGAATCCCTTAGTGGGATTTCCATTTACATCTACTCCACCGCCCAATACGTTAGCTTTAGCAGCTTTGGCAGCATCTTCAGCTTCCTGTCCGCTTTTACCTCTCACCGCATCAGCATAGATTTGATACGGGCTCAACGTACCGCGCTTGCTCTTGGTAGTATAAGGCTCATCATCACTATCGTCATGTGTATAGTCCATTGCTTCCGACTGAATGATAAGTATTAGTTGGTTGGCAATGGCATTATCAAGCTCTTTGCCACTCAATCCTTGGCCTAAACTATTGGCTATTTCTGAGAGATTGTATTCCAAATAAACCTGCTCGTAGTGGGCATCCAGATTATAGCTATATAGAGTGTGAGCATTATCGTAAACAGAGCCTTCGGCACCATTTTGATATGGATCATCTTCTCGCAGAGCTTCCACGACAATATTATCAACCCCAAGAACTTTTACTTTGTAGGTATAACTATTATTTCGTACTACTGAGAAATCTCCGAAATTACGGTTAGTGTCACCTGACTTTCCAAAATCTCCCAGATGGATAGTGTATTCCACGTTGGCTGTTACAGGCTGGCCCAAAGTACCATCAATCGTGGCATTTCCCTCATACGTACCACTGATAACGACAAAGGTACTGTTTTGAGGTGCATTTGTCCATTCCTTGTTTTCAGGAGAAGCTCCACTTGTACTTGTACCATCATCTGTTTCTGCTTTCCATTTATCACGATCAATATATGCCATTTTTTTGCCATCTACATTCAAATCTATTGTATTTTGAATATTTTCCGGCATATAAAAATTAAACGTGTAGTTTCCACCTTGCGCCGTACCAATATTCTCGGAAGCGGTATGAATATATGTCACATCTTTTACACCGGTAGTGAGTGCATAAGACGTGGAACCTTGCAAATCATTTGTCATATAACTCTTGGTAGGAATGTTATAGACACGATAGGACGTCGGGGTAAAAGTGCCTTGTGCACCAGTCGGATTGGCCTCGATATTGAATGTAATATTTGCCATGGCACGATTCATCTTTACAACGACCTGATTTGATGCATCATGATACGTACCATAATCAGTTACAGAGTTATCTGTACCAAAAACTACCCCTTCGTTCCAACCGGATATAAACATCTGAGATGAAGAAGTTATATGAAAAGGCTGTACACCGTCAGTAAGATCCTCGCAAAGACTGACAATCTCTGACTTAACCTCGCCAAAAGAATATTTATTCTGATAAGCTACTGTCAGCAAATCTATCACTCTCTCCCAATAACCACCTTCTGCCACATTTGCTACAGCCAAGAGCTTTTTTGTACCACTTGTTGTATTAAATGTTACATTATGGTAATTGTTACCACCCTCAATTCGATTAGAATTCACCTTAAGTGTAGTTATACCATGATAATTTGTCACTACATCTTCAAACGACCCATCACTATGAAAAATAAAGATGACAAGTTCTGAAATTTCAGATAAATCGCTCCCACTTGCCCTTGTCTCCACCGTTACATCAGCGGCCGGTGTCTCTCCTAAATTAAAAGTAACCGTAATGGGTACGCCTTCCACCACTTCGCCGTTGTTCTTCACCAGTTCATCGTCTTTACATCCGGACAAGGCAAAGCCGACAAAGCCCATCCACAACAGACAAGTATATATCGTATGTAATATTTTCTTCATATTCGTTATAGTTTTATTCAAAAGCGGGAACTTCCATCTCATGTTCAGTCCATGAGTTAATTTGGCAACATGTATTAATAGTAGTTGCATCATTGATGCGTATATAGATTTTGCTGTATTGGTTTCGCTCAATCTGCGATACATAAATTTTTTTTGTATCGCTTTCTCCGTTCAGAGTATAATCTAATGTAATGCAATATCTATTATCTGAAACGGTTCCATCTACTTGAAGGAATCCATCATCAGTCACTTCCCCATTCGGGTTTTCAAGGAGATAGGGAGAAGATACTTCATCAAAATATTTTTCAGCTGTTCCAGCCCAAGAATTATCAGAATCAGAATAAGCAGGCATATCTTCTGTATAAGAGGATTCTATTTTTTTATCTTCTGAAAGCAAATTCATTGTACCTCTATAATAAATCTGACTATTTTCTGGTATCTCAAACAAATACCCTTTATTCGGCACTTTACTTAAAGTAACCTGATTAATTGTCAAAGTGCTGGAAGGAGAAGTATTTCCCTTGGTGCAATAAATCCCTAACTTTGCTATACTCCTGACTGCGTCAATCCTCACATCATAATGTATTTGGCTGGGAAAAATATCCAATGTTGCTTCTCCGCTCATCGGCACTTTGTTGTCGTGGCTGTAAGGTTGTTGCTCTGGGAGGGTAAAAGTAAGGGCTTTCAGATTAGCGGGAGTCATTCCCCACGGACCTGTCACATTGGTGTTCAACAATAAATAAAATTGAATGGTGTTTACTTCCGTTACATCAATTTCAGCTTCTACGGTTGCTTTCAGGTCGACTTTGCCATTATTGACTTCTTCCCAGGAAGGGTTGCTATTTATATATGTTAATAATTTGTCGCCGTTGAAAATCCAAAGGTGGAAGTTGTCGGGACTTTCGCCAGGTTCGGCTGCGGCTTTGGTGGTAATATCCAGATTCAGCGTGATGGTCCGGTCCTGTGCAGAAGGTTCTTCCGCATAGGGAGACGCTTCGCCGCATCCTGCCAGGATGAGCAGCAGAAGCCAGCAGCCGAAGGATATTACTTGTTTCAACATATTCAGTCTGTCAGTTTACAAATCCACATTCTGTACCCGTTTGCTCCATCCCAACACACCGATGGACACGTTGGCATAAGCCCAGGTGCCACCGGAGAGAAAGAAGGAGAGGTTGTAGTCGTAGCCGCGGTCCAGAAACTCCTGACGGGAGTAGCGGTGCAGCTCGTCGTAGTTGCTCAGCCGGCCGAGCAGGTCGGGCAGGTTGACTTCGATGACCCGTTTGCCGGTTTCCTTGTGTTCCACGACCAGCACTTCGTCGTCCGCCAGGTTGTCGTGGGCGAAGATGCGCGAAGTCATGAAGTCGGCATGTCCCATGTTTCCTACGGCCGTCGTGCGGCTGCTGACATCAGGGTCTTGGGTATTCCAGGTAACGTAAGGGGTACACAGGGCCTTGATGGAAGAGTCTTCGGAATTGTCATGGTTCAGCCGGATGTTGCCACCGGTAATATACAGGTTGTAGTCTTCGATGTCCATCGCTTCGGGACGGTCGATGTCGCGCAGGGTGACACTGATGTTTTTGGTGTTTCTCACCAGCGAGAGGGTGTGGTAAACGTACTGCCCCTGCTTCACCTCGACCGCTTGGTCGGAAATGGAGTGCCAGAGGGTGTCCAGCGGCTGGCCTTGATGGTTGACAAGCCCCACACCGTCGTACAGCCGGGTATGGTCCAGCGTAATCTTGAGGTCCTCCATACGGCTGTCCGCATCCAGCTCGGTACGCTGGAAGCTGCCCCGCAGCTGTTCGTCGCTTTTACGCTGATGTGCCAGTGCCACGAAGCGGTACTTGCCGTCGGGCAGGTCCAGATACATGTTGTAGCCATGCTCCTTCAGGGGCTGTATTTCGTTGTCGTTGGCCTCGGTGCGGCTGTCGATGTAGTTGCCCTCTTCGTCGAAGATGTAGAGGGTGACTTCGCCCACATGGTCGGCAAACATGTCGGAACGGTGGAGGTTGTAGTCGTAGACGAAGTTGACATACACGCCCCGTTCGCATCCGTCACGGTCGTCGAAGATGAAGTCGGTACACGACGTGACGAACAAGCCCAGCAGACAGCTTGCCAGCCAGCCTGCCTTCAGCATATATTTGGCACAATGGTTCATAAATGGTTCTTTTAATTATATCGATTGATTGAGAGACGGCGGGGTGTGTCCATTCACCACAGATTTCCCGGATTGACACAGATTTCTCGTGAACTTCGGATGGTCTGATAGCATCCGTCCGCGACAATCCGCGCAATCTGTGGTGAACGTTTGGCTTTACACAGCCCCACACACTCTGATTACAGATCTACGACCTGTGAACGCTTGGCCCAGGAGAGGACGTTGATTTCGGCACGAATATAGCCCTCGGCCTTATCATCGGGACCACCAGGTTCTACGATTTCGGGTTCACCCGGACCGCTGATGCTGTTAATGTTCACTTCATACCAGTTGTTACGCACTACGCCATAACGGCCCAAATGCTGTATTCCGTAGGCTTCGCCAGAAGTCCAAGGAGTTTCATCATCGTTGAAATGACGGATAGCGGTAGCGTAATAATAGCTTGTACCTTCTTTGTAGTAACGGATAGTACCTACCTGACTCTTAATCGCATTCCATATGTCAACCACATGACTGGTATAATCAGAACCATTGTATTCAAGCAATTCAGAATAGTGCTTATTAGTCTCATCATAAATACCGGCCGAAGCATCCGATTTTATAGCCAAATCTGTAGGAGCAAGATCTGTTTCAAGAACCAAATTTGCCTTTTCTATAACAAACGAAATGAAATCCTTAACTGTTCCCATCCCATCAGCACTCGGGATATTAGACTCCTCAGGATATTTTACCGGACTTGCGCCACATATAAAGAAATTCCGTTTTTTAAGCTCTGTTTGGTTACCAAATTTAGTCAGATAATCAGTCTTCAAAAGTACAGAAGTCGTCTGGTCTTGTTCCTGATCGCTTGCCTCCATTGTATTCTCCAAGCAATAAAGAGCATAATCAGTAGTTGTAGTCTTGTTATCTGCCGTCTGTTCATTCCAACCTGCAGGAGAGATAGATGCAGAATAAGTGGTAAAATCATTAGAAGTGGCTTCAGTATAGTTATTATCTTCCGCCCAATAAATACGATAATAATTCGTAGAACCATTTCCCGGAATCACAGTATTTCCGGCAAAACGGCTGACTTTGGCTTTATTTTCTTCGGAAAGTCCCTCCAGATTCAACCAGCCTTCCTTATTAAAACCTGATACATTACGAACCAATGCTGTCGATTTATTGGTAACATTCAGTAACCACCCCTTCAATTGTACAACATCACCATAATAAACACTGCCAGAAGTTCCTTTTACATTCTTCTTATATTCAGTATATTTTCCATCAGAACCTTTGCTGCCATTCGTAAATCCACTAAGAGTAACTTTAGCCACTACACGTTCTACATAGATACGTGCAGCTTCATTATTGAGAGCGTCATTCTGTGTGGGATAAACTTCTACCGGAACCAAAGTCTTGGCCACAACCTCAGTAACCTTATCCTTCAAATTAGAGCCAGCTATATCGGACAACGGAGCATTGCACATTGTAAAATCATCATTATTAACGCCCGTATAAGTGGCGAGAGTCTGATTCGCTAAAGCCTTGGTAAAATCAAACAACGTGGATTCCGCAGTAAGTGGTGTACCATTTAATTTCAAACTATGATCAGTTTCATTCACCCCTACCACAGAAGGTGTATTCAGTATGACCAAAGCATACAGCTGCTCTTCTTTATCCACTTTCGGTGCCTTAGAAACCGTAACGACCTTTTCGGTAACCTGCTGTCCGTCGCCGCCCTGGACTGTCAATCCATTCAAAGAATAAGCACTGACGAATTTGGCGTTCGCATCCGGACTTGTGTTCACTTTGTCAGCCTTGAAAAAGGCAATCACACCGTCAGTAATCTTATATTCATTGGCAGTACCATCTTCGAGGTCTGCACTGCCGTCTTCAGCCCTCGTCATACTTCCAGTAGTAGTAGGCGTATGAATCGCTACCCTTACATACCCCTCCGTTGCATCCGGAGCGTTTCCTCCCATGTCACCTGCGTCTCCCAGGTCGTCGCTACACGCGGCAAACATGCCTGCCGCCAATAGCATTGCAAAAAACTTCACTTTCTTCATAACTGTAATATATAAAAAATTAATAATAATGTCCTGATTGTACGACGTCACAGCCGGTCTAACTCAATGCCGGACAAGTTGCTCACGGCTTCCTCCAGCCCGGCATCGGCGGCCCGGCGCAGGCATTCCACCGCTTCGTCGTAACGTCCCTGCATACGCAAGCACACTCCCCGGGCATTGTCGGCCTGCGGACTATTGCCTGCCTTGTCCAGATAGGGGCGGGCCTGCTCCGTCAGTCCCTGTTCCAGCAGGGCACAGGCGGCGTTGAGGTTGGCCACCTCGCTGTCGGGGTACATGCGCACCGCCACATCGAACACCTGCTTGAAATCGTTGCTGCCTGGTTCGTAGGTCTGCGCCACGGCAAACATCTCGTCGAGGCTGAGGTTCTGCGGACGGGTGCGAATCACCTTTTTCGCTTCGTCCACACTGAAGCTGCGCACGGTGTAGTCGATGCGGTAATCCGTGCGGCGCAAGCCGGGATAGCATTCGGCCAGCAGGGTGGCATAGTCCTCCGGATAGCGACTGCGGATGACGCGCTCCTTGGCATCGGGCTCGCGGTCGCTGTCTATCAGGGCCAGGATGCTGTCGCGGCCGGACAGCGTGCTGCCTGCCACGTAGCGGCGCAGCCCCTCCCAGTTTTCGGGAACAAAGCCGGTGATGAAAAGCGTATCTACAAAACCATAACGCCTGCCGATGTAGCTCTTCAGTGCCTCGGTGCGGCCTTCGGCCAGGCGGGTATTGCTGCGGTAAGTGCCTTCGGGCGAAGCATACCCGCGGAGGGCGATGCGGGTGATGTGGAAGTCACGGTCGTGCAGGACGGTGTCGATGGAGGCATGTATGCGTGCCAGCTCGTCGGGATTGCGGCGGTAGGCCGGATTGATGTCCGTGCGGTTCACCACGAAGTCCAGATAGGCTTCACCGCTCAGCGCACGCCGTTTCTCCACTTCCACTTCCGGTGCGATATAGGCCAGCTGCGGACGGAAAGCCACGTCGGCCTGCTGCAAGGCTATCTGATTGCCGGGATTCACCTCGCCACAGCCGCAGAGGTCTTCGGTCATGCCCAGCATGGCACGGTCCATCCAGCCTTCGTAGAGCACGGCGGTGCGATAGTCCATCACCTGGGCGCTGTCGCGGTCGTGCCGGATGACGTGCCAGGGGGTAGCGGCGTATTTCTGCTGCCCGTTGCGTTCATAATAGAGCTGGCGCCTGCGGCCCATCACCTCTACAGCCGGCAGTTCCAGCCGTTTGCCGTCGGCCTCGAGCAGCGGAATCAGCACGACCGAACGGTTGGAGCCCACCTCCATGTCCGAAAGGCCGATCTGCATCCGTACAATCACGCTGTCGCGCTGGCGGTACACGTCCGAAGACCGTACGGCCGCCCCGCTCTGAAGCGTCTGCTGGGCCTCGAGCGGCAGGGCGGCGAAAAGGCTTCCTATCAAAAGGCTGTATGTCAAGATAATCCGTTTCATAGTTCTGATACCTATTTTTTAGAATACATAAATCAGGTTAAGGGCAGCCTTGGTAGGGCCCAGGTAATGATGCGGCTCGTTGTCTTCCAGCTGTTCGCCGCAACGCGGACACAGATACTTGTCGGCACGGGTATAGACATATCCCACGCCGATGACCCCCTCGAGGCTCCAGCGGCGCGACAGCATCCAGTGGTAGCCGTAGGCCAAACCCGCCCCTACCATCCAGCCCTCGAAGCGGTGGCCGTCCAGCTGTCCGAAGTCGGTGCCGAAGAGCTTGAAGTCCATGTTGAGATTGCTCAGGTTGTAAACGCCGCCGAGCAGATGCGCTCCGAAGAAATGGCCGTTGAAGCGTTCGCACAGCCAGTAGCGGAGTTCGGGCTGCACCAGCCAGTGCTTCCACTTCTTGTTGTCGTGGAAGGTCCATCCGTTGAAACTTCCGGACACATCGACAGTCCACCGGGGCGACAAGCCCGCTTCCACCCCGAGGCTGACAGAAGCTGTGGCATCGGAAAGCAGGTTGGTCTTGACCGCCCAATTCTGCGCGGACAAGGAAAGGCTGGCAAACAGCATCAGCAGGATTAAACATCGTTTCATAGTTTCCATATATGAGAGTGCCTATTTTTCGTTATAAATCAAAGGTTTGGTATTCCCGTTACTTTGCAGGTAACGGGAAGAGGTTGTCCTCTTGCCCGGCAGGCTTTTTCACCGTATCGTTTTGCACACGAAGATGCAAAGCTTTGCGATGGCCGATGCAAAGCTTTACGATGGCCGATGCAAAGCTTTGCGTGCGGCAATGCAAAGCTTTACGTAAAATCGTAGCGTCCGAAGGGCTCTCCAGCCCTATTTGCGGCCTGCTTTGGGAAACACAAATCCGTCTACATTCCTTATGTCATCCCTCCCTCTTTCCACAGGTTGAAAAGAAAGTATAATATATCTTACAAAATCAGTGTTAATTTATTGCATCTATTTGTTTTTTATAGAAAAAATCCCGTCCTTTGCCTGACAAAAATTTGCATCTTCCGTTACCTGCAAAGTAACGGAAAATTCACCGCTTACCTTAAAAAAACGTGTGACAGGATTTCACGGTTCATACGCCCGATGCGTTCGTCGGTATGGGGCTTGAAATAGGTTTCGGTAACTTTGACAGACGAATGTCCCATTGCATTACAGATAAGCTCCGGCTGATAGTTACAATAATTGGCGATGGTAGCCCAACTGTGGCGGGCACAATAGCTGCTGAGCGAAACCCCTACCCCGGCCCAGGCGCCCAACCGCTTCAGGCTGGCATTGAAACCGCGCAGCGCATTCTGATACTGCCGGTAGGCGGCAACACCCACCTTATTTATATAGGGGAACAGGTAAGGGGAACGGTCGTCGGTATTCTTCAGGCAATCGATGAGATGCATGGCACGAGGCTCGACCGTAACCGTGAGCCACGCACCCGTCTTGCGACGACGGTACACCAGGACATTCCCCTGAAGGTCGCACTTCCGCAAATAGGCAATGTCCACAAAGGGGATGCCGCGCAGCATGAACAACAGCAGGAACAGCTGGCGGGCCTTCTCCACACCCGATGCTGCCGGCCGGGGGGAGACCTCCAACCGACGCCACACCTGCTCGTCGACCGCACGCTTCACCGTAACCCGGGTACCTGTATATACCCCCTTGAACAAACGGGGACGATAAGGGACATAACCCTGATCGACCGCCCGCCAATACACCGCACGCAACATGCGCATGTAGGTGGAGATGCTGTTCCACTGTAACTGGCGCCCCAGCAGATAGTTCTGGAACTCCTTCAACCAACGGGCGTCCATACCGGAAAAGGACAACGGACGGCCTTCCGTAAAATGGAGAACCCGGTTCAAGGTGCTGCGATAGACATGCGCCGTGCCCATACGCCCTTCGTTCTCCATCTGGAGGACAAGCGAAGCCATATAGGCTGTCAAACTTTCTCTTTCATTTTTCATAAATCATTGTTTTTTGGAAAATCAACGGACAAAATAAGAAAAAGAACCAAGAAAATCTTCTATTTTTGCAAATAAGTATCAAAATGACACCGCTTATGAAATACCCCATCGGAATCCAGAGCTTCGACCGTATCATCGAGGACGGATATGTCTATGTCGACAAGACGGAACTGATTTACA
>ENA-ORSI01000282-ORSI01000282.1-human-gut-metagenome-genome-assembly--contig:-NODE-282-length-54536-cov-12.589270_pt1 | contig 54536 bp, 48 predicted proteins | sample MGYA00242187_ERZ509154 | MGnify/ENA primary metagenome ERZ509154 (study PRJEB26280, sample SAMEA2338627) | human gut metagenome | biome: human gut; feature: human-associated habitat; material: faeces...
ACGTCTGAACGAAATCAACCAGGGTAAGGTTATGTATAACCCTGCAGGTGTTTCTAAGATGTACCTTATTGATTATGCAGTTGAGGATGCTTCATTCTTGCGCGTACAGAATATTACAGTAGGATATACACTTCCTAAGAAGTGGGTTAAGGCTATGAATATTGAGAATATCAGACTCTATTTCACAGGTTATAACCTCTTCTGTATCACAGGATATGATGGCTATGATCCTGAAGTTGATACAAGCAGTAAGAAGACTCCTATGTGTCCTGGTATAGATTATGCGGCATATCCTAAGAGCCGTACATTTGTAGGAGGTATTAACGTAACATTCTAAATTTTAAGAATATAGAAATTATGAAAAAGATATTTTCAATGATGATTCTTTCTGCGGGAATTTTAGGACTTTCATCTTGTTCTGATTTCCTGGATCAGAATTCTCCTTCGGAAATGAATCAAACAACTGTGTATAACTCAACATATTACACAAGTTTGCGTGTGAATAAACTTTATGGTGGTATGGGCCAAGACCGTACTTATTCACAGGATTGGAGTATTACAACCAATATAAATAGTGATATCGAGCTTGTAGACGGACTCGGAAACGGTGCTTATGAAGCAGGTAACCGTGGTGCCGGAAACTATAATGTTTCTACAGGATGGAGCACTCTTACAGATGAGTGGACAGCAATGTATGGAATCATTGAGGATGCTAATGATATTATTGAAGGCATTCGCCAAAGCCCACTTTTTGTTGAAGGCAATGATTCATACCAGGAAATGGGCCGTTATCTCGGTGAAGCTTTGACTATCAGAGCTATGGTATATTTTGACATGTTGCGTTATTGGGGTGATATTCCTATGAAACTCGAAACATCTCAGCCTGATTTGAGCAATGCGTTCATGGCCAAGACTGACCGCGATGTTATTATGGACACATTGATGGTTGACCTTGAGGAAGCTACAAAACTTTTGCCTTGGGCAGGTGAGAACGGATATACCACGGAGCATGTAACAAAGGGCTATGCTCACGCCCTGTTGGCACAGATAGCCATGACACGTGCAGGCTATGCTATACGTGAGAAGGCTAAGGACGGATATGAGACAGCTAGTTATTCAGATCCTGTGTATCCGACACAGCGTCCTGGTGCAGAGGAGCGCAAGGCTCTCTACGAGAAAGCGTTGAAGCATCTTACAGCCGTTATCGTATCTGGAAAGCACCAGTTGAATCCTTCGTTCGAGAATGAGTGGTATCTTATCAATCAGCAGACATTGGATTTGACATATCAGGAGAACTTGTTCGAGATACCTATGAAGTATAACGTTACAAGTGAGCTTGGTTATACAATTGGTGTGCGTATTACAAAGGATAATGCTACATTTGGTAATGGTAACTCTAGCGGTAAAGTTAAGTTGACAGCTCCTTTCTTCTATTCTTATAAGCAGAACGATACACGCCGTGATGTAACTGTTGCTCCTTACGAAATCACTACTACAAGCGGTAGCGACAATAGAGCTGAGCAGGCTGTTGAAAAGATGCTTAAGAATGCTCCATTTGGACTTTATGTAGGTAAATGGAATCCGAGATGGATGTCTGAAACATGGCTTTCTGACAACCAGAAGATTGACTCAAAGCACATGACTGGTATCAATCCTGTTAAGATGCGTTATTCTAATGTACTGCTTTTCTATGCAGAGTGTATGAACGAATTGGCTGGAGGTCCTGATGCAACATATCCTGATAATGCTGGCTTGACAGCCCGTCAGGCTTTGGCTCTCGTACATGAGCGTGCTTACGATGACGAGCATAAGGCTGAAGCTCAGGCTTATGTGGCTTCTCTGCCGTCAGATAAGGAAGGATTCTTCAACGATGGTATCGTACAGGAGAATGCATGGGAGTTTGCAGGTGAAGGTTTCCGCAAATATGATCTGATTCGTTGGAACCTGCTTGTTCAGAAGATTTATGAGTTTAAGCAGACATATCTGCGTCAGCTTGCTGATGGAACATATCCAGAAAAAGTGTTCTTCAACTATACAGATGACTCAAAGAGTCGTATCGATTTCTCTTCTGTGACATGGTATACACCTGTCGAGGAAGTTAATGAGGCAGATTATCAAGACAGCTGCGACTGGTTCGGAAAGGCTGATCTTGAATCAGGAACAGATACTCAGGTAAATACAAACCTTCCTTCTATATGTAGCGGACTTGTTGGCAATGATGTAAATTCGATGGATGCAGGTGTTGCGGTTAAGAATCGTTATTTGATGCCTATAAGTTTGACAACAATCTCTGACTCACAGGGATACTTAAGTAACTCATACGGTTATTAATTTACAGTAAATTAAAAAAGGATGAAAACTATTAATAAATTTTTCAGTTCAATACTGATAATGTTTTTAGGTCTCTCTGTGGTTTCTTGTACAGACGGAAACGACTGGGGCTTGGACAGTGCTTTTGACAGATTGTTTGGAGTTGGAGAGGACGACATTACTGTTGAAACAACTGCAACAACTGCAACTGTTACTTTCTCGGCAATGTCTGCCACAAAGGACTCTTTATATTTTGTTATCGAGGTCAGCAAAGACTCTTTGTATGACGAAATCGCAATGGGCGGTGAGCGTGCCAAAGTTTTTGGACTGAACAAGGAAATCAGAAAGTCTCCTGTTGTTCTGACAGGTCTTGACGGTGACTCTAAGTATTATATGCGAATAAAGACAATGTCTGATACAAAGGCAGAATCTAAGTGGGTTTATTATAAAGACGGTGAATCTTTTAAAACTCAGGCAGAGCAGATCTTTGATGAGGTGCTGGCTGATGACTATACAGATTCTGAGGTTACATTACGTTGGAATGCACCGGCTGATTCTGTAACAAACATCCTGGTTGTTCAGGGCACAGACACAACTGACTATGTGTTGACTGAAACAGATAAGGCAGAACAAACTCATACGTTTACAGGTCTGACTCCTCTGACAACTTACACCTTTATAATATATAATGGTGAGGCTAAGCGTGGTACACAGACTGTTACAACTTCTGCTGCACCTCCTGCTGCAAGTTATACAGAGTATCTTGATGCTGACATTGAAAGATTCAACCAGGCTCTTATGGATGAAATCCTGGCAAAAGCTCAGGCTGCAACAGGTTCTGGTAATGTAAGCGTTACAATTGTATTCCCGGCAGACAAGACAATTGAGGTTATTGGTGATGATACTCAGAGCGATCCGGGTGCACTTACAGTTCCTGACGGAATGTCTGTTAACTTCTTTGGCCGTGGTGGTGGTGAAACACCTGTATTGCGTCTGCTGAAGAGCATTGACATCGCAGGTTCACATAACTTCATAACATTCCAGCATCTGAAGATTGTTGATGACGGTTCTGGTGCTAACTATCTGATTAACCAGAGCAAGGCTTGTACTGTAGACAAGATTGAATTCACTGATTGTGAAGTTTCTGGTATGAAGAATACTTTCTTCCGCCTGCAGGGCAGCGAGGCTAAGGTTATCAACAATCTGGTTATCGATAACTGCTTGATACATGATCTTGGCTCAGGATATTCATTCATACATGTTGATGACAATGGAAACCAGGCTGTGTATGTTAACAACATTAAGATGACAAACAGCACTTTCTGGAATATCTGTGTTACGGGTAAGACCTTTATCTATAGTGAGAAAGTGAACATGAACTCAATCTACATGGAGTATTGTACTTTCTATAACAACAACGGTAGCGGTCAGTACTTTATCGATTTCAACGATAAGACCTATGGTCCTGAGACGTTCTCTGTATTTAACTGCGTATTCGGTAAGACTCCGGATGAGGCAACAAACAAGAACATCAGAGCAAAGATTGAACCTGAAGTTGTGAACTCATATTGCGCAAGCGACTTCTATAAGTCTAAGGGCTTCCCCAACATAACAATTCTTGATTACACATCAGATAAGTTGTTTGTTGATCCGGCAAATGCAGACTTCCACTTCATTTCAGGAACATTAGATAATTCAGGTGCTGGTGACCCAAGATGGTGGCCCGCAGCAGAATAATCATTCATAAAATCAAAGAGGGGCAGGGCTTTTCTGCTCCTCTTTGATTTTCGTTTATTAGCATAGTTGGGTATAATATTATAGATAAATTTATTTTACTCATCTCACGGGCTTTATCAGTTCGTTGTTTTAATAATAAAGAAACTATTTTTCGTTGTTTACATTTTATGTATAAAACAAGTTTTATTTTTAAGGTATTATCATTATTGTTGTGCTTGTCTTCTTTTCAGACAGCATACTCGCAGGATAAGCCGATAGCCTTTCCAGGTGCTGAAGGTTTTGGACGTTATACCACAGGTGGACGAGGTGGTGCTGTATACCATGTAACCAATCTTAATGACAGCGGTACAGGATCATTTCGTTGGGCGTGCGAACGTAGTGGAATTAGGACCATCGTTTTTGATGTGTCTGGCACAATACATTTGAAGAGTGAACTCAAACTGCGTAACGGTAACGTGACGATTGCCGGACAGACAGCTCCTGGTGACGGTATATGCATTGCTGATCATCCCTTTGTAATAGCTACAGATAATGTTATTATGCGTTTTTTGCGTTTCCGACTTGGAAATAAATATGTAGATGACCATGAAGGCGATGGCCTTGGAGGTACTGACAACAAGAATATAATTGTCGACCATTGTTCTGTAAGCTGGAGCATAGATGAGTGCTTGTCTGTATACGGAAGCGAGAACACAACAGTTCAGTGGTGTATTGCTGCGCAGAGTCTTCGTGAGTCAGGCCATTCAAAGGGTGCTCATGGATATGGCGGTAACTGGGGTGGTTCTGGCGCAACTTATCACCACAATCTTCTTGCTCACCATGAGTCACGTGCTCCACGCCTTGGCCCGCGCCCTGATACACAGACAGACGAGCGTATGGATATGCGCAACAATGTTATATACAACTGGGCCGGAAATGGATGTTACGGCGGTGAAGGCATGAATGTTAACATTGTGAACAATTATTATAAGCCAGGACCTGCTACAAATACAAGGAAGACTGATATGCAGAAGAGGATAGCAGGAATCGGCATCCGTACTTCTGAATACACAGATCACGATACAGACAAACCTAATGAATGGGATGTAATGTGGCACGTCTGGGGCGACTTTTATGTAGACGGAAATGTAAATCCAAAATATTCTGATGTTACTAATGACAATTGGACATACGGTATTTACAATCAGATAAGCAATAGCGGCAATGACAATACGTTCACACAGGAGACCCGCGACACGATGCGCTTGTCAGAACCATTGACGTTTGAGGCCGTAACAACACATTCGGCTGAGATGGCTTATGACAGGGTGCTTGCCTATGCAGGTGCGTCACTGCACAGAGACTGGGTTGACGAACTCGTTGTAAACGATACGCGTAATGGCGGTGCGTCATGCACAGGTACATCCAGTGCAACAAGCAAGTTGCCGGGCATTATTGACAGCCAGGACGACTTGAAGCAGGCTTTCCCTGATGCAGGAGATGATTGGAGCGCATGGCCTGAACTGAAATCTGAGGCTGCTCCGTTAGATACCGATGGCGACGGCATGCCTGATGCATGGGAAGACGCAAACGGACTTGACAAGAATAATGCCAGTGACGGAAAGACCATAGGAGCTGACGGATATTCGAATCTTGAGAGATACATGAACAGTATTGTTGCCGAGATAATGGAGGCTGGCAATGAAGGCGGAACGCTTCTTAGCGGCAATCAGATTTATGATGATGACAACGACCCGTCAGATGGTGAGACTGTTGTTTATGAACTTTCATCAGATACATATCTTAATTCTGATTCTGGAAATTCTGCTTTATGGATTTTCAACAACGGTTTCAGCATTTCTAATGATGGCGGTAAAGGCTATTCGAAAGGCGAGCAGGGCTGTGTCAAGTATTCAAGCGGAGTGCAGTTTACTGTGAACATTCCTTCAGGCAAGAAGGTTACAAAAGTAGGCATCTATGGATACGACAACTATGCTGATGGCGACAGCTATCTTGCAGAGCTTAACGGCATGGAATATTCAGAGACTGACTATGTGTTCCCGGCAAAAATAGGCACAACTCCGGTGTATAAGTCTTATGATATAGAACTTGTTTCACCTGCCGAAGGCACACTTACGTTTAAGGCAGCCGGCAAGCAGTGTGTATGGAAACTTTCTCTCACAACAACTACTCCAACCGGCATTTCTGAAATCAATACTGATGAAAAGAATGCAGGAAAGATATATAATCTGCAGGGTGTAGAAATGAAAGGTTCATTGCAGCCCGGAATATATATCCGTAACGGCAAGAAGTTTGTTGTTAAATAGAATGTTTAAACAGCAGATAAAATAATTATTAAGGCAGAAGTCATTATCATAATGGCTTCTGCCTTTTTGTTTTAAAAAGCGTTTGTAGGAAGTTCTTATTTTCTGTTTTGTCAGAATTATTCAGACTGATTTTGGATTAGCAGACAATAATCCGCTTAATATAAAGCACCATTTTGGCTTGATTATGATGACTGACCTGAAGTCTGTTTATTAGGCTTTGTTCCCTGTTTTGGTTCATTTGCATTTTGTTTTGTATATAAACAGATGAACCATATAAAAAACATTTTGTGATATTTTTACTTTTCTTTGGTTTTAAGTATCTTTGCATATGTGATAAATCGTGACTTTATTTAAAGTCTTTTTGAGTTCTTGTAAACTGTTTAAAATCTATAATACCAAGAAAACGATGAAAAAGCGAAATCTATTTGTTGTAGCGGCTGTCTTTTGTTCTGTTGTTTCTGGTGCTCAGACTCTTCCTTACCAGAATCCTAATCTTTCCGCAAAGGAACGTGCTGCTGATTTATGTTCAAGGTTGACGCTTGAAGAGAAAGCCAAGCTGATGCTCGATCAGTCAGAGGCAATCCCCCGACTAGGCATACCCGGCTTTGCATGGTGGAGCGAAGCCCTTCATGGCGTCGGACGCAACGGCTATTGCACGGTGTTCCCTTCATGTATCGGAATGGCTGCGTCTTTCGACGATGTGTTGCTCGAGCGTATATATACGGCGGTGAGCGATGAGGCACGTGCAAAGAATACGGCACAGAGAAAGAAGGGCAGCGTGGGCCGTTATCAGGGTCTTTCGTTCTGGACTCCAAACGTAAACATTTTCCGTGATCCGAGATGGGGACGCGGGCAGGAAACTTATGGTGAGGACCCGTATATGAACGCGCGTATGGGACTTGCCGTGGTGCGTGGCCTGCAGGGACCGGCCGGACATAAGTATATGAAGCTTTATGCCTGCGCAAAGCATTTTGCCGTGCATAGCGGTCCTGAGAAGACGCGCCATCATTTTGACATCGAAAACCTGTCGCCACGTGATTTGTGGGAGACTTATTTGCCGGCCTTCAAGGCGCTTGTGCAGAAGGGAGGCGTAAAGGAGGTTATGTGTGCATATCAGCGTTTTGAGGGAGAGCCCTGCTGTGGCAGCAACAGGCTGCTTAGGCAGATCCTTCGTGACGAATGGGGATTCAAGGGGCTTGTGGTGAGCGACTGCGGCGCCATCAGTGATTTCTGGACTCCAGGCTGCCATGAAGTTTCACCCGATGCTGCTTCAGCCTCAGCCAAAGCCGTTATAAGCGGCACAGACCTCGAATGCGGAAACAGCTATAAGGCTCTGCCTGATGCCGTAAAGGCCGGAGCCATAACGGAGCAACAGATAAATACAAGTGTAGAACGGCTGCTTGAGGCGCGTTTTGAACTAGGCGACTTTGACCCTGACTCACTTGTTGAGTGGACACGCATTCCTGAAAGTGTTATAGCTAGCAAGGCCCACAAGAAGCTGGCGCTCGACATGGCACGCGAGCAGATGGTGCTGCTGCATAACAAGAACAACACTCTGCCGTTGGCAAAGGACGCTTCTGATATTGTAGTTATGGGACCTAATGCTGCCGATTCGACAATGATGTGGGGCATATATTACGGTCAGCCTACACACACCATCACGGTGCTTGAGGGAATGCGCAACAAGCTTGGCTCTGGCGTAAGATATGTCAAGGGATGCGACATAACGTCAATGACCGAGAGTGAGAGCATTTTTGGACGCATGACAGGACTTGACGGCAAGGCCGGAATGACAGCAAAGTTCTGGAATAACACCGATATGGACGGACAGCCTGTTTATGAGGGCAATTATTCGAGCCATCCTCAGTTTGACACCGGCGGCAACACCGTATTTGCTCCGGGAGTGGAGCTGAAAGATTTTTCTGTCAGGTTTAACGGAAACTTTACGGCTGACAAGACAGAGACACTGTGTGTGAGATATCTGAATGACGGACGCATACGCCTTATTGTCAACGGAGACACCTTGGTAAACAGAAATAATAAGAACGAGGTGAGGCTTAATGAGCGCCGTATTAAGGTTAAGGCCGGCGCCAACTATTCTGTGCAGCTCGACTATATCCAGTTTGGCAACGGTGCTTCGCTGAATTTTGACGTATCAAGAATGCAGACACTCACAGTTCCCGGTGTGCTCAAGTCTGTTGGTGATGCATCCACTGTTGTGTTCGTTGGCGGTATATCGCCCAATCTGGAGCGTGAGGAGGCTAAGGTTACGGAGCCGGGATTTGACAATGGCGACCGTACCAGCATTGAACTTCCCTTAGTTCAGCGCGAACTTATCAAGGCTCTTCATGATACAGGCAAGAAGGTTGTGCTGGTCAATTGCAGCGGCAGTGCGGTTGCGCTTACACCAGAACTCGAGACATGTGATGCAATTCTGCAGGCATGGTATCCAGGTGAACAGGGCGGTACGGCTGTGGCAGATGTTCTGTTTGGCGATTACAATCCCGGCGGCAAGCTTCCTGTTACATTCTATAAGAACGACAGTCAGCTGCCTCCGTTTGAAGACTATAGCATGTCCAACCGTACATACCGTTACTTCAAGGGCGAACCGCTGTTCCCGTTCGGTTACGGACTCAGCTATACAACATTTAATGTCGGAAAGCCTGTTTATGATGCTTCTGCCGGAAAGATTAAAGTAGAGGTAGGCAATACCGGCAAGCGCGACGGCGTTGAGATAGTTCAGGCATATATGCGCAACACAGCTGATGTTGAAGGACCTAAGAAGACGTTGCGTGGATTTGCACGTGTCAACCTGAAGGCCGGAGAGACAAAGACTGTTGAGATAGATTTCCCGCGCAAGGCTTTTGAAGGTTGGGATACTGAAACCAACACCATGAGAGTAGTGCCGGGCAAGTATGAAATTATGGTTGGAACATCAAGCGCCGACAAGGATCTTAAGCGTATAAGCGTTGACGTGAAGTGATGATAAAGAAAACTCGTTTGAAAGAATGATGCTTCTGCGGGTAAAAAGTCATGACATTTTAAAATCGCAAAATAGAAATTCTGATGACGTTTTCTTATGAAAATATGGCTTAAATGCATCTGTTTTGACAGCTAAACAGGCTGTTTTGGGCATAAAATTCATAGGTTTTTGGCCTAAAACAGGCCTGTTGGCACTGCGAAACAAGGCACTTTATGGTATAAAAGCATACCTTTTATAAGCTAAAAGGTATGCTTTTGCTTTATTGTAGATATGCGATTAAATGCGAAAAATATATAAGCTACTGAAAATCAATGGGTTATATAAAATGATGCAAAATGTGAAGTTTTTGTGCAAAATCTTGTATCCGTTTTCAGCATGGCCATTCTACATGCGTTAAAAGTTCAGATTTTAGAAAACTTTTAGATTTTAGTTGATGATAATTCTTTATTAGATGGCTGTTTTTTGTAAGCATTCGTACAAATGCATCTTTCATAGTTTGAGGTTTGGTTGTAGTTTTGCAGTTGCAAATACAATCAAACCTGAATTATTATGAACAGACAAGAATTTGAAGAATTAGAATTGCAGGTGCAACAAAGCAAGCTGCCGTTGAAGTCTTACCTTCAACAAATAGGTGTAAGTTATTCAACCTATCATTACTGGCGTAGAAAATGTTCCGTTGACAGTAACAGTATCAAACAGGAGTTGGCTCCCATCAGTTTTAAACAGACAGCTACGGAAACTTCCCCTGAAGAACAAATGCCGCATGGTGTGGCCGTTCTGTTTCCCAATGGCCTTCGTGCCCACTTTGGGAGTGGTTCAGAAGAGATACTGATGGAACTGTTCACCCAAAGTCTTCGAAACGGCCATGTTTAACCTGAACGACACGATGCGCTACTTCCTGTGTCCGGGCAGGACAGATATGCGCAAGGGTATCAGTTCGCTATGCGGAGTGGTACATGAGAAAATGAACAGTGAAGTGAGGAACGGTGATGTCTTCATCTTCATCGGTTCCAGCCGCAGGCTCATGAAACTGCTTCATGCCGAAGACGGAGGTATGGTGATGTATGTAAAACGCCTGGAGGCCGGTCGCTTCAAACTGCCGGAGTATGATCCCGAATCAAACAGCTATCCCATGGAGTGGCGTGACCTGGTGATGATGGTCGAGGGCATTCAAGAGAATCCGGAACAGAGACTCCGACGATTAAGGGCCGAACGTAAGGAATACCATGTATGACATGCTTTTTGGTGTAAATAAAAGTACGGATATTGTTGTGTATTTCACTATAATTTAGTATATTTACATCAACAAAAAGGTGTGGACAATGGAAGAAAAGGAAATATTACTAAAGACGATAGAAGGGCTGAACGCCTCTGTCGCCTCATTGTCTGCCACCAACAAAAAACAAGCGGAGCAGATTAATAACCTACAGGAACGTATCAAAGAGCTGACGGCTCAGGTCGCATGGCTGAACCGTCAGCTCTTTGGCCGTAAATCGGAGAAACTCCGCGTATATGATCCCAATATCCCCGATCTCTTTGCCGAGGAGTTTTCCGGACTCCGGCAAGAGGCGGAAGAAAAACGGGACGAGGCTGTAGAGAAGATTGAAAAGGAATCTGCAGAAGTCCGGAAGCAGAATCGTCAGAACCGCAAAATGGTTGAGGACCTGCCCGTACTCGAAACCGATATAATAGAACCGACAGGCATAGACCTGTCTTTATACCGTAGAATAGGCGAAGAGATAACAAAAGTCGTCAAACACAAGCCGGGGATGCTTTACGTCAAGGAAATCATCCGTCCCAAATATGCACTCAAGGACAGCACGATGCTTCCTCCGGGCGGACAGAAAGGTGTGGAGATAGCTCCCATGCCTCTGATGCCCGTTGACAAATGTATCGCAGACACCAGTCTGCTTGCCGAGATACTGCTTCAGAAGTATGAATATCATGTCCCGTTTTACCGTCAGATACAGCAGTACCGCCATCTTGGAATGAAAGGCCTGACCGAAAGTACGCTGAACGGATGGTTCAAGAAAACTGTGGAACTGCTTAAGCCTCTGTATGAAGAACTCAAACGGGAAGTATTCTCCAGTGACTATGTACAGGCGGACGAGACTACAGTTCCGGTCATCAACAGGGAAAAGCACAAGGCCGACAAGGAATATCTTTGGATGGTAAGGTCTGTTATGGAAAAACTGGCCATATTCCATTACGACGGTGGATCGCGGGCCGGAGCGGTCATCGAATCTATGGCAAATCAATATAACTTCAAGGGATATCTTCAATGTGACGGTTTTGCAGGCTATGAGACAGCCTTCAAGACCAACCCCGACGTGCGGCTGCTCAATTGCCTGGTGCATATCCGCCGTCATTTTGAACAGGCTTTGGATGAAAACAGGGAGATGGCCCAACATGCACTAACCCAGATACAGCATATATACCGGATTGAACACTGTTGTGATAAGGCGGGCCTATCGTATAATGAACGGAAGGCGAAACGCCGGGAGTTGGCCGGGCCTGTCATGGAGGCCATGAAGGTTTGGATGGAAACGGAAGGTATCAAATATAGCCCCAGCTCTCAGATTGGAAAAGCCATCACGTATGCCTATACCCGATGGGACAACATGATGGAATGCCTGGAGGACGGACGTCTGCTTTGGGATAATAATCTGGCAGAAAATATTATCCGGCCGATTACTCTGGGACGGAAAAATTACCTCTTCTGCGGTAACCATGAGGCTGCGGTCAATATTCCGTCATCTGTTCTTTGCTGGCCACCTGTAAGGCACATGATGTAAACCCAAGGGATTATCTGAATGATGTCATAGCACAAATGCCCTATTATAAAAAGGCTACCCGTGAACAGTTATTGAATCTACTTCCACACAAATGGAAGTTGAAACATCCGGAATGTGTACTGACAAAACAAAAGGAGGAATCTTGTAACTAATACAAGCTGTAACATACAGGTTTAACAAAACAATAGCGACTGTTACTATTAGGTTCATAGTGACAGTCGCTATTGTTGGATATAAAGGTTTAATACCTGTAGTTGGCCGAATGCTTACTGTTTTTAATACAGCTTGTTTCTTTTGTTTTGTGCCGATTTAGACATGATAAACAAAAAGGGATGCAGCCATAATAGCCACATCCCTTATATCTATAATCTTGTTGTTAAAGATTATTTGTTAACGAATTTCTTGCCGTTCTGAATCAGAATGCCCTTTGTGTTCTTGCTTACGCGCTGACCTGCGAGGTTGTAAACAGGAGCATTTGCGTCAAACTTCTCAACTGTTGTGCCGCTGATGCTAGTGCCTGTTTCGTCTTTTACATAGAGATAAGGCATTATACCCTGCTCATCTGCATAACTTCCGAATGATTTATAGTTTACAGAATACTGAACGTATTTGTTTACACTAACGTTAGTAATTTTAAATGTTCCGTCTGCATTAGCGTCTATAGTCCAAACATCTCCTTCTGTTGATGTGTCAGAAACGTTGAAACTGTTATATGAATCTTTCTGATAGAGATATTTTCCATTGTTCTGTTTGATTGTGTAACCGCCGTCAGTAGCTTCAATAGTGAAAGCATTTGTATTGTCTTCAGAAAGTTCGATAACACCATTTTCTTCCTTTGCGCTTTCAACATAAAGGTAACCGTATGTTGAAGTTATCTGCTGTGCCACATTATAGACACCGTCATTTAAAGCAACAATCAAATATTCTTTTCCGCTTTCAATTTTGTCAGCCTTTTTATATTTTGCTGTTACAATAGGTTCAGGTGTATCGCCTTCAATGTAAACAACAATAGATTTAATCTGTGTATTACCACCGATGTTTAAAACAACACTGTTTGATGAACCTGTCCATGTTGCGCTATTACCAACGACGCTGAGTTCACCATTGTCAACTGTATTGTTGGCATTCCATTTACCTGCGTTAAATTCTATGCCTGAAAGTTTTTTACCTTCTGGGGCAGCGATGGTCAGTGTTCCTGTATACATACGAAGACGTGGGCTTGATGACCAAATACGATTCTCGTTATTGCCGCTTGTTTTTGCTGAAACTGTTATTGATATTCCGTCGATAGAACATGTTGTTGCTTCTGTGAAATCGCCATCGTGAGAGTCATTGCTTGATGTTCCTGGCAGGCTCGGGAACAATGTCGCATAGTCATTATCAAAGTCGAATGTAGTTTGCGCAAATCCTGTTCCGCATATAAGGGACAGTATTGCAACTAAAGATAAGCGTAAAATTTTCTTCATAATCATAATTTTTTTAATTATTAATGTTGTTATATGTTTTACAAAAATAGAGATTTTATTTGTATTGGACAATTCTTTTTATGTTAAAATGTGGTTAATATTCTTTATCAAAAAAAGAGTGAGCAGCATTAATGTCCTCACTCTTTTCATAAAGGTCTAATAAAACGAATCTTATTTTATAACTTTATCAGTCTTTGTCTTTCCGTTTTCGTAGGTTATCTTTCTGATATTTATGCCTTTAGATGGTGCATTTAACTTGGCTCCGCCAAGTGTGAAGTATTCAATCTTCTTTATTTCAGAAGTGGTAACTTCATTGCTTATGCCTGTAGATACGCACGAAGGATAATACTCGTCAACGGTATTTATGGCATCCGTGTTCTGAGATTTCATGATATTCTCAACGATAGAGTTGATATAAACCTCAACGTTGGTGTACCATCCTTTCTGTGTGTCTATAGTATACAGACTTGCATCTGAGGCATCGTTGGGATTAAGGCCGTTGGCAATTTCCCATTCGTCGGGCATTCCGTCGTTGTCGCTGTCATAGCCGTCAGGGCGCTGACCGGTGGGGAAGTTGGCTTCGGTGTATCCGTTAACATCAGAAACAAGGTCTACAAGACCTTCCTGCTTGGTTACAGAGCCTGTATATGTTGCCGTACCTGTCTGGGCTTCTTCCATATAGCGGGCATCAACCTCGTCGCGATAAAGAGATGCACCGCAGTAGAGCATGACTTTGCTGAATGCGTTTTCTGCACTGTGGGTTGTAACCTCGCCCATTGGAGCTGGCTCGTCCATCTTTATTCTGACGCACATTTCGCCGTCGCTGTTTGCTACGTGTTCAACGGCATCTCCGTAATAGTTGTTTACGTCCTTAGAATATTCTTCGCCATTGATGGTGTATGTGCCGTCGTCATAGCTTACGCCGCTCCAGTCTCTGTTTTGAGTTATTGAACCTCCGTGAGTTTCTGTAGTGTTGCCTGCAATGTAGTAACGGCTGGTCATACCGAAGATTTTCGGATGTCCTTCAGAGTTTCCGTCAGCTGCAACTGAAATTTCTGTAACCTTCTTTGCTTTGCTGTCCGGTGTAGACGGACCGCCCTTATAGTAGTTGTTCACTATATTAATTTGTCCGCCGCCGGGGCCTCCGTAGCAGCCGTTGCTGTTGCCCCAGTTATACATCACGCAGTTGCGGAAGTCAACATTTTCGGCCTGAACAGAGTTCTTCCAGTTATATGTGCTGTACAGTTTGTTGCCCGTGTATCCGCTCCATTCATAGCGTGCGCCGTTGAAACGCGGAACGCGGTTGGTTACGTGTGCTATCATGTTGTGGTGAAAGCTTGCTAGCTTACCGCCCCAGATGCCTCCGTAGCCGTGTGCTCCCTTGCCGTGTCCGGCGTTGTTAAGGCTCTCGGCAACAGTACACCATTGCATTGTAAAGTTATTGTTGTCGTAGAATGAGGCAACTTCGTCTATACTCCAGCTGAAAGAGCAGTGGTCAAGAATAATACCTGTTGTTTCTCTTTGCCATGTTGCGTCAGCTCCGTCGTCAACATCCTTCTCTTGTCCGCGGCGCACGCGTATGAATCTTATGACGTTGTTTGCTCCCGGTCTTACAGTATAATATCTTAAAGTTATTCCGGGGTAGGGGGCTGTCTGTCCGGCAATGGTGGTGTTTGCGCCGATGCTGATATCAGATTTCAGAGGTATTACTCCGGCAACATCAAATACGACAATCTTCTTAGAAGAACCGCTGACAGCAGATCTGAAAGAACCTGTACCGCTGTCGTTCAGATTAGTTACATGTACAATCTTTCCTTCGCGTCCGCCCGTTACGTAGCGTCCGTGACCTTCAGCTCCGGGGAATGCGGGAGCTTGCGCAGAAACAGCAATGGCACTCGCTGCCATTGCTGTTGTCATTAAGAGTTTCTTTTTCATTAAATGCTGTTAGAATTATCTTTTGTTATATCTGTTTTAATAAATGTCAGATGCTTTTAAGTAGATTTTGTCTTGCTGCTGATTACTGATTGAGCTTGGCAACATCGTAGCCCATGCGCTCCATCTCCAGTGATGCCCAAATAAACGGACCAACGCCTTTTCCGTCGTTGTCGCGTATAGGTTCACTCATGTAGTATTTGAACGAGCCGTCGCGGCGGCGTCCTTTTGCGTTGTCGGGGCCTAAGCCTGACACTTCGCAGCAGCGTGTAAGTGATACAGTCTTGTCTGCATTCACCTTGATAAACTCTTTCAGTATGCCTTTATAGCCTTTCAGTCCGGCTTCTTTCAGGTCGTTAGAGAAATAGCCGAGGCGTGAGCCTTTCAGCAGGACGTATGTAAACATTGAAGAAGCTGTTGCTTCGAGATAGTTGCGCGGATCTTTAACGTCGAGCACATCATACCATAAGCCGGTCTTCTTGTCCTGATATTTTACGGTTGCCTTCATGACGTTGTTCAGCATATCAATCAGCTTACCTCTGTTCTCATAGTTTTCAGGGAGGACGTCAAGCACTTCGAGTATAGCCATTGCAAACCATCCTTGAGCGCGTGCCCATGTATGTTTAGACAGGCCTGTTTCAGGGTTGGCCCAGAACATCTTCTGAGTTTCGTCCCATGCATGTTTCCACAGTCCAGTCTTTTCATCGTATGTACGACTGTATGTCTTTGAAATCTGCTCGAAAGTGTCGTCATAATACTTCTTTGCCTTTTTCTCGCCTTTCAGTATAGGTGCTCCCATTGTGTAGAACGGATGTCCCATATATACACCGTCGAGCCATACTTGGTGTGCGTATATAGCCTTGTGCCACCACACTCCGTCCTTTGTGCGAGGCTGCTTTTCGAGCTGTTTGAACAGAGTTTTCAGGGCTTTCTCATTCTTCTTCTCGGGGAAAAGGTTGTTCATGCGCAGAATATAGCGTGCCGGACGTGTGTTGTCCAGGTTGAAGTCTTCATATTTGTATCCTGTGATGTTGCCCTTTTCGTCAATCATCTTAGCCGGGTATTGCTTCAGATAGTCTATGATGCTCTCGTCTTTGTATGCCAGATAGGTGTCGAGCATTGATTCGAGCTCTATTCCTACAACATATCCCCATTTTGGCTTTTTTGCGAAGTCAATCATGCACGGGTCTGGGTTGCGCTGCATCTCTGAGTGTACCATCCACTCGCTGTAGTTCTTGAACGGAGCCTCGGCAAGGATAAGTGAACCGTTGATGAAGAGGTTATCGTAGTTCATGTCGCGGGTTTTGCCATTGATGTAAACCGGCTTGTCATAAACGCCGTCAAACTTACAGTCCTTCAGATTGATGTTGTATACATTGGTCAGTGAGTCGAATGCTACAACCATGATTCCGTATTTGCTCTTCTGGCAGGTTACGTTCTCCATGTAGACGTTGCGTACTGTCGGGTAGAATCCGCGACGGCCAATTTCTTTCGGCTCATAGTCAAGATTGATCTTGAGCACAGCCTCGGCGCATTGGCCAACTTCAACGTTGCGCATATAGATGTTTTCAATCACGCCGCCACGGCATGAGTTTGTCTTTATTCTGAGAATACGGTCAAGGTTTGGACTGTCCATTTTGCAGTTTTCAACAAACACATTGTTGCATCCGCCTGAAATCTCAGAGCCGATAACCACTCCTCCGTGTCCGTCTTTCATTACGCAGTTGCGCACAATTATGTTTTTGCTCGGACGTCCTACATAACGGCCCTTGCCGCCTTCGCGTCCGTCCTCGTTGCGTCCGCTCTTGATTGCGATGCAGTCGTCGCCAGTGTCGAACACGCAATTCTCAATAAGAACGTTCTCGCATGATTCAGGGTCACAGCCGTCTCCGTTAGGGCCGTCGTTGTGTACGGTTACGTTTCTTACGGTTATGTTCTTGCTCAGCAGCGGGTGCATTACCCAGAACGGTGAGCGTACCATTGTTACGCCTTCAATCAGAATACCGTCACACTGATTGAAGTTTACCATCTGAGGGCGCAGACCTTTTTTCGGGCCGAATATACGTTTTTCGATAGGCACTCCGTTTTCTGCCATTTTCAGCAGGTCGGCGCGTCCTCCAGGATTCTGCTGCTTTTCCTCAACAACAATGTCCTTGCTCTTAGGAGTCTTTCCGCTCATCAGCCACCATGTGTCGTCAGAGCCGTTGCCGTCGATGGTTCCTTCGCCGGTAATGGCTATGTCGGTTTCTTTGTAAGCATAAATCAGCGGAGAATAGTTTATGCAGTCGAGTCCTTCCCAGCGGGTTTCAACCAGCGGATAAAGGCTTCTGTCGAATTCAAAGAACAGCGTCGCGCCTTTCTCTATTACGAGATTAACGTGACTTTTCAGTCTGATTGCACCTGTTTTCCATGTGCCTTCAGGTATAACGACGCGGCCTCCTCCGGCTTTGGAGCAGGCTTCTATTGCCTTGTTGATGGCTTTTTGGTTTTTAGCCGCGCTTGCCTTTAATGATGCGCCATACTTTGTGATACTGAAAGTACGGTCGGCAAACTGAGGCGTCCTGATGCTTTTTTCGATTTGTTTGTACTGTGTTTCCCATGCTGATGCCGCCATTGCCAGCGGAAACAATAGGCATAGCAATAATGTCTGTAATTGTTTCATAAAATAAAGTTTGTTTATGTACTTGTAAAGTTAATATATGTTATTATTCTTTTGATTGTTGGTACAAATATACGTAATTAAATTTGAATATGAAAGTTTGTATCTATTATTTTGTATAATTTAGGCTATAATGTCCGGCATACAATGATTTATGTTGGTTTGCAGTGTATCATTAAATATAAAATATTTAACATATAAGGCACTTCAAATGTTAAATAATAGTTTTTTAAATCAAAAAACTTGCAATTATCATATAAATGCCTTATATTTGCGACATCTTATTTATGATTTCGAGCTTTTAACGAAATCGTCAGAGGTTGGCTGCATCCTGCGTCAACCTCTTTTTATTTTTATGCCGGCATGCTTGTTTTTTATTAAAAAAAATGTTATTTTTGCGTTTTGTTAACCAATGGTTATATCTATGAAAAAAATTAAGTTTATTGTGCTGTTGCTGTTGGCAACGGCTGTTTTTCCTGCATGCGACAAACCTTATAGCGATTATGAGGCTGAAGAAGACAGTGGTAAAGTTGTTGTGGACGGTTCAAAAGATGAGTCTGATACCGGAAGTGACGGCAAAGACGAAGGTTCTGATTTAGGTGATGAAGGAAAGACTGAAAGTGGCGGCGATGAAGAGGATATTAATGTTGACGGAGTGGTAGGTGTTGAAACTTTTATAAGTACGCCAATAGTGAATCAGGTTTGGCTTAAAGGCTATATTGTCGGTGCGGCAACCGGAGCTAATGGCAAGAAACGTTATCGTTTTGAGTCGCCGTTTGAATATGATACAGCCATACTCTTGGCTGATGATCCTGATACAAAAGATCTTGAGCATGTGGCTTCAGTGTGTCTGACGTCATGTTCCAAGAAAATACGTGAGGCTCTCAATCTGGTTGACCATCCGGAAAACAAGGGTAAGATGTTGTCTGTTTATGGTTTTCGTGAGGTCTATTTAGGTATACCGGGAATAAAGAAAATTGACGGATATGAATTTTCTGAATAGTTGATATAAAAAAATTGACAACGCCTCACGGCGTTGTCAATCTCGGATAAACTTATATAATTAAAACACGATAATATAACTTCTTGTCAACATATACGGCATATATGTAAATGCACGTGGATCAGCATGTTGCCGTGTAAGGTAACGATGCGATGACGCAGCATTTATTTGTCAGATATCGTATAAACAGATTGACCATAATCTCTTACATCGAGAGAGCAGGTCTTAAACCATAAGGCAGGTATTCTGACTACGTTCCACTTTAAAGCACCTTCCCGTTTTCACAGTGGCATTTTACTTTTAAGCTATAAAGGAACTTACAGCTGCGGGACAGTCGGGGATTTTCACCCCGTTCCCTTTTTAATCGAGTTTCATCGAACCTTAATCAACCGCAAAGATACATATACTTTGCTAAAGTACAAAAGAAAATCCGTTATTTTTCAGAAATATTTGTTCGTATAAACATTTCTTCTTATATTTGCACTAAGAATGTTATTGTTTAATATAAATTAATTTTGATAAAGCCTATCGAAACACTGTTTACCTAAAAATAATATAAGAAGAAAATAATGGAAAATATAAGTAGGTTGACTGACGAAGAGTTGGCTATTTCTTATGTGCAGGGGAACAACAGGGCTTTTGATGAGCTGTTATCAAGAAATCAGAGCAAATTGTTTTCATACATATTGTTCGTTGTTCGCGACGAGGATAAGGCCAACGACTTATTTCAGGAAACTTTTGTAAAGGTTATAACAAAACTGCATCAAGGCAGATATGTCGACAGTGGAAAATTCGGTGCATGGATTATGCGTATTGCGCATAATGTCATTATGGACTGGTATCGTGAGCAGCGTTCACGTAATCTGATTGAACCTACCGACGAGAACGATTTGTCTAATCTGAGCGGTAATGATGTTTTGGACTCAAATGTCGAGAACCGTTACGTTAACGATCAGATAATGGTTGACGTGAAGAACATGATGAACATGTTGCCGCCGACACAGCGTGAGGTTGTATTCATGAGGTTTTATCAAGATTTGTCGTTTAAGGAGATTGCTGAGACTACGGGAGTCAGCATCAATACTTCATTGGGCAGGATGCGGTATGCTATCCTCAATCTGCGCCGTATGTCAAAGGAACATAATATAGCGCTCCAGCTTGACTGACCGGTCAGACTTGCGCCGTTCTTAAGATTTAGTCAATATTGAATAACTTTAATAATATAGACAAACCGATTTAATTCGTTTTTTTTATTGTATGGTGTTGCGGACAATAGGTCGTCTTAATCTGTTGGCAACATAAAATGGCGCAGACTGTATTATCCGTCTGCGCCATTTTATGTTGTATATTAATTTTATGCTTGTTTTCTGCGTCCAACATTGAGCGTTTAGAGTTGCTTCAGGTCGTGTATGGTGGCAGCCGGATCTTTTGATTTGAATATATAGCTTCCGCTGACCAGAACATCCACGCCGGCTTCAACTAGTCTTGGGGCTGTTTGGCTCTGTACGCCTCCGTCAACTTCGATAAGTGCCTTTGAGCCGGATTCTTCTATCAGTCTTCTTAAACGCTTTACTTTGTCAATGGTGTTTTCTATGAATGCCTGACCTCCGAATCCAGGGTTTACACTCATTATTAGCACCATGTCAACGTCCTTTATGACATCTTCGAGCATGCATACAGTTGTAGACGGATTTAGCGTTACACCGGCTTTCATGCCTGCTTCATGTATTTCATGTATTGTTCTGTTAAGGTGTGTGCATGCCTCGAAGTGCACGTTCATCATCATGGCTCCCGTCTTTGCTGTCTGCTTTATGTATCTTTCAGGTGCTGTTATCATGAAATGCACGTCAAGCGGCTTTTTGCATGTTTTTGCGACAGCTTCAATTACTGGGAAGCCAAATGAAATGTTTGGCACAAACACTCCGTCCATAACATCAAGATGGAGCCAGTCTGCCTCGCTGTTGTTTATCATATCGATGTCTTTCTGCAGATTAAGAAAATCGGCAGAAAGTAATGAAGGTGAAATTAATGTTGCCATAAATGGTAGGTTTCTAATTCAGACAATAAGCTTCGTTTTTTCCGTTAAGTTTTATAGACCTGTAGGTATAAGCTATCTGCTTGATAATGTTTAGCGTATTCTTAGACGGCTTGTTTTCTTCTTTGGTAAAATATTTCATAGGCAAATTATTTTTAATTCTATTATTGTAACGATGATAAATCGTTTTTATTACTCTTTTATATGTCTTTTTTTCTGATTTCGTTTGACAGAAGCTATTGATGTTTAAAATATTATTGAATTACATTTAGATATTAGGGCTTTTCTGTGTGTTTTATGCTCTTTTGTTGTTGCATTGATGTTCTTGTTTTTATATATAAATGTGCTAACGTTGTAAACATAACTTGCCGTATTGTGTTAAAACTGCAACTTTTTTGATAAAAATGTGCCAAAAAGTTTGTTGCTTATAGAATAATGTTTATCTTTGCAATCGGTTAAGCTGGGGTATCCGCTTGATTTGTTGGTGAGTGTGCCTTTGTTTTATGCGGCATACGTATAAATAGATAAAATTTACTGAAAACAATATTTGCATAGTTATGGCTTAATTCACAAAAGCAGAATATAGCGGGCTATTGTACTGTGTGAAGAAGAATTATACATTTTTTGAGGCCTGCCATTTCGGCAGGCCTTTTTTATTAAGATTAGTTTATTAGGTAAAAATTTCGTGGCGTGTATGCCTTAATAGACAGAATATTTGTATCTTTGTTACATGGCAGAATTCATCAGTAATGTATTTAAAGAAATTTGTCATAGCTAATTTATTTATGTCTGAAACGAAACTGTAGTCATGATAATAAAAGTTTGTGGATTGCGCGATCCTGAAAATATACGTGCCGTCATGGGGCTTGGCGCTGATATGATAGGCTTGGTATTTGACAGAAGAAATCCGCGTTATGTCTCTTCGATACCCTCTAATGTCGGCTTGTTGCCTGATTATGCAAGTATACAGGGGCATGATCTGAATGAGGATGGAAAAGTGGCAAGAGTAGGAGTCTTTGGTAGCGATATGCCCCAGAACATTATAACGATGGCTTATAATTATAAGCTCGATTATGTTCAGCTGTATGGCAAAAACGACGAGATAATGATAAACAATCTCCGGTTGACTCTTAGGGATGAGATATGTCCGGGAATAAAGTTTATTAAGGCTATTGGTATTGCTGATATGGAAGATGTCGGACTGTGGCGTAAGTATAAGAATGTTGCTGACATGCTGCTCTTTTATCCTAAAAAACAGTATGGCGATGATGTTGACACAAAGTTTGACTGGAGCCTGCTTGACTATTATGACGGTGATATACCGTTTATTATAAGCGGCGGAATAGGACCTGATGACGTGGAGAAAGTGCTTTCGTTGACTCATCCTTGCATGGCAGGAATAGACATTAACAGCCGTTTTGAAACTTCTCCTGCCGTAAAGGATATTTCTTTGTTGAAGCCGTTTATAGAAAGTATAAGGAATGGATAGCAGCATAACCTTGTTGCTTTTGATATTATTTTATGTCGTCGGAGGCGGCAGTCGCTTATATGCAGTTTTAGCTTTTGTATCAGTTTAGCTGATAAATGTTTTGACAGAGGAATGTTATATATAAATAATTTGCAATGACGTTAAAAGATTTTTTAAACGAAAAGGATATATTTGCGGCAAATGCCGGTATGGAACTTGTGGAGGTGAGAGAGGGATATTCGCGTGCAGTAATGACGGTTGGCAAGTCGCATCTCAATGCCGGTGGCGTTTGTCAGGGCGGTGCGCTTTTTACACTTGCCGATTTGGCTCTGGCTGCAGTAATGAACAGCCATGGACAGTTGACGCTTAGCATAGAAAGCACGATAACGTTTCTGCACAGTGCCGTAGAAGGTGATGTGCTTACGGCTGAGGCAACAGAAACGTGCAATCATCACAAAATACCTTATTGCGAGGTTAAAATATGCAATCAGGACAATAAACTTATTTGTAAGTTTACAGCCATAGCTTACAGGAAAAAGACAGACTTCAAGTTTGACGCTTTGATGTAAAGCGTCAGACTGATTGCTTTGATTATTGCTTGGCAATCAGTCTTCCGACAGGTCGGCCACCATCTTTCTGTACATGGTATACATGTGTGTGCGTGATATGTAGCCCAATAGGTGGTTCTCATTGTCAAGCACAGGCAGCATGGCAGAGTCGGTCTGGTCAAACTTTTTCATCACAATCTCCATTGTGTCGTTCACGCTTAGCGTTGCTTCTGGCTGAGACATCAGTTGCTTGACCTTGAAGTGATGATACAGCTCAGTCCTGAACACAATGTGGCGAAGCTTGGTTATGTCTATTTCGCCAAGCAGGTTGCCCGCATCGTCGAGCACAGGCAACACGTTGTTGTGGCTCTTGCTTATTGCGTGTACGAGCGAAGCCAGGTTGAGTTCGGGAGACACGGCCGTGAAACTCTTGTCAATCACACTGTCAAGGCTCATAAGCGTAAGCACGGCCCTGTCCTTATGGTGCGTTATCAGTTTTCCCTGACGTGCCAGTCGCATGCCGTAGATGCTGTGAGGCTCAAATATAATGATGGTAAGATATGCACAGATGCTTACAATCATAAGAGGGATGAACATCTGGTAGCCGCCGGTTATTTCGGCAATGAGGAAGATACCCGTAAGCGGTGCGTGCATCACTCCAGCCATTACGGCCGACATTCCGAGCAGTGCAAAGTTCTTTTCAGGCAAGTATATTCCTATTTCGTAGATGTTCCATACTCTTGCAAAGAAGAAGCCTGCAAATGCTCCTATAAACAATGAAGGAGCGAATGTTCCGCCGCATCCTCCGCCGCCGTTTGTGGCAGAGGTGGCAAACACCTTGGTGAGAAGAACCATTCCGATGTATGGCAGGAGCATTTCGCTGTTGCCGTAGAACGGCGAGTTGTGCAGGATGGTCTCCCATTCGGCTTCAGTCTTTCCGTTTAGCAGGATGTTTATGCTGCCGTATCCTTCACCGTAAAGTGACGGGAACAAGAATATCAGCGGGCTTAACACCATTGCGCCGAGCAGAAGCTTTAACATGGGGCGGTTCTTTATGCGCCCGAAAACAGACTCGCAGGCGGTCATGGTGCGTATGAAGTAAAGGCTTACAAAGCCTCCGAATATACCCAGCAGAATGTTAGCCGGCACGCGTTCAACGGGCCACGCGCTGTCAAGATGGAAGAAAAACAGCGGGTCGCTGCCCGTGAATATATACGTGAAACATGTGGCTGTTACGCTTGATATCAGTATTGGCAGCAGCGATGCCATGGTAAGGTCTATCATCAAGACCTCGAGCGTGAACACAAGTCCGGCTATCGGGGCCTTGAATATTCCGGCTATCGCTGCGGCGGCTCCGCATCCTACAAGCAGCATCAGGGTCTTGTTGTCCATGTTGAACAGCTTGCCGAGATTGCTGCCTATTGCCGAACCTGTAAGTACGATAGGTGCCTCGGCTCCTACGCTTCCGCCGAATCCGATAGTTATGGCCGACGCTATCACCGAGCTCCAGCAGTTGTGTCCTTTCAGCCTGCTGCGCTTGCTGCTTATGGCATAAAGGATGCGGGTGATACCGTGGCTTATCTCGTCTTTGACTATGTAGCGGACAAAAAGTGAAGTAAGGTAAATACCTATCACCGGATATACAAGATACATCCAGTTGAATGTGTTTGCATCAAATTTAGATGTCAGCAAAAGGGCAATTTCCTCAATAATCCAGTGCAGGATGAATGCTGCTATGGCAGCAAAAAATCCTACAAGAAAGCTTAAGAACAGCGTGAATTGGCGGTCTGTTATATACTGCTTGCGCCATGATATGATACGCTCCATCAGTGTCTGTTCGCCTGAAGCCCCTTCTGCAATTCCGTTAATACGACTCACTTTGTGTCCTTTTATTTCAGATTATAAAAACTTATTTTCTTATTATGTCTATCTCTCCGTTGTTTTTTATCTTTATTATGCTCGACGGAGTGTGCGGCTTATGTTCCTGTCTGCGGCTGAAGCATACGTAGTCTACAGCGTTAAGCAGCTCTTCAGAAATGTCGCAGTAGTTTTGCGCTGCCGGCTGGCCGCTGATGTTGGCGCTTGTAGACACAATGGGCTTTTGGAATCTGTAGCACAGTTCTTTGGAAAATTCTTCGTTGGTTATGCGCATTGCTATGCTTCCGTCTTCTGCAATGAGGTTGTGCGCCAGGTTGACAGCTTCGTCAAAGATGACTGTAGTTGGCTTTGTGGCAAGCTCCATCACGTTCCATGCCACTTCAGGTGCATTGCGTACATATCGTTGAAGCCTTGCGTCTGAGTCTACCAGGCAGATGAGAGCCTTTGAGTCGTCGCGCTGTTTTATCTTATATACCTTCGCCACGGCCTCGGCATTGGTAGCGTCGCATCCTATGCCCCATACAGTGTCGGTGGGGTAGAGAATCACTCCGCCGTTTTTCATTACTTCAACTGCTTTTTTTATGTCGTCCTGTCTGTTCATTGCCTTAAATTATTTAAATGTTTTTATTGCTGTTCATCAAGTTGTTTTCAAACATTCCGGCGTGTTCGCCGGTGTTTTTACAAACTGCAAATATACATAAAAATACGATACACATAAAATATTACGTGCTTTTTTACTTTTTGTATTATATATTTATTGTGATTGGTCAATAAATGAAGTTCAGACAGCTGCAATGTCTGTTTTATTGTGTCTTTATTATATTAATTAAGGTGTTATTTTTTTGTTTGTCGTCTTTTGGATGATAGTTGTCGCCTTTTAGACTGCTGTAAGGCTGCTATGCAATACAGACGAGTGGAAGATATATTGGCAAGCCGTGAACTTTTTGTTCCGAAAGTTCGTCAAATTCTTATGTAGAAAAAGTAATGTCGTTTTTGAGGCGCGAAAATCGAAAGCAAATCGTGTGTTTTATGTTTAAGGAAGCGTTAAATCTTGATGTGTGTAGTTTAAATTGTAAGTAAAATCTTGTGTATTGGTTTCAAATCATTAACCTATTGTTTTCAGGTCGTAACTCGGCCACTTTTGCATCGAAAGTGGCCCGTTTTCGTCACCTAAACAATAGGTTTTTCATTGCCAATCCGGCATATCATAAAGTCGGATGCTTTTATGCTGTTTGTATGTATCATCCTTTTTCACTTAAATATGCAACAAGGCGGCTCAATGGTTTTGCCAAATCCATTATATGATTGCAATAAAAAAGGCCCACAGGCAAATTGCCTGCAGGCCCATTGATATAATATCAAATAATGTTTTAATGTTACTTTCTGAGTTATTCCTGGATATCCCATCCAATGGCACTTGCACCGAGCACGGCTGCTGAAGAACCGTCGAGGCCGCTTATTAGGAACTGTGCCTTGCCTCTGAATGTGTGGAACACGTGTTCATCGTAGCTTTTCTTGATCGGGTCCATAATCAGGTCGCCGGCTTTAGTGAGGCCGCCGAAGAAGACAAAGGCTTCAGGTGAAGCGAAGGCTGCAAAGTCGGCGCAGGCCTCTCCGAGCATCTCGCCTGTAAAGTCGTACACTCTTTTTGCAAGCTCGTCACCTTTTCCTGCTGCAACAGAAACGTCAAACGATGTTATGTCTTCCGGTTTCATGTCGCGCAGCAATGAAGGCTCGTTTGATGTAGACAGAAATTCGCGTGCTGTGCGTGCAACGCCGGTGGCAGAGCAGTATGCTTCAAGACATCCTGTGCGTCCGCAACCGCATAATCTTCCGTTTTCACGTCTCATTATGACGTGGCCAAGTTCTCCTGCAAATCCGTCGCATCCGTAAACAAGCTGTCCGTTGATTACTATGCCTGAACCAACACCTGTGCCGAGTGTAAGCATGATGAAGTTTTTCATTCCGCGTGCCACTCCGTATGTCATTTCGCCTATGGCTGCGGCATTTGCATCGTTTGTTATGGCTACGGGAATGCCAAGTTTCTGGCTGAACATCTCTGCCAGCGGAACAACACATTCATGTCCCCATACGAGGTTAGGTGCGTATTCTATTGTGCCTTTGTAGAAGTTGGCATTGGGGGCGCCTATGCCCATTGCCTTAATTTTGTCGATGCCTCCGACTTGGTCGATTATTATCTGCAGTGCGTCTATTGAAGCGTCGACGTATTCGCTCACTTGCGAGTACGATTGTGTTTTTATTGCTGTTGTTGCCTTAATGTCACCACGGCTGTCGACGATGCCGAAAACAGAGTTCGTGCCACCGAGGTCGAGACCTATGACGTAGGGCTTTAATGCTTGTGAAATCATGATATTTTATTTTAAATAATAATTCTAGCAATGCAAAGTTATCAAATTTATTATACGTAGCAAAGTTTTGTATATAAAATTTGTTCCTTTCATAAAAAATTAGCAATTTTGCACCCGTTATGCCGTTTCAATTTCATCTTGACATACTTGACTGGATTTTCAAGGGTATACTCATAGGCATTGTAGCGTCTGCGCCTATGGGGCCTGTCGGGGTTCTTTGCATTCAGCGCACGCTGAACAAAGGGCGTTGGTATGGCCTTGTTACCGGTATCGGAGCCACAATCAGCGACTTTATCTATGCGCTGATAACGGGTTTTGGCATGAGCTTTATTGTAGACATAATCAACAATAACCAAAATCGTTTTGTCTTTCAGATACTTGGCAGCATAATGCTCATGGCGTTTGGTATATACTGCTACAGGTCTGACCCTACGAAGAAAATACATATCAGCGGCAGCAAAAAGGGCAGTCTTATTCATAACTGCGTAACGGCATTCCTTGTAACTTTTTCAAATCCGCTGATTATATTCCTGTTCATGGCAGCCTTTGCCCAGTTTGCCTTCGTAATGCCAAAGCATCCGCTACACATGTGTGTAGGCTATCTCAGCATTATATGCGGAGCCCTGTTGTGGTGGTTTGGTCTTACATGGCTTATTGACAAAGTCCGCAATAAGTTCGACAACAGCAGCATCGTTATAATCAACAAGATTATCGGCAGTGTTGTCATTATCTTCTCGTTGCTGGTGCTTATCGGCACTGTGTTCAATCTGTACACTTTCCACTATTAGTGTGCATGAGCCGTAACCGTTAATTGCCGGCGCAACAGTTTTGTGTTGAACTTTATTTTATCTAAAACATGTTTATATCACAAGAATTAAGAAAAAAGAACATAGCCGAGTATCTGCTCTATATGTGGCAGGTGGAAGACCTTATCAGGGCATATGGCTGCAGTCTCAGCGCCATACGTCATGATTATATCGACAAATTCAACTATGACGAGGAACAGAAGGAGGAGATGACCGACTGGTATGGAAACCTGGTGAGAATGATGAATCAGGAAGGATGCCGCCAGAAAGGACATTTACAGATAAACAAAATCGTAATGCAGCAGCTTGTCGAGCTTAACGCGCAGTTGCTGCAAAGCACAAAATTCCCGTTCTATACTACGGAGTATTATAAAGTTCTGCCGTTTATTGTTGAGCTGCGCAAGAGGGGAGCAGACAACGAGGAGAATGAAATTGAAACCTGCTTTAATGCCCTTTATGGCGTGATGATGCTCAGACTGCAGAAAAAAAAGATAAGTCCGGACACGGAGCATGCAATAAAAGAGATAACGACATTCATCGGGATGCTCTCGGATTATTATATCAAAGACAAGAATGAGCCCCTTGAGTTTGACTGACAGTCAGCTTAGCTTTTAACTAAAGAAACTTTTATACTATGAATATATTGATTACAGGTTGCAACGGACAGTTGGGCAACGAGATGCAGCTGCTTGAGGACAAATATCCTCAGCACCGCTTTTATAATACAGACGTAAACGAACTTGACATCACCAATCAGCTGGCTGTGGCTGACCTTATCAACCGCAATGCCATCGACGGTATTGTAAACTGTGCGGCTTACACGGCTGTTGACAAGGCTGAGTCGAATCAGAAACTTTGCACGGCACTCAACACGGAGGCTCCGGCATACCTCGCCATGGAAATAGAGAAGCGTGGCGGATGGCTGATACAGATATCTACAGATTATGTGTTTAACGGAAAGAGCTTTGTTCCTTACACCGAAACAGACACACCGTGTCCTGACAGCGTATATGGAAGTACAAAGTTGGCAGGCGAACTTGGCGTCAGCAAATTCTGTAAGCGCACGATGATAATACGAACAGCGTGGCTTTATTCAACGTTCGGAAATAACTTTGTGAAGACTATGCTGCGTCTGGGGCGCGAGAAAGAGCAGCTTGGCGTGGTGTTCGATCAGATAGGCACACCTACGTATGCACGCGATTTGGCTGTTGCAATAATGGCTGTCATTGAGCAGGGCATTAAGCCGGGTGTGTATAATTTCTCTAATGAAGGCGTCTGCAGCTGGTATGACTTCACCAAAGCCATTCACCGCATAGCCGGTATCAGCACTTGCAAGGTAAGGCCACTTCACACAGCCGAGTATCCCACACCTGCGGTACGTCCGCATTACAGCGTGCTCGACAAGACGAAGATAAAGAATGAGTACGGACTGGATATCCCTTATTGGGAAGAAAGTCTTGCCGACTGCATTGAAAAGTTGCTGAATAATAACTGATACGATTTTTTAAATAATCTGTCTGACGACAGAATTCCTGATTTTAAGTTGAGACGGCAGGCCGCACGACTTGCCATGTTGCATGTGAGCAGTTGCAGCCGGAAAATCGTCTCGTGCTTATTTTCCAATTACAAGATAAAAGTATATGAATAACGAGATTGAAAGAAGAAGAACGTTTGCCATAATTTCGCACCCTGATGCCGGTAAGACTACGCTTACGGAGAAGTTCCTGCTATTTGGAGGACAGATACAGGTGGCAGGAGCCGTAAAGAACAACAAGATACGCAAGACGGCAACTTCAGACTGGATGGATATAGAGAAGCAGCGTGGTATTTCTGTTTCTACTTCGGTTATGGAGTTTGATTATGAAGGTTATAAGGTGAACATTCTCGACACGCCCGGTCACCAGGACTTTGCCGAGGACACTTACCGCACGCTTACTGCTGTTGATTCGGCTATCATTGTTGTCGACGGAGCAAAAGGTGTTGAGGCTCAGACCAGAAAGCTGATGAATGTGTGCCGTATGCGCAACACGCCCGTTATAATATTCATCAACAAGATGGACCGTGAGGGACGTGACCCGTTCGATCTTCTTGATGAGCTTGAACAGGAACTCGAGATACATGTAAGACCCTTGTCGTGGCCGATAAACCAGGGCGCGAAGTTCAAGGGAGTATATAATATATATGAGGAGAAACTCGACCTGTTTACACCCGACAAGCAGCGCGTGACAGAGAAAGTTGAAGTTGACGTTAACAGCGAGGAACTTGAACAGCATATAGGTGAGGCTGATGCAAGCAAGCTTCGTGAAGATCTTGAGCTGGTTGAGGGTGTATATCCTGAGTTCAATGTAGATGACTACCGCAATGCAGAAGTTGCTCCTGTGTTTTTCGGTAGTGCTCTGAACAACTTCGGTGTGCAGGAACTGTTGAATTGTTTCGTTAAGATAGCCCCGAGTCCTAAGCCTGTCAAGGCTGAGGAGCGTATGGTTTCGCCTGATGAGGCTAAGTTTACAGGCTTTATCTTTAAGATTACAGCAAACATCGACCCCAACCATCGTTCTTGCATCGCTTTCTGTAAGGTCTGCAGCGGTAAGTTTGAGCGCAATCATCCTTATCTGCATGTACGTCAGGGAAAAACTCTCCGCTTTTCGTCGCCGACGCAGTTTATGGCGCAGCGCAAGAGTACTATCGACGAGGCGTATCCTGGCGATATTGTAGGCTTGCCCGACAATGGCATCTTCAAGATAGGTGATACGCTGACAGACGGAGAGATATTGCATTTCAGAGGATTGCCGTCTTTCTCTCCTGAAATGTTCAAGTATATAGAGAATGACGACCCGATGAAGAGCAAGCAGCTCAACAAAGGTGTAGATCAGCTTATGGATGAGGGCGTGGCACAGATGTTCGTTAATCAGTTTAACGGCCGAAAGATAATCGGCACGGTAGGACAGCTGCAGTTTGAGGTTATACAATACAGACTTGAAAATGAGTATAACGCAAAATGCCGTTGGGAGCCGGTTCATCTGTATAAGGCATGCTGGATAGACTCTGACGATCCTGCAGAGCTTGATGCATTCAAGAAACGCAAATATCAGTATATGGCTAAAGATAAGGACGGCCGCGATGTGTTCCTGGCTGATTCAGGTTATGTCTTGCAGATGGCACAGCAGGACTTTAAGCATATCAGATTCCATTTTACTAGTGAATTTTAATATTTAAGTATAGGCGTGAAATTCCGTGAACGCATACAGACGTTTCCGGCTATTTCACGCCGTTAACCTTTAAAATCTATATCATGCATTTTCCTTTCTTCCGTAGACACAAACGCTCTTCTGTTGAAAAACTTGCAGAGAAGGCTGGTGTCGTTTTTGGTGAGAACAATTCTTTTGCTTCATGTTTTTGGTCTTCTGCCGAGCCTTATCTGATAAAGATCGGTTCCAACTGTCAGATAACGGCTGACGTTAAGATTTTCACTCATGGCGGAAGTAAGGTTGCCCGTACAATTTATCCAAAGTTTGATTGTTTCGGAAAAGTTGAGATAGGCGATAATGTGTATATCGGCAACAATTCGCTCATCATGCCCGGAGTAACTATTGGCAGTGATGTGCTTATTGCTGCAGGCAGTGTTGTCTGCCATTCTGTTCCTTCTGGAGTGGTTGTCGGTGGCAATCCGGCACGTATAATATGCAGGGTGGAAGAATATATAGAGCGCAATAAACCTTATAATCTTGACACAAAGGGACTGTCGAGAAGAGAAAAAAAGAAGGTGATAATGTCGGTAGGAGAAGATATGTTTATTAAGAAGAGAATGATGAAATAATAATTTTTGTACAATTAACGTTATGAGTTACGAACATTTATATGATATTTGTCCTGCAGATGAAGGCAACGGCATGGTTGATAGTATTGAACTGCGGGCGGTATCTGTTTTGGCAAAATTTGCCGATGGTAAGATTTCTTGTGATGATTTTGGTGATGAAATGATGCGTATTGGCGAAGAACTGAATAAGCAGATGGAAGACTGTGACGGAAATATTGTTATAGACGCAAGTGTTCCTCAGTGGCTTATTATGTTTATGGGAAATAAGTTCTCAAAATGGAATATGATGAGAATGCAGATTAATGCAGCAAGACAGAATCCCAAGATTACGTCTGATCCAGGATGGAGTGAAGTTGAAAAAATGGTGAAACAAGAAAATGACGTGCTGATGCATGCTGTCAGGCATAGCCTCACCTTATGGCAAAAATGATTAAACATAGTCAAGGCTGACTGTCGGTATCCCATTCATTTTATGCAAATGTGCCTTGTGCGGGATATAATGCCTACAATGACAAAAATCCATACATATACTAATAGTATGTATGGATTTTTGTTTAATATCACGTGAGTTTGTGAATAATAAGAATTACAGCAAAAGAATTATCCCAATGTGTATTCTTCAATGTTTCTGAAACCGTTGAGGAACATGTTGGCATTCATGCGCTTCTTGCCGCTAAGCTGTATCTCATCGAGCTGGAGCCATGCATTCTTTGTGGCAACTAAGAATTTTCCGTTGAACACCATTATTGTTCCTTCTTTCTTGCCGTTGCATGGAATCATTGTCTTTGTTGACTTGAATATCTTCAATACGTTTTTCTTGCCGTTTTTATCGGTCATGTTTGTCCATGCTCCAGGATATGGCGCCATACCGCGTATGAAGTCGTAAAGACTGTTGGCTGTCTGTTCCCAATTGATAAAGCAGGTTTCTTTAAATATCTTGGGTGCATTATGCATCTCTTCTCCGGTCTTTATCATTTCCTCCTGCGGCATGGAATCTACATGTCCGTTGCCTTCAATTATTTTGTCTATAGTCTTGATTGCAATTCCTGCCCCAAGATGCATAAGCCCATTATACACATCCTCGGCATTATAATCTTCTTTTATCTCGAATGGTTCTTGCATGATTATTCTTCCTGTATCAATGTCATGGTCTAGGAAGAATGTCGTTACTCCGGTTTGTTTTTCACCGTTTATGACAGCCCAGTTTATAGGAGCTGCACCGCGGTATTGCGGCAGCAGGGCTGCATGTACGTTGAATGTTCCGTATTTAGGCATGTTCCATACAACTTCCGGCAACATGCGGAAGGCTACTACCACCTGAATATCAGCGTTATACTTTTTAAGTTCTTCGATAAACAGTGGGTCTTTCATTTTTACAGGCTGCAGAACAGGCAGGCCTTTTGACAATGCATATTGTTTTACGGCAGGAGCCTGGAGCGTGTCTTGGTGTCTGCCTACCGGCTTGTCCGGCTGGGTTACTACAGCTACAACATTGTAGCCGCCTTCAACGAGTGCCTGAAGAGTTTCAACGGCAAACTCCGGAGTACCCATAAATATTATCCTTAAATCTTTCTTTTCCATGTCTTTTACCTTAATCTTTTGCTTGTTGTTACTAAATTTTAAATTATTTCTCCAAGTTTAATATTATAGAGGTTGTCGTTATGACATGTCTGTAAATTTTAAAGTCATGTTATTCTACGGTAACAGACTTTGCGAGATTTCGTGGCTGATCTACGTTCAGTCCTTTTTCAACAGCCACGTGATATGCTATAAGCTGAAGAGGAATGGCAGAAAGAAGTGGGGCTAGCGAGGCTAACGTAGAAGGAACTTCTATCGTTGCTTCTGCAATTTCTTTTACGGCCTCGTCGCCTTCCGTTACTATGGCAATGATGCGGCCGTTTCTTGCTTTTACTTCCTCTATGTTGCTGATGATTTTTTTGTACAGTTGATGGTGGGTTGCCACAAATACCACGGGCATGTTTTCGTCAATAAGAGCTATCGGACCATGCTTCATTTCGGCTGCAGGGTAGCCTTCTGCATGTATGTAGCTTATTTCCTTTAGTTTCAGAGCGCCTTCGAGTGCTACCGGATAATTGAATCCGCGCCCCATGTATAAGGCATTTTCTGCATAAGTCAGTGAGCGTGCAATGTCTTTGATCTCTTCGTCTTTTGCTAAAACGCTTTTTATCTTTTCTGGTATGTTGCCAAGCTCTTCGATAGTGCTTTCATACTCTTCTTTTGAGATTGTGCCCCGTTCGTGTCCGAGAGCCAAGGCAAAAAGTGTCAGAACCGTAACCTGGCCTGTGAATGCCTTAGTTGAGGCTACGCCAATCTCCGGACCTACGTGTATGTATATGCCTGTGTCAGATGCCCTGGCTATGCTGGATCCGACAACATTGACTATGCCGAAACACATGGCTTTGTTCTCTTTGGCGAGCTGGAATGCTGCAAGCGTGTCGGCTGTCTCACCGCTCTGTGATATGGCAATCACAACATCGTCCGGTGATATTACGGGGTTGCGGTAGCGGAATTCAGAAGCGTATTCTACTTCAACCGGAATATTGGCCCATTGCTCAATGAGCTGTTTGCCGATAAGGCCTGCGTGCCATGAAGTACCGCATGCCACGATAATGAATCTTTCGGCTTTCATCAGGCGTTCGCGGTGCATGTTTATGGTACTTAGTACAATTCGCTTTTCGTTGAGCAGCAGGCGTCCTCTCATGCAGTCGGCCATACATCTCGGCTGATCATAGATCTCTTTCAGCATGAAATGTTCAAATCCGCCTTTCTCAAGCGACTCGAGACTAATGTTCACTTCTTTAACCTCAGGCGTTATGTCTTCGTAGTTAAGATTGTTTATCTCTATTTTCTTTCCGATTTTCAGCAGTGCCACTTCGTTGTCGTTGAGATAAACCATCTGTTTGGTATATTCAACAATCGGCAGGGCATCAGATGCAATAAAGAACTCTTTATGATCGGCCCCGATGCCTATTACGAGAGGGCTGCTCTTTCTTGCAACGACAATTTTGTCGGGACAGTTCTTGTCGATAACGGCAATGGCATAAGCTCCGACAACCATTCGCAGCGCCATGATTGTGGCGTTTTCAAGGCTCTTGTCGTATTTCTTTTGCATATATTCAATGAGCTGAACCAGCACTTCTGTGTCTGTTGAACTCTTGAATGTGTATCCTTCTTTTTCGAGAAGGATTTTCAGATTGCTGTAATTCTCAATAATTCCGTTATGGACAAGGGCAAGACGTCCGCTCTGAGACACGTGTGGATGTGCGTTTATGGCTGATGGTTCGCCATGAGTAGCCCATCTTGTGTGAGCAATGCCAATTTGTCCTGAAATATCTCTTTGTGATGTCAGGGCTTCAAGATTACTTACCTTGCCTTTTTCCTTATAAACGTTCATAACTCCTTCGTTGTTTATAAGTGCAACTCCGGCAGAGTCGTATCCTCGGTATTCAAGGCGCTTAAGTCCTTGTATAAGAATGGGATAAGCATCTCTGAAACCTATATATCCAACTATTCCACACATTGTTATTCCTTGTTTGTTTTTATATAAAAGTTCACCGCATCAGATGTCAAACGGTTATATGCGGCAGGTATATATCTGCAAAGATAGTAATTTTAGTCATAAATATACATTTTGCCCTGTCATTTTATATTTTATTTTTGAGTTTTATGTATTGACTGTTACAAATGTTTGACCGGTTACTATAATATTTTGCCATATGGATAATGCGATAAAATATTTTGCCTATGGATTAAATATTCAAGCTGTTTTGGCTATTCGTGTTAATTGATTATGGCAGAGGATAAAAGTAGCTGAAGCCATTATATAAAAAGTTCCGCCCTTGTCTTCAGCCATTGGCAAGACAAGGACGGAATGCTTTGTTTTGACTTGTTTTAATCTTAAAGATTTTTTATTTTAGAGCGAGTATTATGATTATTTCAGTTCGTTAATTGCTTCGTTGAGCAGCGCTTTGAGATAATTGTCTTTGCTGCGCTTTTGCATTTCCTTTATGCTGTCCATACATGTCACCTTCTCGCTTTCGTTGAGCAGGCTGCCGTATGACTTGCATAGTTCCAATATCTTGTTTACAATTCCCGTGCAGATAGTGAGCTTGTTTGCCCCGCCTTCATCCAGAACGGCATAATATGCAACCCTTAGATTTCCGAATCTTTTCAGAAAGTCCATGTCAGTTTTTATTGCGTCATCGCTTGTGTGGATTGTTATATTTGAAAAATCTTTATTATTGTTGTACGATGACGATTGTCCTGATTTATGTGTTATAATATGTCCGTTGTCATTAATAGTAACTATATCGCCGTTGTCTTTCATGGTAATAATTGTTCTTGTGGCGGGGCGATTCACTTTCTGTGGGTCTTTTCCGTATATCTTATATATTATTCCCCATACTTTGTCTTCTTTTACTTTTTCCTTCCATACTATGGCATAAACGTATCTGTAAAGACTGTCGTTGCTGTCATGAAACAACATAACATCATAGTTATGGTCAATATGTTTTCCGAACAAAATCTCTTTGTCAAGATTGCGGCCATAGCTTACTCTCATCAGTGTTGCATCGCTTATTCCGCTTGATCTTTTTGCCAAATTATAGGCATTTGATGCGTCTTTGTTGAATGCAGAGTGTATGCTGTTTAAGGCTTTCGACTTATTTGACGGAAGCTCAAAGGTATATGAATAGCAGTAAGATTTGTCTTTTACGCCGTTTTGCTCCATTGTAACTTCTTTCTTTATGTATTCCTCATAATTCTTATTGTTCACAAAGTCATCAATGGCCTTGTCTATATTCTTTTGGGCATGGGCACCAAGCGACATTATTATGCACGCTGCTGTTGTGGCAAAATATCTATATGTCTTCATAATGGTATGTTTTTTAATAATATTCGTTTTCTTCTGTTTCATAGTCAATACCTTCTTCGAGGGTGGCCATAATAAGTTCTATCTTTATATCCTGTCTGTTATACAGGTCGTATATCTCTCTTATTTTTTGTTCTTGTTCGAAACATATCTGGCGCAGCTTTTCTTCTGCCATTTGGTCGGCCACAACATTTATCGAGTCGCGCTCAGCCTTTGCGAGATATGTCTTTGGCGGCATCACTTTGTAGACCCTTCTCTTTATTCTGCTCTTTTTCTTATTTGGCTTTACGGCCTCTTTCTTCATAGAGTCAATGGCCAGAGTATCTTTGGATGATATGATATTTTCTTCTGTCGCCAGTTTGCCGGCTGCGTTTACTGTTTGTTGTTCAGGCATAATGTCCGGAGTACCAGGACGCACTATCATGACCAATGCTACTATTGCTGCGGCTGCTGCCATGAGCATAGCCACCGTTGTGGCTTTACTCCTGTTTTTTGCCGTATGCTTTTGTCCGTTGGATTGCAATGGCATTCCGTCGTCAAACCATCCGAACATATCTTTGTATGGCTTCCATTCGTCTTCCACTTCATGTGTGCGGAGATATTCAGCTATGCGGTTTTCTTCGTCAACCATAGTCTGTCCGTCCATGAATCGCTTTATGAGTTGTTCTATTTCTTTATTCATAGTGTTATATTCCAGCCCTTTTTTGAAATTCTTTCAGTATTTTCATTCTAGCCCTTGATAGTAGAGTTGCCACCGAGGTCTTTTCCATGCCGAGCAGCTTGGCTATTTCCTCGTTGCTTTTATGCTCAACCTGCCTCAGCTTTAGTATCTGATATTCCTTCGGAGGCAGTTCGGCCACCCGTTTCATCAGCCAGTTGTGGTCTTCTTTTATTTCAACACAGACGTCCGGGGCCGGAGCCTTGCTGTCGGCTATGTTGCTGTGGCTGTCCAGTGGCTGCTGAGGCCTTTTGCGGTGTACGTCTATTGCCTTGTTGCGTGCAATGCATACTGCCAGTTTCTCGGCGTCAGACTTGCTGCTTATGTCGTTGCGCAATGTCCAGAGCTTTAGCATCACGTCTTGAGCAATGTCTTCGGCTTCATCCTTGCTCATAGAGAGGGCAAGGGCTGTAGCCACAGCTTTTGCTCTTGTTGATTTTGCTATTTGTTCGAACTCTGTCTGCTCCATATATTTTCCTTGTTTAGTGTTATAACGTTTTGCCTGCCAGATTATAAACTGACGTTAACATTTATTATGAAAGCAGCGGCTCGCGCTTATAAAAATCATTTCGCCTTTTAGAGTATTTTCTGTTTATGACTGATATTTCCTTTTATAATAATGGCGGCTTGTATGTGCCGTTATGTCAGGACGATCTGATTTTTTACCTATATATATTGTAGTCAAATGTCTTTTGACTGTTGCTAAGATTTCGCATATTGTATATCATTTTGCCTTGGCCGGAAATAACATTTGTTTTAGATACGCCGTTTTATGAATATTGTGTAATTTTGCACCTTGAAATCATCGATGCAGCAATCTTGCTTGATGTCTGCATCTTATTTTCGGCATGAATAATGTTACAGGTTAGAGTTTTTTAGGTAATTTATGGGTAAGACAAATATAAATAATACGGCATACGAAGAACGTTTGGGTACAGACAGAATGTTGCCTCTTGTGCTGCGCATGGCTATGCCGTCGGTGGCAGCTCAGATTGTTAATCTGTTGTATAATCTGGTCGACAGGATATATATCGGCCATATTCCGGGCATCGGCACGGACGCGCTGGCTGGCATCGGCGTTACGGGGGCCATAATAATACTTATTTCTGCATTTTCAGCAATAGTCAGTGGCGGCGGTGCTCCGTTGGCAGCCATAGCCCTCGGTCAGGGCGACAGAAAGAGGGCAGGGCAGACTCTGGGTAACGGTTTTGTCCTGTTGCTTATTTTTACGCTTCTGACCACTACTCTTACATATCTCTTCATGGAGCCGTTGCTGATGTTTACCGGCGCGTCTGAGAATACTGTAGGTTACGCAAAAGATTATCTTTCAATTTATCTTTTAGGCACACTGTTTGTTGAAACGTCGGTAGGACTTAACACGTTTATAAACACTCAGGGACGTCCGGCGATAGCGATGTATTCGGTGCTGATAGGCGCCGTTCTTAACATAATACTTGACCCTATTTTTATCTTTGTGATGGGCATGGGCGTCAGGGGCGCGGCCTTGGCTACTGTTATATCGCAGGCATGCAGCGCGTTGTGGATAGTAAGTTTTCTAACGTCAAAGCGTGCTTCACTCAGATTGGAGTTCAGGTATATGCGCCCTGACAGAAACGTGATTTCTCACATTCTGGCTTTGGGTGTGTCGCCGTTCATTATGGCAAGTACGGAGAGCCTCGTTGGTTTTGTTCTTAACAGCAGCCTTGAAAAGTTCGGCGACATTAATGTCAGTGCTTTGGCCATAATGCAGAGCGCCATGCTTGTTGTGAGTGTTCCCCTTGCAGGTTTTGCGCAGGGCTTTGTGCCTATTGTCAGCTACAACTATGGCCACGGAGACAGAAACCGCGTAAAGGAGTGCTTCAAGATTGTGCTGGCAATAATGTTTACGTTTAATTTCGTACTTGTGCTGTTCATGGTTCTGTTTCCGTCTTTGGTTGCAGCAGCCTTTACAACCGACGAAGCTCTTATCAGTACGGTATGCCGGGCCATGCCCGTGTTCTTGTGCGGTATGACCATTTTTGGACTGCAGCGCACGTGCCAGAATATGTTTGTAGCACTGGGACAGGCTAAGGTTTCTGTCTTTATCGCCTTGCTCCGCAAAGTTATATTGCTCATACCTTTGGCTTTGCTGTTGCCTAAGTATATGGGCGTGATGGGCGTTTATGCAGCCGAGGGTATATCTGATGCAACTGCAGCAATACTATGTACGCTGATTTTTGCATATCAGTTTCCACGTATATTGCGCCGCATGTAGCACGTGCTGTTAATCGTTTTTCAAATATTTGGTTTTGTTTCAGCTTTGCATTACCTTTGCAGAATAGAATATTATAAATTATGCTGTTAAGTCGTGAAACTTTTTTTGAGATAATACGTTTTGGCATCGTAGGCGTTATTGCCACGGCCCTGCATTATGGCATATATTGGCTTTTGCAAAGTGTTATCGACGTAAATGTTGCTTATACCATAGGATATTTTCTGAGTTTTGTGGTAAACTATCTGTTGTCGGCAAAGTTTACGTTCCGTAAGAAGAAGTCGGTTAAAAATGGTTTTGGCTTTGGCGGAGCTCATCTTTTCAACTATTTCCTGCAGATCGGACTGCTTAATCTATTCCTTTGGCTTGGTGTGAGCAAGGAGCTTGCGCCTGTGCCTGTTTATTGTATTGCAATACCGACAAACTTTTTGATTGTCCGTTTTGTATTCAGGAAAATAGGTTGATGTTTGTTTGCTGGACTGAATATGGCTTACAACTTAGTTATAAGGATATCTGATAAAAGCTGATTAAAAGAATATTGGGACATAGGTAAAATATAGTCTGCATTGTATTTTGGACAGCCCGTTTTGTTTAGCTGCAATTAAGGTCCTTTTATAAGCATCGCTAATTTTAAATGCAAAAAATCGAAAGTAGAGAGCCTGTTTGTGGTTGTAAATCGTTGGTGCTATAGTGAGATTTTGTGAAATGTATAAGTAAAACGACATGTATTGGTTTTAAATCATTAACCTATTGTTTTTGAGTCGTAACTGGGCCACTTTTGATACAAAAGTGGCCCAGTTTTTCATTGAAAACAAATGTTTTTTTACGGATAATCCGATGTGTTATTACATCGAATTAAATAATTTCAGGATAGGGAGCTAAAAAAAGCATCACGCTTTTTGCGCAATGCTTTTATTTATATCTTTTGATTAGAATTGCCACCAATGTTTTTTCTTTGGCCTTTCATCATATGAAACATGGCCCTGACGTTCCATCATGATGTCTTTATATGTCTTGTTTTCCTTTATCATTCTGTATATTGTTCCCCAATCAGGCAGGCCTCCTATATTGCGGTCGTCAATAAACATGTCAGCTTTAAGCTTGCGTGAGTAGTGGTTGTTGTTTGACGTGCCTTGTTCTTCAGGATAATCTTTATTAACAGCATAAAATTCCACTCCGCGGTCCTTGCACCATTGTACGGCCTCGTCGAGCAGTTCGCCTTCGCGTACAGACCATAATATGAGCTTGTGATGATCAGCAATCAACATTTTAAGAGTATCTGTCGCAAACGGAATCTCCTGGCCAATTTCAGGATATCTGTGTTCAACAATTGTGCCGTCAAAGTCTACTGCAATAGTCATAATTCTATTTCAAAAAATAATGCTAAATATGAATAACTTTATAAGTAATTGAATATAAATGTTTAAAAGTATACGGAAACTTTCTGACGAGAAAGCCGCCGTATACTTTTAGTCAGTTGTTATCTTTTTACAGATGTGTCGTTTTTGTTGCCGTAATGGCTGTTAGAATAATCGCCATAGTTGCCGTATGAGCCATACGACTTACCCTTGCCGTAATGTCCGTATTTGCCATACTTGCCGTATTTGCCATATCCATAATAATAGCCATACTTCTTGTCTGAAAGGTCTATGCCGTTGATAGCGATGCACAGATTTGGCAACTTGTTCTCTGCAGCCAGTTCGTTTATCATGCCGAAGCTGGCTTTCGGAGTGTAGTCTGCACGGCACATATAGATACAGATGTCGGCATGCTTGCCAATCTGCAACGTATCTGTTACCAGTCCGACCGGAGCCGTGTCTACCAATACATAGTCGTAGTTCTCTCTGAGCAAGTTGAGCACCTGTTCAAGTGCTGGGCGAGAAACAAGCTCTGCCGGGTTGGGAGGAATAGGACCTGCCATCAGAAGATCGAGGTTATTGTTAATCTCTGAAGGTACGATTTGTTTTTTAACGTCGCTCCATTCCGGATTCGTCATTGTAAGCAATGGCGTGATACCGTTATTGTGATTGTTTATCTTAAACAATTCTGCCAATCTTGGCTTACGGATATCAAGACCAATGAGGATTACTTTCTTGCCGAGAAGTGCAAAGCTTACGGCCAGGTTGGCTGCTGTAAATGTCTTTCCTTCGCCGGATGTTGAAGATGTAAACATTATTACGTTTTGCTTTTCTTTCAGCATAAACTGAATATTCGTACGCATAGAGCGGAATATTTCCTCCATCTGGTTGTTCTGGTTCTCGTGTACGACAATGTCTGCCCTTGTCTTTGCTGTTTCGCTTGCTACGACAATGTCTGCTATGATTGGCAGCTTGGTAAGGCTTGCAACATCTTCATGGCCTTCAATTCTGTATCTGAAGAAATTAATTACGTATAAAATCAGAGACGGAATGGCTATACCCATTATGAGGGCTATAAGCATTATTATGCTGCCCTTCGGGCTAACCTTGCCGGCGTACTGCGGCATTTCGATAAGTTTTCCTTTGTCTGCTGTTGCTGCTAATGAGATAGAGTTCTCTTCGCGTTTCTGCAATAGCATAAGGTAGAGTCCTGATTTTACTTCCTGCTGTCTTCCGATCTGAGTCAGTATACGCTCCTGTTCAGGGGCTTTGGTTACTTCACCGCTGTATTGGCCCAGCTGCATCTGTATGGCGTCACGTTGTATTGTGAGGCTCTTCTTTGCCTGCTGCAGAGCCTGATGTATGCTTGCCTGCATGTCATCGAGTTGTGATGTCAGCTCTATTACCACCGGGCTGTTTTCTGAAGCCGTGCGAAGCAGTCTGTTGCGTTCGAGGGCTATCTTGTTGTATTCATTGATAAGCGATGTTGACGCTTCGTCTTGAAGTCCTACATTTGACGGCAAAACCTGATGCCTGTTACCTGGACGGTTGGCAAAGTTGATAAGACTGGTTATCAGAGATATCTGAGTGTTTGCCTCATTGAGCTTCTGCTCGTATACAGAAGTGTTTGTCGATGTCGTGGTGGCATCCAGTTTTAGCTCCATCAGCCTGTTGCGCTTCTTGTAATCTTCAAGTTCGCCATCTGTCGAACTAAGTTCGGCATTGATTTTTGCCAGACGTTCGTTGATGAACTCTTCTGTACGTACGGCTATCTCGTTCTTGTCTTCGTTGGCTTGTCTGTTATAGCAAACCACAAGCTGGCGCAGATAATCCATACTGCGGCTTATGTCCTGATCCTGAAGCTGCAGGCTCAATACAGAAGACGTCTTTGATGTCTGTTCAACGGATAAGCTCTTGACATATTTATATGCAGCAATACGGGGTGAATTTAATATAGCAATTTCAGATTCTCCGTCTTCAAGCTTATAACGCCCGTTTGCAGTCAATGTGATAATTCCGACTTTTGTACGTATTACGGCAGGTATGCCATCTATTGTCTTTTCTATTTCGTAAGGACCGTCAAAAGCAACCTCGTTTTCTGGGATATAATATGTACCTTTGACAATGTAGCCATTGTCTTTTCTTGTAATTTTTAGTTTGACCGGAGCATTCAGCTTATCCATGTGGGCAAAATCCATGTCAACATTTATTGGCTGCTCTTTGTATATAAGCTGGTCTTTTACATGCCCCTTTAGATAATAATTGACGTATAATTTTAAGTCGCGTACAGCTTGTTCGGCAACAGTGGTTGATGTCAGGATTTCCTGCTCATTCTCTATACCATAGTTGTTGCTTATAATACCAAGGTTAGACATACTCTCCAGTGCCTGAAGGCCTCCTCGTCCAGAGCGTCGGCTGTTGTCGTCGTCCTTAATCAGCAACTTAGCTATTGTGTTGTATACCGGTGTAGTGTAGCGCAGGTAAAGAAAACCAATGCCAACACATATCAGTATAGATAAAATAAACCATTTCCAATTAAGTATAAACGCCTTGTAAATGGTTTGGAAGTTGAAGGAAGATTGCTCTTCTGCAAATTCCTGAACTTCTTGGTTGTTTTTTAATTCGTTCATTTATTTTTATCCTAGTTTATTTGTTTGTTATCCTATTAAATTAAACTTATAAGGTATTTTCCGTATTCATTTTTCAACATGGGCTGAGCAACTTCTTTAAGTTTCTCAGAGTCAATCCAGCCTTGTTTGAATGCAATCTCTTCAAGGCATGCAATTTTCAGACCTTGACGTTTCTCTATAACCTCAATGAAAGTTGACGCCTCGCTCAGACTGTCGTGTGTACCTGTGTCGAGCCATGCGAATCCTCTTTGAAGTGTTTGAACTTTCAGAGTCTGTCGTCTGAGGTATTCTTGATTGACAGATGTTATTTCCAGTTCGCCTCGTTTGCTTGGCTTGATGTTCTTTGCAATCTCAACAACGCTGTTTGGGTAGAAATATAAGCCGACAACGGCATAATTGCTCTTCGGATTTTCAGGCTTTTCCTCTATGCTGAGACAGTTGCCGTTCTTGTCAAATTCAGCCACTCCGTAACGTTCCGGATCGTTGACATAGTATCCGAATACAGTTGCGTTTCCGTTCTTCTCTGCCTCTTCGACACTTGCGTGCAACATCGCAGAAAATCCTGCTCCGTGAAAAATGTTGTCGCCTAATACAAGGCATACGCTGTCGTCGCCGATAAATTCCTCGCCGATGATAAATGCCTGTGCAAGTCCATCAGGCGAAGGCTGTTCGGCGTATTCGAAATGTACGCCATAGTCGGAGCCGTCTCCTAGCAGTCTTTTGAATCCAGGCAGGTCGTGTGGTGTTGATATAATCAGAATGTCTCTTATGCCCGAAAGCATGAGAACTGAAATCGGATAATATATCATCGGCTTGTCAAAAATTGGTATCAATTGCTTGCTGATACCTTTAGTGATTGGATATAAACGTGTGCCAGAACCACCGGCCAATACAATACCTTTCATCTTGTTTTGCTGTTAAATTAAATAATACTTAACCTGTTGAATGCCTGTTTTGTCAGGTCTTTGTGATGTTGTTTAAAAAATTATACATCAATTGCAATAATCGCATATGCTTTGCAAAGGTATAATAAAAGTTGATAATAATCAAATTTTATTTTGATTTTTGATGTATTTGATGTAATTTTGCATTTATATTTTAATTGCCGTGATATTGTTCATGGCTCGTTAGTTTAAATTATATTGATTAAAGACATGGGATTTTTAAGTAAATTATTTGGAAAAAGCAATAAAGAAGAACATAAGACTGGAGGCATGGAAGATTATATGACACTTGTGCGTGTCTATCTTCAGGCTGCAATCGCTGAAAATGCCGGCATAACTAATCTGGCGATGCTTCCTGACCTGAGAATGTTCAAAACCACTCTTCACGTTCCGACATTGAACAACAAACTTGGAGTGGGGGAGAAAAAGCATTGTAAAAAGATGCTTAAGGACTTGTATAATACAGAAGATGACTTCTTCAAGGAAGTTGACCAAAGCATCCGTAAGAATTGCCGTAAGATACAGGACGTGCAGACATATCTTATCCAGTTCCAGAATTTTACTCAAGATCTCATGATGCTTATGGGTAATCTGATGAAATTTAAGCTTCGTATGCCTTCGTTCATGAAAAAGGCTATATATGGAATGACCGAAAAGACCGTAGCTGACATTTTCCATAAGAACGACTTTAAGGATATGGGCGTCATGAAGACGGTGGTAGCCATCCGTAATTACGATAAACGGTTGGGCTTCAGCGAAAAATGGATAACCGATTTTGTGTTCCAGGTCGTAATGCTGGCTAAGAAGGAACCGCGTCCCGCTGATGATGACAACTTGAAAAATAATTCGAAATAGTAAGTCTGCTTGTATGCCGTAATGAGTTTGCCTCCGCAGTCTCGTTATGGCATAATTTGTTGATTTATGTAAAATCGGATGAATAAATTTTGCAAGTTGATAAATTTGTGCTAAATTTGTAGGCAAAACTTTTTGTGATGGCTGACAATGACAAAATAATGACGCTGTTTACCACACGTGTAAGGCAGTTGATTCTTCAGTACAACCAATTGAAGAAAGAAAACGAGGAGCTTTATGCGATGCTTGATGCACAGGAGGAGGAAATGAAACGTCTGAAATCAACTTTGGAACAGGCACAGAAAGACTACGATAGCCTCAAGATGGCCAAAATGATGGAGATATCTGACGGCGACATTGAGTCGGCAAAGCGCAGACTGTCAGGCCTTATACGCGAGGTTAATAAATGTATCACGCTGCTTAGTGAGGAATAGTGACGTAGTGATGGCTGAAGGAAAAGATAAATTAAATATAAGACTGCACGTTTATGATACAGAGATACCGGTTTATAATATAATACCGGAAGAAGAGCCTTTTTATCGTAATGCGGCCAAGCTTATAACAGAAACGGTAAATACATATTCAGAACGCTTTAGGTCAACTAAAAGCGAGAAAGAAATCTTGTATATGGCGATGATTAATATCGCACTGAATCTGGAGTTTGAAAAAACTAACAACGACACAGCACCCTATGACGATATTCTCACAAAGATAACCAATGAGATCGAAGATGCTCTTGGCGTGTCTGAAACAGGCATGCGTGCAGCTACGGATAAAAAATAAAAGTGAGAATATTAACATTATTAAAATAAACAAATGATATTAAATATTATTATTGCCGTCGTAGCACTTGTTTTGGGTGGACTATGCGGATATTTTATATTCAGGTATGTTCTTACCGGGAAATATAATGAAATGATTTCTGCAGCTCAAAAAGAAGCTGAAGTGTTGAAGGAAAAGAAGAAGCTCGAGGTTAAGGAGATTTTTCTTAATAAAAAGTCTGAACTCGAAAAGGAGGTGCAGAGCCGTAACCAGAAAATTCAGCAGAGCGAGAACCGCCTGAAGCAGAGAGAGCTCTCTTTGAATCAGCGCCAGGAAGAACTGGGCCGCAGAAAGCAGGACGTAGATCAGCAGCAGCAGCGTGTTGATAATGAAAAGAAACTTTTGCAGATTAAGCAGGAGGAACTCGATAAGATGCAGCTTCAGGAGCGTGCAAAGCTTGAGGAACTTTCCGGTCTCAGCGCAGAAGAGGCAAAGAACCGTCTTGTTGAGAGTCTGAAAGACGAAGCCCGTACAGATGCAGCAAGCTACATCAACGAGATTATGGACGAGGCTAAGCTTAACGCCAATGCTCAGGCTAAGAAAATCGTTATACAGACAATACAGCGCGTTGCCACTGAAACCGCGATAGAAAACTCTGTCAGTGTGTTCCATATCGACAACGATGAAGTGAAAGGACGTATCATCGGCCGTGAAGGACGCAACATCAGAGCTCTTGAAGCAGCAACAGGTGTTGAGATTGTTGTCGACGACACTCCTGAGGCTATTGTCATTTCTGCTTTCGATCCTGTTCGCCGTGAGGTTTGCCGTCTGGCTCTTCATCAGCTTGTTACTGACGGACGTATCCACCCGGCACGTATCGAGGAAGTTGTTGCTAAGGTTAAGAAGCAGCTCGACAACGAGATTATCGAGACAGGTAAGCGTACTGCCATCGACCTTGGTATACATGGTCTGCATCCTGAACTTATACGTATCATCGGTAAGATGAAGTATCGTTCAAGCTATGGTCAGAACCTCTTGCAGCATGCCCGTGAGACAGCCAACCTCTGTGCTGTAATGGCTTCTGAGCTTGGTCTTAATCCTAAAAAGGCTAAACGTGCCGGATTGTTGCACGATATAGGTAAAGTGCCTGACGAGGAGAGCGAACTGCCGCATGCTCTTTATGGTGCAAAGATTGCTGAAAAGTATAAGGAGAAGCCGGATATCGTTAATGCCATTGGCGCTCACCACGATGAAATAGAGATGAACACACTGCTCGCTCCTATCGTTCAGGTCTGCGATGCTATCAGTGGAGCCCGTCCTGGCGCACGCCGCGAAATTGTTGAGGCTTATATCAAGCGTCTTAATGATCTTGAGGCTATCGCTATGAGTTATCCGGGCGTTACAAAGACATACGCAATTCAGGCTGGCCGCGAGTTGCGCGTAATTGTCGGTGCGGATAAGATGGACGATAAGGAAACAGAGAATCTGTCTGGCGAGATAGCAACTAAGATTCAGAACGAGATGACTTATCCGGGACAGGTTAAGATCACTGTTATCCGTGAAACAAGAAGCGTGGCATACGCTAAGTAAAATCAGAAAATACATACTTCTATATAAAAAGCGTGAACATTTCTCCGTTCACGCTTTTTTATTTTATGTTTACACCGTCTATACATAATTATATATGTCGGTTGTATTTAATGTTAAATGAAATGAAGGACAATGATGCATTTTGTGCTGTTGGTATCCATATGTCAGTTTTGTCATTCCTGGGATCTGTCGAAGCCGTATTCTGCTCCATAGTGGCTGCATATCATGCGCAGGCATGCTATACAGTAATGCATCGTATCGTGCTGAAGGTATATCTTAAAGTTTTTTATCGTTTAATATATTGTTAAAGAAAATACTCGTCAGAATCTGTTAAGCTCAGAACTGCCGGTTCCCTTACCTTTATATTTCTTTTTGTTTTTACTGTTGAACGAGTAGGTTACAGACAGTTGTATCAGTTGTGAAGCACCTTTACGGTATTCGGTTACGTTAACTCCGTTTGTGCGTGTGAGATGCTTTTGCTTCTGTGTGCCGAAGATGTCGTTTGCCAAAAGAGAGAACGACCAGTTGCCTACGCTTTTCAACAAATAAACATACACCGAGGCGTTGTCGTACATATAATAAGTGTTGTTATTGCCTTTGCTCGACCACCATCCCGTAAGGTATGCATATATCCCCCAAGGCAGGTCGAAACGGTTCTGAAGACAAATGCTTCCTATGGGCTTGTTGTAGCTCTCTTCTGGCGAGCCGTATTTTAAGTCACAGATGGCGAGCTGTCCCTGTACCATTGGATGCCAGAAGCCGATATCCATGCTGTGCGACAGCACTATGTTTAGTTTGTTGAAGTCAGGCAGGTTTATCGGTTTGCGTATGTTGAGGTTATAGTCAGGCATGTGCATGTAGACATACTCTATCTGTCTTTTCATTCTTATGTATGTTACGTTAAGCATAGTCTGTTTCCATGCCATGCTCAGGTTTATATTGTGTGGCGTCGATGAGCTCAGCAGCGGGTTGCCTGTCTCCCATGACGTGTGCGACACGTATGTCGAATTGTTGTTTAGCATGGAATAGCTCGGCCTGTATACGTTGGTGTTGTACGAAAGTCCTATTCTCAGGTCTTTTACGGCATAGCTGATTGTGAACCTCGGCAGCCAGTCGGTGTACGACTTTGACTGACCGTCTATTCGTTCTCCGTTTTTATAGTAAGTGAAGTCTGTCGCTTCAGCCCTCATTCCGGCTGTCAGCGTCAGGTTGTTAAGCGGTCTGTATGTTGCGTTGATGTATCCGGCTGCAAGATTCTGTTTAATAAAGTCGTTTGCCTGTGAGCCTGTGCCGTCAATAATGCTGCCAAAATCAGTCCTGTCTGACGTGTACGAATATTCGCCTCCCACGTCAAAGGACAGTTTACCGAAAGCCATGTTTAAGTTTGCCTTTGTGGCAATCAGATGATACGATGCCCTGTTTGAGGTGTTCACAATGCTGTATATCCCTTTGCTGTCCTCGGTGGTGTTCTGATTGTTTTTGCTTTCTCCGTACAGGTAGTCGGCGTCAGCCGTAATCTCAAAGTTCTTTTTTGCGCCGAACTTAATCGTGGCATATCCGTTAAGATAATGCTGCATGCTCTGCGATAACGATTCGTTTGCCGAAGCAATGCTGCTTTCCTGTCCGTCAGCGTTGGTCTTTATGTTGCTGTCCGTGTTGTATTTGCTTGACGGTGTTCTCGAAAATTCGTACCTTACTCCTGCCGAATTGCTTTCTCCAAAGTCAAAGCTGCTTCCTGCCTGCAGGTTCATTGATTTGCTGCGGCTGTTATATTCGCCTTCTGTTAATGTATAATTTTGGTTGTTGTTGAATTTCTCATCATACGTTCTGTCCTGTTTGAATCCGCTGTCGGCAACAGAGCCTCCGACAAAGAATCCTAATCCGTTCTTCAAGACATACGAAAAGTCGGCGTTTACGTTTCCCGATGCAACTTCAGACATTGTTCCGGAGCCTGTTATAACTCCGGCCAGGCCATCGTCGCGTTTCTTGGTGTGTATTATTATCACCGACGTTACGCTTGAGCCGTATTTAACGCTCGGGTCTGTAATGATGTCTATGCTCTTTATGTTTTCTGGCGACAGCTGGCTCAGTTCGCTGCTGTTCCTTACGCGTCTGTTGTTTATGTATATTTCAGGCGTTCCCTTGCCGAGTACTGCTATTCCGCCGCTTGTTGCGTCAATCATCGGCATCATTCTTATGGCGTCATTGACCGACGGCAGTTTGCCGAGCGGGTTGCCTTCCATATCAATGGTAAGTCCTGAAGCGTTGTGCTTTATGAATTTTCTCACTCCCGTTACTGTTATGCCTTCAAGAGCCTTAGCCTGAGGCTGCATGCGTATTGCTCCGCTTAGCGGAATGTCGGCATAGGCAGTTTCATAGCCTAGTGATGTTACTCTCACTGCCAGAGTCTTGCAGTGTGTTGTGTCGTTTACAACGAATTTGCCTTCTTCGTCCGTAAGCCCTCCTGATATCAGACTCGAGTCGGCTGTGTTTATCAGTGCCACGCTGGCATATTCCATTGGCATGTCTTGTTCGTTCATCACCTTGCCGCTTATCCGCTGTGCATAGGCCTTTGTAAGTGCAAGGAGCATGATGATTAGTATTGTAAGTTTATTCATATTTATAATTTTATTGTTCTTTCTGTCAATATTTTTACATACTGTTTCCCATGTCATATTTTTGAAGGATATGGGTTACATATTATCTCGTCTGTTGTTGGTATGCATACGGCAACTCAAGCCAGACCGCCTGTCGGCAGATATTAAGGTTATGCTTTTATGGGCAATTTTATAATTTGTACGATATTATAATTACCAAAACCGTGCCATAAAACGTATTTTGTTGTATATCAGAGAGATAGACTAATATTCCATTCATATGCATGTCTAATATTTGGACAGTGGTGTATAAAAATTAGACAGTATGTATGCCTGGAAAAGAGAAAATAAGACTTTTAGGAGTTAAAGGAGCATGTTTAAGTGAAGAATTCGCTTGTGTAACCGATATGAATCAACAAGACTAATGCGCTGCTTGTGCAATTGATATGAATCAACAAAGCTAATGTGCCGGCTGATTTGCAATCTGCCGGAATTGAGTATAAGGATTTTAATCCGCCTACTTCCTATTTTTTGATTAATAGGTATGAGTTTCGGATCACAGATCCTTATATTTAATGCTGTCGGATAGCATATCCGACAGAACAATAGTCTTGTTGCTTTCTGACGTTTTTATAGTTATAAAACTAATACGCCGTATGTAAAACTGAGTTGAACCAACAAAGCTAATGTACCGGCTGATTTGTAATCTGCCGGAATTAAGTATAAGGATTTTAATCCGCTTGCTTCCTATTTTGATTAATAGGTATGAGTTTCGGATCAAAAATTAGCTTCGCTGACCGTTGGTTCTGATATTTAATGCTGTCGGATAGCATATCCGACAGAACAATAGCCATGTAGTTTCCGGACTTTTTTATCGTTAAAAGACTAATGCGCCGCTTGTGCAACTGATTTGAAGCAACAAAGCTAATCAGAGAAATTGCCTTCTTCATCCGTAAGCCCTCCTGGTATCAGACTCGAGTCGGAAGTGTTTATCTGTGCTGCGTTGGCATATACAGCTTCTTCGCTTATCGCATTACAGTATGCCTTTGGAGCACAGACATTTGTAAATGTAAGAACAATTAGTCTTGGCATTTTTCTATTAGCCGTTTTAGCGTAACCATCGTATTGTCATTACGCCTTGACAATTTTCATTGTTATTATTTCAGCACGCTTGTTTTTGCGCTGCCTTCAAACCTTGCATTGTTGCCATGATCAGTCTTACGGCCGAAGTCGAGTGTGTAGCGCATCGTCAGGCTGACATATCTTCCGTCCCACGGACGCGAGAGATATTCGCTGCTGTGCAAATTGTCGCTGTCAAACCATGACTTCACCCAGCCGTGTTTTCTCAGTACGGAGTTTACAGACAGCATTGCGTAAAAGTTTCCGGCTGTGTATTGCAGATTCACCTTAAGGTTATCGCTGAATTGCGCCGTCGTGCCGTATCCGCCGCGCATAAATCCCTTGTTGAAATTTTTGCCGTATCCTGCCGACACTGAGAAATTCTTGTTCATGTTGTAGCTTATGTATGGGTACAAGCCATAGTTGTTTAACGAGAAATTCCTTATGCCCGAATGCATCTCGTGTGCGTAATACAGCTTTGCCTGCATGTTAAGCTTTCCGCCGGCAAGCGACAGCGACGGTGTAAGCGATGCCGATATGATGTCGTAGTTGCCGCTGTTAACGATGTCCTTAATCATAAGTCCGTTTTCCGCATGCCATAAGGGCACAATGTCGTGCATTATCTCTTCCCACATAACGTCGGCGTTAAGCGAAAATCCGTTTATTGGCATCCATGCATACGACATAAGGGCTGAGGCATACCGTTGAGGCTTTAGGCCGGCGTTGCCCTTGGTGCCTTCAATCTCGTTGTCCTGTCGCACCACGGTGTTATAGAATGAAGGAGTTATCGGCATCTGCATAATTTGCGCGTATGCATACAGAGAGTGTTTCTTTCCGATGCGGCCGTTCATTACTACGAATCCGTTTACGTATGGCTTGGTGTCATAACCGTCGTCGTTCACCTTGTAGAAGTTTACAGGCACTTCTATCTGCGCGCTTGCCGACCAGTTGTCAGAGAATTTGTGGTTATATCTCACTCTGGCATAGACATAGTTGTTTATGAGTTTCTGTCGTGTGTTGTCCGTTCCTGTGTAGAGTGTGTTGAATATTTCCGATTTATATTCTGCCGTTACGGTCATATAGTTTTGTTTGTATAGCGGAAAGGCGTATGACATCCATACGTCAGGCAGATACACGTCTTCCTCGGTGGCATTGAATATCGGGCTGCCGAATGTGTACAGAGTAGACGCGTCGTTGTGGTTGTAAGAGAACGATGCCGCGCCGTACAACATTGAGTTGTGGGGCAACTTTGACAACTGGAAGTATGTGTTGATGTATGGCAGCATGCCTTTCGACGACGCTTCCGTCAGAGCCTTGCCGTTGTCTGGTGCGTTGTTGCCTGTATAGGTTATGTTTATGTCGCTGTTGTTCACCGGCGTGCTTTCATATCTGTATCCTGCCGATGCCGTGAAGGTCAGCTTGTCGCTTATGTATCTTGCGTTTACGGCTGTAGTGAACATTTTTGTGTGTTCTCTTTGCGTTTCTTCTGTCAGTTTGTCTATTATGTTGTCCTTACTGAATATGTATTGTGTGCCGGTGTTGTGCGTTATGTCGTCAGCGTTGCGGTAGTAGGCTTCGGCCAGTCCCGTAAGCGTCCATTTGCCAGTATTCACTTTTGCCGCGGCTCCATAGTTGCCGCTGTTGTAGACGAACGACTGATTAACCTCGCCGAGCACATATCCTCCGTATTTGTATTTCTTCATCACGAGGTTTACCACTGCCTGATAATTCTTGTATTTAGGATCTGCAGGCGATTTGAGATATTCTACGTGCAGCACGTCTTTCGGTCTCAGGGCTTTCACCTCCCAGTCTTGCGCCTCCACGCCGTCAATGTAGAAATGCACTTCACCTTGATAAGTTGTTTCCACTTTGTTTGAACCAAGATCAACTCTAAGTCCTGCCACCATCATTCTTGCCAGCAGGTCGTTTATGTTTATGGCATGCTGCTTTGCTTCCTTTGACGGAATGTAAACCACACCGTCTGCAATGGCATAGTTGCGTGTACCCTCAACCACAACCTCGTTGAGTTTATAATTTTTTATCGAGTCTGTCTGGGCTTTTGCATAATAATCCAGACTTAGAAGAACTATCGTAAATAATAATAAACGTTTTTTGTTCATATATCTAAAATTTTTTAGTTTAACTGTATTGTGTACGCAGGCAAGCACCGTTTTGTGACATCTTTAATATGATTTAACTTGCTTTTCTTGAATTTTCTTTCGCAAAGGAACGGAATTTTTATACAAGAAACAAATTTTCAGACAACTCAGAATTCACAAAAAATTCACAGACACGTTTGCGTAGGTATGCAAACATGTCTGATTTTTATATTTATTAAAACCTGTTTATATTTAGCTTTTTGAATAGTCCTGAGCAGATATGTTTTGCAAAGATTATTGAAGCATTAAACTTCACAAATAATTCACAAATGTCATAATCTGCATTCTATAACATGTTGGCTATAAAGACTTTATGCGCCTGTCGAAGTCTTTAGACGTTCCATCCTTGCCTGTAATTCTGTTGTATAGACGTTTTCGTATGTTGGTTATGTCAGACCTGCTGCGGCCGGTGAGCAGACTTATCTGCGAAGGTGCGAAGCCCAGCTTGACCAAGAGGCACAGCTCATATTCGCTTTCACTCAAAACGGCCTTCAGCCAGCTTATTTCTTCGTAGCTGTCAAACAGGCTTATGAGCATTTTGCGCTCTTCTCCG
>ENA-ORSI01000297-ORSI01000297.1-human-gut-metagenome-genome-assembly--contig:-NODE-297-length-52988-cov-9.696012_pt1 | contig 52988 bp, 44 predicted proteins | sample MGYA00242187_ERZ509154 | MGnify/ENA primary metagenome ERZ509154 (study PRJEB26280, sample SAMEA2338627) | human gut metagenome | biome: human gut; feature: human-associated habitat; material: faeces...
AGTCGGAGAAGCTGGAAGCCGCCAAGACCGAGGCGAAAGCGGCACTCGTGGCAAAGGTCGGTTCTCTTTTGGGCAGCGGAAAGTTGAAAGGGCTGGAAGCCGACAACCGCACCCTGCAAAGCGAAATCGTCGCCCGTGACGAGAGCATCGAATTGTTGCAACAGCAGACGCAGCGGCAGCAGGAGGAACACGACCGTCAGCTTATGGAACTGCAAGCCAAGCACCGCAGGGAAATGGCGGACAAGGAAACGGAACACCAAAAGGAAGTGTCATTCCTGAAATCCATTATCCAAAAAGCCAAGAAATGGTTTCCGCTGTTCCAAGAATTGGTGTACATGGAGAACTTCTGCCTCAAAGTCGGTTTCAATGAAAGGCAGACCGCCACGCTTATCAGCGGCAAGCCGCTGTTCTACGAGGGCGAACTCTACTCGGAGGAACACAGACGGAAGTTCACGACCGAGAGGGCAGGCTTCCAAGTGGTGAAAGACCCGGCGGACAAATCGAAACTTGCGCTTGCCATCAATGGGCAACTGATTGGCGAATGGTTCAAGGAGCAATTTGACAAGCTGTTCTTATCCATTAGGAAGACGGTTATACCGCTTAAAAAAGGCAAAGGTTTGGGTTTGTAAACTTCATCCCGCTATGCGTGCAAGTGTTCTTAAAGCGACTTGCTCGCATAGTGAGATATAAGCCGGACCTCAATCATCGAAGCAGTGTCAAGCCGGATGGCAACCTCAGAACCCAAAATCTTATATACAACAGGGTCACCCAATGGCGCAAATCGGATGACCTCTACTATTTTCCCGTTTATAAAGCCCATCTCCGACAAACGCTTGTGGAATAATCCATGTCCACACACCTTTACGACAATCGCCTTTTCACCTTTTTTCAAATCAGACAACCTCATGAATGGTTATCCGATTTGGATGTTAAAGCCTTACCCGTATCAAAAAGCAAGTTCTTAGCCCATCGGATAATAACGAGTGAACATACAAGCGCGACAACGGTATCTATCCAAGTAATGTCCCATATCATGGCACATATCAGTCCGAATATGGCACCAAGGCTTGTCAGTGCATCTGCCAGCACATGCAAATATGCGGAATGTCTGTTGTAATCCTCATGTTCATGTCCGTGTTTCTCGTGCAGGACAAAGGCGCAAATGATATTCACCACCATTCCGATGGCTGCCACAATCATCGCTTCTACATAACGTATTTCCACCGATGGGGAAAAGAAACGCTCCGCTGCTTCTATTATAATGAACAATGCGAACATAAGCAATAGGACACCGCTTGTATACGCAGACAAAGAAAGTACCTTGTCACTGTCCACGTTGTCTGCATGTCTCTTTTCCAAGCGGCGCACCAATACATAAGCCCCCCAACTCAAACCGATTGCCAAAACGTGCGACCCCATGTGGATGCCGTCGGCAAGCAAAGCCATCGAGTTGGAAAATAACCCGAAAAAAATCTCCAAAGCCATCGTCGCAGCCGAAAAGAGTACGACAAACGCTGTTTTCTTCTCACCTTGGGATTTTCCCAATTTTACTGATTCATGTTTATGTTCCATATTTTTAGTCATTTAATTCGGATGTAAAATTATGGAACTTCTTCATTTAAGCAGTTACACAAAACATTTCATCTTTGGTACATTTCATTCATTGACTGCCTGAATTCAATCGGTGTCATGCCTGTATTCCGTTTGAAAAAGCGAGAAAAGTAGGACAATTCATTAAAACCCAATTTATAGGCTATTTCAGAGATGTCATAATCAGTCCGTAACAACAAACGCTTTATTTCCAGTATGACACGGCCGTTTATCATGCTCAACGCCGATTTCCCCAAATGTTTTCTTGTCAGGACATTCAGATAATTAGAGCTAATGCCAAGTTGAGTGGCATAACTTTGGACTTGGCGTTCTCTCATAAAATTCTTGCCAATCATATCCTTGTATTTATTGAGCAACTCTGGTATGGTAGAAACATTGGATGCCGGCAAACTTATTCTTTCCAATTCCAACAGCAGCGTGTTTATTTCCGATTGGATTATAGCGCATAAATTAGGCAAACCACTGACAGACTCTGCATATATCTGATTGAACAATAAGGCAATCCTTTCTTTCTCTTCCCGGTCAATATCTTTGAACACAGCCATACCCTTTTGTATTGTCGCCAAATAAGGTGTCATAAAGTCTTCGGTAAATTGTAATGCCGAATACTTCATTCGCTCTTCTTCGTGAAGGAAATGAACTTGCTCAGGCCTGATGAAGAAAACTCTGTTGGGCTTTATTTCATACTCCTCAAAGTCAATTATATGTTTTCCGCTTCCTTCATGCACCCAATAGATGGCATAGAAAAAATGGCGGTGCGAGAATGGCACTTCAACATGCCTGTCATTCACGACCTCACATTCTATTTTAAAATCGTTTTCCTTGATAGAAGTATGCCCTATTTGCAAACTACCGACTTCACTCATATCGTTTTTTATGCAAAAGTACATTCCGAATCTCTTTTTCCGCCATGAAGAGAGAGTTTTTTCATTTAAATTTATACTTTTGCATCCGTAAGAGTTACCCAAACAAGCAAAGCGATGCAGGCCACGGCAATTGGAACGGTTGCCAACTCATTACCAGAAAACAAGGTAATTCTTCTAAGGCTCTTGATTTCAAAGATATATATTCCTTATACAGATTTACATAAAATCTGTGAGATAATTGCAGGAAACGTACGGATTTACTTAAATAATTGCATCCGTCTTTCAAACATCGTTATCTGCGTATCAGGTATTTTACGAACAAATAACCGCCGAAAATTTGCAACAACATCCCCGGAATGCCTATTCTAAAATCCTGAATGGCATTATAGAAACTGCCTTGCATCATCCACTCGCCTAACGTTCCGAAAAACTGATAAAACAATACCACAGCCAGCACAAGCGGTAAAGATACCTTCTGCCATCTGCGGGCTGCATATCCGGCAGCAAGAGCCAACAATACAGATTTAAGAGCGATGGCGGGAAGTGTTCCCCATGCAGGCATACCGAACATCAAAGAATTGACTACCGGTGAAAAGACTGCTGTCAGAAGTCCCACTTTCCAACCGTACTTGTAAGCCCCTACAAGGGTGAAGAAATAAATAGGCAGCCACGTTACACCCCCTTGCGGAATCAGATGAAAAAGTTGCGGCAGAGCTACATTACCAACGATGAACAATACGGCAGCCAAATAAGTTCTAACTTCGGCATAGCCTAAATCATAAAGTCTTACTGTTGTTTTCATTGTACATTATTTTTAAATAGTGACATTTATACCTCCCATTACTGTTGCTCTCGGCATCGGATAGCCGGCATTGATTTCGTATTTTTGTGCCAGCAGGTTTTCTCCACGCACCCAAATATCCAACCACTTGGCAGCACGGAAAGAACCGCGCAAATTCCAAAGGACAAAATTTTCCGTTTGAGGATTATCGCCCACTGCTGTATACAATCCGGCTATGTATTGCAGTCCGGAAGCCACGTTCCAACGTCCTTTGCTAAAACTTGCTCCGGCATACAACTTATGTTCAGGTGCGGCTATTACAGGGTTCTCCATGTGTAAATAGCTGTAATTTCCATCCACCGACCATTTTTGATTGATGCGGTAAGCCGCCTGAAGCTCTACACCGGTATTGTCTATCGTGCCGGTATTCTGATTAAGCATCCCCGTTCCGTTCGGATTAGGTAATGTTACGATCAGATTTTTACCATCAATATAAAACAGGTTTATCCCGTAACTTAAACGTCCGTTCAGGAGCGTCTGCGACAAAGATACTTCATAATTCCACATAGACTCCGGTTTGAGGTCAGGATTTTGTGGTGGAAACATATACATTTCACGCAAGATGGGGTAACGGAAACCTTTTGTTGCTGATGCTTTCAGTTCAAAGGCGTGTGGCAAATGGAAAGCAAGCCCTGCCTGCGGAACCCATTCCGTGCCCACGCGCGAATGATGATCGACACGCAGTCCGGCGTTCAGCGTCAGCCAGCGTCCGATGTCCTGACGGATATCTACATATCCGGCTACTTCGTCTTCATGCTTATCCACCAAGTCATTGCGTGTTCCTGCGTTCTCTCCTGCCACATAGTCCGTCCAAGCCTTACCGCCATAACGAAACCAGTCGAAACCTAACGTTATACGGTTTCCCTCAAAAAACTGTGTGCTTTGATAGAGCGATACCCCCATCATGTTATCGCGTGAATTGAAACGTCCGTCCTGCGATGTTTCGCCTGCACTGGGCGTATAGCCGTCGTTAATCCAGTGGTTTCCCCAGTTGTAGAAGAAACTCAGCGCACCGGAAGTTTTCTCGTATTTATTATTGAGTGAAAAAGAAGTCACCCCGCGCGTGATGCGCTGGTCACCGTCTACCAACGGTGCCGATACCGGTCCGGGGTAAGAGGCATTAAAGTGCGTCACGTTCACATCGGCATACATATTCCAGTTATCTGTCATGTCGTAACCCAACTTGGCATAACCGCCATACTGTTCAAACCCCATGTCGGCGCGGTGTCCGTCTGTACGATTATACGAACCGCTCACTACGCTATTGAAACGCCCTTTGCGAATACGGTTAGTCAGCTCTGTCTCCAACGTGTTATACGAACCATAACCCGCGTGAAGATTGGTACGCACCCCGTCTTCGTGCATCTTACGGGTTACAATATTAATAACGCCTCCCATCGCATTAGAACCGTAAAGAACGGAAGCGGGTCCACGCAAGACTTCAACCCGGTCAGCCAACAGCGACTGGTAGGCATCCGAAATGGGATGTCCGAAAATACCGGCATACTGCGGATGCCCGTCTATCAGCACCATCAGCCGGGCACTTCCCCCACTCAGTCCGCGCAAAGAAATACCTCCGGCAGCTCCATCGGAAACACCGTACCCCATCACGCCACGTTCGGTTACGAAAAGCCCCGGTACTTGTTCGGTCAGCACAGGCAAAAGCGACGGTTGCATACTGTTTTCAATCGTCAGGCGATCGACCACAGATACCGTTTGTGACAAATGGCGCACGTCTGTTTCATTTCGTGTACCGGTAACCACCACTTCGTCAAGCGAAAAGTTACGGGTAATGCGGGTTGTATCACTTTGTGCCCACGACGCACCGCCGGAAAACATTGCTACAGTTATAAATGTTAAAAGAAAAGACTTATTATTCATTACGGTTCTCTATTTTATTATTATTACACATTGCAAAGTTCGGGATTTTATTTTGAAAAGAAATTACCCAAATCAAAGCAAAATCTACCCAAATCACATATAATACACTTTTTTCAGAAGGCTTTCTGAGATGCCCTATTTTACAACATAAAACGCTACCGTTAGCGTCACTCATCCCATGCGGATGTGTTGACCATTTCTTCCCATAGCGTTAACCTGTTCTACCGCAAGCGTTTTTCAGCCTCCGGAACAAGCCGGATAAAATTCATAATAAGTTCATTATCAACATAAAGCAATTCTTCAAGTGGAACAGGCTTTCGCCAACCTCAGTCATGAGGACCAGACCTATCTGCTTGAAGTCTATCAAGAAGACGTATTCATAAACGAATAAAAAAAAGAAATATGAAACATATCATCAGATTATTGCTATTCGTTATTTCATTTACAGCTTTCAGCGGCGCAGCATCGGCGCAAAACAGGAAACAACGACTTACCCGTGAGCAACTGGCGGAAGTACAAGCCAAACACATAGCTAAAGAACTGGCTATGGACGATAAGAAAACTATTGGTTGAGACATTCATACAGCAAGAAAGCAAACCCCGGCATAGCGGGATTTGCTTTCTTGCTGTATGGAAACCTGTTTCGCTTCTTTGAATATCCTCTGATATCATTCTTCGGATATTTTTCTAATAAATACCGCACCATTTGTGTTAGTACCTCCTACGCCTGCCATTTGCACGTCTAAATAAAATGGAGTACCTGCCTCAAACGAATCGATTTTAAAACGGAAGGCAGCTACCTGCGATTTCTTTACCGTCTGCGTCTGAGCAATATGTACTAACCGTTCGTCACGTTTGAATACATTAATGCCGCTCACCTCCAAACCGTGGTTACCTTCTGTTTGAACAAAAGTAACTTCGTAAGTTCCATTTCCCGAAATCTTTCCGGTTACGTCTACTTTCCACGGAGCTGGTTTCTCAGCAGATACAAGCGCCGGTTTCCATTCTGCTGCAAACTCGCCGTACTGCTTATAGTCTTCATAATTATATGCAAAATGTATAGGTAACGAATAATGACGGTTAGAGACTACCGTTATGGCGTGAAAATTATTCTTTGTATCGACGGTTACCGGTGATGTATAAAGCGGAGAGTGTATGGTGGGATAACTGCCATCGGTAGTATAACGGATGGAAGCTCCTTTCACACTTTCTGACAACGTGAATGTAACACCTTCAGGCGTTTCTTTCATCGACGCTATAAACGGTTCGGGGACACGATAGTTACATCCCTTCCGGTCTAAACGCGCGTAATGGTAAGTCAGGCGATGCGCAAAATCACCGTAGTCCCTATTGGCTTCTTTCGTCCAACCAACTTCCGACAGAGCCAACATTCTTGGGAAGGTGAAGTATTCCACATAATTCTCTGAGCGGTTTTCGTTAATCGGCACAATCTCTTGCAGAATGGTTCCGTGGATAAACTGGTCAGACCACATACAGCCTTGCACTCCCAGTACATGCGACCCCTCCGAATAGTCTTTGGCTGCCAGCGAATAGCTTTTCTCTATCGAAATAGGAGGCATCCACGTAGCAGCTTTCACTTCTCCCGGAGTTTTACCTTCCGGAAAGTCGAGATACGCATGGGTGGCAGGCGTAAGAATAGCCAAGTGATTCTTTTCCACCGCCATCACAGTGTCTTTTTCATTGTGCCAAATCAGTGCAACCACCTGCCCGTCCAAATCGCCGCGCTTGATGATTTCTTCCCAACCGATTACCGTACGCTCTTTTGCTTTCATCATCTGAAGCACACGGTTAGTCAGATAGCCTTGCAGCTGTGAAGCCTCTTTCAGTCCGTTTTCTTTCATTACGGCTTGACATTTGGGACACTTCTCCCAATTATCGTAAACCGCCTCATCGCCTCCGATGTTTATGTAGTGAGAAGGGAAAAGCGCCACCATTTCGTCTAACACATCTTGCAGGAAGCGGAAAGAAGATTCTTTTCCCACGCAAATCAAATCGCGACTGATGAAGTGCTGGGTGGGTACTTCGCGCGGTTCGCCCTTGCAGCTCAGCCACGGGTAAGCCGCCACTGCCGAAAGCATGTGGGCAGGAAACTCTATTTCAGGAATGACTTCCACGTTTCTTACTTTGGCATATTCTATAATCTCTTTGATGTCTTCTTGTGTATAATATCCGCCCAAACGGTTCTGGTCTTTACCAGCCCACGCCCCTACTTCGGTTAGTTTCGGATATTTCTTAATCTCCAACCGCCAGCCGGAATCGTCTATCAGGTGGAATTGGAACTTATTCATCTTATACATCGCCATCATGTCAATGTATTTCTTTACAAAATCTTTATCGAAGAAATAGCGTGCCACGTCGAGCATCATCCCGCGCCACGGATGGGAGGGAGCATCATAAACACTCACTGAGGGAGCTTCCCAAACGATGTTTTTCAGGCGGAGAGGACTGTATATTTCTGACGGGAACAGTTGTAACAGGGTTTGGATTCCGTAAAACACGCCGCCCGCGTCTGCCCCCGTTATCCGTACTCCGGAGGGCTGTACCGTCAGTTCATAACCTTCGGCACAGCGTATCTTATCGGCTGTCTCCAGATGAATGGCACTTCCCTCAGCAGTACCTTCCTGCAATTTCAAGTCCCAACCGGTAGATCCGGCGATGACCTCTTGCAAGTATGCTGCCTGCGGATACAGTTCTTTTTCGTAACTGATAACCGTTTGGGGGCGAAGCAAGAATTTACCTTGCTCTACGGTGAGGCGGAGGGGTTTCGGAATAATGGTTATTTCTTGCGCTGCCCAACACCCGATGCAGCAGGATAATAGTAGAATAAAGAATAAATGTTTCATGTGCTTTTTTGTTTAAATTCGGTTTACATTACATGCGGTAGCACAAAAGTAGGCATTAAAATCAAAAACGGAAAAAATTTGCTTTTAAAATGCCTGCGAAAAGGCGGAGAAACACATGCGGTAGGACTGCCCGGTCTTACCGCATGAATTGGTAAGTCCTACCGTTAGAAACAGGCAACGCTACGGGTAGCGTTTTACGGCGTATTTCTATGGGATGAAAATAAAAAACTAACGGATAAACATGCGTACGCCTCGCGAATCACTTCGCAAGGCGTACCCAACTAATAACTAACTTCTTTTACTTTTTGTGGTTTACGTAATTTCTATATGACTAACACTGCAAAGTTAAGGGGTTCGGGCGTATTGCGCAATACCTAAATCTTGGTATTTACTCGTTTAGCTTCACCTCATTCAGTTCTACCAGCTTATTTACTATCGCATAAATAGTAAGACCTGCGGCAGAATGTATCTGTAACTTGCGCGTAATGTTACGCCGGTGGGTTATCACGGTATGTACCGAGATGAAAAGCTTTTCTGCTATTTCTTTATTCGTCATTCCTTTCACGATGCAGCCCACGATTTCTTTTTCACGTTGGCTTAACGAGTTCTGGTCATTATCCTCTTCGTTATCGACGTTCATCAATGAGGCTATCTTATGTTCCAAAGAGTCGATGTCGTCGAACAGGTTGATGCTTTCATCATAGCCTTTCAACTGGTTGGCGTCGACTACCGTGGATATCAGCGACACTAATTTCATTTCCGAATGGGGATATTGCGCCTTAAAATCTTCCGCATCAAACCAGCCTTCGAACAGCGGATTGATAATCAGTATATCGGGCTGATGCGCCTCCATGCAATGTAAAATTCCTTCCTTCGATGTAATTTCGACGGTCTGGACATTCAGTTCGGGCAAACGTTTCAATGCCACGGCCAGTCCTCCCCGGATTATCAACGACGTTTCGGCTATGGCTACATGTATGGTTTCCTGCGATTTCATTTTATTTCTTTTTCCAATTCCATAATGGCAGGCACAAACAAGTAATCCTCTACCCGGTTATGCGAGTCTAAATCTTCTTCACAGCTAAATATATCAAACAGCGTGGCGTTCAGCAACTGATTGTCGGCACCCGCCGGATAATATTTGATGATAATATTCTTCAGTTCGGTGAGCTTTGCATTTATCTGGTCGTGATGACGGGCAAACACGCCGATGTTATACTCGGTAGGATGCTCTCCGCGTAACAGTTGGTCGACGTACGTAAACACTTTCTCGTTTTCGTATTCCATGTGTTTACGCACCTCGTGAACGTAGGCATCGAAAAACTGGATTATCAGAAAGGCTACCTTGTTTTCGGTAGAACAGTCGATTGCTTCAATCAACTTTCGTCGGATGGTAGGCAACTGAAAATCCAAGAAATAATGATGGGCTTGCTTCAGGTAGCTCATCAAAGCCGGAACAGAAAGTCCTTCGGGATGATCTTGGATAAGGTTATTTCCTTCGACCAAGAAATTAACCACAATAAGAAATGTACTACAGTCTACGTCATTCATTTCGCAAACTTCCTGCACAGACTTGTCACCAAAACCCAACGATACGCCAAAGCGACTCAAGACTTGCAGCAGTGCGTAATTTTCACAGATAAGGTCGCTCATCTTGTCGGTAGGCTTATAAGTTCGGGTATTTTTACACATAAGTATCGAATTCTTCATTTTTTACGAGTACAAAATAAGGGAAATGTCACAAATTTTACAATCACTATTTGTAGGTAATTTTCTCTTTCTTACCTCTCCTGACAAAGATAAACAATGAAACAACAGTAATTGCTCACGGTATTCAAAAATTTCCCTAAATTTGCTTCGGAATAAACATTTACAATTATGATGAATAATTTCAGCTTTCAAAACCCCACTAAATTAATCATGGGTCGCGGCACTATTGCCGAACTGGGAAAAGAAATACCTGCCAGTAAAAAAGTAATGATAACCTTCGGCGGAGGAAGTGTGAAGAAAAACGGCGTTTATGACCAAGTCAAAGCAGCACTGAAAGACTTCCGGACGGTTGAGTTCTGGGGCATCGAGCCTAATCCTGCCATCGAAACTTTGCGCAAAGCCATCGCGCTGGGCAAGGAAGAAAAAGTAGACTTCCTTCTGGCAGTGGGCGGAGGTTCGGTAATCGACGGCACGAAGTTGATTTCCGCAGGACTGCTGTACGAGGGGGATGCATGGGATTTGGTGAAAAAAGGTTCGTCTGCACTCACTGTTCCGCTGGCTACCGTGCTTACGCTTCCCGCCACAGGCTCAGAGATGAACAACGGCGCGGTTATCTCTTGCCACGAAACGAAAGAGAAATATCCCTTCTATGCCAATTTCCCGGTATTTTCTATCCTCGACCCGCAGGTAACGTTTACGCTTCCGGCTCATCAGATAGCCTGCGGTATTGCCGACACGTTTGTTCACGTTATCGAACAGTACCTCACCAAGACCGGAGAATCGCGGCTGATGGACCGCTGGGCGGAAAGTATTTTGCAGACATTGGTAGAAATCGCCCCGAAAATCCGTGAGAATAAGGAAGATTATCAACTGATGGCAGACTTTATGATGTCGGCTACGATGGCACTGAACGGATTCATCGCCATGGGAGTATCGCAAGACTGGTCTACTCACATGATAGGACATGAGCTGACGGCTCTCGCCGGATTGACGCACGGACATACGCTTGCCATTGTGCTTCCGGGCACTATGCAGGTTTTGCGTAAAGAAAAGGGAGACAAAATCATACAGATGGGTGAACGTGTATTCGGCGTAACCGAGGGTACGCATGACGAACGTATCGATGAAACCATCCGCCGGACGGAGGATTTCTTCCGCTCGTTAGGTCTTACCACCCGCTTGGGAGAAGAACATATAGGCATGGAAATTGTCGATGAGATAGAGCGACGCTTTACCGAGCGTGACGTACATTTCGGCGAGGACGGATTAGTAGACGGCAAAACAGCCAAAGAAATCCTGATGAAAGTACTGTAATTACCCTGAACACCTGCCTGCGTTCTTTCCTGCAGAGGCAGGTGTTATTCTGAACAACTTAATGAAATACGTATGGTGGAACAAGAAATTCAACTGAACCAGCATAACAAGCAAGAATATCCGCCCATGCACACGTGTGAGCATATCGTAAACCGCACGATGGTAAACCTTTTCGGGTGCGGGCGTGCCGTATCGGCTCACATCGAGCGCAAGAAAAGCAAACTGGATTTTGCGCTACCGCAAGCTCCGACAGACGCAGACATCGAGCGCATTGAGGCGACAGTCAATGATACCATAGCCCGACACTTGGACGTGACTACCGAATTTATCACTCAGCAAGAGGCATCCGAACGTTTCGACATGAAGCGATTGCCTGAAGGCGCTTCCGACACGGTGCGGGTGGTCAAAGTGGGCGATTACGATGAATGTTTGTGTATCGGGTTGCACGTAGCCAATACCGCCGAAATCGGGACGTTCAAGATTATCAGTTCCGACTATAAGGACGGGATTTTCCGTATGCGATTTAAACTGATCTGATTATGACGGCACGACGGAAACAAAAGAAATCGACGGGCGGAATGAGGGGATTCATCCTGCTGATTGTCCTTACCGTGGGGGTACTCTACCTCTATCAGAATGCAGAACAGATATTCACGCCCGAAAGGATTCAGGCTATCGCTAACAAGACGAAAGCGAAAGCAAGCGTAGAGGCTAAGGATGCCGAAACGGATACGGGCTTATCCCTGAACTTGGAAATCCCTAAAACCATCGGGAAACGGGAAGAAATCGTAATCAAGCATTTGGGGTATACGGTATCGTACAACAATTTCTATAAGACGCCCAACTGGGTGGCATGGGAGTTGACTCGCAAAGAAACGGAGGGCGACGAAGGACGTACCAACAAGTTCCTCCCCGACCCCGAACTGCCGGAACCGCGCGTAGTGACTTCAGATTATACCAATTCGGGATACGACCGCGGACACATGGCTCCGGCTGCCGATATGAAGTGGAGCAAGCAGGCAATGAAAGAATCGTTTTACATGAGCAACATTTGTCCGCAAAACCGGAAGTTGAACCGTGACGACTGGGGAGATTTGGAGGAGTCATGCCGCAAATGGGCAGACAAATACGGTACTATCTACATTGCGTGCGGACCAATCTACGATTCTAAATCGCCTAAGCGTATCGGAGAAAGTCGCGTGGCTGTGCCCGACCGCTTTTTTAAAGTAGTGCTTGTATATAACCGAAAGAATCCGATGGCTATGGGATTCCTCTTCGAGAACAAGGCTAACCATCAAGACCTGAAAAATTACATGGTTACAGTGGATAAGGTGGAAGAAGAAACCGGACTGGATTTCTTCCCGAAAGTGCCCGACAGCATTGAAAACCGTATCGAGAGCACATTGCCCGAACAGGTTGTTTTCTGATTAATTTGATGACTGAAAATACTACCCGATAAGCCGAACAGTCTTCCGAATAGAACAGGGAGACTGTTCGGCTTAAAATAAAATTTCTAACCGAAGCGTTTTTCGGGGGATATCATAGGGCTGCAAAGGCTTGCCTACGGGTTTCCGCAGCAATCGGCAAGGCATTATCCTCTATTCTATCTTAATGACCTCTGACGGATTCATTTTCACCGCTTTATACACATTTTCCACAACAGTCAGCAGGGTAATGCCTGACGTAACCAACAAGGGCAACACAAAGTCCATCGCCGAGATAGGCACGCTGTATGCGAATTGTTCCAGCCAAGACAACATAAAGGCATATACGCAAGGAACCGTTATTACGAATGCCGCTACCAGACAGATAAGATAGGGGCGCAGTAAAAGTTTCAGCAGATGTCCGGATGTAGCCCCATGAATTTTGCGTAACGCTATCTCGCGCAAACGCAGACGTATGGTGTAACGCACCAAACTATATAATCCGAAAAAGGTCATCAGCAGGCTGACTATGACATAGAAAGTCAGCATATCGGACAGCATAAACACATCCTTATTGGTCTCTTTCAGAATCATGCCGATATCCAGATACAAGAAAGGCTGTTCCGGATAGCTTTCCGTCCAAATCTGCTCCAAGCGTTTCAGGAATCGGGCTTTCTCTCCTTCTTTTACGCGGATGGAAAGCGTCTGGTAATCGCTGCCCGCCACATCTTCTACCTGCATCAGCAAAGGCCATACCGATTCTCCGAGCGAACGTTTGCGGAAATCACGAATCACGCCTACGATGGTTTTCCCTTCCATATCGGAGTCATCGGGAATATAGTGGGAAACAGGCTTGCCTACCGGATTGTCTGACTCTGGAACAAACTGTTTTATGAATGTTTCATTGACAATCACCGGATGCGGAACGGTAGGGAGCAATCGGGCTGTCTCAGCAGAGTCAACAAGCTCCATCCGGTAAAAGTCCAACAGGCTTTTAGAACCTCTTACTATATCCATCCAAACCAGATCTTCCGGCTTACCAGACTCTCCTACCACAGCCATCGACTCCTCAAACAGACCGGTTTCCGACAAGGTTACAGCCTCTACCTCCTGACAGGCGCTTACCTTGTCCATCCATGAAGAAACAGGCGCTCCCCAACTTTTTTCGGCAAACACGTCAATGACATTCTCAAACCGCTTATTGTCTTTCTCCACCAAATCCAGTTGGTTATGGATAATAAAGAAAACAGACAGCAAAGCCATCGTAACCACAAGTTGTCCCACTTGGAAGCACGATACCATCAGCCTGCGCATCTTTCCCCGATAGAACAAGCGGTAATCGCTTTCGGTAAGCGACTGTAATCTGCCACTGATATAAACTGACGGAACAACGGCAAATATCACACCGCCTGACAGCAGCCACGGCAACACACGGGCAGAAAGCAGGTATTCCATCGTCAGGTGGGCTGCCATTAACCGGTTAAACAGAGGTAACACATCGTTCATCAGCAGGAACGCACAGAGAAAAGCAAAGCCAATCAACAGACAAGTATCCCAAAACAGGCGTCTGTAAATGTCTTTCCTCGACGCTCCGGCAAAAACTTCAATATGGAGGGTGTGAACCTGCCTCAGCAAGCGGGCAAGTCCCAAATTGATGTAGTTGAAACAAGCTACCAACAGCACAAGCAAGGCGATGATTCCTCCCATAGCAAGCACAACGGACGAGCGGTGAAGCAATACGAAATCCTGCAAATCGGTATCAAAATAAGATTCCTGCAAAGTCAGCGTACCCAAATGTCCCTCACCCAACACCGTAGGGAGAGAAGTTTCAGAAAACTTGCGGCGGAACGCAGCCACATCTGTCCCCTCACGGAGCTTGATGAAACAGGATTCGCCGAAAGACGCATCTGCAAATCCGCTCAACACATTGACCGGCAGCATCCCCCGATACGGGTTGCGGAACACCGCACCAACCACCATCAAAGAGGCATTTCCGTCTGCCGTTATCTTCAATACCTCTCCTACGCAATCAGTTGAGCCGAATATCCGGACTGCCGTGGCTTCTTCCAAAGCCAAAGCATCGGTACGTATCAGCGTCTCATGCAGATTGCCTGCAACGGTTTCTAAAGAAAAAAACATCAGAAAAGTAGAATCGGCCTGCACGAATTTGCCTATCGGGAGACTTTCATTCCGGTAAACAGCCTGTACATTGTCTCTTACCCTCGTGCGCAGAGCGGTTTCTATTTCCGGAAACGCGGCAACAATCCGCGGCACATCCGGTCCGTAAATAAAAGATGATTCCGCCTTCTTTCCCATCGAAACAGATTGGGTAAGGCGCAAAATACGATTTCCGTCGGGTATATCGGCATGGATGTTATACTCATGCAACACAAAAGTTCCGAGCAATGACGCACACAGGATACCGATAACCAGACTGCCCCACGAAACCACGGTAAACAGTCTGTCGTGCCACCAGCCGCGTATTATCAAACGTAATAAATGATAGAATGACATAAGTTTACATGGTTATTTCCGTTACTACTTGTCCGTCAAACAGGTTGATGATTCGATCGGCGTACCCCGCATCGTGCTGCGAGTGAGTAACCATCACGATGGTAGTTCCCTCCTTATTCAGTTCGGTGAGCAACGCCATCACCTCCTTACCGTTCTTCGAATCGAGGTTACCCGTCGGCTCATCGGCAAGAATCAGCCTCGGATTTGTCACTACGGCACGCGCTATCGCCACACGCTGCTGTTGTCCGCCCGAAAGCTGTTGTGGGAAATGCTTCGCACGATGTACTATCGACATGCGGTTCATCGCTTCCTCTACCCTCCGTTTGCGCTCCGAAGCAGACACACCCATATAAAGCAGCGGCAGTTCTATGTTTTCATACACATTCAGTTCGTCAATAAGGTTGAAGCTCTGAAAGACAAAGCCGATAATGCCCTTGCGGAGCGAAGTGCGCTGTGCTTCGGTGTATTTCGAAACTTCCACGCCATTCAGGTAATACTCACCGCCGGTAGGATTGTCTAACAAGCCGAGGATATTCAGCAGTGTCGACTTACCGCATCCCGAAGGTCCCATTATGGCCACGAACTCTCCCTCTTTCACTTCAATGCTTACATTATTCAACGCCCAAGTTTCCACCTCATCCGTGCGGAATACTTTCTGTAAATTTGTTGTTTTAATCATCATATTATCAGTTTAATTATTTATTCTTTCTTTATCGCCTGCGCCGGATTTACCTTCATCAGTTTTATTATCTGCCATCCTACTGCCAATGTTATCAGCAGTGCCATGACAACAAATAGAATGATGCCCCATTCCCAACCATAAACAGATTTCAGCGAAGAACCCTCTAACGCATTAATCATTGCCAGTCTCAGTATCGGATAAACAAACAAAAACATAAGAAGAAACATTGTTATATACGACCGAGCAAACAGCATAACAATATCTTTACGCGAAGCTCCGTTTATCTTTCTGATAGCCACCTCTTTCTGACGAGCCACGCTATCCATTGATATGGAGGAATAAACACTGAGGACTACCAGTAACAAACTGACCGCTGCCAATATCCACATAATAGTTTCCAGTATTTGCATTGATGAGTACACAGTCCGTTTCCCATATTTATATACATCCAAAGGCAATGTATCGGGAACATATTTCCGACAAACCGCCTTAATCTTTTTCATCACTTCATCTACATCTTTTCCGGAAGCAACTTTCAGTAACCATACCTTGAAGTCTCTCGTAGGGAAAAACACAGAACCGGCAAATTCATCGTTACCCGTCATATTCCGATACAAGTCTTCATATACCCCGGCTATCTGATAAGTACGATTGCCCAACTTAACCATTCCTTCTGCATTTTCATGGCGAAGCAAGTCGGCAAAACTTTGGCTTATATAAACAACCCCTTCCATCTCTGCCTCTAATATTTTTCCCCGCAACGGAATGTGAAAGAAACGGAAATAGTCGGGATTTCCGGTCATTACTTTAAGATTGACTTCCGCACTATCATGTTTTAAGAAAGTAGTAAACTGATAGGATAGCAAGCCATTGTTGGATTCTTCATTGACAAAAGTTTGCCCTTCTATTTCTGCCATGCTGTTAATCTCTGAATGTATTACGTCCCAGTTCTTCCGAATGGCATCCGTATTCATATCTATCGAGACAATTCTGTTTTCTTCTACCTTTTCGGGGTAATACAATCTGCCTCGCAACTCACCGTATGACAGATGAATGATAATTACCGCACCCAAAAAGCCCATTGAAACAAACAGTTGAATGCAAATCATTACGGCGCGGAAGCTATGTTTTTGTCCGTTTGTCCGGATTCGGTTCATAAGATTGATTCCGCGTACGCGCCACACCGGATAGATAACAATACATAAACAGACCAACAGAACCATCAGATAAAGTGCAGCTTGCGTCAGGTAACAATCTTTCGCGATAAACCAGTCGGTAGTTTCTTCAGGCAAATAACGGTAAGCTAAAGGCAGCATACTTTCCAGTAATACCAGCGATAGCAGGAATGCAAAAGACAGCATACAAAACACCTCCGTAGAAAGTAACCCAAAGACTCCTTTCATATCCGAACCCAAACTTTTGCGCAAAGCCAGCTCATGCTGACGGGCATAGAACATCTGAAATGTGAATTTCAGAAAATTAATCAGTCCCGATACCAGAATCAGGGAAGCAAGAATAAGAACCAAATATTTAGCAAGCAACGTGCCTGTCTGTCCGCTCACCGGAGAAGCCTCAACCGATATTTTTTGCTCTCCATCATTCCAACCGATATCACTTAACGCCTTGTTTACTCTGTTCAATGTCTGCCCCTCCGGAATGAGTGCGTATACCAACGTTCGCGCATAGGGAAACACCTCAAGCGGGAAATAACAATCAGCGTTTAGTTCTAACCCATCTTTGGATACGTCTGCCACATTTACTATCCGATAATCTCTTATTCCGTTTCCCGATTTCAATGAGTTAAGACGTACCACCATACCGACAGGACTGCTGTTTTTAGCTATTTTTCCTGCAAAGTCAGACGATATGATTATTTCGTTCGGTAAGGTCGGCACGTAATTACCATAAAGTAACGGCAGGTTGAAATAGCTGAAAAAGCAACTGTTCGTTACCATATACTGTACAATATATGGCAGGTTACGACCGTCTTTCCCTATTACATCCACATCCATACGTAACGTAGCCGAATGGACAGATACCGAGTCCAACGCTCCTTCTGTGCGAGAAACCAACTCGTTTACAGCCGACAGATAAAACGGTATGTCACGTTCCGCTTCTTCACCGTATGCCCTGATAAGAACACGCCGTTCGGGATCCGGCAATCTGCTATACGCATCCGCAAAACGGTCAACAAACAGATATACCATACTGAATACCACAATTCCTATCGCCAGACACAGAGCCGATACTATATTCTGCACCTTGTATTTCAACAAATTGCGCAAAGCCACTTTCAGATAATGCCCTATCATACCATACTTTAAATTCACTAATTACCAACTTCTTACTCTTTACCGCAACAGCAACTCTTCGGCGTCCCCAAAGTTATCATATCCTGAAGTAATTACCCAATCTCCGGGCTGCAATCCTTCGGTTATTTCATACTGGCGTGGGTTCTGCCGACTGATTTCGATGGGGACTTTCACTGCACGTGTACGGTCGGCATTGAGCCGGAATATCCAGTTGCCGCCCGTCTGCTGGTAAAAATTTCCGCGCGGAATCACCACTGTCTGTTCGGGTTGCCCCAATTCTATCTGTACCCGGAAGCTCTTGCCGAGGCGGACGTTATCGGGCATCTCGCCGGTAAATACCAAATCGACATCGAAGGTGCGTTCTCTCACTTCGGGCACTACCTTGCTCACGCGGAGCGGGAAACGCTTGCCCTGATAAACCACCGAGGCAGGCAGCCCCGTGGTTACGCGGTCGATGTAATACTCGCTCAGCGAGGCGTGTATCTTAAACTGGCTCAGCACTTTTATCTCGGCTATGTTTTCGCCGGAGGCTACCTGCTGCCCGGGGGTGACCTTCACGAAGCTCAACTGCCCGTCGGCGGGAGCGCGCACCACCAAATCTTGTGTCCGCTGCAACGAACGCTCCCATTTTCTGCGCTCGCGCTCGCGGTCGTTAAGCAGCAATTCGCGCCGGATCACCGTCATAGCCGAATCGCTTTTCAGACTTTGCAGCTTGAGGCGTGTCGACTCCGTCTTGTAGCGATACTCATCGGCTGATACCTCTAACTGCGCTTTGCTCCGAATCCCCATCTTGTATTCCTCTTCCTCCAGCGCGAAGCTCTTACGTATTTTGTTCAGTTCGTATTCCGCCTCAAGAGTCTGCTGCTTGAGGGTAAGGGTTTTCTGCTCCATCTCGATGGCTTTCTCCTCATACGTAAAACACTGCTTCTCCCATTCGTCGCGCTGGTCTTCCAAATCGCGCATCAAGTCGGGGTTGGTCAGCGTAAGAATGGTGTCGCCTTGCTTCATCAGACTACCTTCCTCCGCCACGATGCGCTCCACGTTGCCGCTCTCGCGCACATTGACCATGAGGGTAAGGATGGGGTGTACCACTCCCTCCACATCCACGTATTCCAAGAAATCCTCGTTTTTCACTTCCGCCATCTGTACCGATTCGGAGTCGACCCGTAACCGCTGCGGACCGGAGGCAAGCACCGATACATAAATCAGTACGCCTGTTACGATAACCGCCGCCGCCAAACGATAGCGGTAACGTACATACCATGCTTTCTTTTCCAGTTTTATATCCATCGTTCTGTTCTTTTATATCTCCGGCAGATTGTCGGTAATCGGACAACCGCGTTCAAAATCGTATTGCGTCATGCTGCGCAAACCGTAGTAAAGCGTCCAATAGGTTTTCATCGCCTCAATGTGGTTACGCCGCGCCGTGTCTTTCTCGCTGATGGCTGCATTGAGATCGAGTACGGTAGATTTCCCCATCAGATACAGGCGGAGTGCCACCTCGTAGCGTCGGCGTGCCGTTTCGTCAGTGCGTGCCGCCACTTCCACCTGACGCGCCTGAAGGTTGAACTGCCGCACCATCTTCCTTACATTCAGCTCGAAATCGTTCATCCCCTGCTCCGTCTGCGTCTCAACCAACGCCACATTCGATTTCGCCACGCGCACCTTGCCCCTTCCGCGTCCCCAGTCGAGGATGGGAACTACCAGCGACAGACTTACGTATTGCTGGTCAAGCGGATCGCGCCACGAATCTTTCAATCGGTCGGCAGTCTGCGACAATCCGAACTGTAAATACAAGTCGGCTTTCAGTCCCCGGCTTGCCCGTGCCTGCGCCAGCGCGCTCCGGCTCTCCAACTTCAGCCTCCGATACGTATCCGGATCGGGACTATTGCGGTACGCCTGCTCCAGCGCCTCGCCCAGCGGAACTTCAAACTGCGGTACGCTGTCGCCCTCCATGACTTCTATCTCCGTTTCCTCACGGATGCCCAAAAACGAACGGAACGTGAGCATGGCGTCCTCCACCTCAATACGCGCCTTCATCATGTTCGTCTCCTCGTTCAGCCGGTTCACTTCCAACTGCAACATCTCGTTTTCGGTAATACTGCCGATGTTATACCGACCGCGCGCATAACGGTAAAGCGTATCTGCCGAAGCATAATTCGAACGGGCAATATCCAGATTCGCCTGCGCCGTGGCAAGAGCGAAAAACAGTTCGCAAGTCTTCGAAGCAATCAGTTCAAGCGTTTCGGCATAAGTTTTCTTCGCCTCGCGGAAACGCACCGGCTCAATGCGGCGGTCCCATTTCAGCGAGTTATAACCGAATAGCGACTGCTGATAACCAATCGTAACCGGCAGTGAGTTATACGACGTCAGGTTGCTACCCAGCTCATCCATCCGCTGCGTAGAAGTCTGCACAAACAAATTACCGCCCGTAAACCAGACGTTCTGACTAATTTGCAAACCCACATCCGTAATCAACTGGTTTTGCCGGATAAACTGCTCCGTACCGTCGGGCTGCGTCACCCGGTTAATCTGACGATTCAGGTAGGGAGACGACACCAGATTCACCTCCGGCAGATAGTTGGCACGAAAAGAACGGTAACTCCAGTAAGCCGCCCGATAAGTATGCTCCGCCGCCTGCGCTTCCGGCGAATAAGCCTGCGCCATACGGATGGCATCAACCAACGTCAGCCGCCGGGCATCCGCCTCACCCCATAAGAAAAGTAGTCCGCATATCGTAAACAACAATCGTTTCATATCTCGTTTCGCAATCATACGGATACAGTAAATCAAAAGTCGTGCCACACAATCAGAACGCTAACAATCAGGTAAATAATAAGAAATAGAGGGAGCTTTCAGCGTGCGGAATCACACATTTTTCGTGCGGAAACGCACATACAACACATCTTGAAAATCATTATCTTTGTACATCACAACCCACCATACATGGAAGAAAAAGGAAAAATACTGATTATAGACGATAACGAGGACGTGCTTTTCGCTCTCAACCTGCTGCTGGAACCGTATATGGAAAAGGTGAAAGTAACCACGCAGCCGGCACGCATCGCGCACTTCATGATGACCTTCAAACCCGATGTAATCCTGCTCGATATGAATTTCCGGCGCGATGCCATCAGCGGTCAGGAGGGATTCGACTGCTTGGAACAGATTCTGCAAATCGACCCGCAGGCGGTAGTGATATTCATGACCGCCTATGCCGATACCGACAAAGCGGTACGTGCCATCAAAGAAGGGGCTACCGACTTTGTCTCGAAACCGTGGGAAAAAGAGAAGTTACTCGCCACGCTCTCCTCGGCACTGAAACTCAGCCGCTCACGCAAGGAGGTGGGAAAACTGCAAGCACAGATGCTCGCCCTGAAAACCGATGATGAACTGCCCGAACTCATCGGCAATTCGCCCGCCATGCAGAAAGTGAAAGAAACTATATTCAAACTCTCGGACACAGATGCCAATATCCTTATCTTGGGCGAGAACGGTACGGGAAAAGACCTCGTGGCACGTATGCTGAAGCATTTTTCTCCCCGACAGGAAGCGGCATTTGTTACCATCGACTTGGGGAGCATTCCCGAACAACTCTTTGAAAGTGAACTTTTCGGCTATGAGAAAGGGGCGTTCACCGATGCACGAAAAGCCAAACCGGGGAGAATGGAAATCGCTTCGGGCGGCACACTGTTCCTTGATGAAATCGGTAACCTCTCGCTGCCGATGCAGGCAAAACTGCTGACTGCCATCGAAAAACACCGGATTCTCAGATTAGGAGCAGTAGAACCCATCGAAATAGATGTGCGACTGATCTGTGCCACCAATGCCAACCTACACCAACGGGTGGCAGACGGTAGTTTCCGTCAAGACCTGTTGTACCGCATCAACACCATCGAACTGCGCATCCCGCCACTGAGGGAACGCGGGGAGGATATCCTCTTGCTGGTAGAACATTTCCTGACCGGATATAACCGGAAGTACCACAAAGAGGTGAAAGGACTGACACGCGAGGCAAAGAACAAGTTGCTGAAATATAACTGGCCGGGTAACGTGCGTGAACTGCAACATACCATAGAAAGGGCGGTAATCCTTAGCGACAATACGCTGCTGCGTCCGGCGGACTTCCCCTTCCCCACTGCCGGAAACGAGCATCGTGAAAGTAACGATGAAGAACTGAATCTGGAAAAACTGGAACGGAAGGCAGTAGAAAAGGCTATGCGCTCCAGCGGGGGAAACATGACCCGCGCGGCAGAACTGCTGGGCATCACCCGCTTTGCTCTTTACCGGAAAATCGAAAAATTAGGATTATGAAAAGTTACGTATGTTCGCTGATATTCCACGTAGTCGGACTGCTTCTTTTTGTTGCAGCAAGTGTGTGGACTACCATGAATCATTTGTGGTTCTGCGCAGCCGCCTCCTTCGCGGTGGTAACAGGCATCTGCATCAGCCTCTACCGGGCACAGACACGACAGACACAAATGATGCAACGGATAGTAGACTGTATGAACAGCAATGATTTCTCGCAATTGGCTTGCCCTCCTTTTAGCGACAGGAAGATGACGCAACTTGCCGATGCTCTCTCTGCCACACTGAAAGGAATACGTACGCACCTGAACGAAGTGGAAACCAAGCATCTGTATTATGAAAACCTGCTGAACCAAGTAGACACGGCGGTAGTAGTATGTTATGCGGACGGACGAACGGAATGGATGAACAAAGCGGCTCAACAGATGCTGGACAACTGTGGCATCCTGCCCGAAGAGATTATCACTGCGCTGAAGAATCACCAAGCAGTAGCCCGTCTGCCTCACCGCTCCATCCCTACCGAACTGGCTGTATCGGCAACACGCATCCAACAGAAAGGAAAAACCTATTATCTGGTCAGCCTGAAGAACATCCATAGTGCACTGGAACATACAGAAATGGAAGCATGGCAGAAACTTATCCGGGTACTGACGCACGAAATCATGAACTCTATTACCCCCATCATCTCACTGGCAGACACGCTAAGCGAACGGAGCATGACGGCATCGCCCGATGAACGTACCCGCACACATATACAGCAAGGACTTCAGGTTATCCGCCGAAGAAGCAAAGGATTATTGGAATTTGTGGAAAATTATCGGAAGCTGACCCGCATCGCGCAGCCTGCCAAAACAGACATTGAGGTATGCGACTTTTTTAACGACCTCAAGCAACTCTTTGCCGATAAACCTTTCGTGTCGTTTGAAACTCCCAGCGGTCTCCCTCACTGGAGAGCAGACCGAGGACAAATGGAACAAGTCTTTATCAACCTGATAAAAAATGCGTTGGAAGCCTGCCGGAACACCGATCATGCACATATCGGCATCACTGCCTCCGCATCCGACGGAATGTGGCGTTTCCAAGTAAGCGATAACGGCGAAGGAATGCTGCCCGAAGTAACCGAAAGGATTTTTGTTCCGTTTTTCACCACCAAACCCGGCGGGTCAGGTATCGGACTGGCACTTTGCAAACAGATTATCATGCTCCACGGCGGACAAATAACCGTGCAATCCCATCCCGATAAAGGAAGTTGTTTTACGCTTTCTTTTCCAATGTAAATTGTCCCTTCCCTTTCGTCATGCAGCCATATTCCACAGCATGTTTCGGACAGTAATGATAACATGACAGACACATCGCACAATCCATTCCCCACACCGGATGTCCATCTGCCAAACGAATATTATGCATGGGACATACCTGTGCACACTTCCCGCACGAAATACAAGCATCAGACGCACGAAACGCTTTCGGCGAAGTAAGATAACGATTAAACAACGGACGAATGAAATAGGATTTTAAGCGAGGCAACGCTCCTTCATGGCAGTCAGTCATACGCTTACGAGCCTTGACACATAAGGCAATGACCTCCAACCTGCCTTCCATATTCTCTAACTTTATATCCGCAAGATCATTTGAATCCACATCAAAACCCGGAAGACAAACATACGTGTTCGGCATCACAACCGAGAAACCGGCTCCATACTTCCAGCCTTTTTTCTCTACTGCTCTCCGGAATATATCGGCTGTCTTTCCCGTATCGTCGCCACAAGTACAGATAAAGTACACGTAATCAGACGGTCGTGATACACGCAATCGCTCTAACGCTTTCAGTACCACAGTTGGAGGTCCCCACGAATACACCGGAAAAACAAAGCCTAACGACTCCTTTTCCTGAAGCTGAAGTGTTTTTGTCCCTTCATTAATAAGTTCCATTATCGGGAGCACCCGTTCGCCAAGTAACCTGCCAAGAAATTCTGCAACCCTACGTGAATTGCCTGTTCCGGAGAAATATAAAATCATAACGTATGAATTAAACTATAAATAAAAAAGCGAAGAACCTTGACCTACTACCCAAGATTCTTCGCCTCTTATAAAAAGGAGAAGCCGTACCCGAGGCGTGACGAAACTCCGAATGACAGGTTTTGAGTGCTCTCCTCCTTTGTAATCCACCGGCATAAATGCTACCCGAAGGCGTGGCCCGCCATTGGAAGATGAAGCGTGTCTCGGTATTTCTTATTAGTTTGATGAGTTTCCCGATTCTGCAAGTACGGCTTCATTTTTGTATTACAAATGTACAACTAATATTTGAGAGTACAAAACAAAACGGAGAAAAAGAGACCCTCTGAAAAAGTTTTAGGCACAGATTTCACTAAATTTTCACGACTGACACATAAATTTGCCGTGAATTTGTAAAATCTGTGCCTAATTATAATTTCCTGATTGAGATAAGCTATCTCACAATCAAGCCGTCTTTACTTTGTCAACAACAGCCTTGAATGCTTCGGGATGATTCATTGCAAGGTCTGCCAACACTTTACGGTTGATTTCGATGCCTGCTTTATGCAATGCACCCATCAATTTAGAGTATGACATGCCTTCCAAACGAGCAGCCGCATTAATACGTTGAATCCACAATGCGCGGAAATTACGTTTTTTATTCTTGCGGTCACGGTACGCATAAGTCAGACCTTTTTCCCAAGTATTTTTGGCAACCGTCCAAACATTCTTTCTTGCACCAAAGTAACCTCTGGTTAATTTCAAAATTTTCTTTCTTCTTGCTCTTGAAGCAACGTGATTTACTGATCTTGGCATAGTTTTTAATTCTTTTTTGAATGATAGCGCCGATATTTCTCACCCGGACTTGAAGCTAATACATTCGGTTAATAATTTAAATGATACTTTTACGCTTTTCGCACGATTACTTCATGCACAAAAGTTCTTTAACCTGAGTCAAGTTAGCGCTGTGAACCAACGTGCTGTGGCAAAGGTTTCTCTTTTGCTTCTTAGTTTTCTTAGTCAGGATATGACTATGAAAAGCGTGCTTTCTTTTGATTTTACCCGTTCCGGTAAGAGTGAATCTTTTTTTAGAACCGGAGTTAGTCTTAGTCTTTGGCATCTTGTTAAATTTTTAATTATTAGTATTCAAACAGTGGCAACGCACTATACCGGCGCGTTACGCACCTTTCTTGTTTACTCTTTTGTTTCCGCTTTCGGAGCCTCTTGTTTGGGAGCTGCTTTCTTAGGTGAGCCCAGTTTTTTAGGAGCTAACGAAATAGTCATTCGTTTACCTTCCAAAATCGGCATTTGCTCTACTTTCGCATATTCTTCCAAATCATTGGCAAATCGAAGCAACAGTACTTCACCTTGTTCTTTAAACAGAATGGAACGTCCTTTGAAAAACACGTATGCCTTCACTTTATCGCCATCCTGCAGGAAGCCAATGGCATGTTTCAACTTAAAGTTATAATCATGTTCATCGGTTTGCGGACCAAAGCGGATTTCCTTTACGTTTACTTTTACTTGCTTAGCTTTCTGTTCCTTCGCACGTTTTTTCAACTGGTAAAGGAATTTAGAATAATCTATAATTCTACAAACCGGAGGAACAGCGTTGGGTGAAATTTCAACTAAGTCAGCTTCATGTTCCTCAGCCATCTTTAATGCTTGGGCTATTGGGAATACAGCCGATTCTATATTATCTCCAACAATACGGACTTCTTTGGCGCGAATCTGTTCATTGATTCTGTGCTGCCCTTTTAAACTGTCATTCTTCATCAAAAATTTTTCTTCCTAAGTTTGTGTTTTAGAGTTATAAATTATTGTTATTTTAATCCGTTTGCTGAAATCCGATTAACAGACTTCAGCAAACGGCGGCAAAGTTACCATTTATTTGTCATATTATGAACTTCTTCCGCAATATTTTTTGCGAAATCTTCGATTTTCATGCTGCCTTTGTCTCCTTCGCCCTGTTTACGTACCGAAACTTCACCGTTTTCAGCCTCTTTTTCACCTACAATCAGCATGTAAGGGATGTGCTTCATTTCGTTATCGCGTATCTTGCGACCGATTTTTTCATTACGGTCGTCTACGATGGCGCGGATATCGTATTTACGCAACTCCAAGCGTACTTGGTCAGCATAATCGTTGAACTTCTCTGATATCGGCAGAATCGCTACTTGGTCAGGAGTCAGCCACAAGGGGAATTTACCAGCCGTATGCTCGATTAACACGGCTACGAAGCGTTCCATTGAGCCGAACGGCGCACGGTGAACCATTACCGGACGATGTTTCTTGTTATCAGAGCCCATGTATTCCAGTTCGAAACGTTCGGGCAGGTTGTAATCTACCTGAATCGTACCCAACTGCCAGCGGCGACCGATGGCATCTTTTACCATAAAGTCCAATTTCGGACCATAGAAAGCAGCTTCACCGTATTCAACTTTTGCTTTCAGTCCTTTTTCCTCACATGCCTCAACGATGGCCTGTTCTGCTTTTTCCCAGTTTTCATCGCTACCAATGTATTTCTCGCGATTCACTTTGTCGCGCAGTGAAATCTGTGCTTCAAAGTTTTCCAATCCCATCGCACGGAACACGATGGAAATGATATCCATCACGCGGAGGAATTCGTCTTTTACTTGGTCGGGACGACAGAAGATATGAGCGTCATCTTGCGTAAAGCTACGTACACGAGTCAGTCCGTGAAGCTCACCGCTCTGTTCGTAACGACATACCGTTCCGAATTCAGCGATACGCAAAGGCAGGTCGCGGTAAGAGCGCGGAGAATTCTTGTAAATCATACAGTGGTGCGGACAGTTCATCGGTTTCAAGAAATATTCTTCGCCTTCTTCGGGAGTATGAATGGGTTGGAATGAATCTTTTCCATACTTCGCATAGTGACCGGAAGTTACATACAGCAACTTGTTACCGATAGGCGGACACATTACCTCCTGATAATCGTAACGAGCTTGGATGCGGCGCAAAAAGTCTTGCAGACGGATACGCAACGCAGTACCTTTAGGCAACCACATCGGCAATCCCTTTCCTACTGTGTCTGAGAACATAAACAAGTCCATTTCCTTACCAATCTTACGATGGTCACGTTTCTTTGCCTCTTCCAGCATAACCAAGTATTCGTCCAGCATCTTTTTCTTCGGGAAAGTGATACCGTAGATACGGGTCATCTGCTTGCGATCTTCGTGTCCTCTCCAGTACGCACCGGCTACCGACAGCAGTTTGATAGCCTTGATGGGTGCAGTAGAAAGCAAGTGCGGTCCGCGGCACAAGTCGGTAAACGCTCCCTGCGTATAGGTAGTTATATGACCGTCTTCCAGTTCGGAAATCAATTCACATTTATAGGTTTCTCCACGCTCGCCAAACATTTTCAGTGCATCATCTTTCGAAATGCTTTCACGCACGAGCGACTCCTTTTTGGCAGCCAGTTCCGCCATTTTCTTTTCAATGGCAGGCAGGTCACCTTCTTTAATCACAGCCTCTCCCGGATCTACATCGTAATAAAATCCGTTTTCGATAGCCGGACCGATACCGAACTGGATGCCCGGATACAGTTCCTGCAAAGCCTCGGCAAGCAGGTGGGCGCTGGTATGCCAAAAAGCATGTTTACCTTGTTCGTCTTCCCATTTATAAAGAACGAAGTTTGCATCTTCGTTGATAGGGCGATTCAAATCAATCGTTTCACCGTTTACGCCGCAAGCCAAAACGTCTTGAGCAAGGCGTGAACTGATGCTTTCTGCTATTTGCAGACCGGTAACTCCTTCGTTATACTCGCGAACGGAGCCATCAGGAAAAGTTATCTTAATCATAGTCTTTTTATTTGTTATCTTATTGAGACGCAAAAATAAACAATTTAACTCAGAATAAAACAGTATAAGCCAAAAAGTTTTAAAATTGCCGGAAAACGAAATAAAAAATCCGGCAAGCCACCGTAATAAAATGGCTTGCCGGATAAAAGCATGTTTAATATGAATATTATCTCACTTCTCAGAATCAGTTTTTAAAGCTGTGTATCGGAGCCGGGATGCGTCCGCCACGGTTTACAAACGCTTCACAGCAAAAACGGTTGACGGGCATTACGGGGGCATAACCCAACAATCCGCCAAATTCCACTTTGTCGCCAGCCACTTTGCCAACGGCAGGGATGATACGGACAGCTGTCGTTTTCTGATTCCCCATGCCGATAGCTGACTCGTCGGCTATAATGCCGGCTATCGTGGCAGCCGATGTATCGCCGGGGATGGCTATCATGTCTAAGCCTACGGAACATACGCAGGTCATTGCTTCTAATTTCTCAATGGTGAGCGCGCCTGCTTCTACGGCATCAATCATGCCCTGATCTTCACTCACGGGGATGAATGCGCCGCTCAGTCCGCCTACGTACGATGAAGCCATAACGCCGCCTTTCTTCACTTGGTCGTTCAGCAAAGCCAATGCCGCCGTGGTACCCGGTGCACCGGGATGTTCCAACCCGATTTCCTGAAGAATTTCTGCCACACTGTCGCCTACTGCCGGAGTAGGAGCCAGAGAGAGGTCGATGATTCCGAACGGTACTCCCAGACGGCGCGATGCTTCTTGTGCCACCAACTGACCTACACGGGTGATTTTAAATGCTGTACGTTTTATCGTTTCGCACAATACCTCGAAACTCTTTCCACGGATTTGCTCAAGTGCATATTTTACCACGCCCGGTCCGCTTACACCTACGTTGATAATCGCATCGGCTTCGGATACGCCATGAAATGCGCCTGCCATGAACGGGTTGTCATCAGGCGCATTACACAATACCACCAGCTTTGCACAACCCAACGAGTCGCAATCTTTAGTCAACTCGGCTGTTTCTTTAATAATGTCTCCCATCAGGCGAACCGCATCCATGTTGATGCCGGTTTTGGTAGAGCCTACATTTACCGAACTGCAAATGCGCTCCGTACACGCCATTGCTTTCGGGATGGAACGAATCAGTAATTCGTCACTACGGCTCATACCTTTCGAAACGATAGCCGAATAACCACCTATGAAGTTCACGCCCAATTCCGCAGCAGCACGGTCGAGCGTGCGGGCTATTTCCACATAATCATCCGGCGTTTTACATGCCGTACCTCCCACCAAAGCTATCGGCGTGATTGAAATACGCTTGTTTACGATAGGGATACCGTATTCTTTTGAAATTTCTTCGCCCGTCTTCACCAAATCTTTGGCAAGCCCGGTTATCTTATTATAAATATTCTGACAGAGCTTTTTCAAATCGCTGTCCGCACAGTCTAACAGATTAATCCCCATCGTGATGGTACGCACGTCGAGGTTCTCCTGCTCTATCATTTTATTGGTCTCGATAACTTCTGATATATTTATCATAATTTCCGTGTATCTATCCTGTGTTATTATCAGATGCGGTGCATCTTGTTAAATATTTCTTCGCGTTGACATTTTACCTGCACTCCCATTTCCTTTCCCAGTCCGGTCAACTCGCCAGCCACTTCTTCGAAAGGTTTCTCCATTGCAGTCATGTCGACAATCATCATCATGTTGAAATATCCCTGCACAATGGTTTGTGAAATATCCAGAATATTTACTTTATTTTCTGCCAAATAGGTGCAAACCTTAGCAATGATACCTACCGTATCTTTGCCTACTACGGTAATAATTGTTCTATTCATTTTCTTATTTCTATTTTAATTTGTCGCGCAAAGGTAAAAAAATCTTTCTTAATGGCAGATTTTAGTTATGAAATTCTTCCTGCTCTTTATCCGTTTATACCATTTTCAATCCTATAACCGAAGCTATTAACGTACAGATGAAGAACAGTCGTGCAAAAGATGCCGGTTCATGAAAGAACACAATGCCCAGTATCACGGTTCCTACCGCGCCAATCCCCGTCCATACGGGATATGCGGTCCCGATAGGCAACGTATGTACCGCTTTTGCGAGCAGAAGCATACTTAAAGTCAGACAAAGAAGGAATCCTGCTCCCCACAGATAGTATTCCATCCCGGTTACTCCTTTCATTTTACCGAGACAGAAGGCAAACCCCGATTCGAATAATCCGGCAATAATCAAAATAATCCAACTCATAAAAACGATTTATAAAAAAGTCAAAATTAAAGTCTTGAAAAACGCATGTCGGCATCAGAACTGGAAATAAATGAACGGCTGAATGTCGCTGCTCTTCACTTGGATAACGAGGTAGATAAGCGCTATCAGCACCACTGCCTGCCCCACAAGCGGAAGACGAGTCATAACCGAACAACAAGTGTTTTGCCATTTATCAGGACACCAATGAAGCAGATAACCTATGCCCATAAGTGCAAATACTTTCCAATATCCTGTAAGCAACTGACCTATCAGTTCGGGGTGAAAAGAAGTAAACAGTTGCCGAATCATGGTGAGCGAAGCCTCGAAAGTGGAGTTCCGGAAGAAAATCCAACAAAAGCATACGAAGTGAAACGTCAGCACCACGGCAAAAAAACGACGTATACCCGTACTGCGATACTGTTTGGCACGCCCTAACACCGAACGAACGTATTTATGTACGGCAAGCGCAGCCCCGTGAAGTCCTCCCCACACGATGAAATTCCATGAAGCCCCATGCCACAATCCTCCCAAAAGCATTGTCAACAAAAGATTTACATACGTGCGTATCCGTCCGCGACGGTTTCCTCCGAGGGAGATATACAGGTAATCGCGCAGCCATGTGGAAAGCGAAATATGCCAGCGATGCCAAAAGTCGGTCACGCTGTCTGCCTTATAAGGTGAATTAAAGTTGATGGGGAAACGGAATCCCAATAACAAGGCAATGCCTATCGCCATATCGCTGTATCCGGAAAAGTCGCAATAAATTTGCAAAGCATAACCGTAAATGCCGAACAGATTTTCCAGACCGGAATAAAGTCCCGGATTGTCAAAGATGCGCTCCACAAAGTTGATGCTGATATAATCGGATATGACGGCTTTCTTAAACAGACCGCTAACGATGAAAAAAACACCTTCGCCAAACATTTCCGCAGAAACAAAAAGCGGACGGCGTATCTGCGGAATGAAATCGCGTGCACGGACTATGGGACCGGCTACAAGCTGGGGGAAGAAGGATATATAAAAAGCATAATCCAATAGATTATCGAGAGGTTTCAGGTCGCCCCGATAAACATCAAGCGTGTAGCTGAGCGACTGAAAAGTGAAGAAAGAAATCCCCACAGGCAGAAAGATGTCGAGCGCATGGAACGAACCTCCCCAAAGCGGAGCGAGCATTTCATAAAAGAAATTGGTATACTTGAAATAAACCAACAACCCAAGATTGATGCAAAGGCTAATAACCACCAACAGCTTACGCCGGAAGGGGTCGTCAGTACGAGCCATTATCCGGGCAAGACAAAAATCGGATACCGTTACTACTCCGAGCAAAAAGAAATAGATGCCGCTGCTCTTATAATAAAAATAATAAGAAAAGAGGGTAACAAACAACAAACGTGCCGTCATTTTCCGGCGGAGAAGCACGTAAACAAAGGCAAAGCCCAGAAACAACCAAAGAAAAAATCCGCTGCTGAATATCATGGGTTGCTTGGGGTCGTAAGTAAAGACTTCTGCTAATTTGCCCCAGTCAATATTAAAATCAAAATCTGTCTTGTTGAATAGCCACATAAGTATTATATGCTTTGATAAGTGCTTCGTGTAATAATAATCCCTGTAAAGTATATCCCGCTACGGTGAAATGAATCCTGTCTCGCTGATACATGTCGGCAGACAACCAGTTACGGCAAGCGCGGTCTTCTCCCCCGACAATGTGATACATGTCCCACAGTGCCAAATGGTTCGTCTCAGCAAACTCCTGTTCTGTTTTTACCACAGAAGCCGTCCGCGGGTTAATCACCCTTCCCCTACGCCCGCTACGGACATAAGCGCCGGGCGGAGTTGTTATCAGAAACGTCAAATCAGGGCATTTGTTCCTCAAACGGTCTATCAAAGACTGCATTTGCCAAAGATGTTCCGATGTGGAATAACGCCGCCCATGAGCCTCGTTCGTTCCAAACGAAACAATCACCAAATCAGGATTCAAATCAATAATCATCCGGATACGTTCATCCGTAGAAAAAGTGGCGCATGTAGCCCCGTTTACTCCTATAATATGGTAAACGATGCCAGCCCTTCCGGTTTCATGCGCTAATCCCGAAGTACGATAAGAAACTTCCATATCCAGCACTGCCTCATCGCCAAAATCGTGTTCCAAGTTCTTTCGCACCACATAAGGGAAAACATGCCCGCGTACATGCGAATCGCCTATATGCACTATACGCACAGGCGACTCCATCTTACTTATTTTTTCCCAAACCTTGTCAAGCGAGGCATCGGGGTCTATAATCTGATTATCGCCGGTGTTTTTAAAAGATTCCGGCATCGGATTGCAGACCGGCACAAACTGCATGAGTTGCTGCAATTCATGACTGGGATTAATAATCCCGGAGTTACGGTCTCTACGTGCTTTTTCCGGAACCGGGTCTTGCGCCTCCACCGCCAACGGAAACAGCAAACCGAATAATCCGCATAGAGTTATTATCCACAAACGTATCCTACTCTGCCTCATAGGTCTTCCGTTTCTCATATTGTTCCATACCATACATCAACGTATCGAAAAGAATCTTTGCGATGTGTTTTCCACCCCGGAAATTAATATGCGTATAATCGTAATTCGCCATCGGCGGATTGCTTTCCACCATTTCCACGATGCTGCCTTCGCCGCCCATCGCTTCATACAGATTCCAAAACGCCACATGGGTTTCTGCCGCCAACGCTTGCTGGTAACGAATAAGATTCTTCACTCCGGGCATCGTGCGCAAATCGCCGTTCTCTGTCTTATACTCACGGTCGCCCACCCCTATAACCAAGATAGATGCTTGCGGAAAAGCGGCTTTCAAACGGTTTATTACCGGAATCATGCCGTTCTTATAGTAAGTGTAATTAACTCCGCGCTCGAATGCTACATTCAAGCCATACTGAAGGACTATCAAATCATAAGTACGCAGGCGGTTATATTGTTTCAATATCTTCAACGGTATTTGTGCAAGTTGCTGCCCGCTGCTGCCGCGCGTACTGAAGTTATCCAAAACAATTCCGTCAAAAGAATCCATCGTAACGCCATAAAAGACCGATGACGGAGTGCTTTTATCCACCGTCCATTTCACACTGCCTATTTTGTCTCTAACCGATACAGCCTGCAACGAGCTGTCTCCGGCAAGAGCATAAGCAACCTTTTTCCCATTATTTATTTGCGCTGTCAGATATACCGAATCGACAGACAAGAAGTAAAAAGTGGAAACACTGCACGTATCCAGCCGTGAGGCATACTTCTTTTGTCCCGATAATGTGACCGAAGCTCCGGGATGTGCTTTAAAATAATGATTGGATATATCCTGAAGAGAGCGGTCGAAATGCAGCGAATCGGTTGTGGCATGACTCTCCCACCCGCTAAACGAATGGCGTACCGTAGGACGGAATCCATATACTTTCGAAGTAATGGGGACATAGCCTACCCCGCAACCTCCGAAACGCTGCTGGAGCATTGCCCGCAAATCTCCGGTCAAGATGTCCGCTTCGATAAAAGAGTCGCCAAAATAAGCAATGCGCAACGGACGGTTCAGCTTATCCTGATTCAACAATGCTTCATAGAATGCTTTCATGCCGCCTCCCTCCGTTGAATCTGCATAATCTTCAATACATGTCATCCCCTCTTTACAGGTATCGACAAACAAAGGCTTAACCACGGGTAATACCACTGTATCCGAGTCGGCTACCTCAATCTCGACAACCTCATCCTTACGGATATCAGCCAATAAATCCACCTTGCGCAGGGGTTTCCCTCCGACATTCAGCACAGGCAGAAAATGTAATGCTTCCACACCGGCTATTACCAACAAAACAAACCAGAATGTGGCAACTATTTTATTTTTCATCAATCTTTTTTATAAAACAGCTGCAAAGATAGTGTTTAATCGAACAAGAGAAAGCGAAAGGAAAGAAATCTTTATACTGAAGCGGTTTAGAGCTTGTTTAACTATTTCTCCAGCTTGTCCGGAGGCCGAAAAACACTAACGGTAGAAATGGTCAACGCTATGGGTAGAAATGGTCAACACATCCGCATGGGATGGGTAACACTAACGGTTGCGTTTTACGGGATATGGTGGCGGGGAATTTTTTCTTGTGTTCTCGTTAGGCAGAAAATCCTTAACCGTCTCACTAACAACCAGATTCGGTCGGTTAACAAAACATTCAAACATGCTATCGGGAAAGAGGCTGCTTTCCTTTTTTTATTTCTTCCAGAAAAGCATCAACCATCTTCATCCCCTTTTCGGTGGCAATGCCACGGATATGGAGGAATGTAACTTCGCTGTAAATCTCGCTCAAAGAATAATCTTCGATGATGTCGGAGTAAATCAGCAAATCCATACTCATCAACATCGCTTCGTTGATGATTCTAAAATTGATGTCATCCCTGAATATTCCTTGTTCCATTCCTTTCTGAAAATAACGGAACGCTACTTCATCGCTTAACTTTTGCTTTTCGACGAGGAAATCCAACACAAGCGGATATTTACGTAAATCGCGTAAAAAAGCCGGGTTAATCGCACATAACTCATCTACTTTACGCATATAAAAAGCAAAGATTATTTCCAAAACATTTTCAGTTCTGGAAATAACCTCTGCCATGTAGTTGCTCATCTCCTGCCAGTAGCATTTCATTACTTCTAACAAGAGTTGCTCTTTATCGCGGAAAAGTTCGTAAAGAGTACGCTTGGATATGGAAAGCGAAACTGCAATATCGTCCATTCTGACATTACGAACACCAGATTTGGTAAAAGCTAACGTAGCCGCTCCAACGATACGCTCTCTTAATTCTTCCTTATCCTGCTTGTTTCTCTTTACTGCCATGTATCAACGGATAATACCTAATTTAGATGTTTCTACAAATTCTATAATTCGGTTAATCTCCGGACTATTAGGTATCTGTTCGCGAATACGGATCAAAGCATCATGCTGTGATGTATTGACTTTATACAGAATACGGTAAGCCTGCGCGATGTGCTTAATCAGGGTTTCCGACATACCTGCCTTTTCCAATACAATGGTGTTGATGCTATAAAACTCTATCGGTTCGTGAGCTGCCACAATGTAGGGAGGGATATCTTTTACAAAACGACAGCCGCCCTGCACTACTGAGTAGCTTCCCAAACGGGTATTTCCTTGCATCAGGACATTGGATGTTAAAATCGCGCAGTCTTGTACGATGCCATTTCCGGAAATCTGAGAGCCGTTTCCGATGATACATCTATTGCCTACTGTCACGTCATGCGACAAGCGGGCGCCGGTCATGATAAAGTTTCCGTTACCTACCGATGTTTCGTGGTCGGCATGAGTACCGCGAATAATTACAGCATTCTCACGAATCACATTATCGTTTCCGATACGAGCTATTGTTTCTTCACCCGTGTAAGCAAAATCTTGCGGGGTAGCAGCAATAACCGCACCTTGATATACCGTATTACCGTTACCCATACGTGTACCACTCATCAGGCTTGCGTATGGCATTATAACATTGTTATCGCCTATCTCGACATTTTTATCGATATAGGCAAACGGATGAACCGTAACGTTTTTCCCGAGTTTTGCAGACGGGTCAACATAAGCTAAAGGGCTAATCATAGACATAATATTTTAAGGTTAGATTATTCTCTGCCTCCGCCTAATGCACTATACAAAGACACTACAGCTTGCATACGCTGGAAGTTATCTGAAACTTCGGTCAACTGTGCACTCAGCAAATTCTGTTGTGCTGTCAGGATTTCCAGATACGTAGCGTCGCCGCTTTGGAACAGGGCTTTCGTATAAGTAACGGCTTTATCCAACTGGTCAACCTGTCCTCGGTCTTCCACCAATTTTTTATCTTGGGTGTCATAAAGGAACAAAGCGTTGCTTACTTCCTGTCCGGCTTCCAAAATGGTTTGCTGATAGTTCATTTGAGCAATCTTTTCTTCTGCCTTCGAAACCTTCAGGTTAGCTACCAACTGACCATTATTAAATATTGGCTGAGCCAGTGAAGCGATGGCGTTCAATATTACTTTTCCCGGATTGACAATTCCTGCTCCCGAACTGTTCGTCCATCCGGCAGTACCACTCAATGTAATGCTCGGATAGAAAGCTGCACGGGCTTGGTTCGTTGTATAGTATGCACTTGCCAATGTCATTTCGGCAACTTTAACGTCCGGACGGTTAGCCAACAACTGCAAAGGAACGCCCACGGTCAAATCTTCCGGCATTACCTGCTCGTCTAACGTTCCTCTGTCTACTTGTTGAGGAGCCTTAGCCAACAAAATGCACAAAGAGTTTTCGGTTTCGCGCACCTGACGTTTCAAATCCAACAGAGAAGCCTGTACCTGATGATAAGCAGCACGAGTCTGAGCAACGGCAGCTTCGGTCGTCATACCGGCTATTTTCATCGCTTCCATTGTACGAACATTTTCTTTATAAATGGCAACCGTTTCGGTTGTAATCTCAACCTGACGGTCAAGCATCAATAAAGAATAATATGTATTTGCTATACCGCAAATAATTTGCGAACGGACAGCCTGTTGTGAATACTGGCTTTGCAAATAAGCCGCACGCTGTCCGCGCTTGGCGTTAAGCAACTTTCCAAACAAATCAATTTCCCAGCTCGCAGCTACCGGCAACTGGTAGGTTTGGATTGGTTTCGCTTTATCAAAACTACTCAATGTTCCTTGCGGAGCAAGATTTATAGACGGCAAATAGGATAATTTTGCAGCCGTAAGCATTACTTTAGCCTCCTCTACACGCAAGATGGCAGCCTGCAAATCAACATTGTTTGCCAAACCTTCTTCTATCAGCGCTTGCAGTTTAGGGTCGCGGAATACTTCTTTCCACGGAAGATTTCCCATATTCACTGTATCGGCAACAGCTAATGTATCTGTATCCGATACCGGGTCTCGGTAGATGCCTGAAGCATCTACCGTTTCCGGACGATCGTATGATTTATAGATGTGGCAACTGCTCATCATGGCAGCCAGACACATCATTCCTATTATTTGTTTCTTCATTGACTTTATCTTTTATTAAGAGTATATTGTTCAATTTCTGATTCTATTTCACTTTCGTCCAAGCTATCCCATTCCATCGGTTTGAATTTCTCTTGCAACCATTGGAATACTACGAACAATATCGGAACAATGAAAATCTGGAAAATCATACCGATTAACATACCGCCGATAGCCGAAGCTCCCAATGTACGGTTACCGTGAGCGCCTACACCAAATGCAAACATCAACGGAAGCAAACCGATAATCATCGCCAAAGAAGTCATCAAAATCGGTCGCAAACGGGCAGAAGCTCCTAAGACAGCAGCCCAAGAGATACTCATACCTTGCTTACGACGGTCGAGCGCGAACTCTACAATCAAGATGGCATTCTTAGCCAACAGACCCATCAACATGATCAATGCAATCTGCATATAGATATCGTTTGACATCGTACCCAATATCATCTTCAATGCCGGAATGCTTCCTAAAGCAGAGAATCCGTTGACAAACAAGAAGCTACCCAACAATCCGCACGGGATAGAAAGCAATACCGCCAGCGGCAACAGGTAACTTTCGTACTGCGCACTTAACAGCAAGTAAACGAATACCAAACAGAGAACGAAAATAATTCCTGTTGTGTTAGTAGTCTGTGCCTCTTCACGTGCCATACCTCCCAACTCGTATCCGAAACCTGCCGGCAGATTCTGGCTGGCAACTTCAGAAATGGCCTGCAAAGCCTGACCGGATGAATAACCGGCAGCCGGAGAAACCATTACCTGAATAGAAGTATACAAGTTAAAACGGCTGATCACATCCGGACCGTAAATCTTCTTCATTGATACGAACTGCGAAATAGGAGCCATCTCACCATCACTTCCGCGTACCTTGATACGGTTCAATGATTCCATATTCTTCGTTGCATCGGGTTCTGCCTGAATCATTACACGATACATCTTACCGAAGCTGTTGAAGTTAGAAGCGTAAATACCTCCGAAATATCCCTGCATGGTTGTCAAGATATCGCTCGGACTGATACCTGCTTTCTTACAAGCTGCCGCATCAATATCCATCTGATACTGCGGGAAGCTCGGGTTGAAGTTCGTTGATGCAGAATTGATTTCCGGACGTTCCTGCAAAGCGGCAATGTAATCATTCACCACTTGGAAGAAGTGATCCAAGCTACCACCGGTTTTATCCTGCATATTCAACTCAATATCGGTTGAAATAGAATATCCCGGAATCATCGGAGGAGCGAAGAACAATACTTGCGCGTCTTTAAACAACTTCTGAGAACGCATAAACAGCGATGCCACCACAATATCCGAACTTTGCTGGGTAGAACGTTCTTCCCAGTCTTTCAGTTTGATAATGATAGAGCCGTAAGAAGGTCCTTGTCCACTACCGATGAAGCTAAATCCGGAAATCACCGTACGCGACTGTACAGCCGGGTCAACAGCTATCAAGCTATCTACTTTTGCCAATACCTCACGGGCACGCTCTTGAGATGTACCGGGAGGCAACGTAACCGAACCCATGATTGTTCCTGTATCTTCGTTCGGAACCATACCGGTCGGAGTAATGCTCATAAACACCACCAACAACGCAATGGCAGCACCAACCAGCCCCATAGACAACCATCTCTTATGGATAAAGAACACAACACGCTTCTTATATCCGCCCAAAAGATTTGTATATGACTTATTAAATGAAGCCTTGAATTTATCAGTAGTCATACCGGCAAAAGCCAAGATACTGATAATGATAAGCACAATACAAAGTACCGGATGTTCGCTAAAGCTAAAGAGTCCGAAAATCATACCCAAAATAGCAACAATCGTAAAGAGGATGACAATCTTCGGATTCATCCATTTTCCAAGTGCATCCGTATAACGGGCTACCATTAATTTACGTGATTCCTTGTAAGCAGTTCCCATGCGCTCTTTCAGCGTAGCTTCCGAATTGTGAGGTTTCAAGAACAGGGCACACAATGCCGGAGAAAGCGTCAACGCATTCAAAGCAGAGAAACCGATAGCAATCGCCATGGTAAGACCAAACTGGCGATAGAATGTACCGGCTGTACCGCTCATGAAACTTACCGGAATAAACACAGACATCATGACCAATGTAATAGAGACAATCGCTCCACCCAATTCGCTCATGGCATCAATAGAGGCCTCTTTCGTCGATTTATATCCCTGATCGAGTTTCGCATGGACACCCTCGACGACGACTATGGCATCGTCGACGACTATGGCAATCGCCAACACCATTGCAGACAAAGTCAACAAGTTGATACTAAATCCGATCAGTTTCAAAGCAAAGAACGTAGCAATCAACGCAACCGGAATGGCAATAGCCGGAATCAATGTAGAACGCATATCCTGCAAGAAGATATACACCACAATAAACACCAAGATAAATGCTTCAATCAAAGTCTTTACTACCTCATGAATAGAAGCGAACAAGAAGTCGTTGGCGCTCTGAGCAATGTTTATACCCAATCCTTCAGGAAGATTCTTCTCATATTCGGCAAGCACCTTTTCCAAGTTTTGGATGGTTTCCGTCGCATTGGTTCCTGCCATCTGATAAATAATACAAGAAACCGCTTTATGTCCGTTTACCGTATTATTAAAGTTATAAGTCAAACGACCCAACTCCATTTCAGCAACATCCTTCAAGCGAAGAACTTCACCATCTGGCAATGATTTAATGACAATATCGCCAAACTCAACGGTACTTGACAAACGTCCTTTGTATCGGATGGTATACTGGAATGACTGATTACCACGTTCACCGAATTGTCCCGGAGCTGCTTCCACGTTCTGTTCAGCCAACACTCCCGTGATGTCGCTCGGTACCAACTTATATTGTGCCATCACATCCGGCTTCAACCAGATACGCATAGAGTAGTCCGTACCCATCACGTTTGCATCACCCACACCACTTACACGCTTGATTTCCGGAATCAAGTTAATACTTGCATAGTTTTCAAGGAACTCAATGTTATACTTATCCTCTTTATCGTATACAGAGAATATCATCAACATAGAAGTCTGACGTTTCTGTGTGGTCACACCGACCTGAGTAACTTCGGCAGGCAACAAACCCTGCGCCTGAGTTACACGGTTCTGAACATTGACCTGAGCCATATCAGGGTCGGTTCCTTGATTAAAATATACTGTAATACGTGCCGAACCGTTATTGGTAGCGGTAGATTGCATGTACATCATGTTTTCCACACCGTTTATCTGGTCTTCCAACGGAGAGATTACAGAGTTCAATACAGCCTGCGCATTGGCACCTGTATAGGTCGCACTAACCGAAACGGTAGGCGGCGCAATGTCCGGATATTGAGTAATAGGCAGTGTGGCAAGACCTATTATACCCAAGATTACCAACAAAATAGAAATAACGGTTGATAATACCGGACGGTTAATAAATTTATCAAGTCTCATTCTATACTTTTATTATATAACGACATTACGTTTATCAATTAAAAGCCGTAGCCAAATTACCCTCTTTCTGGTCTTTCAAAGCCTGATGATATTTGGCTTCTCTCTGCGCTGAGGTAATCGGAGTAATCTTCATACCGTCGCTCAAACGTGTAACACCTTCGACTGCAATTTTATCGCCAGATTTCAATCCACCAAGCACAATGTAATTCTTACCATCATTCAGGTTAGAAATACTGATTTCTGTATATTTAACAGTGCTATCCGGCTGTAATACATAAACGAATTTCTTATCTTGGATATCAACAGTAGCCGACTGCGGAACCAGCAAAACATTTTCCATTGTATATGGGAACATCACGTTTGCTGTACCGCCGCTTCGCAATACATTTTGCTTATTCGGGAAAACAGCACGCATACTTACCGAACCGGTAGTCTGGTCGATAACTCCGCTCACTGCATCAATCCTTCCGCTTTCGTTATAAACACTTCCGTCTGACAACTCAAGCTGCACGGCGGGCATTTTCTCTAACTGTTCTTTCAATGTGCCTTCAGCTTTTGTCAACGCCAACAGTTCTTTCTCTGTCAATGAGAAATATACATACATGTCGCCAATCTGAGAAACTGTAGTCAGCGGTTCTGATACCGACGGGCTAACCAACGCACCGATACGGTAAGGGAATGTTCCGATTACACCGTCTGACGGGCTGGTAACCGTACAAAATCCCAAGTTTTGCTTAGCTGCCGTGTAAGAAGCCTCAGCCTGAGCCAAACTTGCCTTAGCGGTCAACAGATTATTAACAGCCGTCTGATATTCGAAATCACTGATAATTTTCTGTTCGTGCAACATTTTCTTATGCACTTCCGTCTCGCTTACAGTCTGCAAGTTAGCTTTTGCAGATTCTACACCCGCTGCGGCTTGGTCGTAAGCTGCCTGATACTGGGTGGGGTCGATTTGGAACAGAGCCTGTCCTTTGTGCACGGTAGCACCCTCATCTACACACAACTTTACGATAAAGCCTGATACTTGCGGACGAATTTCGATATCCTGTAACCCCTTGATGGTAGCTGGATACTTCGTTATCTGATTACTGGAAGTAGTTGTAACTTCCTGCACAGTAAACTCGTCATCACCCATTTTTCCGCTTTGTCCACCACAAGCAGTCAATGCCGATATGCCCAAAGCCATTAAAGCAATCCGACTTGAAGAAAAACTTCTGTTTCTTTTCACGTTCATATTCTTCTTATTTAATTAATTATAATGTTTCTACAATTCAATCTATGCCTAATTATTACCCACCCAAACCGTCCGGTTCAAAGAGCATCAAACAAGTGAAAACTTTTTTGCTCCTTTCAGTTTTAGGTCGTGCAAATATAAGGAAAAATCATTCTCAAAACTATTTGATTTAACTAAGAATAACCATAAAATATACCAATTATTACATATAGCCCGATTAAACCGACCAATAGACAAATATTACCGACAAACTGCTTGTTTCCTTTACTGTCCTTTTTCACCTTTATTAATAGAATCGTTAACGTTATCCTCCTAAAATTTAAATAGACTCTTAAAAGGCGGTAATAAAAAAAATCTATGCTCGTACATTTGTGAACGTACGAGCATAGATTAAATAAAGAAGCTGTTGTTTTTTTAATGAAAAACTGTTGCTGTTATTTTTGCAAATCATCTTTCTTTTGTTCCTTCAGCAAATCCCGTATTTCTGTCAGCAACTGGATGTCTGCCGGAGGAGCAGGAGGAGTTTTTGCCGGAGCCTCTTTCTTCCGGTTCAATGAATTAATGCCTTTTACCAATAGGAACACTGCCACTGCAATAATAAGGAAATCAAAAGTTACTTGGATGAAATTACCATAATTAATGGCAACTTCCGGAGAAATCACGGTATCTCCTTCTACCACAGCTTGTTTTAAGACTAATTTCAAGTCAGTAAAACTAACGCCTCCTACCAATACGCCGACAGCAGGCATCACGATATCGCCCACGATGGACGACACGATTTTCCCGAAAGCCCCACCGATGATAACGCCGACTGCCATATCAACCACGTTACCACGCATGGCAAACTTTTTAAACTCTTCCAATGTTTTTTTCATCGCTTCTTTTTGTTTTATCCTTTAATAACGGTAATTAATTCAACAAGAGTAAGCAAGGATTGTTCACCGCTTTCCATATTTTTCAGCATAATCTTGCCTTCTTTCATCTCGTTTTCGCCCGCTATCGCCACAAATGGAACCGATTTAGCATTGGCATAGCTCATTTGTTTTTTCATCTTGGCTGAATCCGGATAAATTTCGGCACGTATGCCTGCCTCGCGTACTTTAAACAAGAACGGAAGTACATATTCGGCTTCCGCTTCGCCAAAGTTGACAAACAGCAGTTGGGTAGCATCGGCAGCTTCTTTGGGATATAAATCCAACTGGTTCAACACATCATAGATGCGGTCGGCACCAAACGAGATACCCACGCCCGACATGCCATCCATACCAAATACGCCTGTCAAATTGTCATAGCGTCCGCCACCGCTGATACTTCCTATCTGCACATCAAGCGCTTTCACTTCGAAAATTGCACCCGTATAATAATTTAATCCGCGAGCCAAAGTCAAATCAAGTTCTACTTCAGCCTTCATTCCCAACTGAGCCACCCTGCTGAGAATAAATTCGCTTTCCTCAATTCCCTTCAGTCCGGTTTCACTGCCTGCCAATACAGTTTTCAGTGTTGTCAGCTTTTCTTCGTTCGAGCCACTCAATAATATAATAGGCTGCAACTTGTCGATGGCTTCTTGAGCAATGCCTTTCGAAGCAAGTTCGGCATTCACATTATCGAGACCGATTTTATCTAATTTGTCGATGGCTACGGTTATATCCACTATCTTGTCTGCCTCACCGATAATTTCGGCTATTCCTGTCAGAATCTTGCGGTTATTTATCTTCACACACACACGGATACCGAACTTAGCAAACACGGCATCAATCATTTGAACCAATTCGACTTCGTTCAGCAAAGAGTTGCTTCCTACCACATCGGCATCACACTGGTAAAATTCACGGTAACGCCCTTTCTGCGGACGGTCGGCACGCCATACAGGCTGAATCTGGAATCGTTTGAAAGGAAAAGTAATTTCATCGCGGTGCATCACCACATAGCGGGCAAAAGGCACGGTAAGGTCGTAACGCAAACCTTTTTCGCAGAACTTGCTTGCCAGTTTCGCAGCATTACGGCTCAATAACTCCTCGTCGGTCAATCCAGAAAAATAATCGCCTGAATTTTGAATCTTAAATAATAATTTGTCACCTTCCTCCCCGTATTTTCCCATCAGTGTCGACAGGTTTTCCATCGCAGGAGTCTCTATCTGCTGAAAGCCATACAGATAGAACACGTCACGAATCGTATTAAATATATAGTTACGTTTCGCCATTTCGGCGGGAGAAAAGTCTCTTGTTCCTTTAGGTATGCTTGGTTTTGTTGCCATAATTGATTTTAACTTTTTGATTTTCCGCACAAAAGTACGCAGAAAAACGCGGATTCCGCAGATTCATGCCGATTTTTATTTATATTTATCGGTATAAATCTGCGGAATCCTGACACCCCTGAAAATCTTTCCGGTATTACTCGCGTCGGTTCATATAAATCATCACGTAATAAATCAGTGTTGCCAACGAGCCCAATGCAGCTACCACATACGTGTATGCAGCCGACTTCAAAGCATCCGCTGCCTGCTTGTGGCTGGCAGAATTTGTTATTCCGGCTGTGTTCAACCACACCAGCGCCCTACGGCTTGCGTCTATTTCGACCGGCAGTGTGATAAAGCTGAACAGCGTAGTCATGGCGAACAGACAAATACCTATCAGCAAAAGCTGAGGGAAAACATTCACCAAAACAATGCCTGCCAGCAGTACCCACGACACGATAGACGAAGAAAACTGAACCACAGGAACCAGTGCCGAACGCATCTGCAACGGAGCGTAGGCACGGGCGTGCTGAACGGCATGTCCGCACTCATGGGCGGCAACCGCAGCTGCTGCCACGCTGCAAGTGTTATATACATCGTCGCTCAGGTTCACCGTCTTGTTGGTCGGGTTGTAATGGTCGGTCAACATGCCCGGCGTACTAATCACCCTTACATCATAGATGCCATTGTCGCGCAGCATTTTTTCTGCCACCTCGCGTCCGGTCATTCCTGCCGCAACAGGTATTTTAGAATATCTTTCAAACTTGCTTTTCAAACTGGCTTGCACCAGATAACTAATCACGGCTATGCCGATAAATACAATCCAAATAAACATAATTTCTATCTTTTTACTATGACATTTTACTATGTGCCTGCTCCCGTTCTGAGAGGCTGTTCTGATGCCCGGAAACACTACCCATAGGACTGACCAATTCTATGGGTAGAACAGTGTAACACTACCGCATGAAACAGGCAACACTAACGGTAGCGTTTTTACATGATAAATCCAACAAATATTTTGCCAAATATATCGGATTTCACAGCCAAAGGCATAGAATAGCCGCATTTTTTATTTATTTTTGGGAATTGTATGCTGCAATGTGTCATAATAACTGCTTTTTCTCGCCGGCTTTAAGAGATATTGAATTTCTTTTTCCATTGAAGCTGATGCGCGTTTTTCCACCTTTCCGAGAGAAAACAGCCAATGAAACGACCTTCCCGTCTTTCCACGCCATGTCGACCACAAAGCCTCCCCGTGCACAGATTCCTTTTACGCTACCGTCTTTCCACTGCACCGGCAAAGCCGGAAGCAGGATGATTTCATCGGCTGTCGACTGCATCAACATTTCGACCACTCCGGCACAACCTCCGAAATTACCATCAATCTGAAAAGGAGAATGGGCATCCAGCAGATTAGGATACGTGCCTCCGCCCCGGCGTGCGTCTTTCCCCTGATAACCGTCGGGGCTGACGTAACGCAGCAGTTTGCGGTAGATGTGGTAGGCATTCTTGCTGTCGTGCAGGCGTGCATACAGATTTACACGCCATCCGGTGCTCCACCCTGTCGTTTCGTCTCCTTTTATTTCGAGCGTGCGGGCACAAGCGCGGGCAAGTTCGGGCGTATCGGCAATGGAAAGGTGATGTCCCGGATAAAGTCCGACAAGGTGGGACTGGTGACGGTGTTTCGGGTCTTCGTCTTTCCAGTCATGGAACCACTCCTGCAAGTTTCCGTTTTTCCCTACGCGGTAAGGCAAGAGTTTGCTGAGCGTTTGTTTTGCGTGTTTTCTGAAATCCTTATCCACACCTAATGCTTCTGCCGCATGAACAGCATCAATCAGGCATTCGCGCGTCAAAGCAAGGTCGGACGCACTGCCGTACAAAGTGGCTCCTACATACCCATCGGGGGTTACGAATTTATTTTCAGGAGATGTTCCGGGCGAAGTCATCAGGTAGCCGTCTTTTTCAACCAGCCACCCCATGCAGAACTCGGCGGCTCCTTTCAGCATCGGATAGGCATCTTTCAGAAAATCTTTATCCTGCGTAAATGAATAATGTTCCCAAATATGCGTAGAAAGCCATGCGCCTCCCATTGTCCAACAAGCCCAAGAGGGGTCTCCGTCGCGCAAACCTACGGGACATGTCATCGCCCATATATCCGTATTATGCGCCAGACACCATCCTTTATCTACACCATAATAAGCTTTAGCCGTTTCTTTTCCCGTCCGGCTCAGGTTGCCGATGAAATCCATCAGCGGACGGTGCATTTCGCTAAGGTTGGTGGTTTCGGCAGCCCAATAGTTTTCTTCCAGATTGATATTGGTAGTATAGTTGCAACTCCACGGCGGCAGTATTTTTTCATTCCACAGACCTTGCAGGTTAGCAGGAACGCCCGGCGTACGCGAAGACGATATCAGCAAGTAACGTCCGTACTGGAAATAAAGTGCCTCCAACTCCGGATTATGTTGCAAGCTATCGGTATACAGGCGCAACTGCTCATCGGTAGTCAGGGCAGCTATGTCGGGAGCAGTCTCTCCCAAGTCCAGCGAAACACGGTCGAAAAACTGTTTATAATCTGCCACGTGCGAGCGGCGGAGCTCATCGTAAGTCTTTGCCATCGCCTGCTTCATCCGCCTTGCCACGATATGCTGATAATCACGTCCTTCTTTCACCGGGTCTTTATCAAAGCCATTAAAACTGGTGGCATTGGCTATCAATATCAAGGCTTCACTGCAATCTTTAATTTTCAGTTCACCGGAAGGATGGCTTTCAACACACGCCGGCGGAGCAATTACTTTTATAATGGTCTTAAAGTGTATCCCTCTGTCGGGGTCGTACAGATGTTTTTCTTTTACACCGCCATAATACACAGGATAAGAGTGATAAGCCGCATAGCCTTCTGCCGAAATCGCATGATCGCCCGACACTGCGGAGTGAGGCAACGGCGAATCAAACGAAAGTACGGCGTTAATGCCTTTATCAGATTCAGACTTGAGGCGAATAACAATCACCGAATCGGGAGCAGATGCAAAATAATCGGTAGTAAACAGTTTGCCGCCACGCCGGTAAGCAGTTTGCGAAGTAGCATTACCGATATCCAACAGCCGTTGATACGAAGTAACGTCTGCCTCACGGTCAAGATAATTAATGGTTAATGTTCCAAGCGGTTGGTAATTTTCGCTGTAATGTCCCTGTACCCTGCGATATTCGCTATCGGCAGCCCGGTAATCTTCTTTATCCAGCAAAGCCCGGATATCCGGAATGGCTTTGTAGGCATCGGGCGTAGTAACGGATTTGTCAGGTTCACCCGTCCACAACGTTAGGTCGTTCAGTGAAATCCGGTCTTTATCTGTTCCGCCATACACCACGGCTCCCAACGTTCCATTACCTATCACCAACGCCTCTTCAAAATATTCCGCCGGACGGTTATAACGCAAAGTCAAATTGTCTTGTCCTTCATCTGCTGTTACCGGAAGCACTCTTCCCAAACACACAAGTGCCCCCATCATTCCCCACCGGCATATTTTTGCCAACAAATATTGTCCGTTTTTCATATCGCTTCTTATGTCTTTTAAATAAATTAAGGTCAGAAATCGTCCGCAAGATAGAAAAATATATCGGATTACGACGAAAGAATATGCGGCAACATTCAGATTTTATCCGCATGTTAGCGGTTTTTTGCTAACTTTGTCGCCGTTAAAGACAGCTTGCTTATGATAGTTTGTATAGCCGAAAAGCCCAGCGTGGCACGCGACATAGCCGAAGTACTCGGCGCAAGAAACCGAAAAGACGGTTACATAGAAGGAAACGGATACCAAGTAACTTGGACATTCGGACATCTTTGCACTCTGAAAGAACCGCATGAATATACGCCGGCTTGGAAGGCATGGTCATTGGGAAGCCTGCCTATGATACCGCCCCGCTTCGGCATCAAGCTCATTAATGATACGGGTATCGAAAAACAGTTTCACATCATCGAAGGACTGATGCAGCAGGCTGACCTGATTATAAACTGCGGCGATGCCGGACAAGAAGGTGAACTTATCCAGCGATGGGTTATGCAGAAAGCGGGAGCCAAATGTCCGGTAAAACGGTTATGGATTTCCTCGCTCACGGAAGAAGCCATCCGGGAGGGATTTGCAAACCTGAAAGACCAGTCGGACTTCCAACCGCTATACGAGGCGGGGTTGAGCCGTGCCATCGGCGACTGGACGCTGGGAATGAATGCCACCCGGCTTTATACTTTAAAATACGGACAGAACAAGCAGATTCTTTCCATAGGGCGCGTACAGACACCTACGCTGGCTCTGATTGTAAAACGTCAGCAGGAAATAGAACACTTTGTCCCGAAACAATACTGGGAACTAAAGACCATTTACCGCGACACACTGTTTGCTGCCATCGTCCGGAAGAGCGATGAAGAATTAGCGGAAGAGGCTGAAAAGGAGAAAGAAAATCCGAACGCGAAAAAGAAAACCGCGGCAAAAGAAGATACCAACCGGGGGATTCCGCCCATTACAGACGAACAGACGGGACGCGCCCTGCTGGAACGCATCAAAGACAAACCGTTTACGATTACCGACATTACATCGAAAAAAGGTTCGGAAGCCCCTCCCCGATTATTCGACCTGACGTCATTGCAGGTAGAATGTAACAAGAAGTTCAGCTACTCGGCGGACATGACGCTGCAACTCATCCAGTCGCTATACGAAAAGAAAGTGGCAACTTATCCGCGCGTCGACACGACATTCCTGAGTGATGACATTTATCCCAAATGTCCGAAAATATTAGAGGGCATCAGAGATTATGCTGCCTACACTGCGCCTATCCTCGGAAAACCGCTGCTGAAATCGAAAAAAGTGTTCGACAACTCCAAAGTAACCGACCACCATGCCATTATTCCTACGGGAGTAAATCCGCAAGGACTGACCGACATGGAACGGCGCGTATTCGACCTGATAGCCCGCCGTTTCATCGCTGTATTCTATCCTGACTGCAAATTTTCGACAACCACCGTTACGGGAGTGGCAGAAGAAATAGAATTCAAAGCAACCGGCAAACAAATCCTTGATGCGGGATGGCGTGTTATTTTCGCCAAAGAGCCTCAGTCCGACGAGAATAAAGAAAACGAAGAAGAAAGCGTTTTGCCTGCTTTTACAAAAGGAGAAAGCGGACCTCACCAACCGCAACTTAACGAGAAATGGACACAGCCGCCACGCCCATACACTGAAGCCACGCTGCTGCGCGCCATGGAAACGGCCGGAAAGCTGGTAGACAACGATGAGCTGCGCGACGCACTGAAAGAAAACGGGATAGGACGACCCTCTACACGTGCCGCCATCATCGAAACGCTTTTCAAACGTCACTACATACGTAAGGAACGGAAAAACCTGATTGCTACTCCCACAGGGGTGGAACTGATACAACTCATCCATGAAGAGCTGTTGAAATCGGCAGAACTGACGGGCATCTGGGAAAAGAAATTGCGAGAAATAGAACGCCGGAGTTATGATGCCGGCACATTCCTCGCCGAACTGAAACAAATGGTTACGGACATCGTTTACAGTGTGCTGCGCGACAATACCAACCGCCGTGTAACCGTTGCACCCGAAGATGCTGCCGCCCCGGTAAAGAAAGCGGCTCGCAGGAAAGATGCTTCCGCCGACAAACCTGCCCCGACAAAACCGAGAGCTCCGCGCAAACGCAAAGTAGCAGATACGCCTCCGCCGCCACTGCCCGAAGGAGACGCCATGTTAGGCCGTGCCTGCCCCGTTTGCGGCAAAGGAATCATCATAAAAGGAAAAACGGCTTACGGCTGCTCGGAATGGAAAAACGGCTGTACATTCCGTAAGCCTTTTTAAGGGTTTCCATCGGCCTCATTATCAGCGCCAAAATTCTACCCATAGAAAGAGGGAACACATGCGGATAGACTTATGAGTTTATGGGCTTGTTTTAACCAACACATGCGGATAAACTCATAAGCCCTCCCAAAAGGCTGAAATCCGGTTATCTACGGAACGATTTGGGCGAACTGTTCCAGATGTTCGTCAACGTAACGAGCCACCTGTTCCGTCACCTCCTCTTCCATATCCATAAACGATTCTTCCAAATCATCGAAAGCCTCATACTGCTCGTACATCGCCATAAACTCCTCGTCGGTACGCTCACGTTCCAAATCCTCTTTGTTAGCCTCGTATATCTTCTGCGCCTCGTAAACCAATTTCGAAAAATTCTTGGCTCCGAAAATACGCATCGCTTTAGCAAAAGGATTACCGAAAATATAAGGCGCATAACCGTTTTGGATAAGCTGGACAAATCCTCCCTCAAGCACCTCTTCACGGAAAAAGTGGTATCCCAGCAAGGTATGCTGATAACCGTTAAGCAGCGGCATGGTCTCTGCATCCGGCACGCCGCCCGTCACTTCAAGATACTTGTCGATAAATACTTGTAAAAAACCGTCCATGCCTTCCGCCGCTCCCTTGCGCAAAGCCTCATCTGTTACTTCAATTTTAGTCACATCCATTATACCTAATTATTATTACCTACATATAGGTAGTCGTTTTAAAATTCTTACAGGCAAAGGTAAAGCAAAAATATTATAAAAAGAAAAGAAAAAGTTTGCTATCACCCGTTGTAGAACAAAATAAAACGACTAACTTTGCGTGCGGATTAAGGAAGAATTTCTTTAATCGAGTGGTTTACGAATACCTATTTTTTATTACCAACTAATAAAAACGTAAAGAATATGATTTATTCACACGAAGTTGAACACATGTGTTGTGTCGCAAAAGGACCTAATCACGGTCCGGCTCCAATTCCTGAAGAAGGAAAATGGATTCAAGCAAAAGAAATCAAAGACATCTCAGGTTTAACACACGGTGTGGGATGGTGCGCACCCCAACAAGGCGCATGTAAACTGACACTGAACGTTAAAGAAGGTGTTATTGAAGAATGCTTGGTAGAAACAATCGGATGCTCAGGTATGACTCACTCAGCAGCAATGGCTTCTGAAATCCTGCCGGGCAAAACGATCTTGGAAGCAATGAATACCGACTTGGTTTGCGACGCTATCAATACTGCTATGCGTGAACTGTTCCTGCAAATCGTTTACGGCCGTACGCAGTCAGCTTTCTCAGAAGGCGGATTGATGATCGGTGCCGGACTGGAAGACTTGGGTAAAGGTCTCCGCAGCCAGACAGGTACACTGTACGGAACAAAAGCTAAAGGAACTCGTTACCTCGAACTGACCGAAGGTTACATCACTCGCATGGCTTTGGATAAAGATAACCAAGTAATCGGTTATGAATATGTTCACATGGGCAAATTCATGGAACAAATCAAGAAGGGTGTAGATGCTAACGAAGCACTGAAAGCTGTAACCGGTACATACGGACGCTTCAAACCCGAACAAGGAGCAGTTAAATATATTGACCCACGTAAAGAATAATAGGAGGACACAGATTATGATTAGACCAGTACAATTTGAGAGTCAAGACCGCCGTATGAAGCAAATTCTTGCTGCATTGAACGAAAACGGCATCAAAGACATTGAAGAAGCTAATGCAATCTGTGACGCAGCAGGTCTCGACCCGTATCTGACTTGTCAGGAAACGCAGGGTATCTGCTTCGAAAACGCAAAATGGGCTTACGTAGTAGGTTGCGCCATCGCACTGAAAAAAGGTTGCAAAAACGCTGCTGACGCTGCCGAAGCTATCGGTATCGGTTTGCAGGCATTCTGTATTCCAGGTTCAGTAGCCGATGACCGTAAAGTAGGTTTGGGTCACGGAAACTTGGCTGCACGTTTGCTGCGCGAAGAAACTCAATGTTTCGCATTCTTGGCAGGTCACGAATCATTCGCTGCTGCTGAAGGTGCCATCAAAATTGCTGAAATGGCAAACAAAGTACGTAAAAACCCGTTGCGCTGCATCCTGAACGGTTTGGGAAAAGACGCTGCGATGATTATCTCTCGTATCAACGGCTTTACTTACGTTCAGACTAAGTTCGATTACTTCACCGGTAACCTGAACATCGTAAAAGAAACTCCGTACTCAGACGGTCCGCGTGCAAAAGTAAAATGCTACGGTGCTGACGACGTTCGTGAAGGTGTAGCCATCATGTGGCACGAAAATGTAGACGTATCTATCACAGGTAACTCTACTAACCCGACTCGCTTCCAGCATCCGGTAGCCGGAACATACAAGAAAGAACGTGTTCTTGCCGGCAAACCTTACTTCTCAGTAGCATCAGGTGGTGGTACAGGCCGTACACTTCACCCGGACAACATGGCAGCCGGTCCTGCTTCTTACGGTATGACCGACACGATGGGTCGTATGCACTCAGACGCTCAGTTCGCAGGTTCTTCATCAGTTCCCGCACACGTAGAAATGATGGGATTCCTCGGTATCGGTAACAACCCGATGGTAGGATGTACTGTAGCTTGCGCTGTAAATGTGGCTTTGGCTCTGAATAAGTAATATATACTTAAAACAGCATAATAAATCCCTGTAACTCTTTGAGTTATGGGGATTTTTGTTTTTATCTGTCATGGATAAATAAGAGATAATTTCCCCTCACCTTTCCTTTGCTATTCTTTGTATAAATCGTAAGCATTCGAAGAAATGCACCTTTTACACTTTGAGGTTTGGTTGTAGCTTTG